>ERZ778023.4646-NODE-4646-length-11299-cov-1217.896211_pt1 | contig 11299 bp, 7 predicted proteins | sample MGYA00375753_ERZ778023 | MGnify/ENA primary metagenome ERZ778023 (study PRJEB29350, sample SAMN05389822) | bioreactor metagenome | isolation source: Ammonium sulfate bioreactor | place: South Africa: University of Cape Town | collected 2014-04-04 ...
CGCGCAGCAACGGCTACCAGATCTCCGACGACATGAGCCAGGTCATTGCCTCGCGCTATGCCGAAATGGCGGCAAGCCCCGAGTTCCGCGATCTGGGCGCGCCCTCACTCACCAACACCACACCATCTCCCCATCAGCGTGAAGTCCGCAACATGATCGTGGGCAGGATCCTCGAGCAATATGCTGCCGATGGCATGGCGCCGGTTCAGGCAGGCTTGCGGGATCCCGGTACGACGATGGGGAGTGTACGGGGGCCGGCTGAGGTTTCCATGCCGTCGGCAACGCCAAGACCGCAGGTCCGCCGCAGCGCAGGAACTGCGCCAAGGCGTGAGCCGCAAGGCTCGGATGGTGCACCGGAAACGGGCCGTCATGCGCCGGGCGATGACGCCGCTAGAGCTGCAATTCAGAGAGGGGCGGCTGAGGTGGCTCGGGATGACGCCGGCCAACACGCTTCGTTTGGCGCTGCTGGCCAAACTGCCGACAAACGCAATCTAAAAACCCGGCGTGACGTCGATCAGTGAGTAGAGCTGGCTTTGACGTTCTTCTCGATCACAGCGCTCAACTCTTGATCTGCCTTCCGGCTTTCCATCTGCTGCTGATGGTCCCGATAGGCATACAGCCCCCCAAAGACAGCAACCGCAACGAGGATCAAAGGCACGACAATCATCACCGCCGTGGCAATCTTGCGCTGCCACGCAATGGCCTTCTGGCTCTTCATGAAAGTCGGGATGCGGTCATACTCGAGCGCCATCAGCGCTTCGGCCTTCGAGCCTCGGAAGCCATCTTCGCGCAAGGCCGCGTTCTCAGCCGTCAGTTGGTCGACCTGAGCCTTGAGCTGGGCGATTTCATCAAGTTCAGACATAGCTAAGGAATAATCAAAAGCGGAACATATTGCAAACAAAACTCTGCATCGATCAATGAGCGAGTGACGCTAGGTGCCCCATCGACAAACCTCAAATCCCGTGAACCAGTTGGCTATCAGAAAGGATAGCCTCTGCAAGCGCTGGTAAACAGTTTTCATCGAGACGAACCGCCAATGCGTCGATCTCGAGCAACGCTTTTGAAAGATAAGGATGGAATTTTTCCGTCATCAAATTGGCATTGTCCGCAAACAGCTTGGCGTCCCCGCCGTCTGCGAGGTCTTTCAGTGCAACTTCCAGAGGCTGCGTACTTTTCGCGACCAAAATCTCAAGAAAGCCATCATAGATTTGGACGGTAAAGCCCCTCGCCCTCAACGCAAAGGCAAGTGTGGTAGTCTTGACCGTACCACGGCCAGTAGCGACGAGCCACTCTCCTTCGCCGATTTGTGCAATCCTACCCTGGGGAAATTGCATCTGGGCGAAGTTTGAGCGCGCTTCCGCCAATAGGTCCTGGGCCGTAGCGTCCATATAGGTGGGGCTGTCATTCCGCTTTAGGACGGAAAACATCCTTTCAATCACCACGTCATGGATGATGCCGGCATCCCCGCCAAAAATCGGTGGGGTGCCGGCCTTGGCGGGCGTGACAAGAATGACCTTGGCACGATCATCTACCTCTTGGACCAACCAGCGCCGCCCGGAAAATATGAGCATCATGCCCGGTGCGACCATATTGTCGACCGGCAGAGTGCCCAACTCCCGTCCATCCGAAATCAGCCGGTATTCTTCCGGTGTCTGGAACACGGCGTAGAAACTGTAATGGGAAACCAAAGTTTCCCCCGTTGGCCCCAACAGCAACAGGCCATCGTTAGCCTGTTCAATCAGAGCGGGGTCTGCCTGCCCCATGGCGCGCAAGACATCGGCAAAAATGGCCGAACTGACCTGGCGGAACGGTCCGTCCTGACAGAGCACACGATAGAGCCGAGGGGCATGGGCGCCACCTTTTTCGGCTATGATCGACAATATCTGATGCACCAGAGTCGAAAGGTGCAAAGCCCCCGATTGCGCAGGCTCGCACCATTTTTCGAGTAGCAATTCGATCATGGCGGTTGACCGGATGAGACCTAGCCGGAGCCTGTCCGCAAAGCTGCTTTTCGAATCGAGCATGGCTTCAACAGCATATTGGCGCAGGATCGCCGGCTTGCCAGCGCGGCGCCCAGATCTCCCGAGGCGCTGCCTCAGAGAGGCAACGCTGAATGGCGCGCCAATCTGCGCCACACAGCTTACATCCCCGATGTCGATCCCTAGCTCCAATGTGGAGGTACAAATCGCTGTAGTTGGCAATTTGCCATCCTTGAGCCTACGCTCGACAAGGTCGCGATGATCACGGGAAAGGCTCGCGTGGTGAGGATAAAATTCCTGCGGGAGGCGGGCGTCCTCGCACATAGTCCGCAGACGATCAGCGTAGATTTCAACCGATTGGCGTGACCCTGCAAAGACCAAGTTATCGGTGCCACGCAGGTGATCGAAAATATGCTTCGCAATGAGCTCTGTTGGTGGCGGGATGCTTTTATCAGTTCCACCCGCGAGGTATCCTCGCAGTTGCAAACGAAGCTCAGCCTCTCCGCCGGCCGCTTCAATCACCTGAACATTGGCGGCATCATCCGGACGCAGATAAATGCAAGCCTGGGCCATGTCCCCCAAGGTCGCGGAAAGCCCTATGCGCCTGACCGGCCGACCGATGGCGAGTTCCAGACGGGTGAGCAGTGAGCGCAGTTGAACACCGCGCTCACTGTCGAGCATGGTGTGGACTTCGTCGAGTATGACCGCGCGTACAGAACGGAAAAGCCGCGGAACATCAAGTCCACGGCGAATGAATAAAGCTTCCAGCGATTCAGGCGTGATCAGCAAAATGCCGCGCGGGCGCTTGGTCGCCCGGGTCTTGATCGAAGCAGCAACGTCACCGTGCCAAGGCACAACTGGAAGTTCCGCCTCTTGGCAGATTGCCTCCAGTCTGTTTGCCTGATCGGTTATCAGCGCCTTGAGCGGCGCTATGTAGAGTAGATCAAACCCTCCAATTCCGCCTACCTCCGCTTCAAGGACTTCGGAAATCAAGGGCAGGAAAGCAGCCTCGGTCTTGCCTCCCGCTGTCGATGCGGCAACGATCACATCGGCCTGGCTGTCCCTAATGACATGAATCGCCCGCGTTTGAATATCGCGCAATTCTCGCCAGCCTTGAGCCCGGATCCATCGCTGGACAGGCCTTGCGAGTTTATCGAATGCGGAAGTCACAAACGGAATGCGGCAAGATCATCATCGACCGGCGCTGCGCCGACTTGTTCGTCGATGTCAGCCATATCATCGCCCCGATCTTCCTTGACATCAATCTTCTCGATCAAGTCGGTCCATTCGACACCGGGGTTTTGCTGCAAGACCGCCACCATGTTGACGAAGGCCGTCACAGTGTTCCGGGGCGTGCGGAAATAAGCCTCCCCGATCCGGGATGAGCAATGCGCCATGAATGCCTCCAAACTGGCATCAGGCAAAGCATCGTCCTCGCCCTGCATGATCGCGCGAATGTTGGAAAGAAGCACAAACAGATCTTCCGGCGTCAGGCTGGCAAGACGGATGACAGGCCCCGACAAATCGATCAGACCATCACGGGCAAACGTGTTTTCCGCTAATCGCGATTGCAGCGCCTCGTAGCTGTACAAGCCGCGCCGGGTGTTCATCAGGAACTCCGGTGTCCCACCCAACAAGAATCCAAGATGCTCTGCGCTGCCTTGGAGCACGTCATTGAGAATACGCAGAATCTGCTCATAATTGGCGTTCCGGGCCTGCGCCGAGCTCAGTTTGAATAGATTGACCATTTCATCAAGGCCAACCAGCAAACCCTTGTATCCCGCCTCGCAGACGAAAGCCGACATCAGTTTCAGGTGGTCGTAAACACTCGCATCATCAACAATCGTGCGGACGCCAAGAGCTTTACGCGCGTCCGTCTTGGTTGAGAACTCACCGCGCAACCAGCGCAGGGCGGCAGATTTCAAATCCTCATCGCCCGCTTCATGGCCCTCCCAATAGCGCCGGATCACCTCCGCGAAATCGAAGCCACCCGTCATCTCTTCGAAGTGAGAAAGCCGCTCCCTGATCACACTGCCAGTCAACTGATCTTTGGCTTCCGCCTCCTGCTGGACCTGACTGATGAAGCGCTCAACCACACTGGTCAACGCGCCTCCGTCGGGTTTGGATCGCGTAGCGAGATTGCGGGCCATTTCGGCATATAGGCTGCGAGCTTGACCACTTGTGGCATGCAACCGGCGATCGGGAGCGAGATCGGCAAACATGACGACCAGCCCCTTTTCCAGCGCAACCAGCCGGATCAGGTTCATGAAAAATGTTTTGCCCGACCCATATTCGCCAATGATGAACCGAATGGCCGAACCGCCATCAGCGATCCGATCAATATCCTTGACGAGTTCCTCGATCTCGTGGGCCCGGCCGACCTGCAGATGTCTCAAACCCAGCTTCGGGACGACGCCTGCGCGCAGCGCCTGAACTATGGCGTCACGTTCGCGGGGCTTCAGCTTGGACATCAGGCTACCTCTTTCTCAAATTGCGTTTTCAACGCTTGCGCGATGTCTTCTGTGACGTCGTAACCGTCATGTTCATCGAGCAGGGCTTCATCATAGGTCGCAAACGACCATTCGTTAATGGCTTCAAGCGCCCCCAGGGGCATCAGTCCATGCCGCTTGGCCAGATCTACGAATTCACCCTCACTCCAATAATCCTTTGTGATGACATCACGCACCAAAGCGGCGCATTTCGCATCAAGGCCAGCAATGGGTGAAACTGCGGCAATGGGCTCAGGCTCACCATCCGGCTCGCTTTGGAAGATTTGTCCGAGCACGGAAGATACCCGCGCTGTGTCTGAGCGTATGGCGGCGATCCGGCTCGGATCAAGCTGAGACCTCGAAGTGGAAGAATCCTCTGGGATGGCTTCTCCCGGAGCCCCAGGTTCCGCAGCTTTGACCCGCACAGGGGCGTCGGATACCTCGCCAGCGTGCAAATCAGAGTAAACAGTTGAGGGATCAAGCCCCAGGATTCGATAAACTTTTTCGATGCCGGCAACCTCTTCAGTCTTGATGATCCCGTCGGCGTGGGCGATCGCGATCATAGCACTTCGCAGTGCAGTTTGCTGATCGCTATCGACATCTTTCAGACGACTGCGCAGGGTGGCCATGTCAGCAGGAACAGCCAGAAGCCAATCCAGGTTAGCTTTCAAAAGCCTGCGCTCGCAGTCTGAAATATCCGTCACTTGCGAGACTCTGCTGGCCAACAAACGCTGCTCACTCTCGCTCACATGGCCATCGGACTGGGCGATGAAGGCACCCAACGCCATTTCGATCAGGGCCTTACGATAAGCACCGGAGGCGTTCTCTGCATCCCACGTTCCATCCCATTCGAAAAGGACTACAGGTTCGTCCGCCTTTGGCAGTCTCAGCCCATAACGGGGATCTGGTGCCAATCCAAAGCCAAGGCTGCCCAATGCGTCAGCCACATCAGTCAGTTGGCGCTTACTGATCTTTCCTGCCGCTTCATTCCCAACCCGGCCAAACACCTCGCGCACGGGCACCAAGCCTCCCGCTTCGATGTGGGTTTTAACCCAGTTGATCAAATCCTGCCGCTGCTCGGACGGGAACTTGTCCCAGAGGCAAGTTGGCAGCAATGCATGGGCCTCAAAGCTCCCCTTGCGTTCCGGATTACGACCGAGAAAACGGCTGAGCTTATCCAACTCATCCATCGCCTCGTCCGCGATAGCCTGTGCCAGCGTGACTGGCTTGGTCAATCCGGAAATATCAAGCACAGGCCGCCCGTTCGCCGATATCGGCAAATCTTTGGTGAACTCCCCGGATGCTGCGCGATAGCTGCATTTCAAGTGCTTCTTCGACTTCGCAACCTTAAGCCCCTTGGGGTATCGTTCGTCGAACTTGAAGCAGAAGAGCGCCCTGAACTCATCCTCGCAGCGATGGGCAGGCGTGCGGAGGCGCTTCTCACCGTGACAAAGAAACCAGCTAAGCAGCCATTCTGAACTCAAAGGAATGTCATTGGCGATCATGCCGCCAAGGGTGACTTTCAAGGATAGTGGAAGATCCCAAGTCCAGCTCTTGAAAACCGGCTTTTTGAAATCATCATCATTAAGTACAAGACTGGCAAGATCGATGAAATCGCTCAGGTAGCGTTGGACCGAATGGTTCGAGCCGAACAAATCGCGCAACCGTTGGACCTCAGTGAGAATTTCTCGCTTTTCATCGTCTGAAGGACTGTCGACCAGGAAGCGTCGTTCCAAGCCATAAAAATAGAGGAACATATAGCCGGGATTAATGGCGGGATCCTTGGCGCCATCCGCCAGCCAGTCGAGATAGGTCGCGCGGCAAGAAGGAGGAATGCTGGAATATCCAGGCCAGTACGGCATGGATTCTCCGCTCTTGTCAGCACCGGTAGATGAAACAGGCTGCTTTGGGTCGATGTAAGCACGGCATCGCTCGCCATAGCCGCCGCCAGTGACGCCAGGCGCAGTTCCAACATAGACCATGCCTCCCAATGTGCGGCCAGCGATGGTGATACTACGTCCCTTGGGAACCCAACCTTGGATACCGGTTGGCAAACTGGCGCTCGGCACAGTTCTCATTGGGCGCGAGGAGTAGACATTTTCGACCGGCTTCTCCGCTATCGAACCAGCACCGTTCTGGATCGGCGGATGCGCGCCAGCATCGACGGACCCTTCAGAAGGCTTTTTGCGCGCAGAACGCCACCAAACGACAAATCCGGGCGCGCCAAAAGCAAACAACATCTGCATGCCCGCCGGCCAGCTTTGCAGCGCAGTGGCGACGACAAACATGCAGGCAATGAATGCCAGAACATAGGTCAAGACTGCCTTGAAAAATTTCAAGTCCAATTCCTCTTGGTGGCGTTTCCGCACAATACCCAGCGGGCGCTTTGCCGCAAGTGGCGCAACGCGGGAGAAGCAGGCAATTTAAGGAACTTATCAGAAAACCTATTCGGTTACGGAATGCCGACCGACCAAAACTTTCCGATATATTCGCGCACGATGGTCCGGTCGCCCGCTTGCGGCAGATGCCGCAACTGGCCTAGTGATCAGCCATGAACGCCGTTGAAATCGAACAAGCCATCACCGACCTTGCTGCCGCTCCCTTTGATGCGGCGGAATTTCCGTATGCCTTTCTGGAAGCCTTCGGAAACAAGGCGACCACGCTCAAGAAGCTGCGGACTGGCGCGTCGAATGGTTCTGACGTGCCGGGCGGCGTACTTCAGCGCAGCAACATCCATATTGCCACCTGCGAGCGAGGCGCGGTCGACGCGACCCTCCAGGCCTTGCGCGCCAGCCCCAAGACTCAAGCAGCCAAGGCCAAGTTCATCCTTGCGACCGATGGCGCAGACTTTCAGGCAGAGGAACTGGCCACCGGCGAGACTGTCGCCTGCCAATATGCCGATTTCCCCAATCACTTCGGCCTGTTTCTGCCTTTGGCCGGCATCACCACCGTCAAACAGATCCGTGAGAGCACGTTCGACATCCGGGCGACGAGCCGGCTCAACAAGCTCTATGTCGAACTGTTGAAGGACAACCCCGACTGGGCCGCAGCCGAGCGCCGGGCCGATATGAACCACTTCATGGCGCGGCTCATCTTCTGCTTCTTCGCGGAAGACACGGACATTTTTTACGGCGAAGGCCTGTTCACCCGCACCGTCGACCAGATGTCGGAGCGCGATTCCAGCAATACGCATGAAGTTATCGGCGCGATCTTCAAGGCGATGGACACGCCCACCCGCCACGAAGGCAAGCTAGACGACCGCTATCGCAAAGCCGCTGGCACGCCGCGCTGGGCCGACGTGTTTCCCTACGTCAACGGCCAGCTCTTTTCGGGTAGCACCGATGTACCGCGCTTCAGCCGCATTGCCCGGTCTTACCTGATCCAGATCGGCAATCTCGACTGGCAGAAGATCAACCCCGACATTTTCGGCAGCATGATCCAGGCTGTGGCCGACGATGACGAGCGCAGCGCGCTGGGCATGCATTACACCAGCGTGCCCAACATCCTGAAGGTGCTGAACCCACTGTTCCTCGACGATCTGCGGGCAGCGCTGGAAGAGGCTGGCGACAATCCCCGCAAGCTGCTGAACCTGCGCAACCGCATGGCGCGCATCCGCGTGTTCGACCCGGCCTGCGGCAGCGGCAATTTCCTCGTGATCGCCTATAAGCAGATGCGCGAGATCGAGGCCGTTATCAACACGAGACGGGGCGAGGCGGAGCGCAAGAGCGAGATCCCCCTCACCAACTTCCGCGGCATCGAACTGCGCCCCTTCCCCGCCGAAATCGCGCGACTGGCGCTGATCATCGCCGAGTTTCAGTGCGATGTGCTCTATCGTGGTCAGAAAGAGGCGCTGGCCGATTTCCTTCCGCTCGACAGCCAGAACTGGATTACCTGCGGCAACGCCCTGCGGCTGGATTGGCTGAGCCTGTGCCCGCCCACTGGAACAGGGGTGAAGGTGCAGGCGGATGACCTATTTGGCACCCCGCTCAACCAGACCGAGATCGACTTCGAGAACGAGGGCGGCGAGACCTATATTTGCGGAAATCCGCCCTATCTTGGCAGCAAGTGGCAAAGCGCAGAGCAGAAAGACGACTTAGAGCGCGTATTTGATGGACGCGTCAAAAGCTGGAAGTCCCTCGACTACGTCGCCGGTTGGTTCATGAAAGCTACTGAATATGGCCTCCACACACCAACTGTGTCTGCATTGGTTTCTACTAACTCCATATGTCAAGGCGCGCAGGTTCCAATCCTTTGGCAGCCAATACTACAATCGGGCACCAATATTGTTTTTGCTCATACGAGTTTCAAATGGGCGAATCTCGCGAGCCACAACGCAGGCGTCACTGTTGTAATCGTGGGCATCTCGAACCAAGTTCGTCCTCAAAAGTCGATTTTTTCCATTGCCGAAAACGGCGAAACGGTTGTTAGGCGCACCCCTGTCATTAACTCCTACCTGATCCCAGCGAATGACACCTTTGTCATGGCGATTTCAAAACCAGCCGATGACAGGGCAAACATGCAGTTCGGCAATCATACTTATTATGGCGTCGATCTTCTTTTGACACAGGGTGAAGCCGCCAGCATTCAAAATGAATGGCCAGAGGCGAAGGGGCTACTTCGGGATTTCCTCGGCTCGAAGGAGATTATTTCTGGCCTAGCTCGTAAGTGCTTATGGATTGCAGACGATCAGGTCGATCAGGCAATGCGCATTCCACCAATCGCAGAGCGTCTCCGGAAGGTTGCTGCAGCGCGTGCAAAAATGACAAGCGATGCATCTGCGCGCAAGCTGGCAGAAACGCCTCATCGCTTCCGTGATTGTTTCCTTGGAGATGATCACATCATTGTAATGCCAGCCATTTCGTCGGAAAATAGACCATACCTGCCGGTCTCGGTTGTAGACGGATCACAGATTGTTGGTCACAAAGCCTACGCACTCTATGACGCCCCCCTGTGGAACATGGCGCTGATTGCCTCACGCCTGCACTGGGTCTGGATTGGCACAGTCTGCGTGCGTATGCGCACCGACTTTTCTTACTCCAACACCCTTGGCTGGAACACCTTCCCGGTCCCAAAATTGACGGAGCAGAATAAGGCCGACCTCACCCGCTGCGCCGAGGACATCCTGCTGGCTCGCGAGGCGCATTTCCCGGCGACCATCGCGGATCTTTATGATCCCGACACCATGCCGGAAAACCTGCGCCACGCGCATGACCGCAACGATGAAGTGCTAGAGCGGATCTACATCGGCCGCCGGTTCAAGAACGACACCGAGAGGCTCGAAAAGCTGTTCGATCTCTACACCAAAATGACCGGCGGAAAGGCAGCGGCATGATGGGTGCGACATTGACTTTTCGCGCCATCGGCGTATCTCTCATTTGAGATACAGGAGGCTCGGATGAACGCACCCCACGTGCCATCGCAAAGCTCCATGCTGCATATCCGCATGGACAATGATTTGAAGGCAAAAGCCACAGAGGCGCTGGCGGCTATGGGGCTGACCGCATCCGACGCCGTGCGCCTGCTGTTCCACCGCATCGCGGTCGACCAAGCCTTCCCGCTGGAGCTGAAAGTGCCCAACGCCGAAACCCGAGCCGCGCTGGACGAGGCGCGTGCCATCATCGCCGAGCGCCGCGCCCGCTTTACTAATCCCGATGCCATGTTTGCCGAACTCGATGGCAAAGAAGGATAAGTCCGCGAAGCTTCCGCGCACGTTCGATCTGGCCAAGGCGTTCAGGAAAGACTGGGAGCGCCTTTCACGCTCTGGTCGCTATGACATGAGCCAGCTCAAAGAGGCGATGCTGCTGTTGATCGCCAATGATGCGCCGCTGCCGCCCGAATGGCGCGATCACGCGCTGAAAGGCGAATGGGCAGGCACACGAGAATGCCACATCGGCGGGGATTTCCTGCTGATCTACGAAGTGGACGACACAGCGGGACCGGGCGGCACGCTCGTTTTCGTGCGCGCCGGAACCCATAGCGAGTTGTTCAAATGACCCAGAATGCCGACATCATCCCCACCGTCACCTTCCGCCCCGCCGGCACTGGCGCGACCGCCAAGGCGAATGAGCTGGGGATGCGCCCGATGCAGGCGCGGGCCTATGACAAGCGTGGCGAACAATATCTGCTGATCAAGTCGCCTCCGGCTTCGGGCAAGTCGCGCGCGCTGATGTTCATCGCCCTGGACAAGCTGACCAACCAAGGCGTGAAGAAGGCCATCGTCTGCGTGCCGGAACGCTCGATCGGCGCCAGCTTCAACAGCGAGCCGCTGAGCAAGCATGGCTTCTGGGCTGACTGGGAAGTCGCACCGCAATGGAACCTGTGCAACACGCCCGGCGCCGATGATCCGAAGGTGGCCAAGTCCAAGGTCAAGGCTGTCGGCGAATTTTTGGCCAGCGATGCCAGGGTGCTGGTCTGCACGCATGCGACTTTCCGCTTTGCCTTTGACGAAATGGGGGTCGAGGCTTTCGACACCGCGCTCATCGCCATTGACGAATTCCATCATGTCTCTGCCGATGCCGGCAACCGTTTGGGCGCGCAGCTTGCCCAACTGATCGAGCGCGACAAGGCGCATATCGTGGCGATGACTGGCAGCTATTTCCGGGGCGACGCCATCCCCGTGCTGGCACCCGATGACGAAGCCAAGTTCGAGACGGTCACCTACACCTATTACGAGCAGCTCAACGGCTATCAGTACCTCAAGGTGCTGGACATCGGCTACAGCTTCTACACCGGCCCCTACACCGAGAAGATCTCGGCCCTGCTCGACCCGACAGTCAAGACCATCGTCCACATCCCCTCGGTCAATTCGCGCGAGAGCCTGAAGGACAAGCA
>ERZ778023.4650-NODE-4650-length-11296-cov-47.212703_pt1 | contig 11296 bp, 7 predicted proteins | sample MGYA00375753_ERZ778023 | MGnify/ENA primary metagenome ERZ778023 (study PRJEB29350, sample SAMN05389822) | bioreactor metagenome | isolation source: Ammonium sulfate bioreactor | place: South Africa: University of Cape Town | collected 2014-04-04 ...
ATATAATTCATTTTTCTTCGTAATCAAAGGTTGTTCACCTGATTTACAAAATCTTGTCCAAGAATATCTTGAAACATTGATTACACAATCAAATCAACAACAATATGTAACAACGATTATTAAATGGATATTCAATTCGGAGATTTGGAACGATACGAACAAACCATTCTCGAAACAATTCTATGATTATATATTCTCATTGTTGGATGATTATCAACAATCTCGAGATTATCTACAGAAAATCATTCTTATCAGTCTTCAATCAGTATTGAGTCAATTCGAATGGCAAAATAAAGAGCATTTATTCATAACAACTGATGTCATTTGTCATCTGGAGAGAATGATTTGTTCATATGATAAATATCCCAATGATATTTTATCTATTTGTTTATTAACTTATGGGATTTATCTTACTCGATTGACAATGTTGAATGAAACCTATCGTAGATCCAATGAAATTCAACCTGTACTTATTCAAATTTTCAATTTAAGATTAAATGAAATTATATCTAATCGAGCTGGTCTTTGTTTAATTATAATTGAAAAGCCCGATGAATGGCCTACTGACATACCAATTTGGTTCAAAAACGAATACTCATTAACAGCTGAAAACGAATACAATATGTTACTACAAGCAACATTATTTGGTCCTCCGGCAGGAAATATACTTTACAGAAGTTTATTATCAAATCAATCAGATGAGATCATTGATAAATTTGTTTGTGAACTTAAAACTAGTTTAAAAAACAAATATCTCACCGACGATTTTTGTGATCCTTCACCTGATTATATTTATTTAACTCTAAATTTCACCGAAATTGAACCAACAAGATTTGCAAATGCTCTCAGCAGAAATTTGATTGATGAAAACGAATTAAGAACAAATTTATACTATTGTGCTAAATATGCCAAATCATCAACGGATTATCGAGATATTCTTCATTTTTATCAGAGTTTTGGTCTTCTAACAAAAGAATTGAGTGAAATGTTAAAATGGATGAAAGATCGTTTCACCGAATATGAACTCATTATCTTCGATAATCTAAAAGATGTATCCAGTCGAGAAGCCATTTCAAACTTGTTCGACTTATTCAAATCATTTCTCAATGGTAGAACACTGGACATCAGTTCAATTATATTAAAACTGCTTATTACATTGACTGAAATTGATCTCATATCATTCGTCGAAATTCATCAGAGAGTTTTGACAGTTATCAAAGATTTCTCTCATCAGAATCAAGCTCCACATTGGTTCTGTAATGATTCCATTTTCGATTCCATTTTGGATTTAAGCAATGCAAGAGATGAAACATCCTATGATTTTCCCACACAATACTTCAAATTCAAACCAACACAATTCTTTAGTATCAATGAAATTGATTTCATATTCGACATTAGACTTCACCAATTCAAATAAAATAACATTTTTTTTGTTTTTTTTTCTATGTCAAATTCTGTTTTTAATAAACATAAGACATCAACAAAATAAAATCTATTGGCTTTATTAGATTTTGAAAATGTTTTGATATAGGGAGTTGTAACGGCCTTATGCCGTCATCTATGGTCTTTCTATTCATTTTCTTTCGTTTTCTCTTGTTCTCTCATGAGCACCTGATTCATTGACTACTCATATATATTCTTCTTTTCGTTTGCGCGCCTTATCAGTCGTGTTGATTGAGTCTTCTTGCTGAGCGTGTTTTTGATTCTCATCTTGATTCGAATAAAGTAACAACAAGTGTTACACCCTCAATTTGTTTTGTTTCGAATGTGTTACAGAATCTAACAAAAAAAAGAAAGAAAAGAAAATGATGTGATACATCATTGTATGTGTGTTATCTTTTTATACGATAATACATGATATCAGACTCTATTGAAATAAGGTCAAATTTGAACCGAGAACACAAAAAAAACTTTTTTTTCCTATTCAGAAACGAGCATATATAATTATGAGATGATTGAAAAGAACTTTGATGGGTTTCATTGGTGTCACAAATAGGCATATATTATTTGCAAAAATCTTGTTCTTACTTATTAATAACTTTTGCATATGTGTTTCATTACTTTTTATTTTGAATTTATTTGAGGACAGATGTGTATAGAAAATAAGGCGAATCTGATTGTTACATATACAATTTTTTTAGATTTAATATATTCTGCATAATTGACAAAAAACAATGGTGTGTTCATGATCTTCTATTTAAACATTCTAAGTTAGAAACTATCTTATATTTATTTCAGACAGGCAACCATCGAAATAGTATACTGATAAGTGCTTACATGGCTCAGAAGTTTAATGGATTGGACAATAAAAGAAATACATTTTCAGTAACTCCAACATCTCATGTCCGACAAAGTGCATGGTTCCTTCCATTTGAAAACACCAATATGAAAATAAAATCATCGTTTGATAAACAAGATTTTCTTAGACGACTCAAAGCCTGTTGTTCTGGTTTAACAATTGGTGTACTACTGGCTAGTATTGCTTTAGCTGTAATATTAACGTTATGGCTATATAGAAGTAAGTTAGACAAAATGTATAACATTTTGAGAAGGTCAAAACGCTTATAGAACCTTCGAAGTTCGAAGCAGACATATTCTATAATTGCCTTTGATTAAAAACAGAAAACGATGATAACCAGTCTTAGTCTTTATTTTTCGTTTTCATTCTCTATCGATACTTTCATTTAAATTCGTGTTTTTAAAACTTATTCTAGCGACGACTACAGCATCATCAATATTGTCATCAACAACAACAGGTAAGAAAGCTTGTCGACGCAATCCGTATTGGATTGAAACGAAGTGTTGAAATTTAAGACTAGAAAATTGAAACCCACTATCCCCTCCCCCACTTACGTGACAGACAGCACTAATATGACGGACAAAGCGAATTTAAGCATATATTTAACTAAATTTCAATTGATATTAGATAGCTCGTGTACAATGTTAATTTTCATCTTTTCTATCTTCCTATATGAAAATCTCTATTTCAAAAACGCATAATTGTGAAAAGTAATATAATTTCCGTATATAAGGAGAAAATTGACTTTGCATATTCTATTTTGTTCACAAGAGTCTGTATGGTATATATGTCATAATTCAGATATATCGAAATATAAAGAAAAAATAATATGCTAATTGACATTATACACTATACTTATTGTCTGTAAATTTGAGAATGATTAGTTTGTTTCCTTTGCACTGCAAAAACTTTAATAGCTAGTTCGTGTTTCACATCCTTTTAATCCGATACGGATTGCGCTGACAAGCTTTTGTTTTTTATCTATCACAGCTGTTCGAATCTTGTGGACATTTGATGGAAATCTCAATGATTTTTATAATAATTTTCCTGGTATTCCCATTAATGCGCCAACATATCGTTCTCCAGGTATCAATGGATATGGTACATGTCTTTATCTCAATGCATCACGTAATCAATCTGTCACTGTTTACTCACCACCTTTTCTCAATATGGCTTATACACCATTTTCATTGATTGCATGGGTAAAACCTGCGACATTACGTAACGATACCTCTTCATCGAAGTCGGACAATGCGATCTTCGGTCAGCATCAAAATAATTCAAAAGACCATTCTTTCCACGTCGTTATTCGACGAAAAAAGAGTTACTTAGGATTTTATAATGACGATAGTCAAGGAAATATCATCCTCAATCCTGGTTATTGGTATCATGTATGTATTTATGTATATTTGTTTAGAATCATCCATTGATTTTATTATTACTAGATAGCATTTGTTTATGATTATTCGACTTTGACACAATATATCTATGTCAATGGAATTCTTGATGTATCTAATACTCCTAGGGAACCATACAAAGGTGAAACAGGAGATTTGACGATTGGCACCAATGGAATACATTATCCCTACAATTTTTGGGATGGTTGTCTTGATCAAATAAGTTATTTTTCTCGAGCAAAAACGTAAACAAATATTTTTCGAATAAATAAATTTTTGATAAATTTAGTTTTTAGTTCAACAGAAATTCTTCGTGAAGCAACTTTGACTGTCAATTATTCATTTGATAATGATAGTCTTCTTGATGACGGTCCATTAGGTATCAATGGCACAGGTTTGAACTATACATTTAGTGGTTCGTGTCGAGTCAAAAAATGTTTATCATTACTGAATAATCCATCATATATTCAAGCAGGAAATTTAGTCTTATTAGGTACAACTAATCAATCGTATTCTTTTTCGATTTGGATCAATCCAACAATAATTAATAAAGGAACAATTATCCATGCATCACAAAATAGCGCAGGTAATGGCTGGTGTGTTCCAATGCTAGGATTTACAAATTCAAGTGCGATAGGTGTACAAAGTTGGACTGGAAATATTATCGATTTGACGGGTCCTGTAGCCGTAGCAAATGCGTGGACACATATTGCAATCACATATTCAGCAACGAATGGTTTACGTCTTTGGATTAATGGAAGTCAATATGGCCCAGGTACTGTCGGGTTTCCTTTTATAGCTTTTAATGGTCCTTTGTTTGTAACAATTGGTTTACCTGTAAACGGTCAAGGATGTTTTACGAGTATAATTAATAAAGGGGAATATACTGGATATATCGATGAATTTGCATTATATTCTCGAGAACTCAATTCTGCTGATATTATCAACCTTGCCAATCCATAAACATATTAACTGCAATGTTTTTGTTTTGATCTTTGTAATATACGTTTCTAGGTAATAGAAATAAAATAATCATCAGATTCAAAGCAATGCAAATTCTTTTTACGATTACATTATTATCTAGATGAACTCTTGAAAAATCCATTTCTATAAATAAGTGTTCGACCAATGTTTCAATAGACGTGTTCAAAGAATAGTTACTTAACTCTATTTGATTATTTAACGGTTCAATATAGGTTCGATTAAATAAATAGGTTAAACATTGAGAATCATAAAAACATTGCAGATTTGATTTGAGTAATGAATTCAGAATTGTGCTTGAGTAGGCGATGAAATATAAACTTTTGTTAATTGTAATGTTAAACTTAGAAGAAATAGAACGAGAAATATTCGAGTTGCTAGAATTTCATTTGATGCTTTATGTAGTTCCAAATTTTTCAAATAAGATATTATTTTACTCATAATTCGAAATAGACTTTAACAAATGTCGGTAAAACAAAACAAATAATGAATACATCGCTTTGGAAACGTCAGTTGTGAACATTTTTCTAAGAGAGCAGAGTATACTTTCAAAATTATTTCTATTTTATTGAGAAATTCTTTTTAAATAGATAGTTTTTTTATTTATAGACCATCGATTTGCTTTGTAAATAAAATCAAATAATTAAAATGAATCTGTCTCTATTGTATATTTATTGTCTGATACAATTGAAAGAAGTATGCGTTAATTAGATTAATAATCACCTCACAAGTGCGCTTCCTTTTCTGGAAATAACAAAAAAAACTGGTTACAATTTGAATTACTCATTCAATTGATAGTTTTTTCCTGATCCATGACCAGAGATATCTTTTTCTGTTAATTCGTTGAGATAAATTTGTTTGTTCATCATCATCTAATTCAAATTTCATTTTCTCAATATTATATTATATTTTTTGAATTTTCTACATACATGGATATGAAATGTTCGATGCGTCAGCCCACGGTTGCTGCTCACCTGATGCAAATATTCCATAGAAGATAACTCCAAATATATGAATAAATGCAGTTAATAAAATGATATTTGACCATTCATCACTGCTCTACAAAAGCAGCCAAAGAAATATTCACAAAAATATAATTTAAACAAAGATCTATTTATACCCCTTTGGGAGTTAAATATTCTACAACTATTGGACATGAAATAGCAGCTAATGTTCCTATTCCATTCGAAACACCCATGAGAATACTTGCATAACGTGGAGCTAAATCAAAATGATTGACATTAAATCCTAAAATCAATATGAAAATATCTCAAAAACAATGAAATCCTTCAAAAAACAAACCTGCTATAGCAAAGCCACTGAATCCTACGGCAAGACTAAGTGATCCAATTGCTATCTGAGGATCTTTGACATACGCAACAATGAGGAGAAAAAATGCTTCCATTCCAAAACCGCCACAATTCATTAATTTTCGAACGAATGTTGTCGAAAAATACTTTCGACGTAAATTATCAGCCAATCGGCCAGCAAATGGCACGATACTTGCCATGATTAAATGAGGCAATGCAGCTAAGAATCGATCCTGAATATTCAATTAAATTGTTTGTTTTTTTTTTCATTTTAAAAATATTATGTTCACAAACTTTGCCAACATTATAATTAAGTGCTTCGAGAAAATACTTTGCTTGAAAATCAATTAATAAATAAAACGACCATGAACGGCAAAAATTAGCGACTATAATCGACCATACTGGCATCGATGTAAAGATTGACAACCACGGAGGATTAATCACTATGTTGGTTTTAGTTGAAACAGAACTATCTTCTCGAATCGTTTCTTTAAGATAAAGTCGTTCACGTTGACTGATTTTTGGATGAATAGCAGGTCGTTCATAAGATATATACCACCAATAAATAGACCAAAGCACACCAACTCCACCTATGTATTTCTAATTCATATACATTTCGAATTCAAAACAAAAACAAAGTTTACCAAAAATATAAAAAGCAGCTCGCCAATTCAAATATTCAGTAAACATTCCCGATAATGGAATACCAAATAAAACACCAACATACGATCCTATACAACAAATAAATTATTCATTTTTTCTTTTATTCAAAACATCAACCAGTAAATGTTATCGTTGCTAGTGTACTTCGTTCTAAAGGTGGTGCCCACCAACGCCATATTCCATGCGCAGCAGGATACGTCACACCCTCAAATAATCCTTGAATAACTCGTATTAACATAACTAAACTATGGTGTATTCTAGCGAAGAATGGAATAAAAAGATTGAGCAAAGATGATACACCTAGTGCCAAACCAAATACACTAAAAATTGAACTGATATAAAAAGTATTTTTTGAAAAAATTCTTTTACTGATTAGCTGGATATTTAGCTGCTAAATATCCTCCAGGTATTTGCGTGACAATATACCCCCAAAAAAACGAACTATCAACTAAACCAATTATCCCCGGTGTCCATTGAAACTCTGCACGCTATTTTTTAAACGAATTCTTATTGTTGTTGTTGTTGTTTTTTTTCTTCTACTCCTACTTTAATAATTCTAACTGTTCCATTGGATGATTTTTCTGTTTGATCATGTGTCATAGCAATAACACTGACGCCCATATTGCAACGAAGACCAAATGAGATAATAAAACCTAATGAAGTTAAAAATGCAATTTCATATCGAATCGGTATCACAGGAAATCGACGTCGAATCGATGATAAATATTTGGATCTTCTGAGGTTATTATTCGCTTGAAATAATTGAATATGTTCATATTGCAAATCTCTTCTCAAATAGAATAATCAATTGAAACAAAAAAACAACATATTTGTTAGCTATAAAATTTCTCACTGTGGCATATTAATCGTCTTCATCAATGAGCAATACACGCCAAAATACGCGTAACATCAAACATTTTTCCTTGGCCAGTAACTCATATTACTAAAGAAAAAAAAACGTGTACAAGCTTATTTCTTTTTCTTGCGTTCTGTTGACTATCAAGGCTTGAAAATAGACAGTAAGTAATCAGTAAAGAAAATATAACATTTTTTCTTTCTGTTTCTTTCTTCTTTTTACCTTATTGGACCATTTATCTGGCCTTGTACTTGTGCGTACAAAATGATTGTACAATAGACATAAAGAACTAATAAAAATACATCTCCTTTCTAAACATGCTGTTATCTGCAAAAGGAAATTCATTCATTTGTAACCTACGATCGATTTATTTTCATTGATTATATTGTCCTCGTTTAATCGAAAGTATTTCAAATTCAATGAATAATTTGTTCCACTTAATGGAACTGATCTATGAAAATTATCATAGAAATCGAGTTTTTTTTATCGGTACTATTTTTATCTGTTAAATCTTCTTGAATAATTCAATAAAAATGATATAAATGTGTGGTAAATATGATTACGTACAATGTTCATCAATGTCAAACCGCTGAATTCGACAATTACAATAGTCAGCAACATAAAGATTATTCTCACGATCGACTGCTAAACCTGTTGGTCCGTTAAATTGATTTGATCCATATCTTTTTCCGTGCCCACCGACAACAACACAGCCTTCTTTTGATTGTGATGGCCAACACATAACTCGATGATTTTCGTAGTCGGCAACATGCACATCGCCCATTTCATTCACAATCACACCGTATGGTTTGTTTAATTGTTTCAAGCTTTGTCCTTGACCATATCCACCAGCAACAACAACTCCTTCTTTCGCGTGTTTCTCCCATTTCATCACACGATGATTGTTCGCGTCTGAAACATACACTGTCTCATTTTCATCAACGTAAATGAATCTTGGAGTATTCAATTGATTGAGTCGATCACCTCTACCATTTCCACCTGCAACGACTGTTCCTTCTTTTTCGCCATCCCTCCATTTCTTGACTTGATGTTTGACATAATCAGAAACAAACAGATCTCCATTATGATTCATCGTTAATCCATAGCAATAAATATTAGAAATAACAATTTTTCTATCGAATTGATTTTCTAACGACCATCGAACAATTCTTTCATTGCCTTGATCGCAAATAATCAAAGATTTTGTTTTTCGGTCCACAATCATGTCCGATGGTCTGTCCAATTGATTCGTTTGATTTCCTCTTCCATTTCCACCAGCAACTATTTGATCATTATCTGTACCAAGCTTTCGTCGAATGATACGATGATTCGCAGTATCAGCAATATAAATGAATTGTTGATCATCATCAATGTATATTCCTTGAGGGCAGTTGAGTTGATTTAATTCCTTTCCAAGTCCGTTCCCACCAGCGATGGTAGTAGCATCCTGTTTCCATTTTAAATTTGTTTTCAATTTACAATAATAAGAAGCATTTGCATTTACATTTGATACCTGATCGTTCAATGGTGGTTGTGGAGCGATACTCAAAGTTTGCGTAGTTGTTGTTAATGGTGCAACATCTTCTTTCTCTTCTTCTTCTTCTTCCTCCTCCTCCTCCTCCTCATCCTTAATTTCGACTAGATGAACAGTATGCGAACCATCCGATCGTTTCAATGGATTTGCTTTGACACGAAATTCTGTGCCTATTTTCAAAATAATTTCATCTTCTTTTTCAAATTCAGTATAACCCGAAACTTGTTTTCCATTAATAGCTTCTATTAAGAATAACGTTGAACTTGTTTGATCATTGAGAAATTCTTCGATAACATCAACCGATGATGAACATGAACTAACAGGCCACCAAGTAAATATTTGATTTTTAGTATAGTTCTTACCAATATCCAATGGTACACCTCTCCACACCACTTCCTTGACGGTCGGCAGGAGATCTAATGCTGTATCGAATAATTTCAAATAGGGAAACCAAATTTTGAGTGCTGATCGATTTTCTAATCGTAATGCGCGATTTAAAACACGATAGAGTGTGTCTCCAGACCATTCCATTGTATAGATATAGATTGCGGCTGACTGATCTTTTGATAGGCCATGTTTATTTGGAAAATTACAATGTTTTTTTGCTAATTTAATAAAATATGGTAGTTCTTCGATTTGTGATTCAACTGGTTGAAGTGCTTTTTCGAGTGAAACAAGTTTTTCAGTACGAAAACCATAAACAGGTGGAAGTTTTTTAAGTGAATAATCGATATCACTAAAACGATTCATCACAACAAACCGTGTGTTGCAACAAAAAAAAGAGATAAATCTGCTCGTTTGTTTTTATCTTATCAAAAAACGACAACAACAACAACAACGCTGTTCTTTCAATGAAATGAATATTTTGACTTTTTTTTAGCTACTCGACAAAGTATTTTAATGATTTGAAATTGTGATGAAGCATTTAAGCGAAAATCTAATGGATAATAATTCGTTTTATTCGGATTGAATAATGATGAAATCCATTTATCTGAAATAAAATCACTTAAGCATATTTGGTGATAAATTGGTGTGAGTGATACGAATGTATTCTATGGAATACTAGTGTACAGATTCAATTTCATCAAAGATCTATTTAACATATTTTAAAATACGTAATTAAAGCAAAAAAAAGTAATATTTTATTTACGGTCGAAATAGTACAAAAAAAAACACGATGAGTCAGAGAAATTACTCAATGTGACAAGGAAGAAGTCTTATTCGTTTTCTTTTTTGTTGGTTTTTTCCTTTTCTCGTTGGAACAAATTCGTTGCATTTTTATTCATTTCTATTTTCAATGAAACGACAACGAAGCATCGAGAAATATGCTGATGAATCCAACAAAAAACTGCAAACTAAACTTTTTCAACCAGTTAACTGTTTAGAAAATTTATCCAATGAATTATTATATGAAATATTTGATTATCTCGAAGGGCGTGTTTTATTTGAAGCATTTGGTAATTTAAATAGTCGATTTCAAAGTCTGATTCAATCACCATGTTTACAGCTAAAAATCGGTCCGGCTTGGAAAAAAGAAGATCAGCAAAATCAACAATTAGCAAACTTTATTCTCTCAAATAGATCTCATATTGTTTCACTAAAACTGTGGATTTATTCTTCAAATTTAATAAAGTTTTCATTATTACCGCTCGATGCATCGTTTCATCGTCTTCAATCTTTAAATATTGAATATGATGATGATGATAACATTATACCTTTTCTTATTAATTTAACGTTTTTACCACAACTTTCTTCGATATCATTATGTTTTGATGGCGAACCAAAAGAAATTGGTTCAATTTACCAAATTATTTTCAATATGCCGGTTTTAAAATATATCACACTTTCATTTTTTTGGGAGTTGCCATGGGCCATACCTCTTTATCTTCCGTTATCGTTGGCTAATGCCAGACGATTTAGTCAGATTAAATATTTAAATATCGGCCATTCTATTATTTTCAATGAACTCATTAGTCTACTCTCCTATATACCGGAACTACATGAGTTAATTTGTCATCGGTTAGTTGATTCTGATGAACCTGTTACAACAAATTTTCCGAATCCAATAAAGACCTTGACACGTATAACTTTTAGTCGGTGTGAAGTTAACTTTGGCAAATTAGCAAATTTTTTTTCAAAAATTTCGCCCAATGTTAAAATTATACGCTTGAATATTGACGACGACGTTGATCTTTTAAGTTATCTAGATGCTGATGAGTGGGAGAAGTTCATTACCAATAATTTAACACAATTACG
>ERZ778023.4658-NODE-4658-length-11270-cov-3.949710_pt1 | contig 11270 bp, 10 predicted proteins | sample MGYA00375753_ERZ778023 | MGnify/ENA primary metagenome ERZ778023 (study PRJEB29350, sample SAMN05389822) | bioreactor metagenome | isolation source: Ammonium sulfate bioreactor | place: South Africa: University of Cape Town | collected 2014-04-04 ...
ACCTTACATTCGGGCTAAGGCGAACCAATGCCTTAAGGTCTGATTCCGTCATAGAAGTACCCGCCGTCGCCACCACCTGAGTTACACCCGCCTGATGGCTACTGACGACGTCGAGGTTGCCCTCAACGATCACCGCATAGTCACTTTTACGAATTGCATCTTTTGCTTGGCTCAACCCAAAGACGTGGCGGCTCTTGTTGTACAGCGGAGTCTCTGGGGTGTTCAGATATTTAGGCGCATTCGGCTCATCGGCCAAGATACGACCCGTAAAGCCAATCACCTGCCCTGATGCATCCATCAGCGGCACCATCATACGCCCCCTAAAAAGGTCACCGCCAAAGCGATTTGTTAGCCCGCCTAGTGCAAGCTCTTGCTTAGAAAAGCCCTTCTTGGTTAAGAATTGTACGAGCGCATCCCCCGCATCGGGTGCGTACCCAATCTGAAAGGTTTGGACAATTTCTTTGCTCAAACCGCGCTTTTTAAATACATACTCAAGCGCAGGAGTGTTTTGAAGCAAACTCTGCTGATAATACTTTGCTGCGAGTTGATGCGCTTCGAGCAAGCGACGCTTTTGCCGTGCAAGTTCTTGCCCACCCTTCGAGTCGTACGCCGACAAGTCCACGCCGGCACGTTGCGCAAGTAGTTCAAGCGCTCCGCGAAAATCAATTCCTTCAACTTCCATCACGAAGCTAAATACGTCACCGCCCTTATTTGATGAAAAGTCATGCCAAATGTTTTTTTCTGGGCTCACGATGAAGCTTGGCGTTTTCTCGCCCGAGAAAGGACTTAAGCCCTTGAAGTTGCGCCCAGCACGTTTAAGCTGCACGTATTCACTCACCACGTCTTCGATATTGAGGCGGGCTCGTATTTCTTCCTTGGCATCCTGCATAGCTATAGTATACCACTCTTTACCTCTGTTATTGATTATGCTTAAATGGGGTCATGAATCCCCAAAATGGACAGACTCCACTCGACTATCTCAACCAGATATCGCCAGCCACTCAAAAGAAGCCTCTCTTCGCGTTGAATCTTAAAACTATCATCCTCGGCGCACTTGTCGTACTCGTACTCATTATCATCTTAGTAAACATCGGTAACGGCCTTGCTGCAGCGCGCAAAGAGCCATGGGAAACCTACGCCGCCCGCCTCGCGGCAACCAGTGAAATCGTCGATAGCTCAAGTGGCAAAATTAAGAACTCACAGCTCCGTTCACTCAACAGTGACCTGAAGCTCTACATCACCAATACCCAGCGTGACCTTGCCGAACCCCTCAAAGGCCTGAGTATTAACACTGCGAAGCTTCCAAAGTCGGTTACTGCAAAAGAAAGTAGTGCAAAAGCGCTCGAACGCCTTGAAGATGGACGACTCAACGCCAAGTACGACAGTACCTACGCCCGCGAGATGAGCTACCAACTCGCAACAACCCTAGCGCTCCTTCAACAGCTCTATAAATCAAACGTGACACCAAAAACAAAAGCCTTTCTTGAAGACTCTTACAAGAATCTCGCCCCTACCTATAAGGCGATCTCTGAATTTAGCGCATCAAACGAATAATTATTCGGTAACAAGACGGTAGCTAAGGCGCGCGAGGTCTTTAATCTCGTCGTCATTGAGCTGTCCGGTGCAAATGATAGTGTTCCAGTGGTTCTTATTTAGGTGGTAGCCAGGAAGCACGCTCTCGTACTTCTCACGAAGATTCTTGGCAAGCTGCGGGTCACACTTTAGGCTGACGCGGAGCGGATTACTACCATCGGCTATAATCGCGAACAACTTTCCTTCACCAGTTTCTTTGTGTCCCACTTTATAGACGCTCGTGCCTTCACCGAATGGAAAATCAAGCCAAGTGTTTGGAAAAGTCAGTAAATATTCTTCAAGTTCTTTGTGGTTCATAGCCCTATTCTACAGGCTACCCTGAGGTGACTGCAACTGGCTCATTGTTTGGGTCCAGTTAAGGCGCGTCAAAATCTCGGCAGTTTCAGCCTCTGTCGCAGGCTTCGTTTGTTTATTCGCACTGCTTGACCCCACTACCCCGTACTTAATTTCCATTGGAAGTTTCGCCAAGTTTCCTGTTGTCGCCTTCGCTAGACAATCATCCTTAAAGGCCCCACAGGTATTACCCAATTCGAGCCATGAGGCCAGCTGGTCGCTCTTGGCATTGGTTGTGTTCATGACAACATTTATTATCGCCGAGCGAGTTACCTCTTTGTTCGCTTGCTGGTCAAAGATGAAGTTCCCCATCGAGTACACAATGAGCTTACCCTTGTAGGTCTCGGTTGATTGCACCCAGTGGGGGTGGTTACCAATAACCATATCCGCCCCCGCATCAATCATCGCGCGGTAGGTGGTGGTACGGATACTATCTGGGCCGGCTTTGTATTCGGCGCCCATGTGTGGCATCACGATGACGGGCATAAGTTCTGAGTACTTTTTAATTTCATCAATTGATGCCGCGGGTGGAATCTTAAAGACCCCGTTATAGCCACATAGTGCGATTGGTAGCTTCTGGTCTTTTGTTGTCTTGTCGTCGTACGAAACCGTGACCGGCAGTGCAACAACTTCGCAAGAATCTTCGGTGACTACAGGATCGTAGTGTCCGAAATATTGAATACCGTTTTTATCAAGTTGCTGCTTTGTTTCGGTAAAACCGGCCGCTCCCCTATTGTCCGTATGGTTGTTAGCAAGTGACACAATATTGAACCACTTTGCTGCCTCGGGGAGATAATCTGGAGAGCAGTTAAACGAAAGAGTCGTGTCTTCTTGAATAGAAGTCTGCGTGAAGCCCGCCACCGTTGGGCATTCTAGGTTTGCGATCCAGGCATTATACGAGTCCTTGTTGAATTCGTTCAGGCGCGAGAAAGGATAATTTGTCTTAAGTGAACTGGCCATCGACCAGTCATTAATGTAGCGACCCCAAAAAACATCGCCCATAAATAACGTATTAGCTTTAACCGAAATCGGCTTCGCAGGCGCACTTTCCGCCGGCTGCTCAGAGTTAGCAGAAGGAGACTTGGTTGATTGGTTCGAGAGAAATGCCACCACAGCACCCGCAACCAACACGATAACAAGGATTGAAAGCCCAATCCTCCACCAAAGTCGCTTACTCCGCCCCCTTAGCTTCATTCCCTCATTGTAGCATTCTGAAATTAAATCTTTTTGAATTTCGTCTGGTAGTAGCGAAGCTCTTCAATGCTGCCACGAATATCATCGAGTGCTCGGTGTGCCTCACGCTTGGCGAACTTTTTGCCGTACTTGTTTTCAAAGACAACCTTCCAGGCTGAAACATCGAGCATGCGGTAATGGAGGCGCGCGTTCAAGCGAGGCCATTCGCTTTCGATGAAGCGTCGATCCATGTGGATTGAGTTACCCGCTAGTATCAGCGGAATTCCCTCTTCAAAATACTCTTCAACTAGTGCGAGGAGTTCATTTTCAATCGTGCGACCCGATCGAGCGGTTTCGTTATTTTGCTTAATGAGTGCATCGCGAGTTTCAGGAACAGAATTCCAAAAATCTTTTGCCGGCCCCTTAAACATTCGACGCTCGACGAGGCGTGGCCCGACTTGAATAGCCGCTTCATACGTCGCAACTTCTTTAAAATCCCAATCGGTAATAATCGCCCCGACCTCAAGGATGCGATCCTCAACTGGGTCAAGTCCGGTCATCTCAAGGTCAATCCAAAGGACGTGTTTTTGCTTGGCGTTGCGCGTTTTTTTATCCACTATTATTTCTTCTTGTCGAGCTTATCAAGCTTAAAAATGTAGACAATCCAATAGATCACAAGTGCAGTTGCGATCAGTGTAATGAGTGAAGACAACGCCGCACCCCACGCAAACGTTGCCGAGCGTCCAAAGGCTTCAAAAGTCCAGGTTGATGACGCCAGCGTCGAACCAGTGCCGGTAATAAATTGTACGATTGGGTTGATAAACCCTTCCACAAGCTTCTTGACCGTGTCTCCTGCCGCAGCACCAATCGCAAGACCGACTGCAAGGCCAATCACGCCCTGCGCACGAATAAAGTCAAAGAATCCGTCGACGTGTCCCTTCACGTGCTCAGCGCCCGCACCGGCTACGTTCCTGGCCGCAGCAGTTGCTTTCTTTCGCTTTTCAGCTGCCTTCGCCTTAGCATTTGATGATTGAGTTTTCGTTTTGCTTTCAGCCACGAGTGTCTCCTCCTCTTACCACCACTTTTGTATCAGTATATCATTTCTAGGGTTAAAGAATCAGGAGAAGAACCTGAAGGTGCATGGGACGGGACTCGAGGCTTGTGGCCGAGTCCCGTCCCATGCGCACCATCACTGCACGAGTGCGAGCGTGACGGTGGTCTTCGTAACCGGGTACGACTTGCCGTAGCTGCCCGACTTGACGTCGGGTTCGGCGACCGAAGTCACCTGCAGCAGGCCGCGCGAGACCGCAGTACCCATGAACTCGATCAGCTCGTCCTCGCGGGTACGGGGCTCACCCATCGCCCGCGCGATCTCGGTGCCGTACTCGGTGGTGCCGTCGGGCGACGAGAACTCCTCGTAGCCCAGCGGACCGTACAGCGCCACCCACGCCAGCACCTCGTTGCAGAGGCCGATCGCGTTGATCGGAAGGTAGACGTAGACACCCGCCACCCGAACTTCGCTTCGACCACCGTAGCTGCCTTCGCTCTTGGTGCCGATGTGACGCTTCACGCGCCCCATCGCCACCAGCTGCTCAAGCGCCGTTCTGATCTCGCCACCGATGCCGGGCTGGAGGCCCAGCTCGATCGCGATCTCATACTCCTGGTTGTCGCCGGTCGAGATCCTGATCTCACCTCGGCAGACGAGCCGGAAGAGCACCCGGCGCTGCAGGTGTGTAAGCCCGTCTTCGCCGAGCTCCTCGGTTGCGTCGATCTGCATACCTTCCACGACAGTTGTCATGTTCTTCTCCTGATTTTCGATGTGCGAGCCCTTGCCTAGGGCTCTATGGATTTGTACCCACCGGGATGGATAGGCACAGGACTACATATTTGTAGACCTAAAACGCGTCCAGGTTTCCCTCGACGCGTTTATTGTTTCTGCAAATAAAACTTACGACGTCGAGGACGCATCGAGCATGAGGCCGAGAAGCATACATTGCTGATGTGTCATCACTGTCATAATGGGGCTAGTATACACCCGTGGTGCGAATAGTCGCAACCCTTAAATTACATCTGGCTTGGAACTTCAATGCCAAGCAGGTTAAGTCCGTGCGCAAAAATGTGCGAAGCCTTTGCAAGCACTCCAAGGCGGGCGTCTCGGACTTCTGGTGTTACGTCACCTGTCGCAACTGGAGTAGCCTCGTAGTACCGGTTAAGTTCGCGGGCAAGTTCGTAAAGATAGTTTGCAACTTTATGTGGTTCGATTTCAGCCGCCGCACGGTGTACCACTTCTGGGTATCCAAGGATTTTTGCGATGACGTCCTTTTCGGCCGTGTAGTCGTAGGTCTCATCGAATGAATTACCATGACCATTCTCGCGAAGAATCTTATTTACACGCACCGCAGCATATTGGACATACGGCCCGCTCACGCCAGTGAGTGCGAAGATGGTGTTCCAATCGAACAAAATATTAGTGCGTCGGTCTGAAATAAAGTCACTAAACTTAATCGCACCGAGCGCAATCTTCTTCACATCTTCATCAGATACATCGCGTCCTTCAACAACGGCTCGAGCTTTCTCTTCGGCGTCGTTGAGAAGTTCTTCCATTAATACCACGCCCTTACGACTACTCATTTTTTCACGAGTACCGTCCTCGTTCAGCTGATCAATAAAGCCAAACCACAGGTGGTAAAGATCGGTACTAATGCCGAGTTTTTTCGCCATCGCAAAGAGCTGCGAGAAGTAAAACTGTTGCTCAGAGCCCACTGCATAGATAACCTTGTCGGGGTGAATCGTTTCCTCACGATACAAAATTGTCGCAAGATCCGTAGTTGCATAAAGCGCCGCACCGTTACTCTTTTGTACGAGCAGCGGCACATCAAATCCATACTCGTCAAGCGGCACGATAATCGAACCGTCCTCGTTTTGTGTCGCTACACCACTTTCAAGAAGCTTCTGCACCGCCGCCTTGCCCTTGGGTGCAAAGAAAGCCTCACCCAACTCATAATCGGTTGAAATTTTGAGACGACCCATGACGTTATGGATGTGGTCGAGGGAGATCGTATTAAAGCGCTGGCTGTAGGCAACCGCCTCTGCGTCACCTGCCTCAAACTTCAAAAGCCAATCTTGCACTTGGTCGGCAAGGGTTGTGTCGCCGCGCTCGGCCTCTCCTTTAAGCAACTTCTTCATTGCAATGTACACACGACCGAGTTCATAGACACCGTCTTTTTCGAGTGCCTCTTCGCTACTGAGTGTCAAAAAGCCAGCAATCCAAATACCAAGCGGTGCACCATAGTCGCCAAGGTGGTTATCGGTAATAACTTTCCAGCCCGTTGCCTCCATGAGCTGACGCGCGGCCCAGCCCTGGTTACCAGGGCGAAGGTGCCCGACACTGTATGGCTTGGCCATGTTCGGACTTGGATATTCAACAACAACCGTCTTACCTTCACCATCATTATTCTCACCGTAGGTGTCTGACCATTCACTTTCAAGCTGCTTTGCAATCGATGCGCCCGATACGCGCACGTTAATAAAACCAGGGCCCGCAATAGTCACTTCAGAGAATGCGCCAGTTTCGCGAAGCTTCGCCGCGATTTCTTCGGCTACTTCACGAGGGTTTTTACCTACCTGCTTTGCAAGTTGCAGCGCGACGTTCGTGGCGTAGTCACCAAACTCTGCGGCAGGTCGAGAAATCTGCGGCGTAACGTCAAGTGAATAAAGTTCGTGAATAATTTGAGTAAGTTGTTGTTCCATTAGGGGTTATTATACCACTACCCCTGAGAAAATCCGCTACACACCCTGCTTCGCGGCGCGAATAAGCCCTACAAACAGTGGGTGCGGCCTACTAGGACGACTCTTAAACTCTGGGTGTGCCTGTGTTGCCACGAAATATGGGTGATGTGCGCCTTCAACGTATTCAACGAGCTTCCCATCGGGCGAAGTTCCTGAAATAGTGAGGCCGCCCGCTTCAATTGCTTTCGTAAACTTTTGATTCACCTCATAGCGATGGCGATGGCGTTCAACGGTTTTCGTTGCACCATACGCTTCGGCAACTTTCGAACCCTTTGTAAGTACGGCGTTGTAATCGCCCAGTCGAAGCGTGCCACCCGTCGACTCCTTGCCCTGCTGACCTTCCATAATATAGACCACGTTGTGCTTGGCGTCGGGTTCAAACTCGGTGCTATTCGCGTCACTCAAACCAGAACGACGAGCCGAGGCGATGACCGCAACTTGAAGTCCCAGACAAAGGCCAAGATACGGTTTTTTGTGTTCAAGCGCATAGGTCGCAGCTTGAATTTTTCCTTCAATTCCACGCTTGCCAAAGCCGCCTGGCACCAACACTGCGTCAACCGAACTTAAATCATCATTTACTACATCTTCGGCGTCAATCCAACGCAGGTCAAGGTTTACCTTTTCTTGCCACGCAGCCGCCTTCAAGGCCTCAAGGACAGAGATGTACGTATCCTCGTTATCAAGATATTTAGCAACCATACCCACCTTTACGGTTTGTGGGAAACGGGTTTCTTGGGCCTCCGCAAGGTCGCGCCATTTTGTAAGATCGGGTTTTTTAGTATTGCCCGTAAAACGTTCGAGCACAGGCCCAATACCACTCGCGTAGACCGTTAATGGCACCTCATACACAGTGTGTGCGTTCGCAAGCAGAATCACCGCATCCTCAGCCACACCACTAAAGCGCGCGATTTTGGCCGCAATATCGCCAGGCGCAGGGTCTTCTGTGCGCACCACCACGCAGTCTGGCACGATACCAAATCCACGAAGGTCGTTCAACGCATTTTGCGCAGGCTTTGATTTAAATTCTTTACTCGTCTGAATAAATGGCACATAGACGACGTGCACGTAAAAACAGTTCTCGCGCCCTACCCTACTGGCAAAATCACGAATCGCTTCAACAAAGCTCAGGCCTTCATAGTCACCCACCGTACCACCAACTTCTACAATATGAATATCAGATCCATTGGCCGCATCTTGAATAGCATCTTTAATCGCACCCGTAAGGTGTGGGACAAGCTGAATAGTTTGCCCGTTAAATTTTCCCGCGCGCTCATCAGCAATCAGGTTACTTAAAAGACGCCCCGAAAGTGTGGCGTTCTTTTGTGTCAGTTCAATGTCTAAAAAGCGCTCGTAGTGACCGAGGTCGAGATCGGTCTCGGCCCCGTCTTTCGTCACGAAACATTCCCCGTGTTCACGAGGGTTCAAAAGACCCGCATCTACATTGAGATACGGGTCACATTTTTGAATAGAGACGTGAGCCCCCTTGGCCTGCAAAATGGCACCAATGCTGGCCGCAGTAATGCCCTTTCCAACCCCCGAAAGCACCCCTCCAGTTACAAAGATATATTTTTGTGTCTTCCCCATTTCAGTTTTCCCCTCCATGGGATTTCATTGTAGCATTATTTTTTGACAATGCGCTATAGGTAGGGTGTTGTAGTATTTTCACTACACTAGATGTAGTAGACATCCGAGAAGCGCTGTCGACATGCTGCTCGTGTTTTATACTGTAAAAAGATATGATTAGCTCTCTCTAAGTAGCTTCGTTGATGCTAGTGCAGCCAATGCTTTTGCTATATGTTCTAGTATCTGGTCATCGTCAGGACGATGGAGTCTACGCCTCATCCCAAGATCGAGTTCGTCAGATTCTTATCCATTATTAGGTGGTGATGCCAACAACGGTTTTACGCTCGGCATGCAACCTGGCCACAGCTATACGGCAATTGGGCGTTTAAGGGTTACAGCACCACAAACTGGAACACTCCAATTAAAGGCCCGAACAATAACAGCCTTTTGGAAAAAGGCTGACGGTAACTACAATTCGGGTGTTATTTCACAATCCGCACCAAATAGTCAAGGCGTCACAACGATACGACTAACTTTCACAATCCCGCCAGATGCAACAGAGGCTTTTGTTCGTCTTTACAATGGTGCGTCATTTGGTAATGGTGATGTATGGTGGGATGACCTGGCTTTAGTAGAAGGGAGCTACACCGGCCCCTACCTCGACGGTGACATGCCTGGTTGCATATGGCGCGGCGTACCACATGCCTCCACCAGCGTAGGATATCCGTCCAATGTTGCATAACATGATAAAATAGCGACATGATGCAGTGGGCACAAAAACAAAAAGGCTTTACGATCGTTGAACTCCTCATTGTTGTGGTAGTAATTGCTATTCTTGCCGCAATCACGATCGTGGCGTATAACGGCATCAACAACCGAGCAAAGGACGCAGCAGTACGCAGCGCTGCAGAACAAGTACTCAAGAAGGTGTCTACCTACGCCATCACAAATGCAGATACTTACCCCTCTACTCTGATGGACGCAGATATTCAAAACAGCGGCGGTACGTCATACCAATATAGCGTTAATAACGCAACGAATCCAAAAACTTTTTGCGTCACCGCAACGCAAGATACTATTAGCTACTTCGTATCGAACAGCCAGGGTTCACCCCAGCTTGGTGGATGCGATGGCCATGGGGTTGGCGGTGTCGCAGCGATCACAAACTTCTACCTTGACCCAAAACCAAATAGCACTAGTCGTGCCACATCCTGGGACGGAGGTAATACAGGCACTTCTTATACAAATGTTGCCGCAACAGGTAATTGGTCTAAGTCAACGCGGGCAAACCGCTTAGTCTTCCCAGCAACAATCACATCAAATAATGGTGGGTTTACGGTCAATATTGGAAGCTCCTACCTTTCCTATGCGGGCACAAAGTACACAATCGTCGCAAGTATCCAACGAATATCAGGAAACGCAGGTATAGGGGGCGTCAGTGTTGATAAGAGCATCGCGGGCAGTGGTACAATGACGCTCCATGCGAGTGGGGGTACGGTAAGCAGTATGAATATAGGCCAAACCTACAAAGTATATGCAACCTTTACAGCCGATGCAGCTGCGGCCGACCCAGGTCAAAATCTCCGACTATACGTGAATATCTCAAATAAATCTGCCAATACAACGGTTGAAATAGCCGATATTGACCTATATCCGGGTGATTATACGACATCCCGCAACTGGTACTCAGGCGATTCTGCAAATTGGGTGTGGAACGGCGCCGCCAACAGTGCAACATCAACAGGGCCAGCTCTTTAACTGCCTAGATGTTTTAACGATACGCCTTTTTTATACACCAAAGGTGCTTCATCTGACATCTCCCAATCATACTGAAGTGGCGCCAAAATCTCCCATGCGCGGATTACTTCTTCGCCACTTGTAAAGAGCTCATTGCGACCCGCCACGGCCTCCAAGAGCACACGTTCATAGGCATCGAGCACGCGGCCATTTTCGGGAATTACCTTACCCTCTTCGAACACATCAGTTCGGCCGTCACGGTAACGAATCTCTACATATGAGCGCTTTTCATCAAGCGCTTTACCTGTAATGAGACGGAGCGGCACGCCTTGCCAGTTCTCGTCACTACTTTCAAGCTGTAGCCCGACAAAGGTCTCAACCGTACTGCCAGGGTTTTCAACTTCTTCTTGGTAGCCCTCATACTGGCCGCGGACGACGTGCGCAGGATTTACGGGTGCAATCGCCTGCAGTGCCTTAAGACGCTGCGCGGGCACACGCTCATCAAGCGTAGGACGCGTCATGAGTACTAACGAAAGGAGTTGAAGAAGGTGGCCCTGAATAAAGTCGCGAAGTGCCCCTGTTTGCTCGTAGAACTGCGCGCGGCCTTCGATACCAATGGCCTCAGAGGCAATGATCGTGACACTTTCGATTGAGTCGGCACCCCAATGGTGATGTGCAGCCTCGGCGCCCCTACGAAGTCGTAATAGTTCAGCGGAAACCTCTTTGGCCATGTAGTGATCGATGCGATAAATTTGCGCTTCGGTAAAGTAGCGTCCGGTACGTGCAATAAAGTCTTGTGCCGACGCGAGGTCGAACCCAAACGGCTTTTCAAACAATAGGTGGATGTCGGGCGTATTTACCCCAGCCTCACCAAGTAGGTCAACGATCTGCGCTGCAGCCCCAGGGGGTACCGAAAGGTAAATCAGCGTTTGATCGGCTTTTCGGTCTTGAATCGCCTGCTTAAGCTTTTGGTAATCAGCCAGTTGCGCAACATCCATCGTCAAAATGTCGGTCTTTTCAACAAGCGCGTCATCTTTCGTACTTCCAAGAATCAACTCAGGAAGATCCACTTCCCTGCGTGA
>ERZ778023.4661-NODE-4661-length-11266-cov-63.123004_pt1 | contig 11266 bp, 7 predicted proteins | sample MGYA00375753_ERZ778023 | MGnify/ENA primary metagenome ERZ778023 (study PRJEB29350, sample SAMN05389822) | bioreactor metagenome | isolation source: Ammonium sulfate bioreactor | place: South Africa: University of Cape Town | collected 2014-04-04 ...
CGGACAGACGTTGGGTGCCTTTGTGCCGTCGAAAGTCACGCGCCGAAGCCGCAAGCCGACTGCAAGCGACTCGGAGAGCGACAGTAGCTCGGACAGTAGCGACGACGACGACGATGACGACGGCGATGCCAGCTCGAGCGACACCGACGAGACGTCCTCGAAGCCGAAGCCGGCGGCCGAGCTGGATGACGGAGATGCTGGCAGCGAGTACGACGAGCCCGAGGAAGAGGAAGACGAGCAAGCCGACAATGACCAGAGCGGCACGAGGAGCAAGAAGAGCAAGAGCAAGAAGAGCAGCAAGGCCAAGGCCGACGGTGAGCAAGAGGAGAACGAGATGTACACCAAGAACCCGGCTCTCGGTCTGCTCGTCAAGCTGGTGTTCGCCATCTTGAACCGCAGCGTCGTCGAGTTGATGCACTACGTCGATGAGGCGCGCAAGCATCAGGACCAGGAGCTCGAGTTGGCGATCGAGCTCGCCGCCAGCCTCGCCGGTTGCAAGAAGCTCCTCGAGCGCATGGTCAGGCAGCCGCTGATTCGCCACTGCGGCGCATTCTACGCGCTGCAAGGGCGCGTCATCGGTTCGCGCCTATCGATCGATACGAACAACACGGTGGTGCTCGAGAACGAGCTCGACCGCATGGAGCAGTGGTGGGCCTGGGAGACCGGCGTACTGTGCAAGCACCTCAACCTCACGCCCGATCACCAAGCGGCTCTGCGTGCCGTTCGCCAGAGTACGCTCGTCAGCACGGTGTCGAAGCTCATTCTGACGTCGAACTCGTCGATCTTGGCCGAGAGGTTGCAACGCTACCTCGAGCATCAGCCTCGCCGAGGTACCAGTGATGCTGACGAGGACCAAGTCGCTGGTTGCTTCAGCCGCGAGCACTTGTACACGCGCAAGTTGTTCCGACTGATGATGTCGACCTCAATGCCTGCGTCGAATGCCAATGAGTCAGACGCGAGCGCGCAACGTCCACCGGCATCAGCGTCGTCGTCGTCGTCGTCGTCGTCGTCGTTGTCTACTCCATCGACAATGTTCGGAGGAATTGTCCCGCCGCCACCGCAATTTCACTTTGGAATGCCTCAGCCCACGTTTATGCCACCGTCGACGACGGTGTACACTCCTTCGAGTATCATCTCTTCGACACTGCCGATGCCAACTCCTTTGGTCAGTGGCGAGAGCGAGTCGCAGCAAGCGGACGCGAGCGGCAAGAGCGGCAACGACAGCAGCGGCAACATGGCGTCGGTGCGCTCGCAGCTGTTGCAGATCTGGACGACCAGTGTCGCCGAGTTGTACGAAGCATGCATTCGCGCGGCGTTGCGACACTCGACACCGGCGGCGTACGTCAGCAGCCTGTTGCGCGAGACGACGCGACTGCAACACATCTGCAAGTGCGAGCTGTTCTGCGACGCACCCGAGTTCCTGGCGGCCGTCGTGCACGCGTACCAGCAGGCGATCGGCAAGCTGAGCAACGAGGAGAGCGTCGAGTGCGCCGTGCTGCACGTCGGCTTCCTGGATGCGCTGCTCGACACGGCGCACGCGAATGCGATACAAAACGCGCGACAGTGGCGCGAGCAGCACCAAATGATGCAGCAGCTGATGCCGCTCGCCCCGACCTTTGACGAGGCCTTCCGCTACGTGTACACGCAGAAGCTCGCGCGGCGCGTGTTGCGTGCCCGCCACGTGTCGGTCGAACACGAGACGTGGTTCTTGCGCGAGATCGACCATGGCCTGGCGCTGAGCAGCGCGCACCGAATCCTCAAGGACGCGGCCGAGGCGCAGCAGCTCGGCCCGCAGTTCGAGGCCTTTGTATTGCGCCAGTTCGACGCGCAGTCAGTCGGTGGCAGCGAGCGTGCGAGTGCCACCACCTCGACGAGCGGCGCCGCCTTGCAGATTTCAGCACGAGCGTGCGAGTTCGTGTACTCGGGCGGCTTCTCGGTGTCGCTCGTGTCTCACGGATGGCCATCGGGCTGCACGACGCTCAATGGCAATGGCGGCGGCGCGCTCAAGTTGCCGGAGCCGATTCCGCAACTGCACGAGGCGTTCCGCGAGTTCTACGCGCAACGCTACCCGATGCGCCGGCTGACGATCAGCAACGCCGATGGCACGGCGACCGTGGTGGTGCGCGATGCGCAACACGGCTCGTACGAGCTCACGGTGAGTGCCGAGCAGCTGTGCATCTTGATGCTCCTGAACGAGCACGAGCACGTGCAATTCGGCCAGCTGCTCGAGCAGCTCGGCACCGACGAGGCCTCGGTGTCGTCGGCGCTCTTGTCTCTGACGGCGCCGCGACACGCCGTGCTGCTCGGACCGACGATCACCAACGCACAGCAGCCGTTCAACAGCGCCGACGTCTTTCGCATCAACGCCGAGTACGCGCCGCCGGATGGCTCGCAGATCACGCTCCACACGGTGGAGCTCCAAGGAGATCATGGCAGCCACAACAGCAACAAGGCACTGGCGGCCACCATCACGTGGCGTCGGTCGTTGCTCGATGCGGCGATTGTACGCATCGCCAAGCGCCAAGCAACGGCGATCGCCGACAAGACGCTCGTGCAACAAGTGCAAGAGGCAGTGCAGCGCCGCTTCCAGGCGAGCCCGAGCGACATCAAGAAGCGCATCCAGGCTCTCACGGCCGAGGGCATTCTGAAGGAGCACGTGATTGGTAGCAACCCAGCAGTAGCAGCACAAGGCGGCGGCACTCATGACGACCCGTCGTCGTCGTCGTCGTTGGTGTTGATTTCGTACGTTCACGACACGTCGGTTGTCACTTCCACGACGTTGGCGTTGGCGGCGATGGCAAACAGCACCAGCATCGCGAGCGGCCGCGGCTTCAAGACCGGCAACGAGAGCGAGTACACCAAGGCCGTGCACAACAAGGAGTTCTTGGCGTCGTTCGAATCGTGCCGAGACATGATTCTCGCTGCGGCGTTGTCGAGCACCTTTGTCAAGCACAAGCGCTGCAACGGCTCGGTGATGAACGTGCTCGAGACCCTGTGTCGCGCGCTCTTGAGCAGCGTCGCGAGCCAGAGCACCAACCTCCTGGAGGATCTCGAGCTCGGCGGCGGGGAAATGTTCGCCTCGGTGGCGCCGGTGGTGCTCGTGACCAACCAACAGCGCTGCGAGCTGCTGATCGAGCTGTGCACCGACCCGACACTCACATGGGTACTCGGCAAGGCGATGGATAAGCTCAGCGGCTCGACGTTCGCACAGGCGATCACGAAGCTGCTCGAGAGCACGCCGCCGTCGATCGTCGAGAGCTACGAGCGCTTGGTCGAGGCGCTCTTCACCTCGGCGCTGCGAGCATCGTTTGCATTCAAAGGCGGGCGCAAGTCACTCCTGGAGCTCTTCCGCTCGCTGCGTACTTTCGTCACCGTGGTGGTCGCCAACCGAGCGCACGAGGTGTCGCATGTGCGCCTGCCAGCCGAGTACGTCAAGGACATGGGCATGCAGCACACGAGCAAGGAGGAGGAGCACCGACGCATGCTCCAGTTCGCCGAGAGCCTCACGAATCGCTTTGCACCCGATCGTTTGGCAGCCGTGTACGCCAGGTTGCAAACTGTCGCACCACCAAAACCCGCCAGCGGCGATGCGGAGGTGGCGTCTGAGGGCTCGGAGAGCGGCGGCGATCAAGCTGATGCCAGCTCGAGCCAATCCTCCACCGCTGCTTCCTCATCGGCCACCTCCTACGTCGAACACATGTGGAGTGAGCTGGCAGCCAAGCACGATGAGCCGTTGTGTGAGACCGAACAAGCCGACGACGACGAGCACCACGACGCAGACGTCGGTTCCACGAGTGCCGCTGCCGCTGCCTCTGCTGGCGACGGCACGACGGTGTCTGGCAGCACCGCGAACGAGCTTTTGCTGCGCTACTCGACCGACAAGCAGTTCTTCAGCACGGCGGGCTTCATGCCGACGGCGGCGACGCGATCGCTCAAGGTCGATGCGGTCGAGAACGCCATGGACGAGATGTGCTTCCGAGTCGGTGAGACGCTGCACTTGGATGCGGCACAGAGCGAGCGCTTGCTGTTGGCGTTCTCGTGGCAAGAGTCGCGCGCCATCGACCAGTTCGTGTCGAACAACGCCGAGTCACGAGCGCTAGCGGGCTTGCCGCCGAGCGAGGGCAAGGCGCAACGTGGCCAAGCCAGCGTCGGCGAGTGCTCGGTGTGTTGGGAGTCGGTAGCGGGCGAGGAGGATGCGTTCGCACTCTGGTGCGGCCATTCGTTCTGCCGTTCGTGCTGGCGGCGCCATCTCGAGGCCAAGTGTGCCAGCAGCAAGAGCGAGCGCGTACAGACGCGCTGCATGTTCGATCGCTGCCCAGCGAGTTTGTCGACGGCCGAGATCGCCGAGTTGTGCCCCGAGTTCATGGCGGCGTATCGCGAGGCGCTCGTGTCGTCGTACATTGAGCAGTCACACACGCTCGCTTGGTGCAAGAACCCGCGTGCGTGCGCGAGCGTCGTCTCGCTCGGCGACAGCGACAGCACGGACATTGTCAAGTGCACCGAGTGCAACTACGGCTTCTGCCTCCGCTGCCCGTATCCGTCGCATCGACCGGTGACGTGCGAGATGGTGACCGACTGGATCGCCATGGGTGGTTACTCGGAGATGGAGGAGGAGGAGAAGAAGGCCATGCAGTTGAAGATGCTCATCTCGCGCCCATGCCCAAGTTGTGGTGTGCCGATCGAAAAGAATGGTGGATGTACGTATCGCGCCGCAGGTCGATATTGCCAGCCAGCCAGCTAGCTCACCTACGCGAGAGAGAGAGATCGAGAGAGATTTGCTGACACATTGATGTTTGCTTGTACGGTCGTAGGCAACCACATGACGTGCCGCAGCTGTGGTCACGAATGGTGCTGGGTGTGTCTCGGCAAGTACCGCAGTTGCTACTGCAGCAGCGGCGTGACGGGCGATCCGTTCGCACGCTTCACCGAGGTCGACGGCAGCGTCAAGCTGCACTTTGAGGCGCTGAATCGCAAGTGCGCCTTCCACGCCAACGCACGCGACATTGCGCGCGAGATCTCGCACCGCGCGCTCAAGTCGATGAAGGATGCCAAGGACGCGCAGGAGTACCAGTTCTTCCGCGCGCTCTTTGAGGGCTGCAACCACCTGGCCGAGAGCCAGCAGGTGCTGTCGCACTCGCAGATTCTGCTGTACTTTACGACCGACAAGGTCGACAAGAAGCAGTTCAACCTCCTGATCTTTACGCTGAACGAGCTCAGCCGCGCGAGCGACGCCATTCAGAGCGCGATCGAGAACGGCTTTACGGCCACGAGCACGAGCGCCATTCCGACGCGCAAGTTCCGCACGCAGGCGGCGGCTCTCGCTACGCAGCTCGAGTCCTTCATCGAGAGCACTACCGACGTCACGGCGCAGATCATCGCCTCGTTCAAGGCCAAGAAGCGCATCGTGTGCAAGACTTGCAATGTCTCGGTGGTCGAGGACAAGTACGCCGAGCATGTCGAGCGTGCTCATGCCTCTTCCTCGTCGTCGTCGTCGTCGTCGTCGTCGTCGACGCAAGCTGCCGCCGCTCCGACGCTCGCCGCCATGTTGGGAGCACCTGCCTCACTCGAGTCGCCGCCAAGCAAAAGTGTTAAGTTCGGCTCGGCGATCATCATACCACTGCAGATGGCCACCGAAGGCTCGTCGCTCTAGCCCAACAACCAACAATCACTATCATCATCCTTCGCTGACTCGTGTTGGCGCATCATCGACATACTCCTCTCCTCTTCTCTTCCGCATAACTCACTTGAATACACCCCACTCTCTCTCTTTGACTCGCACTACAGTAACTCGTGGGCTGCTTATTGTATATCAGCAACCTTTCAATCTATCTACATTGAGTTCGAGTGGTTCGGGTGGATACAGGGTTGGTTGCGCTCGCTCTCGCTCACTCATTGCTGCTCGCCTTCGGTGGACGGCGTGCGCGACGACGAGGAAGCGGTCGTCGTCCACACTGGCGGCAGGTCCGAGAAGGGTTTGACGGACGGCGAGGCACGCGAACGCAGCGTGCCACTGAGGCGCCTCAGCAGCGGTGCCGGCGCCACGGTCACGGTCGTGGCAATGTGTGCGTCGTAGTTGCCAAAGAACACGGCGTGCTTGAGGCACTCCTCGTTGTAGCCGATCACCATGCGCGAGCCGACGATCATCATCGGGCTCTTGAGCATGTTGCGCCCTTCGGCGTCCTGCTCCTTGGAGAGCACCAGCTGCAGCAGCATCTCGTCCGAGACATTGGGGCGATTGGTGCGTACTGTGACGAGCTTCGACTTCTGCACAATGGATACAGCTCGACGCGTAAGCGCATCAGTTTGGGGGAGGTGTAGTGGTAGCGAGAGCGGCGGGCACGCACCTTGGCGACGATGACGGTGGTGACCGAGCGACACAACGTCAGCGCCTCGGCGGCATCAATCGGCTGCTTGGCGGCATCTCGCAACGTCTGCGGCTTGAGCCCGTGCTCCGAGAGAAAGGTGCGCAACGCAGCATTGACCGGGCAGTAGCGCTGCGAGTACAGCAAGCGGAACTCGCGCTCGATCGTCTTGGGCGGCGGAGGGGTTTCGAGTGAGCGTTGCGTCGGCGGCACTCGATGGCGAGGGCTCAAGGGCTCGGCGAGGCCAACGCCTTGCGAAGGCTGCGAGGCGAGCAGTGTGAGTCAGCGGGCAGAGCGCACACGCGAGAGGCTGCGAGCGCGCGCGTACCGAGAGCGGCGTGGTCTTGAGCTTGAGGCGCGGTGCTGGCGCCTCGAAGTTGCTGGCTGCGTCGGCGCTGTTGGTGGCATCTCGCAGCGTGCTATGGCGGCGGCGCTTGTTGCTGTTGGCCGATAATGCGCGCATCGAGCCGAACTTGCGCTTGAATAGTGAGGCGGCAGGCGGTTGTTCGGTGGCTGCGGCGACGGCGCTGTCGTCGACAGTGGAGCGTGCGGGATCGAGCTTCCAGAACAGCATCTCGGAGCGTACACGAAGACAGGCGAGCTCGTCGAACGGCTTGACGGGCGGAGCAGCGCGTTGCGGCGTGGTGTTGGTGGAGGCCATCGTGGTGGTACACGAGAGAGATAGTTGAGTGCGTGGTTGGGTGGTTGAGGAGTGGTTGCCGGTGCGTGGGGCAGTGCAGAATGAATGACGCAGGCGATGGAGGAGAGGGCGGGCAACGGTATTGAGGCCAACGGTAACCTGCCGTTTCAGGAAGGAAACGCAGCCAGCACAAATCGACCGGTGGAAAAGGAAAAAGAGGGAGAATATGTATAATATACGCGATTGCTTGTGAGTGGCTGGCTGAGTGGCTGGGTGTCAAGGAGAGTAATATAACAACTACAACTAGTAACTACTACAGCAGCGGAATGAGCCAGAGGAAGATGGAGACGTTGAACGTAAGCGACACGATCGAGATGAGATATTGGTAGAAGAGCACGGTGGCCATCTCCTTGGCCAGGTAGTTGTGCATCGCCGTGATGACCGACAGGTTGATGGCGGTCGGCGTGGCGCCTTGTACCAAGAGCACCAGGCGCAACATTGGGTCTGGCGCGAGCGCGAGCGCCAGGTTAGCCAAGCACAGCGGCCGAAGGGCAGCGAGCCGAGCAAGTACGTACCGAGTGGCAGCAGGTTGGCCAGCGAGAGTAGATACAGGAACAGCAACGAGAAGAGCGGCAGTATGAAGAGGCGCACCAGCACGATCAGCGCCACGGTGAGGGGTTTGAGCTTGGCAGATGGCCGAGGACCGTCGCTCATCGACACTCCGAGGGTGAGCAGCGTGAGCGGGATGACCGTGTCGCCGAATGACGTCAGCGAGTCGACGAGGAACCTGAAGTAGCCGGCGGGCGACTCGAACAGCACCTGGCGCACGAAGGGTATCAGGCCGAGGATCATGCTCGCCAGCGCCGCCCATGCCGGCACCTCGATGCCGTAGAGAATGTCCTTGATGGTGACCCACACACGAGAGGTTCGCGAGTTTCGAGGCGGCGCCATGGCACGCGACATGGACGGCGCTACGGCGATCGACGCTTCGGAGGGTGACGGAGCGCTGGCGGCGGAAGGTTGGAGATGCGGCGCTGAGGTCGATCGCCGATCTGGAGACGACGAGACTGCCGTCGTGGGCGTGATGTCAAGATGTGGAACCGAGGCTGCACGTCGATCAGACAGCGAGAGATGCGATGGAAGAGCGCTCGCGCCTGCGCTACTGCTGCTGGTGCTCGTGTGTGGCTGCTCGTCGTCCATCGAATGCATCTCAATCTCGATTGTGCCAGAGTGGTCACGCTCATGGTCGTCGAGAAGACTGACTGAATCAGTGATATGTGCATGGTCGTCATCACCGTGGTCCCGGTCATCGTTGATGGAAGGAGACGCGATTGTGACGGCGTGCGAGGCCGGTGGCGCGAGCATTCGATACAGGAAGGTCCAGCGCATGAAGGTGCTCATGAGCGTGACGATGAAGACGTACGCGACGCCGCGAGCCAGCGCCTTCGAGGGCGTGTCGTCGACTGGCATGCCCATCTCGAGCGGCCGAAAGTCCATACGGTTCGAGAGCACGACCACCATCGTGGCGAGCGAGCTCGCGAGCGCCAACGGCAGCGAGGTCGTGTTGCCGAACGAACACGCGATCGCCACGAAGCGATACATGTCGCTGTCGATGCCGGCGATGCGCGCCACCGCGTAGCCGAGTGCGATTCCGACCACGGCGTACACGATGATCGACACTGGTAGCAGCCAGTAGAGCACCAGGTTCGACCATGACATGTAGGGCGCGATCGATACGAACAACATGCACGGAATGAGGAACGACGCCAGCAGCTTGGAGATGACGGAGCTGGTGCGTTGGTCGAGGAGATTGAGACGTGTCAGAAAGGCACCTGCACCGGCCATCAAGGTGAGGGTCAGCGAGGCCTGTGAGGAGGCCGATAAGATGGCGAGGGCAGGCTCCATGATCGATGGGTGCCAGCGAGTATGGTGTGTGTGTGTGTGTGTGTGAGGGAGTTATGAACAGTGCCGCAGCCTCGCGCTGCTCGTCCATTGTTTCTCCGCCTCACGCACGCAACATCAACAAGCATCAACAAGCTCCATCAAGCTCCATCAAGCTCCATCAAGCTCCCCCACCACGCACTATCCTCCTCACATCATGACTGTCTCCGGTTGGCAGCGATTCGTTCGTCGTGGATTGTCGTTGGAGGCCTTCAAGTTCGCGGCCTACCTCCTGATCCCGGTCGGCTTCGTGATCTGGTACTCGGACCCGCGCCGCGTGCGCCACTACCTCGAGAAGGGCCGCTTCATCGTCTATCCTCCGTCGCAGGAGTGGCCGTCCGCCGAGCGTATTCGCGAGATACAGGAGAAGAACAACGTATGTACATGGAGGGCCTGCCAGGTCTTGCGTGCGGTGTCTCTGGTGTCAGCAGTGGCGCTCGCTCGCTCGCTCTTACTCACCACTCCCTCAACGCGGCACGCGCAGCGCGCACGTGAGATCCTTGCTACGAAAGAGCAGCAGCAACAGCAGCAGTAGTAGCAGCAGCGGTGCTTGCGATGGTCTATCCGATGCCTCGGCCGTCTACTGTGCTCCTGCACACCAACTTGTTCGATACATACATTCTCATACACACACACACACAGAGAGAGAGCTCTTGCTTGCGCCACTCATGTGAGCGTGTCGCTCGTGTGTTGGTGGCTCGCATCGATGGGCGTGCTCGCGAAGCCGAGATCCACCGCCTCGAATCCGTAGTCACTCGTGTCAAAGTCCGTGTCGGGGTCGTCGAGATCCAACAGCACCTGCGCCGACGCGAGCGCAGCCTCGATGGCGCGCTCGTCCAGCAACGGCGACGCGGTCCATGCGTTCAGCTGCATGACGAGCGTGTCGCGCGTCGCGGCCGTGGTTGGGTTGTTGTCGTCGAACGGGTTGCACGCGAGCCAATGGTCGATCGCGTCATCGGACGGCGGCGAGTCGTCGCGCTCGGCGTCGATCAGCGGAAGGTGCTGCTCGATGGTGGCGAGGCACAGGTGGCGCATCACGAGGTCGGCGCGGTGCATGCGGAGCACCAGCGACGCCTGGCCACTGCAGATGCGGAACACGGCGTCGAGCTGCAGCGCTGCGTCGCGCATCGCCGCGTACTGCCGCTCCTACGCAGCGCGGGAGCGCGTCAGCGCAGAGGCAGCCGCGAACGAGCGACGGACACGATGTGATGGCCCCACGTACCAGCTCGCGCACGTACACCTGCAGCGAGTGATGGTGCTTGCGCAGCCGATGGAGCAGCTTGACGAAGCACGCACGGCGCACGGCGACACTGTGCGACAGCGCGCCCCAGTGTGGCGCCCACACGTACAGCATCTGCGTAAAGGTGTTGATCAAGGCCGCCAGCGCATCGGAGGCCGTGTTGACGTGCCGTCGCCAGTGCTCGGTCGTCTGTCGGAGCTGCTGCCAAGCACGCAAGGCCTGCGCATGGGCTCGTTGCTTGGAGCTCAGCGACGTCGTCGTCGTCGTCGTCGTTGGAGACGACGAAGAGGCCACATGCATCGGGCCAGCGCGCTCGCACCCTGGACGACTGACTGCTGGCGCGATGCGAGAGGCGCGAGCTGCGCGCACGAGCAGGCAAGAACAGCAATGCGCCTGGATCGCCAGCGACCTTTATCGAATGGCAGAGCTGGCTGAGCCGGCCACGACAGCGAGCTGTGGCAGTGGTTGTTGTAGCAGATGAGCGAGCCGCACTCGCTCTCTCACTCGGACGTGGCATCGAGCTGGCGCACTTGGTCCGTGCACACCGACAGCACCAGCGACAGGAACTCGTGGAAGTCCAGCTCGCCGCTCTTGTCGACATCGAGCGACTCGAACACGGCGCGCACCTCGATCTCGGGCTTGTTGACGCCAATTCCCGGCAGCAACTCGCACAGCTCGCCAAACTCCAGCTTGCCGCTCTTATCTGCCACGATACGTGTGAGTCGAGGAGAGTACGAGCTCGCGAGATCTCGAACGCTTCGCACCTGCATCGGCAATCTCGAACAGCAGCTGTGCCAGGCGCAAGAACAAGATACACTTGAACACTTGGCTGAACCTGTGTATGTCACGCCACCACTATCGCCATCAACCCGACTGCACGAGGATCAATGACTCGCACGGGCCAGTCACGCACTCGACCAAACTCGACGATTCTGCCTCACACAATCGATAGAGCGCAAGGTGCTGCTCGGCATCGAGCTCCCAGCCGAAGCGACGCAGCGCCAATGGCAGCGCGCTCCTCTCGACACGACCTCCACCCTGTGGTCCTAGGGCCTGTATCCATCGCCGCCATCATCGCCACCA
>ERZ778023.4668-NODE-4668-length-11250-cov-57.018133_pt1 | contig 11250 bp, 6 predicted proteins | sample MGYA00375753_ERZ778023 | MGnify/ENA primary metagenome ERZ778023 (study PRJEB29350, sample SAMN05389822) | bioreactor metagenome | isolation source: Ammonium sulfate bioreactor | place: South Africa: University of Cape Town | collected 2014-04-04 ...
ATGCACGAAACATACATTCGATCGATACCAAGTACGGCAGCGAGCCAGCAGAATGGCGCTGGTGGCTTTCTCGTACTCACTGCAACGGTGCGCATTTTGTAGTGCCATGATCGTGCTTCGCGAGATGGTGCAGGACTACAAGTCGTACGTCGTGGTCGTTGTCGTCGTGGCTAGTGATGTATGCATTCCGTGGCACTCATCGTGGCTGGCAACCCTCCTGCAGGCGAGGCATCTTGTTCTGCTTCGTCAAGTGGCCCGAGGCGTTGCGAGATATGCTGGATCGCTCGGGCATCACCAAGCTCATTGGCGAGGAGCTGCTGTTCCCCAAGATCAAGACCGCCGTGAATTACATGCAGGCGCGCCAGGGATTCCGACCGCTCGACGTGATCGAAGAGGTCGTAGATCTGGGAACGCCGGCTGCCACGATCTCGATGCCACAGCAGCCGCCACAGCAGCAGCAGCAGCAGCAAGCCGACGACCACGAACATCAGCACTGAGGCAGTAGATACGAGACACAACGTGCCGTCGTCGCTTGTTTCGTGCCGAGCGCGCGTGTGTAATGTTACCGGTAGCAAGAGTAGTAGCGAGCGGGAGGCTGTTGATACTTCTTAACGAAGCGCGACACCTCACTTTGAAATGCCTCCCAGCAAGCGATCATGAGATGCCTGATGCGATGGAGGGTGGCACGATGTGCGAGACAGTAGAGAGAGGGGGAGAGTCCCCGGTGGCAGGCCGGGCACCAGGGCAGCAGCGAGGTCATATCTCCGAGGCAGAGAGATCGCAGAGAACAGGAGCAGAGGAAGAGCAGCGAGAGCTCAGTATCACTCTCCTCTCTCGTTGCACGCAGCAGCTCCAGCAGCTCACTCACTCGGTTTGTCTGCTGTCTGCCGGTCCGTGCCAGCGTTGGGAGACGGTCGGTTAGGATGGCAGACGATCCGGCTACTCCACCGCCGAGTGGCAGCACCACAGGTGATGGGGCTGAGAAGAAGGCCAAGAAGTCGAGCAAGAAGTCGAGTACTGAGGCTGCGGCTGCTACCGATGCAGCATCGACCGCGACGGCAGCGAGCTCGTCGTCGTCGATTGATCGCAAGAAGCGACGACACAAACGATCGCAGAGTATGAGTCTCTCGTCGTCGTCTTCGTCGTCGTCTTCGTCTTTATTGGGCGAGGTCGAGAGCGAAGATACCGGCAACGAGACCGACGATGGCAAGGACAGCAGCTCGAGCTCCAAGGACAAGAGCGGCAGCAAGCGCCGTCGCCATCATCGCAGCATGAGTATCTCGTCCTCGAGCGAGCTTCTTGCTTCGACGGCCGAGATCGCGTCCAAGAACGATGAATCGGACGAGGATGAGGACGAGGACGACGACGACAAGCGCGTCGGCTGGAATCGCATCAAGGTGCGCATGAACGTCACGGTGGTCAAGGCCTCGAACCTGCCGGTCGCCAAGCTCGAAGGCAAGCGCATCTACGTCAGCTGGAAGCGAGTGACGAACGCCAAGAAGAGCGGCGCTCAAGGCAAGACCGAGCGCGTGTCGTGCAGCAGCAGCGGCGACGCGACGTGGAGCAAGCAGCAGGCGACCATCCTGTGCCACACGACGCTGTTTCAGAACCAGACGGCGCAGACCTTCGACGAGAAGAACCTCCTCTTCTCGATCGTCGCCGAGTCCGATGCCCCTGATGATGCCACTGCCACTGCCACTGCCACTAGTGGTGGCAGCTCGAGTGATTTGTCCATGTCGACGTCATCATCGTCGTCGTCATCATCATCGCGCAAAACGCTCGCCAAGGTCTTGGCGAACATTGGCGACTTTGGACAGAACTACTGCAACGAGACCAAGACCTTCACGGCCATGGGCAAGTCGCCCATCACCTTGACGATCCAGGTCACCAACCTGTGGGAGAGCATCAACGGCGAGCCAGTCGGACGCGCGTTCACTCTCACGCGCTCGACGTCCGAGAGTTCGGCAGGTCGCGGCAGTGGCTTGGCGAGCCTTGCCGGCTCGGATTCCTCGAGCAACAAGGCGCAAAAGGACAAGGACGACAAGAAGAGCAAGGACAAGGACAAGGACAAGGACAAGGACAGCAAGAAGAGCAAGGACAAGAAGAAGTCGAGCTCGAGTGCCAACGACGACAAGGAGCTGGTCGAGTTCCAAGGCGCTCGTCCGACGACTCTCATCGAGTGGGAGACCGTATGGCTGCGCACCGAGGGCGAGCGTCGCGAGGCGGTGCGCTCTCTCGAGAAGGCACACATCGAGCTGCGAGCGTCGCAGAGTGACACGCTGCGCCGCGAGCGCGAGCTTGCCGAGGCGATCGATCTGCAGGCGAAGCGCGACGCCGACCACGCCAAGGTGCTGAAGCAGCTCCAGTCGCTGCTCGAGGACCGCAGCTTCAAGATCCGCAAGCTCGAGGACGACTTGCGTGCACAACAAGTAGTGCAGCAAGAGGCCGACCAAGAGACCGAGCGCCTGGTGGCGCAGCTGCGCAAGGACATTGTGTCGCGCGAGACCGACGTTAGCAGCCTCAAGACCTTCATGTCGGGCATGGAGGTCGAGCTCCGCTCGGCACGCAAGGAGCTCGTCACGCTGCGCATCAAGGCCGGTGTTGCCACGCCCGAGGATGAGGCTGCCGCCGCTGCCGCTGCCGCCGCCGAAGCGAGCAAGGAGTCGAGCAAGAGCAGCAAGAAGAGCAGCAAGAAGAGCAGCAAGCGATCGAAGCGAAGCAGGAAGCATGGCGACACGGCAGGCGGCGACGACGACGACGCGGCAGACGGTGGCGATGGCGACGAGTCGCAGGAGGACGACGACGACGAGACGGCCGAAGGCGGCGAGGGATCGGTGCGCCGGCGATCGTCGAGGCGAACGACGCGGCACGAGTCGTCGTCAGCCGTCAGCTCGGGCTCCAAGGTCGTCGGCGGCGAGTTCGACCTCACCAAGCTCATGATCGAGATCGTCGACCTCAAGGAGAAGCTGCGCGTGTGCGAGGCGAAGCTCAAGGAGAAGCAGGCCGAGCTCGATGCCATGGCGGCTCGCGTGGCGGCGGCCGAGAACGAGGACGAGCTCAAGCGCAAGATTGCGCAGCTCTCGGAGACCAACGACATTCTCATCAAGCAGCGCCAGAGCGCCATGCAGCTCGCCGTCAAGAAGACCAAGGAGCTCGAGCGCGTCAACGCCGACTGCACGCTGCAGGAGGAGCTGCTCCGCAAGGCGCAGGTGGTGCTCGACGAGCGCGAGACCGAGCTCTCGATGGCCGTCAAGGCGGCGGCCGAGCGAGACGACGAGATCAAGCGCATCGAGAAGGCACTCAAGGCCAAGGGCATCATTCTCAAGGCGTCGCACGTCGACGAAGAGTCGTTGCATCGTTTGGTCGAGCAGATGCGCCAGAGAACCGAAGCCGGCGATCCGTCGTTGGCTGTCCTTGCCGGCGCTGGTGCCGGTGCGGCAGGCGCAGCGGGAGCGTCGTTGCCAGCCGATGCGGCGCAGGTGGCTGATATGCGATCACGAGTGTGGGCCGAGATTCTCGACTCGGAGCAGACGTATCTGCGCCAGCTGCAGACGCTCGTGTGGACGTTCAAGAAGAACCTGCGCGACAACGCCAAGGCCAACAACGCGGTCGTGAGCGCGATCGAGATTGAGCAGATCTTTGGCAACGTCGAGGAGATCTACGCCTTCAACAAGCAGCTCATGCAGGACCTGTCGCGCGTCTCGATGGAGCACGGCAGCATGGGCAAGCTCTTCATCGAGGCAGCGCCCAAGATGAAGCTCTACGGCCGTTACATCAACAACTACGATCAGGCCGTGCAGACCGTCATCGAGTGCTCCAAGTCCAAGAGCTTCACCAAGCACCTCGAGGACTACGTCGACCAAGAGGGCAAGCCGGTTGGTGCCATCAACCAGTACCTCATCACGCCGGTGCAGCGCCTGCCGCGCTACGAGATGCTGCTCGGCCAGCTGCTCAAGTTCACGCCCGAGTCGCACCACGACTACAACGACATTCGCGTCGCCATCTCGACCATCAAGGCCATCATCGACGAGATCAACGAGAACAAGCGCGAGTTCGAGCGCAAGCACCAGCTGATCTCGATTCAGCAGCGACTCGTCGGCCGTCCGACCGGGCTCGCCATCGTCGTACCGAAGCGACGCCTGATTCGCGAGGGCCCGCTCGCCGTGCAGATCGGCAAGCGCGGTAAGAAGCAGAACCGTCACGTGTTCCTCTTCAACGACCTCATCATTCTCGCCAAGGGCAAGTCAGTGCAGGTGCTTCGCTTCAAGCGTGTGCTCTCGTTGGACTTTACCATCGAAAACAATCCAGATGGTATGCTCAACTACTACCTGAGTGAGAGGAGATGATGGAGTGAGACTGACAAATGGGCCTGTGCCGTTGTGCTTGCAGATAAGAGCAGCTTCCGTATCCAAACCAAGGGTGAGATTGGTTCGGAGCCGACGGTCGAGTTTTGGTTCGCGCCGACTCCGAACGAAAAGGATGCTTGGTTGACTGCGATCCTGAGCGTCAAGCAGGAGTTCGAGCAGCACCTCAAGCTCCTGCATCAACGACAGTCGACATCGAACTTTGGCTCGATCTCGAGTGACTCAATGCCGCGAATGTCATTGTCGTTGTCGCACCCGGCCTCTGGTGACACGAGCGACAGCTCCGGCTCCTCGTTCGACACTGATGGCGAGGCCATCACCACTCGCAACGCCAGCGCTTCGAGCTCTGACGGTACCGAGGCCGCCAGCACCGAGGCCGCCGGCCTGCTGGCTGCCGAAGGCGCCGAGGGCGAGATATTGAGCGAATCCGAGCGTCTGCGCCGCGAGGTCGCGCAGCTTCGTGCCGAGCTCGCCGAGCGCCGCAAGCTGGGCCTCGCTCTGCAGCAGCAACTCGAGCAAGTCGGTGGTGGCAGTGCGTTGCTCGCAGCCGGAATCGACTTTGACTCGGCGGCGCTGCTCGACGACGCGCACACACAACAGCTGCTCGAGCAACTCGAGACGACCGAAGCTGCGGCCGTGGCTGCCGCTGCGCGCGAACGCAAGTCGCGATCGAGACGACAACGCAGCAGCGGCGACGAGGACGAAGCGGACAGCAGCGACGAGGACGACGACGCGTCTGAGGCCGATACTGATGATGGCTCGGTCAGTGGCGCTGCTGAATCAGCCTCGCATTCCGCGTCTGAGTCGTCGGCGGGTGCTGTGTCAGCGACCACTCGCTCCGGAGCGACTGCGTTCGTACCGTACCAAGAGTCGGAAGATATGCGCTTGATCAAGGAGCAGATCGAAGCCGCCAAGCGCAAGCTCTCAGCCAAGAGCTACGACATGGCGCTCGCCATCAACTCGCTGAAGCAGCGACTCGAGGAGCGAGGCATCGCGCCGCAAGACGCCAGCGCCGCCGAGAAGCTTGCTGGCGACGAGGCGGGTTCCGAGTCGGAGTCGTCGTCGGCGCCATCGACGGCGATCGCCGTGGGCCATGGTGCTACGGCAGTCTTGATTCCGCCAGTGGCTATTGCATCACTCGCCAAGAACCAGGATGCTGACGACACTACTGGTGCTGCAGCCGCTGGAGCTGCAGAGAAAGCAGACCTGCTGGCTACGGTGCGCATCATTGTCGACAAGGAAGGCGACCGTGTGGTGCGCATCGGCACCAGCACTGGTGTGCGCGAGTACTATCCGTCGGAGCAAGAGTGGGTTCGCATCGACGACGAGGGCGCTGGCGGCTTGTGCTCGTACCTCGAGGAGCAGGGCGCGTTGTTCTCGGGCGTCATGGCTCATAGTGGCTCGGAGGTACTCGCTGCCGACAGCCCCATCGGCCGAGTGCGCTTCTTGCAGCTGGCCAACTCGACCGCCGGCGACACGCCACGTGACGAGGCCGAGGCGGCGGCCACCGAGGGAGCTGCCTCGCTCTCCGAGCCCGCTACTCCCGAGGAGCTTGCTGCGGCGGCTGCCACCGCTGCTGCCGAGTCCGCCTCCAGTACGGAGGCCACGGCAGCAGCGGCTGGCGAGGCGCTCGCAGGCCGCGTGCAGTTCAAGCTCCTTCGTGACGAGAGCTACGATCCGGTGTTGTGCGTTGGCGAGGGTCTCGATCGTAACGAGTTCTACCCGTCGCTCGATGACTGGGACCGCCTCACCGATGTCGCCAGCCTCTGTCGCTACCTGCACCAGCAGGATGCCGTGCGCTTCTCGCACGTCGTGGCGCGCAGTACGACCGGCATCCTTGGGCCCACGGCGCCCATCAGCAAGGTGAGCTTCCTCGAGGGCTCGTCGGTGCACCTGACGCCACGCCGTCGCAGCAGCGTCAAGCTCTCGAGCGACAGCGATTCGTCGCTCCCAGAGTTCGCTCGCCCACCAGAGCATTCGCAGCCGGCAGTCTCACCTTCGCCATCGTCGGCGGACGTTACGTCTGCCAGCACGGCTCCAGAGCGGGATGGCAGCGAGCAGCCTCAGACGGCACCGGAGGCCACTGGCATCGCTGCAGCAGTTGCACAGCAGGAAGCCGAGCAAGTCACCTCACGAGAGGTTGATGCAACTGGCGCCGCTCATGACGAGAGTGCGCGATCCGGACATGATGTCGCCACGAGCCGCCAGACGACCGAAGACGCCGAAGGACACGACGAGACCATCGATGCCGAGGCTCAGGCGATCGAGCACTCGCTCGCGACCATCGTGCAGGAGATCCAGCAGCTCAAGCAGGAGCACAAGAACCGCCGTGGCTCTGTGGCACCGAGCGAGAGCGTGTCGTCGTCGGCCGCGACCGCCGCGTCTGCTTCGGCCTTGGGTTCGGCTTCGGCGAGTGCCACGACCAGCGGCGAAGCCGGAGGCGCGAGGGCCGCCGGCGGCGACGCTTCGAGCATTGGTGGCGGAGTGGAGGAGATCGAGTCGCTCGAGGAGCAGCTCAAGCTCCAGAAGGAGCTGATCGCCAAGCAGGAGGAGTGGCTCAACACGACGCGCAAGCAAGTGATGCAAGAGCAGGAGCAGCTCGCCGAGCAGAAGGCGTTGCTGCAGCAGGAGAAGCAGAAGCTGGTGGAGGACATGGAGCGCTTGCAACGCGTCAGCAGCAAGATCGAGGCCGAACGCGAGTCGGTACTGGAACGCGAGCGCGAGGAGAGCAAGCGCCTGCAAGTGCTGCAGGCCGAACTGCAAGTGCACGTGGCGAGCCTCACGCAGGAGAACCAAGTGCTGCAGGCACGCACCAAGGAGGTCGAGCAGCAGCTCGCGCAGATGCGCCTCGCGTCGGGCACCGAGTCGACCGCCTCGAGTGCTGACGCATCGGCGCGCAACGAGATCGAGGAGCAGCGTGCGTTGTCGCACCTGTTGCAGACGCAATTGCAAGTGTCGACCTCGGAGTTGATCGAGCTGCGACGAGCGCTGCACGTCACCAAGGGCGAGCTCGAGGGCATGCGTCGCGTGAACGACATTCAGCGCGAGGCACTCATGTCGGGCGGCAGCGACCAAATGCTCGAAGAGAAGGTGGTCGAGATCGAGATGCTGAAGCAGGAGCTTGCAGCGGCGCGCGAGCAACTCGTGCACCACCAGCAACAACAGCAACAGCAACAGCAGCAGCAGCAACAGCGCCAAGCTCCAGGAGCCGACGAGAACGACACGGCGGCGAGCGAGCACGACAAGGGTGCGGTGGCTGAGTTCCAGTCGCTGCAGACGCTGCTCGAGAGCGAGAAGGAGACACGCGTGCGACTCGAGAACGAAAACAAGCAGGCGCTGCAGCGTGCACACGAGTACGAGAGCGTGTCGAAGGAGCTCAAGGAGCGCGAGGCCAGCTACCACAACGAGATCCTCGAGCTGCGCACGCGTCTCGAGAGCACGCAAGCGGCGCTGGCCGTCGAGTCCAGCAAGCCGCTGCAGTTGATCGAGAAGGTGCGCGTCGAACTCGAGCAGCGCAAGCAGGACGAGTTGCTCGCCGTGCGACGCCAGCTCGAGGGCGAGGCGCACGCGCGGCTGCAGCAGATCTCGCTGCAGATGGCGCACCAGGAGGAGGAGCGAGCGCTCTTGCGCCTGTTGCTCGACAACATCTACAACATTGCGTGCACGCCGGCCACCGCGTCGTGGAACACCGACACGCACCCGACGACGCCGATCGCCAGCCAGAACCTCTTCCGCTTCTTGCTCAAGCACCATCTCTCGTACTTGCATCGCGTCCGCGAGCAGGGCTTGCGAGAGGACGACGACGAGGACGACGACGAGGACGACGATGAGGACGACGACGACGACTCGGGCTCCGACTCGGAGGAGGGTGATCGCCGTCGCACCAAGCGTCCGCGCATCGTTGACTCGTCGGTCATGATACTCGGCCGCATTCTCGACGCCATCTACACGGTGAGCCGTCGGTGCGTCAAGGACAACGAGCAACTCGGCTTCTGGCTCTCGGTGTCGGCCTCGTTGCTGTATCATCTGCAGCTGCATGACTCGGTCGACTTTACGCACGACATTATGGGCGACGGCATTCCGGCGCGCAAGAGCTCCGAGCCGGTGCCGACCGTGGCGTCGGCCAAGTCGCTCAAGGACTTTGAGGCCGTGCTCGAGGAGCTGGTGCGACAGCTCTACATGGACTTTTCGCACAACATCAAGGAGTCGCTCGAGTCGGCCGTGACGCTCATGTTCTCGACCATTACGACTGTTGGGTACGTGCAATTCTCATCATCATCATCATCATTGTCATCATCGTTCCTTGACACGAGAGTGTGGAACCGTGTGCAGTGTCGAGAAGCTTGATGTGCCGATGGAAGGCGTGATTCGCGAGGTGCAGCGAACGCTCTCGTTGGCGTCATCGCACTTTCTGTTCCCGTCGATCATTGAGCAGATTATGCGCCGAACCTTGTACTATACCAATTGCTTGTTCTTCAATCGTTTGGTTGGCAAGCGTGAACTGTGCTGCTCGACCATTGGGTATGTTGCGCACGTACTCTCTCTCACTCTCTCAAGTGATGATCGTTGCTGACCGAGAACCGAATGCAGCTTCAAGATGAAGATTGCCATTTCTCACTTGATCGCGTGGGTCATGGAGACGGCCAGCACCGGCCAGTACGCGAAGGCGCTCAACTCGGCGGTGCCTCAGCTGAACCACATCACCGAAGCCAGCAATGCGCTCGTGATTCTGCCGAACGCCACCGACTTTACGATCGATCACATGGCCACCTTCCCGACGCTGAACCTGGCGCAAATCAAGCACATTATCGACACCTACACGCCTGACAAGTACGCCCATCATATGCTGCGTGGCGCGGCTCTCTGTTGTCGCAAGTGACTCACTCTGTGGCACTCGGCATGTGTGATAGGGAGGCACCTGAACCGATTCCCAAGGCCGTGTTCCAGGTCGTCGAGGATTTCTCGATTGTCAAGCGCTCGCTCGGTCGAATGCAGATCCTGCTCGACCTCGACAATGCGCCTTGGTAAGGGAGGTTAGGCTCTTTCTCTCTATTTGGCACGAAGAGCACGAGAAGAAGCAGCAAGCCAGAAGTCGTGCGCGAGGTCCTAGTGTTATTGGATGCGCGCATATGTTGTTGGTTTGGTTTGGTTTGGTTTGTTGGTTCGCACTGGCTTGCTCTCGTGTAGTGTATTGCGTTTAATTAAGTGAGTGAACGAGACTGCGTCGTTCGTTAGTTTACTTGGTGGTTTACTATTGCGATGATCGAGTGTGAGCGGTCGCTCTCATAGCATCTGACCTTGAAAGATGTTGTCACTCGCGCTCGTCTCGGTCAGGAAGCGATTCCACAGCGGCGGGAACATGGATGCCACCTCATCGGGCGTCACGGTTTGGCTTCGGAGTTGTGGCTCGAGCCATTCGAAGAAGGCGAGTGCTAACGTTTGCCAAGCCTGCATCGACGAGAGAGTGAGTGGGTGCGAGTGATATCAAGCGTTGCACGAGACGTACAGCGAGGTGCTCATCATTGAAGGAAAGCCACTGCTGAATGGCCTTGAGTCGCGACTCGGTCTTCTTGGCCGTGTAGGAGATCTTGCTCTCGGTCGGGATCTCCTTGCGGTACTGATGCGCCAGACCCTTGGACTTTTCGCGAATGGCTCGGAGCAGAATGTACCACATGGTCTTCTTCTTGAGCAGGCCGATGACGTTGCGATTGGCGTCGACAAAGTACAAGACCGAGCCCTCCTTGCCGTAGCCCTGGCGAATGTGCGTAAAGAGGTTCTCCATCTCGTCGAGCGGCCACTCGGCCAGCGTGATGGTCTCGAACCCGGCCGTCTGTGCGATGGCGGCGCCGAGTCGCGGATCTTGACACAGCGTGGCGATCATCTCCTCGGTGGCACTGTCGTCGTCCTGCGAGCTCACGACCGCCTCGGAGTTCTTGGTGAAGCTGATGAACTTGAGCTTGGGCTCCGTAAAGTCGAACAGCTCAATGTGCTGGTAATCCGGCTGCAGGATCTCGAACGAGGTCGTGAGTGAGTCGGCGAGCAGATGGTCGTAGAATGCTTGGCGACCCTGTCGATTCAATCAGAGAGCGTCAGTCAGTGAGTAAGTGAGGTAGTCGCTTGGAAGAAAGAAGTGTGCCGCACCTCAGTTGGCAGTTGCGACAGGGCTCGAACGACGGCGGTCGCGACACGACGAGCAACCAAGAATCGCGGTTCGACGTAGAGCTCAATGTCATCGAGACGGCGCACCAGCAGATGCACGTGCTTGGAGCCGGCGACCTGATAGACCGTGTCGTCGTGCGGGAAGCGAAAGACCGAGTAGTGCGCCGCCTCGCCGTTCTCCTTCGAGGTCTGCACGATGGTGGCCGTGTCCTCGAGCGGCGCGATGAAGAAGTGGCGCCACTCCTGCTCGTCGGTGACGTCGGTGTCGTCCTCGTCGCCCATGCCGCCGCTGAACTTGTGCATGGCGCTCACGAGCACGGCGGTCGACGAGCTCGACGTACGGCGATCGACGTACTCGAGCAGACACAGGCCGCGAGGTACATAGCGACGAATCTCGGCGTGTTGCAGGTAGATCTCGTCGTCCGGCTGGCCGCGGCGCTTGGGGTGGACCTTGACGTCGCACAAGGTGGCGGACGCGATGCTCGACGGCAAGATGGCGCTCGGCACATCGGTGCGAGTGACCTTGAGCAGAGGATGAGACGAGGCCCAAGAGAGCAGTCGCTCGGGCGTGCGGATCACGGGAACTGAGGTCGAACGCTTGGGAGCCATGATGAGAGAGGGATGATGATGGTGTCGATGTCGGTGGTGCTTGGGTTATGAAGGAGCGAGGGAGATGATGATGGTGTCGATGTCGGTGGTGCTTGGGTTATGAAGGAGCGAGGGAGAT
>ERZ778023.4675-NODE-4675-length-11217-cov-61.950905_pt1 | contig 11217 bp, 21 predicted proteins | sample MGYA00375753_ERZ778023 | MGnify/ENA primary metagenome ERZ778023 (study PRJEB29350, sample SAMN05389822) | bioreactor metagenome | isolation source: Ammonium sulfate bioreactor | place: South Africa: University of Cape Town | collected 2014-04-04 ...
ATGATGCTGATCGCGACGTCGACACGATGCCTGCTCAATCGACCACCCAACCAATCTCCATGTTGATTGCATCGACGCTCGACACACAGACTCAAGTACTTCTTTAGCTTCTTCTCGCTGGTCGATCTGCTGGCCATCTATCCGTACTTTGTTGCGTGGTTCATTCTGCTCGGAGCCTCGGACGTGCTCGCCATCTTGCTCGTGTTACGCTCACTTCGAATCGTGCGAGTCTATCGAGTACTATCGTTCTTCTCGTATTGTACGTTGCATCAGTGAATCCCGTTTGCTCTCACTCGCACAACGACGACTCGACGACTCGACGACTCGAAACTGGTCATCAACTCATTCTGCTGCTTGCTTGATCCATCCATCCATCCATCAATCAATGACGCTCGATAGCCAACATCTCGCGACAACTCGCTGTGGTGCTGCTGACGATCTTTAGCTTGATCTTTGTCGCGGCCGCCACGATGCATTTCATCGAGACCTATCACGACGACTCGGTCGACAACATCTTTTACGACTTTCACAACGTGCTGTACTTTATCGTTGTGGTATGGTTCGAGTCGCGCGTGACTGAATCTCTCGCGAATCCCAACTCATTGATTGATTGATTGATCATCGATTGCACGATCGGCATCACACATATATAGGCATTCGCGACTGTCGGATTTGGAGACATCACGCCTGCGACAACTGCTGGCCGAATGGCCATGATGCTGTTTATCATGATCGCTGCAGTGCTGATTCCGATCCAGACTATCAAGCTCATCAACCTCGTCAACAGCCACTCACGTGTGTATCGCAGCGAGCCTGACCCCAGTGATTGCAGAGATTGCACCAAGGCTGACCGTACTTGATCGTGCAGCATTCATGGGCTCGTATCAGCGGGACAAGCGTACGATGCACATGGTCGTCACGGGCTCCATCACCTTCTCGGCCGTCATCGACCTGATACGCGAGATCTTCCACAAGGTACCTCCCCTGCTCACAGCGAGCGGATCGTCAACACCTGACACAACGAGCCTGGCGCACTCGCTCAGTACCAACGATATCGGCATTGCAACCTCGTGGTGCTCTCGCCAGAGGAGCCTTCGGAAGAGATGCGCACGCTCATCTATCACCCGTACTTCACCACGCGCATCACCTATCTCAAGGGTTCGCCGTTGGCGTCAGAGGACCTCCAACGAGCGCAGCTGCGCGATGCCGTGGCGTGTTTCGTCCTGGCTCCCAAGAGCTATCAGGACTCGAAGCGCGCTGATACGGGTACGGACGACGTCGATGTGGATGTGGGCGGCTCTCGGTCTCTTGCACTCATATCGGACTGTACCGCGCTGCCATATGGTATTGGTGTGTTGGGACAGAGACAATCATGCTCAATCTAGCGCTCAAGGACTTTGCTCCCGAACTCCCGACCTGTATTCAACTCACGAAACAATCCAACAAGGTACGAGATCGGCCTCGGCCTCGTACGAGGAAGGAATGTCGGAGCACAAGGTGAATTCATCTCGACGTTGTTTGTGGTGACCACTCAGTATCTCGCCTCTGGCACCAAGAACACGAGTATCGTCACTCTGGACGACATCAAGATGGTTCGTTCGCTCGCTGCCACGATATGTGTACCTCGATATCACGCACCTTACACGGAAGAGATGCGCAGTCTATCCTGGCCAAGGGCTGCATCGTTCCAGGCTTTGCAACACTGATCACCAACTTGGTTCGCTCGTACTCCCCTGAGGATTACTCGCTGAGCCAGACCTCTTGGCAACAAGAATACCGTACGAGTCTCGAGTTACTGCAGTTGCTACGTAAGAGGCCTTCCTCACCTGTGTGAGCTGTGGTTTGGATGTAGATTACGGAAGCGCGCACGAGATCTATGAGACCGAACTGCCAAACTTCTTTGACGGCACAACCTTCACTGAAGCGGCCAAGGTGCTGTACGCGCAATATCATGTGTGTCTGCTGGCAGTCGAGACCTTGGTGCGTGTGACACAGCCGACATCGCCACGAGAAAGCCGCGCGAGCAGCTCGGAAGACGAGTACAGCGAGCGCAAGGCGATCGTGGTCGATGATTCGCACACGACCGTCGTACAACGCATCCTGCTCAATCCGGCGAGCGAGCACCGCATCTCGGCCGGCTGTCGAGCTTTCATCATCGCCCTCAACCCGCAACTCTCCAAAGCCGTTCAGCAACTCGAGAGCGTTGTCACGGTACGTGTCGTGTGTACTCTTACCCACCCGAGTCGCAACGTGCGTCGCACACTTTTTCTCTCGAGTCTCACTACCAAGTCGACTTGCACGCACGCGGTATGTAGAGCTCGCTCAAGTTGGAAGAGCTCTCGCGCACCTTCTCGCTGCAGCCAGGGGTGCACTTGACGCCGGTGCGCCGAACCAAGAGCACTCGCAACCCCTACGAGTTTGCTCGCGGTGGCGGACGAGGCTGGAATGCCACCATCGGCACGCCGCTCGCGCAGATCGAACCGGAAGAAGAGGACGACGAACACGACAACATGCGCTGCAGTGACTTGCTGGCATCTGGCGCTGACGTTGGCGCTTGGAATGAGATCTACCACATCCTGCCTGATCCCGTCGAGTTTAGGAGCCACGCATTCATCACAGGTATGAATGGGACGACGATGGCGAACACTGCAACGCGCGCTCTTGCTCATTCTCGTGAACCACTAGAGCGCTCGCCGATCGCGCTGCAAGGCCACGTGGTCGTCATTGGAACCACGGAGGGCCTCGAGTACTTTATCCTGCCGCTGCGATCCAAGAGACTACCGCAGCTGCGACCGATCGTCATTCTGCATCCGCAACCACCGTCGGAAGAGATATGGAGCATCATCGGCCGCTTCCCCGAGGTGTACTTTGTGCAGGGATCGGGCTTGATCATCGCCGACCTGCGGCGATGCAACGTGCGCCGTGCATCGAACGTCGTGCTCTTCACCAATCCCTCGCAACTCGCCGAACGCACGCACCTGATGGACGCCGATACGCTCCTGACCTATCGCCTGATCACACAACACTTTCCACGCACCGGAACCTCGATCACCATCGCAGAGATGAGTACGTCTCGGCCGTTGGCCAACTCGGAGAGACTGACACGCCACTGACACGAACGTGACCTCCAACGCAGCGCATTCCACGCACATCAAGTACATTGAGCCCGGCCTGTGCAAGTTCAACGAGGAGAAGAAGGTCAACTTCGCATCGGTACCCGAACAACTGCTGCTGGGCATCACGAACCACGAGGAGCTGCTGCACTCGGAGCACCACTTCAACCCGCTGTTTGCTGCTGGCCACGTGTATACGCTGTCGATGTTGGATTCGATCATGAGCCAGGTACTTGGGCGGGTCACGTAGCTCGCTGGAAGCTCTCTTCTAATCTCCGAACCGATGTGCAGGTGCTCAACCGCAGTAGCAGCAACAACAACAGCGTCCTGCAGCTCATCTCGTTGCTGGCATGTGGCGCCGAATCCGTGGAGCAGTCGTATGAATCATCCGAGCTTGCATTGTTGCCGCTTCCTCAAGCCTTTGCCGTACGTGAGCCATGCTGATGACCGACACCTCGTTCAATTGCTCGCACTCACTCAGTTGCTTCCCTGCTTGATCAATCGGTGCGGCTCCACGCATCTGCAGAACCAGCTGTACGGGCAGCTGTTCACATACCTCGCTGACCAAGACGTGATTCCCATCGGCCTGTACCGCTGTGCCGACGCCAAGCTCTCGACCCGTCCGTTCGTCTTCACCAATCCGCCACCGGCGACGCTGCTCCACAAGGGCGACTTTGTGTTCGTGCTGCCGCCGCCGCAATCCGAGCTGTCGCTCGATCCCGACACCCTCAACTATTTATTCTGCGTGCCGGAGCCGACGCGAATGCCGAGCTCCGACGATGCAGCAGCAGCAGGAGGAGGAGGAGGCCCGGCTCCGAGCTCGCTCACCATCAACTCGAGCATGAGTACCAGCTCGAGCATCAATTCCGTCGAGTCAACGAATGACAGTGGCGTCGAGATTACGATCGAGATTGCACCGGAGAAGCGAGAGTGATGTGTGTGCGAGGCGCGACACTTGCGCGAACTAAACGACCATCGTCAGTCTGCTCGTCCCGCGCTCCCTCTCACACGCCCGCACACAAATGAGCGACGACGATCATAGTGGTAGTGGCAATAGTAGCAGCAATAGTAGCAGCAGCAGCGATACGGAGCAGCCATCGCCACGAGCCGCGGCGGGTATCCACTTGTTCCGAGCAGCGCTGCCACAGTATCGCTCGATCGAGGACGCAGCCGATCTCTTTGAGCAATGCGAGAACATCGTCGTGCTCACGGGGGCTGGAGTATCGGTCTCGTGCGGCATCCCGGACTTTCGCAGTGCAGGTGGAGTCTACGATCAAGTATGTTGGAGCTCCGATGGCGCCAGCTCATGATCGAACGACGCTCACTGCGTTCTCGTTGTCGGGGGCACACGAACGCGAATGGCATCAGATCGCACAGCGACATCAGCTGCCACAACCTGAGTGTCTCTTCGACGTGAACTACTTTCGTATCGATCCGCAACCCTTCTATTCATTCGCCAAGGTGTGCTCAAATCATGGGTGATCGATCAAAAGGGTCGTCGTGAGAGTATCGAGGCTGACGGACCTACGACGACGATCAATGTCGCGTGATGCTGCTGGCGCAAGGAGCTGTACCCTGGCAAGTATCAACCTTCTCTCACACATCGCTTCATACGACTGCTCGAACGCAAGGGCAAGCTGTTGTGCAACTACACGCAAGTATGTCGTTGGCTCACGATCATGCTCGACGAGCCAACGCTACCTACGACTCAATGGGATCGAATGCTTGTGCTCGAGCCACGCAGAACATCGACACTCTCGAGCACGTCGCAGGCATTCGCCGAGTCGTCTACTGCCACGGCTCGTTTGCAACTGCATCATGTATGCGATGCCGCCTACGAGTTGCAGGTTCAGCAATCGAACAAGAGATCAAGAGCTCGGTATGAGTCGATCGATGGCTGTAGCGAGCGCTCTCTCGAATGCTGATCGGATCTGAGCGAATGGCAGACCGTCCCTTACTGCAAGCGCTGCCGCAAGGGCGTCATGAAGCCAGGTACGCTATGGACGATCGACGATCGACGGTCTCTCGGTCTCGGGACACCACGGCTCATGAGTCTATCCGCCAATCTTGCGCGTCGTTCGCGCTGTAGACATTGTGTTCTTCCACGAGCCGCTGGACGATGCCTTCTTCGACTATCTGCAGGACGACATCAAGAAGTGCGACTTGCTGCTGGTCATGGGCTCATCGCTCAAAGGTACGCGAGGGCACCGCTATCAGCGAGCAGAATCAATGATCGACCATGGCGATGGCTGGTGTTAGTGCGCCCGGTGTGTCTGGTGCCGTCGATACTCGATCCATCGGTGCCGCAGATCCTGATCAACAAGGAACTCGTTGCTGCCACTCCGTTCCACGAGTTTGGTGCGCTAGCAAGCTCGAAGCGAGTGATCGAGCAGGCGATGATCATTGCTATCAAGTAGGAGCCGATTGGCTGATGTGAGATCGTCGTGTGACAGATATCACACTTCTCGGTGATTGCGATCGGGTCGTCACTCGCATCTGCAAGATGCTTGGTTGGAGCCTGGACGACTCGTGGGAGACCGGGCCTGATGAGCGGTTCAGGCCGTTCCGCGAGAACCTCGTGGAAGCGCCGCAACGATCGTTGCTGCACAGCAGCCAAGCGGAGCTCGATGCCTCGATGGGCGACGATGGTTACTACGATTCGAACGAGTTTGTACCGAGCAGCAGCGACGACGATGACTCGGAGTACTCGGAGGACTGATGCGATCGATCGACAGGCTCAGCTTGTATTGAAAGAAATACACGTATCAGCGCGAGCTCGACGGCCACAGGTAGGTGTGTGGCTGACGTCGTGCTCGCGGCTGATGCTCACTCGAAATGATCGGCTGCGAGTGCGACGGTCGGTCGCGTGCCGAGGGCGAGCTCGAGCTCGCTCAGTAACCGAGTGCCTTCTTGACTCGCTCTGCGTGTAGTCGAGCTTGCTCGTCTTGCTGCTCGCCATCATCCTCACCGTCATCATCGCTGCTAGCAGCGGCGTTGGCGGTGTCTTTGCTCGTGACACTCGGTTCGGTGGAGCTGGAAGATGCCGTGGACGATGTCGGTGGCGTATCGTTGGTTGTCGCAGCCGTCGCAGCCGTGGTGCCCGCGGTAGCAGCAGCTCCGCCTCCACCAGCAGCACCAGCAGCAGCATAATAGGCAGCCCACGCAGCATAGTAGTCATAGCTGGCTTGGTCTCCAGCAGCCGTGGAGCCCTGTGGATACTGCGCATCGGTGTTGGGATACGAGTAGTCGGCCGTGGTTGCCTGGCCGTCCTGGCCCTCTTGCACCCACTTGTAGCCGCCGATCGCCGGCGTCGAGCCGCCGTCGGAGCCGAGTGCTTGCTGTTGATACTCGGGCTTGAGGTGTTCGGATGCAATCTGCAGATACTCTTGTCGATACTGCTGCATGTACCGTAGGTAGTTGGCCATCTGACGAGCGTAGTAGCCACCGGAGCTCGTGCCACCAACGGCTTGTTGGTACTGCTGGAACTCCTCCGAGTACGGATGCGGATAGGGCACGGGATCAGCGGCAGCAGCTGCGACGTCCAATCGAGGTGAGTACTCGATAGGCGCCGCTCGCATCATCTGCGCCACCAATGCGATCATCATGGCGTGGTACCTTGCTCAGCGTAGAGATACTCGGGCACTCCCTCCTCGCGAAAGGTCGACGAGATGGCCTCGACGGCCTGTTGTGTGACACGCATCTCGGTCGCGACCTTGGCCGTGGGATTGGGATCGTCGTGCGCCCATCGCACGTTCAACGTCTCGCCATTGCCAATGTCCTGATCGGCGAGCGCCTCCTTGGCGAACTCGGCCGACGATCGCAGCGTGAATCGCACGAAGGCAATCATCTTGCCCCAAATGATGCGAACTGCTCCAACGAGAGACGATGAGCCCGAGCGATGCATCTTGGGATGGCTCTCGCGTCTGTGTACGTACCGTACTCGACGGGTCCGTACTCTTCGCACACCTCCTTGAGCACTCGCTCGAGGTTGCCGCCGCCGGCAGGACGCTTGACTCCGCCGAGATACAGCGTCTTGCTCTCGCGATTGAAGTTGCCCGTGCCGCCCATATCCTCTCGATCGGTGCTGCATTCGATTCGAGCGCGAGAAACGTCAGCCTCAAAAACACACACACGCACGCACACGTCGAGGATAGATAGTATCCACGCCGGCATTCACATACGCATGGCGATCTCGGCCAAAGATATCATTGGTCAGCGGGAGAGTCTTCTCGTCCTCGGCCGTCGGGATGCGATGGTAGTAGGTACAGTTGGCGCCCTGGATGCACTTGCCTCGAGCAAAGTACAGGCAGATGTACTGGTGCTGCTTGCTCGCCATCAGATCGGCCTTGGTCTCGCCCGAGTCGGTCGATGGTCGACATCGTGGGTTGCTTCATCGAGTGATCGCGAGAGATCGAGAGATCGAGTTCGAGGTGCACCATGGTCAGCTGATGATAGATATGGCTGGCTCTCTCTCTCACGATCGATATCAACGAGCGCGATCTCATGTATACATACGTTGGCTTCATGCGCTTGTCGGGACGATCGCCGAGGTACTTGCCATACCAGATGTTGTACTCGCGGCCTTCGGTATTGATGAACGGTGTATCGATCTCATCGGCTTGCTTGCGCGCCGGTCGCTTGCGCTTACCGGCCGTGAGTTCGTCAGCCATCGTGTGTGCGTGTGTATCAAGCGCTTGGTGTTCGTGTAGTAACCCGAGAGCCCGCGAGCCGATCGAGAGATTGACACGATCGAGCAAGAAGTACGGAGGGCGAGGGCGAGGTGATGGGCGCGCGAGCGGAGCAGTGAGCAACTGAGAGATGATGCGATCGATCTCTCGATCTCCACATCGCCATCGAGAGATCGAGAGATGGTTGGTTGGAATGCATAGATAGTCACTTTATACTGGAGAGATAGATAGTAAGGTGCTTGCTTTGTGAGGGTGTGTAGGTGTATGCGTGTGTGTAGGGTGTGGTGCTGGGGATCTATGTACACAAGACTCGCCATCGGCACTAGCCGGTAGTCTTGAGTCACCACCAAGGATTGAGTGTGTTTGGTGCATATGGAATGCAAGAGAGAGAGCGAGAGAGATTGATGGCGCGATTGCGCAATCGAGTAAACACAATACGAAATGCTAGAGGAGAGTGAATGAGTGAGCAAGCATGAAAGACTTGGCGTACGGTTGTACGACAGGTGGAGTGGGGCGCGACCCGCCCGGTGGATAGCAATCGAACGAGATCGGCCTCGAACGGGCGGCGGTAACGGCAGGTTCAAGGGTTTACGACGAGATGGTCTCGAAGCGAGCCTTGACGGCATCGAAGCTCTTGAACGTGTATCCGATGAAGGGGATGTCGATGGCGTTGAGTCGACGCGTCGGTCGGTGGTGCTCGTCGCCCGTGTAGGTGCGATCGAACGACTCAGTGTCGGGCTCGACCTCGGGCTCCTCCTCGTACTCCTCAAAGTGTGCCGTGTCGGTGGGCGAGCTCAGGAATGGCACGACGGGAGCCGGCGAGCGGCGAATCTCGTCCCAGTTGATGCCAGTAAAGAACGGATGGGCCTTGATGTCCTCGACGCTGTTGGCTCCCAAGCGCAAGTGCTGGTCATCGAGCAGTCTGGAGCAGAGAGAAACGGCCACATTGATTAGTACCGGCGCCACGCACTGACGCCATCGGCCGCCACATCGACGCACCTCATGATCAGATCCTGCGCCTCGGGAGACAGCGACGCCTCCTCAGGGAAGCGCAGCGTCTCCTTGAAGTTCATGATCTTTCGGTAGGTCTCCTGCGGAGTCTCCGAGCAGAACGGCGGGTAACCGACGAGCATCTCGTACATGATGACTCCGACCGACCACCAGTCGCACTCGCGACTGTATCCCCGTTGCATAAACACCTCGGGAGCAATGTAGTCGGGCTGTGGGTGCGACAGTAGAGCGAGTGAGTGAAAGAGAGACTCGCACGTACGGACGCATGCTCGTGCGATAGTAACATACCGTGCCGACGGTCGAGTAGGCCAGAACCTTTCGCTTCTTCTTCCACGACTCGAGTCGCTCCTGACGGCTCTTGTACTCGCGATCACTCTGCTGCAACTCGCGGGATTGGTTGTGCAGCTTCTTGTAGAGTGCCGTGAGTCGGTTGGTCTGCAAGCCGGTGCACAGGCCAAAGTCCGAGAGCTTGATGTGGCCCTCCTTGTCGACCAGCAGATTGTCGGGCTTGATATCACTGTGTGCAATTGACGAGGCATCAGCATCGCAAGCGAACGAGCGAGCGAGCGACGGTGCGAACACGTACCGATGGATATAGTGGAGCGCATGGATCGAGTTGATGGCGAGAATGGTCTCGGCAATGTAGAAGCGCGTCCAGTCCTCGGGGAAGGTGTCGTACTTGATGAGCATGGTCATCATGTCGCCGCCAGGAATGTACTCCATGATCAGGTACAGGAAGTCCTGGTCCTGGAACGAGAAGTACAAGTTGACGACCCACGGATTGTAGTTGTAGACCGAGTTGTTGTCGGCCAACAGGTCGCGCTCGGCGCGCACGTGTGTGATCTGTGTGCGTGTGTGAGAGTGAGATAGATGCGCGCGCGCGCACATAACGGAACGGCAACGGCAAGCGGGTCAGCGAGAGGCCCAACGCGACCAGGCGGCCTCGCGGCGATGCGCTCGCGCTCGTCGTACTTGGTCCTTGCGGATCATCTCGGACTTTTTGAGCTTCTTCATGGCAAAGAGATCGCCCGACGAGATGAGGCGCACGAGGCGCACCTCGCCGAACGCGCCACGGCCAATGATCTTGATCGACTCGAAGGCCTTGCCAGAGAGTCGCACACGGCGCAATCGCATGTACTCGGACTCCTTCTGGTGCAATCGCTTGCGATAGCGCTCCTGCTCCTCCTCGACGAGTCCGCGCTCGGCCATTTGAAGCTCGAGCTTGCGACGGCTAAAACCGGCACACAGCACAAGCACATCGATGGCGATGAGCCACGAGCGAGCGAGAGAGCGAGCGAGGGAGATGGCACACAATACCGCTCAGATCGTTGATGCAGGGTCTTGAAGAGGTCCTCGTAGCACTGCTCGATGTAGAACTTGGCGGCGGCCGCGCGCTCCTGCGTAGCCTTGGAGAACTGCGCCGACGCGTCCTCGCCGCTGCTGCCGTCGTCCTCGTGGAACGCGGCGCTGGTGCTAGCCACCGTACTGGTCATGGCGCCTTCGTCGGGCGTGCCGCTCCTCGTCAATGAAACAAACTTGTTGCGCTATGTGGTTGTCTGTGTGGCTGTCGGTATACAGGGTTGTGGGGGCGGCTCAGTGCGTGTGTGCCTCTCTATCTCGCTCTGTCGCGACAACGATCCTCCTGACACCCGACCGCGCAAAGGCACGAGCGAAGCAGACACACGAAAAAACACACGTGGAGATCGTAGAAAATAGCGAGCAAGGCACGCAAGGATGCACAATCGGAACAACAACAACTACAACAACAATAACCACAACCACAATCACAACAACTACAAGGGAGTCGACGAGGGAGTGTAGACAGGCAAAGCTAACGATAGCGACGAACGAGCGAGCAGAGACGCGAGCGCAGCAGCGACAACAAACAACAGCAGCGGCAGCAGAACGAGAACGAACACCACCACAGCCTCTGCTCTCACTCTCTGAGCCTCGAGATATTATCGACCATCACCATTGGCTGAGGCACTTGGGCTCTCTCGTTGGTTCCGGAACTCCTCGTCCTCTCTCACATCCCTTGCTCTTGTTCAGCATATGGCGTCGCTCTCCTCTATATTCTGGAGATGGCGCGACGAAGGCACTCAATTGCCAACAACATCGCAAGACCATTCATTCGTTTCGTCGTTTGATCTGACCGGCTCAAACCAGCTGAACAGCGAGCTAACGATCGAGGCAAGGTCTAGTAGCAGCCACCGACACGGTCGCGAGGGATCAGCTTGAGCTCGCTGCCGTGCTTGAGGAAGATGGTGCCAGCCGTCTGGTTCGGTGACACGCCGACGCCATCGTTTGTCAGAATAGCGCTCGTGGCCGACGGCACACGGAACTACACGAGCGATGGCAGAGATACTCATCAGTATGGTGTGATAGGGAGCGGTTCAATTGATTGA
>ERZ778023.4679-NODE-4679-length-11207-cov-6.477313_pt1 | contig 11207 bp, 8 predicted proteins | sample MGYA00375753_ERZ778023 | MGnify/ENA primary metagenome ERZ778023 (study PRJEB29350, sample SAMN05389822) | bioreactor metagenome | isolation source: Ammonium sulfate bioreactor | place: South Africa: University of Cape Town | collected 2014-04-04 ...
CACCACAACATGCCGGAGGGCCCACGGTTGTCAAAGGCGGTGGAGTGCACTGGCCGAGAGGGGGGTTGCTGAGCTCCTTTCCTGTGGGAGGATGGAGGGCCATCATGCTTTCATGTTGGCCCGGTCAATAAAAAGGATGGAGGGAGGAGGGGGGAGAGCTTTGTCCAATCCAATGGAAACAGCTTTTGCACTCAGCGATGGAGGGAGGAGGGCCCACGATTTTCCTTGCTCTTGCAGTGTGGAGACCCACAAAAACCCATGATCCCAATATTTATTGGCATTTCTGCCAAAGATTCTCAAAGTAATTGCCAGAAGAGGATTCACATTCCAATCCTCAATCCTCTTCACAGGGAACAAATCTTCTCCTCAAAGAGACAAAATGGTCCATTCACACAAAAACAATTCTGTAATACACAAACTTGAGATCTCGTACAAGTGTGCTATAAAAAGCAGGAAGGTAAGAACTCCTTCAAGTTTGCAAAAGAAGGTCGACTAGCAGGAGAGTGTGACTAACATGCCAACAAGAACTCTTGCAAAACAGCGGGCATGGCATCCACTGTCTCAAAATCAAGCTGCAACAATTCTTTCCTTGCCTTTTCCTGTAGCATTGTGCTATCCTCACAGTCAGCATGAGGCCCCTTTCCTGTCCACAGTTCCTGAACAAGATTTGATTCGATAAGCAATGGAAAAGAAAAAGAGTGTAGGATACACACCCAACAAACACAAGCAAACATCCACACATCTGCTGGCATGCCATGTGTTTCATGGAGCAGTGATTCAGGAGCCAAGTAACGAAAAGGCAATGCAGGCATGCTAAGAAAAGCATACTCCCCACTTGTAGGAGCCACAGCTCTGGACAACCCAAAATCTGTTTGGCAGTCAGTTATGTTGTATTTGATGGCCGAGAGGGTTACCAGCAAGTTTAACGATAGTGATTGCTGGATCAACAAGGACGTTTCGCATAGCAAGATCGCGGTGCACGATACCATAGGCATGCAAATGAATCATCCCATTCACAATTCCCATCAAGATCCTTTCCATACACTGCATATCAGCCAACGCCTGTTCGCGAAAGGTCTTTAAATTGCCTCCTTCAACCAATTCGCTGATTACATAACTGTTTCCGCTCTGCTTATCGATAGATATTCCGTAGATATCCACCACGTTCTCATGCGGAGGGACTCGATCACTACATAAGTAAGAGTGAGAACAATTAGACGGAGAAGAGGGGGCACACACATTTGTTTGATGACATCGAATTCCTTCTGCACTAGACTTTTGTCGATGAAAATCTTGACTGCTACTTTCCATTTTCCATCCCATGTGCCTTCACACACCTCTCCTCCGCTACCCTTCCCAAGCTTCTTGTTTAAAAAGATAGCTAACTCACAGAAAGGTATTTCCCAATCCAAAGAACGAAGCCTCTCCCGCATACTCTTCCTCTCTTCTGCTGTTAGCGCCCTCGTTTCTTGTGTTGTGAGATTACTATATCCCCTGCTCACCATCCGCGATTTCTCCTTTCCCTTTCCTTCTTCTTTCTCCAAGAATTCTTCCTTTTCCACTTTCTCTTTTTCAGTTTCTTTTCCTACCAGTTTCTCTTTTCCTTTTCCTTCATCCGTTCGCCAAAGCATAAAATCGGAAGGAATAGCAAGTAGCTGTTTGCGAAGAGCGTCAGCGGAGGGCCTCTTTTCTGGTTGATGAGCCCAGCAGTGCAACATCAACTCCCTAAGTTGGGTGCACACCATCTCCTCCGGAATGGGCGGCCTTTCGCCCCTATGCAATGCATCCAACATTTCGAAAGCTAGTATGTTCACTTAGTTCATGAGGTAGCTGTTGTGTATGTGATGCTGTTGTGTTGTGTCGCTAGAGCATATTACAAAATCTACCCCAAGGAGCATCGCCCACCAACATAAAGTACAGAACCATCCCAAAGCTGAATATGTCTACACCCACCCCGTAGGGTCGGGGCATACCGTCTAGCGGCATTAATTCGGGCGCCATATCTAAGAGGGGGAAAGGAAATGAGAAGGATGTGCTGCAAAATGAAAACAACTTACACAGAGGACCAGCAGCAAATGCTGACGGAGGGGGATCATTGATACCATCAGGAAGAACTCTTGCGTTGAATAACCCTTCAGGAAGAAGTTGCATTGAGTTGTGCTGAGATAACGGAAAAAATACTTACAGCCCAGTTTCACCTCGTGGCCAATGAAGCATATGCTCTTTGGGTCTAAAGTGCAATAGGCCACTCTCTTGGTATGCAAGTATGCTAAAGCCTTCAGTGTCGAAGAGCAGATTCTCTGGATTTCTGGGAAGGGAAGACGACCCTCCCTCTCCACTTTCTCACGCAAGGTTTCTCGATAGTCTTCGGTTACAATGAGGTAAGGCGGCTTTCTAGTGCACGCCCCCAACAGCGAAACCTTTGGGGGAAATACAATAGTCAGAAAAGAGAAAATGAAGAAGGAAGGACGTACAAGATGAGGGTAGTTCAGATTAACATACATTTGCAGCTGCTTCACCCATTGTTCGGCGTCGCCAATGAGTTCTTTTTGGAATACAGTCACTGCAACAGAGTCGCCTTGCCACTTGCCGTGAATTATACGACCTGCCCCTGGCTTCGTTGGCTCTAATGCAAGTTCTTCGGGGTCTATCTCCACCCAATTTTTGGATACGACTTCGTACTGTGCCAGGAAATCAGGTTTTTGGGGTCTTGGGTGGTCACGTCTTCTCGGTATATAGTGTGTTGTGTCATTGCGTGGTGTAGCGTGCCGTTTTGCGCGTACTGGCTTGTCTTTGAATTCGACGTTATGACGGCTGACACCCCAAAAGATAGACAGAGAAGGATCCTGCTCTAATGCAGTAAGCAACCAGCCCACATGTTGCCCACACTCACAATATGCAATTCTCCATGCATAGCCTGGAAACCTTGTATGTGGACAATTAGTTGTACAAAAACTACACACAGATACTACCAGGCGTGATCACGGTCATTAGGCTCATCAATGAGGTACAGCCCCGTAGTCTTTCTCAGGGTAATGACGATGTGTTCTCTGCCCGCTTGGTTGATTAACAAATAGCTTGGTCCATGATCGGGATACACCGAAAAGATATCACGTTTGTGTCCCACCTCTTGCCCGCACTGTTTGCAGCATAGGTAGGCAGTCTTTTTCCGGTCCATTAAGAGCGCGTCAAAACTTAAGGGTTTCACAAATGCCTGAGGGGCATCGTCTATTTGAAAAGAAGGGGAAAACGTGAGATTTCCAGAAGAATACAAGGCCTACCCACCTTTCACCAGCTGGTCGTCCCGATTGGCCACTTCTATTTCACGCGGTTGTGTTCCCTTCTCAGGAGTTGCGAATTTTAAAGTAACGAGGCTCAAGGACAAACCAGAAAAGCAAATGGGTTCAACAACATCGTGCAGGGCAGGGTACCACCATCCTACATGAGTTCCACAACTACCACACAGCGCTATTGTCCACGCATAGCCCGGAAACCTGAAGAAGGGCCGGAAAATAAGCAACTCACCACATTAAAGGCCATTTACCATGTATGATCAAGGCGAGGATCTCCCAGCAGGTTCAGCCCTTGTACTTCTCTTACAGTAACAACTTGATGCTCAAACGCGTGTTCATTTTTGTATACTCCCACCCTACCCGCTGGTGACATAGAAAAGATATCCTTGCCATGCGCTATGGTTTGTCCGCATTGCAAGTGATGGAGGCAGCTCTTCCTCGTCTCCATCCTGTGCCTCCATCATAAATAATATTCCGAGAAAACGACGGAGTTTACAGCAAGAATTTGTGCGGCTTATGAAAAGCAAGCAACTCCAGTTGAAGCCTCTCCAGGAGGTATTCAAGCGCATGTTCCCCTTTACTAACCTCAAAGCGCCAAAACAATCAGCGACAGTTGTAATAGTATAAATAATATGTATACAATGCTGGCCCTTTCTCCAGTTCAATCGATACTTTGCGGAATCGGCTCTTCAAAACTACCAAGCCAAGGCATTAAGTACGGTGTGGAGCTGAACTAGAGTTACGTACCTCTCCAGAATCAGGTCTTTCGGGGTCGAAGTTCACCGCACCAGAGCTACGAATTGCTCTCGCTCGTAAATAACGTCGCACAAACAGCAGAATGAGCCCAGCAGCAACCACCAATATAACAACCAGGATAGCTACTGGCACAACAACCGAGATAACCACAATGAGAGTGGTATTGCTTCCACCACCGTCCCCACTCCCAGAAGTTCCTGTTTGGCCAAGAAGCAATGACAGTCCTGGAATAAAAGTGAGCAGTTCGGTCAATGAGCTGTGAATTCGTACCTGGATCGTAATATAACGACACATTGCCAAAGTAGTCAAACGTAATAGAAAAGGAGGAACTATTCGCATCAACGCCCACGTAACACGGGATCAGGATATTTTCGGCTCCAGCGAAGCCGAAATCAAGCAATTCCACAAGAGCACTGGCTTGGGTCGGATTGACACTTTGCATGAAAAGTGTCGTCCTGTCCGGGCCAGGCGTATTGATCCTTTGCTCTGAATTATTGAAAGCCGGTGTCACGCCAATATTAATTCGAAGTTGATTCGTACTACAGGATAGAGATAGAGTTACTACGATACATAGTTGATAGAGGCACTTACGTTGCTGTCCAATTCCAGAACGACAACCGAATGGAAAACTTAAGAAATCGCGAGTCCACAGCTAAGCTGAAATTATTCGCTACACTTTCGTTATTATTTTCTTGCAAATGAATTGCGTCACGAATACATACCTAACATAATTGTTGCATTGGAGGCCAATAAAAAATCATATTCCAGTATCGCGGAGTTTGGAAGGACGCTGGTGAAATTGCTGCTTACAATCGACGAGTTACTTGAGCCCCCATGCCAGGTTGCTATTAAATGATAGGTACACGTTAACAACATAGGAAGGAGGAGGGCCTAAATCGCTTACCGTTTTGCAATGATACCTGCTGTACAATTTCTCCGTTTGGTTCAACCTCTTGAAGGCTCAAGAACTTATATTGAACATTTCCTTTCTGTGTATTGTTCGAAGCTGAACTTACTCTTAGCATTTGCTTAGAGGCGGATAAACATGACGTGTACCTGCTTTACTAACAACGACAGTTGGGGTACTCGTGCTAAAATTCGCTTGAATCGGCTCATCTGAAGGCGCAGGAAGCGGCGGAGGACATAATGCTGATAATAGGAAAGTATATGAATAAACTGCTCTACAACCAGGTCGTAGAACTGAATGAGTTACCATGTGAATCCTGACCGAAAACAACCAAGTTTGGCTGAAAGCCGCTCTGCCGCCATTGGCTCGGGTTCCCTTCCGTAAAATTCACGCCTGTGAGGAAAATCAAAACAAAATTCACCTCTAATTAGAGGGTATTATTACCACAAGATTCACTCCCGTTAACTGAAAGGAATATATTTGCCTGTTGATTCCATTTCGCGCTCAAGGATTTAAACAGAACCCCTATTTTGCGGCTTCGATAAGCAACTATAGTAACAAGAAGGAAGTACCTACCGTCTGCGTTATCACTGGGTATCATGATACTTAGCGAGCCTTGCTGTTTCCAGTCAGCAGGATCTTTTAATTCAATGCCGACGATATTCGCTCCACCACTTGAGGACAGGTACACATTACCTACTTGCTTCCAAAATCCGGAACTACTTATTCCTGAGAAGCAATTCCAAAAGTTAAGAATCATTCGAATTTGATGGGCGAATTTTACCTGTATTATCCTGACCATTCATAGTCAAGGTTGTATTTCCGGACTGGGTAAGCCATTGGCCACCCTGAGATATGGATATTCCTTTGGTTTGAGTTAATACAAGATTATAAAAAATATTGAATTTACCTGTTGATCCGCCATTAGCTACTAACCGAAAATCGGCATTCTGAACCCACGAACCATTCAGCTGAAGGTTCACGCCTACCCAATGGCATAAGTACTCAGCACAACTTCGCGGGAGACTCACCTGTGGCTTGCTCAACCTGCATCCAAACGTTCGCATGTTGTTGCCATTCTGATGTCCCAGCAACTTCGAACTGCACCCCTGAATCAAGATATTAACAAAGGGGGAAAATGCCGCCACTGCCGACCTGTTGCCGCTGAGGAGACGGTGATCCACACTTCTCCCTTTTGCACCCACACCCCATTGTAAATTTGTACACCTAGAGAGAGGGTTAAGTTGGGGGAAAATAGCTCCAGAGGTACCATAATAATTCAGTGACGATGTTGTTATGTTCATAATCCCGAATTGGTTAAACTGGCCAGTACCGTAAACGTATATCGCTTGTTTTTAAAAACAATCAGTTACAAAGAAAAGCTCTCATCCTACACCTCTATAATACGACGTCATAGTTAAGGAGCCGTACTGATTTAGTGTCCCCTCTGAAACAATGCCTTGACGGAGAAAGTTACACTTGCATTTCCGAGTTACAATACTTACTGCTTCCGGGAAGGATGAATGAGCCATTTAAGCTCACGGTCCCAAAAATATACAACCATGTGTGATAATACGAGGTCGTGGCAATAATCGTTACATCCCCGCTGTTCGCGCTAAGGATAAAATTTGAGTGAGGGGAGAGGCGGGAGTAATATTTTTACGCACGTAAAAGCTAGATCAACGCCCGCACTGATGTTAATAAAAGCGGGTTCTGTATATGTCCCTGGGAAAATTTCTATTGTATCCCCTGTAGCTGCCGACCCAACCGCACTGGATATGCTACTGAAGTCGCAACCAACGGTTCCGCAAACCTTCCCTTCAGAGGATAGATATGTTTACATTCATTCGAGTGTCTTGGGTACATACATGTTATAGCTTCCGTGGCCAAAGGTAAACATAAAGAAAGCACGACGAGCAACACGAGCATGAAGTCAGACCAGCGCACTTGCCCATACACTAATTGAGAATTATTACGGAATGTTCGAAAAGAAATGAGCGAGTCTACGGAATAAACGGCACTTTTATTTACAGCCATACCTAAACAAGAAGTTTCCCACACTAGCTAAGGTAATTTGTTGAAAGCTTCCATTTTGTGTACACAAGTTCAGTCGGGCAAGTATAAAACCACTGGAGGTTGGCGTCGTCATAAAAAAGCATGATGCAGCTCCGCCTTTCTCGTTTCTGGGAATTGCAACTTCGAAGAAAGGCCATGCAAAAGACGCCTGCCCCCACCTGGCAGGTTCCTGCTTCGCCCTATGGCCTACTCCAAGAGATATTCGCGCACAATCCATGGAAGCTTCTTGTAACTTGCATGCTTCTTAATGTCGCAAATGGTGCCAAGCAAGTGAAGGTACCTGACTAGCTCGTCACAAGATTGTGTCTTAACCGAAAAACCAGCCTGTTGTACACTCGCTGTTTGCAAGATTTCCAACACCGCAAGATATGTTAGACGCCAAGGATGAAGATATTGTTGGGTACGCCTCGTTTTTTGCCGTTGGGACATTGATGCAAACCCCCCCCCCCCAAAAAAGGGTTATCAACACGCTGGGATTACAGCGCAAAAGAGCGCGCAACATTAAGGTAAGCCTGCTGAACTAGTTTCCCTAACCAAATCACAGGAGTTTACTGCGCAGTTTCTGAAGGACGGGTGGACTCACCCAAACGAGCTCAAACACATTGGCACGTACTCCAACGATTCCTACCGAATGTTTGTGCTTGGAGGTAAGTGTACCTGAAACAAGTTGGGAGGGTACTTATTTATTGTAAAGAATGGAGGGAGATCAGACCAAAGGACAAGAAACTGATTCTATACCGAGACTGGCTGTTTAAACACTTTGGTGAAGAGAAAACGGAAGAGGAAGTGCAGCAAGAACGAAAGAGGAAAGAAACGGCACACGCTGCCGCCGTCACAGAACTCACTAAAAAGAGAAAAGGAGATGACACAGCAAACAACGCGACGAAACCCAAGAAACAGAAGAAAGACGAACCGCAATCAAACGGAAAGACGAAGGACCACAAAAAATCGGTGCCCAAGAAGAGGACTTCAAGCGACTCGTACTCCTCCGACGAGCGGTTTACCCTCAAGCGACTGAATAGCCAGCAAGAGTGGGTCACTCTAAGCTCAGAAGATGATGAGGAGAAAAACGAAAAGAAAAAGAGACTCACACTCGAGCAAGAATTATTTCAAGATGAGGAAGAGGAAGCGGAAGAGAAGGAACAGGAAAAGGAAAACGAGAAGGAAAAGGAGGAGGAAGAAGAAAGCGAATTAGACGAACTGTTAGTGCTGGACGATGACAAACCGACCTTCTTGAACGAGTCGTATGTGGAAGGCACACAGGAACCAGCCGAAGGCCGCTTGGGTGGTGAAGGGATGAAAGAGGATGTGTTTGCACCGGACACACCAGAGGACGCGCAGGGTGTCAAGAGGAGAGATGTTCTCTTGCGATCGGGAGAGACACAGCATGTGCCGGAGACGGTAGGCGAGGATTCCTCATTGAGCTCCGAGTCGTATCCTCAAACAAGATTCGCTCCGGATAGCCCTGTTTTTGATGAGGACGCTGACAGTGAGGAGAACATAGAGAAACCAGAAGGGACAAAGAGCAACAAAGGTAGCGAAGAGGAAGAGGAAGAGAAAGATGCAGAGGAAGAAGAGGAAGAAGAGAACATAGAGAAACCAGAAGAGACAAAGAGCAACGAAGGAAGCGAAGGGGAAGAGGCAGAGGAGGACGGGGCAGTAGAGAACGAGAAACATGAAGAAGCGGAGGCACAAGAAGAAGAGAAAGAGGAGGAGGAAGACGAACCACCGAGTAAGCGAGCTATGCCGACCCAGACCGTTCAGGAAACAGAACAACAGGGCTCCTTGCCAAAGTTTACCAGGAATAGACTCAAGCACATCAACGAAGACCGCACGATACCCACAACGAGCGACAGCGAGAAGGATGAAGCGGACAGCGAGGACGACGGGAAGTACCCGCACGGGATCCTCGTTGTATCAGACGACATGGAGAGCAGCTTCCGGGTGCACTTCAATGAGGATGATGGTAACAGTAGGATGGCGATAAGTGAAGATGACGAGGAAGAAGCGGAAGAGGAGGATGGGGAAGAGGAAGAGGAGGACGAAGAAGCGGAAAAGGAGGATGATGGAGAGGAAGAGGAGAATGAGGGAGAGGAAATGAACGGAGACGCTGAGCTCGAAGAGGAAGAGAAGAAGCTACCCCCAATAGAAAAGGAGTGGATTGTGGTGTCCCCTCCGGAACCCAAAGTGAAGGACAAGGGAAAGGACAAAGAAAAGAGCAACAACAAGCCGAAAAACAACAGGATACAACGGATCAAAGAACGTATGCAAGAAGAGAAAAAAGCAGGAGAGAAAGCCCGAAAAGAAAAGAAGCGGAAACGAGAAGAAATAACAATACCTGATGACGACGAAGATGAGAGGTAAGCTATCCATAAACCCAACGTCACACCACTTACCCTCCTGCACCATACTCAGCACGGATGAAGAGATGTTATCAGGAGAGGCAAGAGAGAAACGGCGAGCAGTCTTGGTGGACCTGGCTACCCAAATGCATTGGTTGAAGAGCGGTCAACTACCCGAACGCAAGGTGATGATCAACACTGCCCTGAGACACTTGCCGGGGAACTGCGGCACGCTGGACGATATCCACTACTTCATCTCTGCCTACTACCCAACAAAGACCCTGCGACTGTTCCCCACCATTCGAAAAGTAGTCTCTGATCGTCTCTCCCGTGACCCTACCTTCGTCAAAGTTTGTAGGAAGAACGGAGTATGGGTATGGAAAAGCACAGAACAATAAATAAAAAACAACAGATTTATTTATTTTCCTTTTCTCGCTTCAAGTCAAACTTTCGTCGGCCTTGTTGCTGCGTGGCTTGCGAAGTCTTTTAGTGCCTTCGCGGGAAGAACCGCTCAACCAGATCAATCGCTTGATTCTTGATGAACATGGTATCGGGTGTCGAGAACGCAGCTCCGAGCACGTAAGTCCTCTTGTGTCCTTGAATGGCCTTCACCTTGTTGAAAGGAGCCACGGGCTCTCCAAGAAACTCGACGGAGAAGTGTGGGTTGTAGTCATGCTTCCAAACGTCGATGTTTGTGATGTTCGCCAAAGCACCGCTCTGGATCAACCCCAGCAACTGAGGCTCAATGACGGTGGCCGTCATTTCGGCAACGGTCAAAGGGGTTGTTGCAAAGCCTTGAAGGGCCGCTCTGCCCTCTGCGAATTTGCGGTAAAGCAAAAGGGCAGCCGGGAAGTCAGGCACAAAGAAGGGCACATCAGTCAGGTTAACGTTGGCCAAGTCGAAAATCGGAGGCACACCGGTAGGGATAGTTTGGATATCTGCGGTACCAACAAAGTAGTTGCGAGTAGAGATCTGACTGTAGATGGCATACTCTTCTTCGGTCAGATCGAGGATCGGTTCGAGATTGGCCAGGGTCTGCGGCATAGCCAACACCACAGAGTCGCATACCTCGATAAAGTGACGGCCATTCTGAACGCCGGACACGATCACCGGCGCTTCCAAAGGATCGAACCGTCCCGGACGACGAATTTGATTGACGGTGGCATTGACCATGACCACCCCGCCGAAGGAGTTGAAGTATGTAAGCATTCCGTCGTAAACCGCACGGCATCCTTGCTCCACGCTAAACCAGGCGCCAAGGGTACCGTAAAGCAGATTTGTCGGAGTCTTCTGCATTAAACCGTCAAAAGCAGTAAGATTCGCCAGGTGACCGAAACCGCCGTCGGTAAGTTCAATCAGAAAGAGCGGGATTAAGCTCGTCAAATTGAATTGGATGAGAAAATCCTGGGTCGATTGCAACAACTCGGGCGGAATAGGATTCGGAACATCCTCAAGAGTTTCCATCCAACGATAGGTGGTGTTCATGATTTGGAAAAGACGAGCGAAGTCCAATTCTTGATCAGGGGTAAGCGGGGCAATCGGCGCGGGTCCCAAGAACAGGCGCAAGTTGAAGTCATCCGCATAGGCCAGAGCTTCAAGCGGCGTAAAGAAATCTGGTATCAAGATGGAGTCTGGGCCCGCAAAGCGCTTTACCCAGCCGACCATATCGACCTTCCACGGGCCCAGGCCGACAGAGTTTGCATACAGGGTGTCCGGAAAGATAGCAACGCCCGGTTCGTTCCAAGTGCCGTTTGGCCCGTAAACGGTATTGCAGCTTCCTCCGATGAAGGGCAGGGGCTCAATGAGACGAATATTGGTGTAGCCACGATCCAA
>ERZ778023.4683-NODE-4683-length-11191-cov-46.781430_pt1 | contig 11191 bp, 9 predicted proteins | sample MGYA00375753_ERZ778023 | MGnify/ENA primary metagenome ERZ778023 (study PRJEB29350, sample SAMN05389822) | bioreactor metagenome | isolation source: Ammonium sulfate bioreactor | place: South Africa: University of Cape Town | collected 2014-04-04 ...
GTTTACATTTGTTTAATGGTTTATAAGTGAAATTTGAAAATTTTTTAATGCTTAAACTAGCAAACAAATCCATTTCAAATGTACCTGTAACGAAAATAACACTGCAGAGAGAGTAAGAGAAAATCTTTGCATTTTCAGTGTAGGATCATTCGAAGATACAGTAAGGTTCTTGCAAGGATTCGCTGTTTTTTCCTAAGGAAACGACTTTTTCCTGAGAGAAGTGTGTAGCCACGGTTTGAAAGGATCCTGACAGGATTTGAATCAAGGATATAGGATCCTGCCATGTTTGTTAAACAGGATATTGACCTGAAACGCAAAAATCCTGAAAGAAGTGTGTAGCCACGGTTTTGTAGGATCATAGTAAGATTTCGAATAGAAAAATCAAGGAATCGTCAAGGTTTTTTGTCATAGACCGTAAAGGATCCTTCCAGGATTTATCAAACTAAAAAGCAAAAACCTGATTCAAGATCCTATGCTTATCTAGCTTTCAGGATCTTGTCAGGATATCAGTTAAGATCCTCAGTTAAACTTGACAGAATCCTGTTAGTTGAGGATCCTGAAGGATCCGTGCATGAATTCAACAAGAATGATCAGGATTGAGACTAGGGATATCTAGTTGTTGATTCTCTTCTGAAGATGAAACTTATATTTGTGAGCAGTACCTTGTGGCAGCTAAACACTATCTTTTTATTGAGTAAGAATATATGAGAACATATAAATGTGAAAAGAATAAGACCCACGGTACAGTTCTTGTACTCGTCTTTATATATCTTTCTCTGATATATCAGAGAGAAGAAAAGAAAGATTATATGAGTCCTTCATGATAGGATAGCAGCAAGATTAAGTATGAACTATTAGAAGAAAAATTTTCAAAAGATTCATAAAATAAACGCATTTATTTCTTTTTGTAAAGAATAAAAAAATGAAAATAAATATTAACTATGTTTATAACCGTAGAGTTTATTGAATGAGAGATTTCGATGAAGGAATAACCAGTCAGATATTGAGTTTAATTAGTACATGATTCATCATCAACTTCGAGATACAACAAACAGTTATATAAGAAACAATGTTTCGTATTCGTTCTGCTGTTTCTATATTTAATTAAATATAGATTCCAAACTCAACTGAATTCTCATGTCAGCTTTGACATATATATCTCTATTTAGTCACACACGGTTGTCTTCTTGTTTTTCTTCACAAACATTTGTATAAAAATATTTGTATTTTGACAGTGACAGATTATTTATTTTTGATAATCAATGTCACTTTATTGATCCAATATCATTATTGGCACAGTCGCCTTAGCACAAACTGGGGAAAATTCTTTCTTTCCACTTGTAAAAAAAAATACCAATATAAATGTGTTCTTTGATTTTCAATTAAAACTATATATTTCAAAATCTTTTAGATTAAAAAATAGTGAATCATATAATTAGCACATATTGATTCAATCAGTATGTTGAACTTGAAGCTAATATACTTTGCGTTCACAATTAAATTAATTCAAACTGCGCCATATTGTGTATGTAAAATAAAAACATTGAATGAATACATAATTATGCAACTATCTCATATTGTTTAGGGTGGTACTATTAATTGGAAAGTAGTGAACTCAAATGCATCCTCTGACACAATCGAAGTAATCATATATCAGAAACATACATGGCCATTAATGTATCTTGGTTGTAATCAATCGATCATTGCCAATTTAGGTTGGTATACAGATGGTGGTGGTTCTTTTACAGGGGAACCCTTTATTCAATGTCAACCAACTGTAGGAAACTGTTCAGGAAGTGGATTTTCGACAATTAGCGAACGAACTTATTGCACTGATTTCTCATCTCTATTCTCAATTAGTAGTGGAGGACTCATAAGCAGAATAAATCTTACACGTAATGCAACTATTAATGTAGGATTTACCGTATCAAGTTGGCTCAATAAAATTCGAACATCAAGCAACACTTCAGCTAATAATTCAACATTGGTCACTCGAATCGATTTAACACAAAAGAATCCTATCAATACTCCACCAAGTAAACACTTTGTTTTACAATATAATTACTTAATAAGGTTGACTCACTACTTGTATAATAGCTGTTGGATTTTTACCTATTGTATTACTCGAAGAAAATAACCAGAGCGTGATATCGATTCTAGCTGCTGATTGGGATAGGAACGATACTATTCGATGTAGATGGGCTGTCACTCAAGGTATCGCAGGTAATGAATGTGGCGATGTATGCAGTAATCTTCCTTCTGCAATATTGCATCCCAAGTAAGTTCACAATTTATTCAAATAATTCGAATACGCTACTTTTATATGTTTACTTAAAAGTAATTGTACAGTAATCTGGACAGCTGTTAGACGACCATATGATATCAGTGCTGGCTATAATTCAAGTACTTATGTAGCGGCGATTATGGTAGAAGATTATGTTAATGCGACAAGTATCAGTCCAATGAGTTCTATACCAATACAATTGTAAGAAAGCATTTTGTAAATTGATTCGTTGATATTATATTACACTTTTCTAGTCTCGTTATGACGTATAAACCAGTAAGTAGACCTTGTAATTTAAGGCCAACGATTGTTGGTGATTATGTTTCTCAATCGTGTCTAGGTAAATTAACAATGAGATAGTAAAGTCATTGGAAATATATTGTATTTTAAGGTGTTTCCATTAATTCTACAACGACCATACGTATTGTTGCCTCTATAGGCTGTATAGGCGATTCAATCGTTGAATTTATAACCTCATCACCTATGTACATGATAAAAACAAATATTTCTCAAATTAATGGTATACCATATTTATGGTATACAACATTTATATGGAGACCGACTGTCGATCAAATTGGACCAGAAGTTTTTAGACTGAAAATATTTTCATAGGATTTTACTAATAATATCTTTCGATTGAATAGGTATTCTGCGCTGCACCTGTCAATCAAAACGGTTTAGTTGGTGATCAATATTGTCTTTATTTTGCTGTCGGCTATGATCCACCGGTATTTATACAAGGTATTTTATTTTTCTTAAACACTTTGTTTTTATCAAGAAATTTTCTTGAAGGGTCTGCATCGCCATTAGGAACTGTTTTAGCCACTCATTCGGTTTTCAGTATTCAAAGTAATATCTATTTTTATGAATTTCCAACGAAATATAATGTTTCATTTCAAGGTAATTCTGATGTGCGCCGCCCAAAGCAAAATGGAAGAATGATTTCCATATTTAACACACTGAATCCGTTCGTACCTGTTTGGGAAATCGATTGCGGATATTCTCCTAATTGTATCTATACAGGAAATACATTAACGTTTCTCGTTTCAAATGCAACATGGAGTTATGGTAATCGTTATTATATTACTTTTGCATATGGAGCTATATTACGTGATGTATTCTGTGGGCCAGAATCTGCAGCTGTATTTGGTATTGTTGCTATTTCAACTTTTCTACTATCATCGTAACTTCCTCATTTAATTATAGATCCACAATTTTGGGAATTTAATATTTCGAATCCTAATTTATCTAGTACAACATCAATAACTACTCCTCCAACAACAGGAACTATAACAACACGACCAGCTATAGTTACTTCAGCAACTGTAACAACATCAATAACTACTCTTCCAACAACAGGAACTATAACAACACGACCAGCTATAGTTACTTCAGCAACTGTAACAACATCAATAACTACTCTTCCAACAACAGGAACTGTAACAACATCTGTAGTTACAGTTACTTCAGCAACTGTGACACCAACGACTATAAGAAGTAAGAAAAACATTTTCCTTGTTTCTTTATTAGAATAATATTTTGCTTCTTTGAACAGTATCTGAGACAACAACTGAAGACATTCGATCACAACTAAATGATTTACGAGTACACATTATAGTAGTAGAGATCGTTGCTGGATTAAGTGTGATTATTTCTATCATTCTATTATCGTGTTATTTGTATCGTACAAGATTCCAGAGACAGACAGAAACAACAAACTCGTCTGATGTCGGCCCTGTCGAAATTCATCGAAATTTATGAAGAATTAAATAAACAATTAACATTTCTTTTCATTTTATTCTCGAATAATTTATCAATAAAACTTTTCTTTATCTTGCTATCACATATTCCATTTCAATTATAGGTCAAAATTTAATGTTTATCACTTTGATGATTTCGAGTCTATTATAGATTTTTATTTTAAACAAAAAATGAATCAATTAGAACAATTAACTAAACGTTCATTCTCATATTTGCTAAATTGATTTGCTAAATACTGTTTAAATTCATTGGATAAACTATTAAAATCGATTTTAATCTTTTTTGTAGATTGACTATTATACCATTTACTATTGTATTTGATTTTAGTTGGCATTAAAAAAGTTTCTGGTATATCACAAGATGCTTCTGTAACACGAAATTGTTCATTTAATTGGCCTAAGAATAAATTCAATTTATCACTGTTCGAATTAATAATCTGAATCATAATGATAAGAATTTGTTCATACAACGAATGAATATCATTTTCGTCAATGGTCGATTGACGAAAATGAAGAGAAAAATCTCGAATAAAACGAATCAGATTCCAAACAAAAATATCTGTATCATTATTAATAAATCGTTTCGATTTATTTGAAATAAAGAAATGATCTTGTTGACAAGATTTTTTCGAACAATTCGACATATACCATTGACAACATAAATTCTTTTGTTGATAACTTTCTGAATGATCATATTGACAATAATATGGATCATGAGTTTGATTACGAACTATTGCATGATAACATATTTCACTTCGACGTAATTTATTCCAAATGCGTGCATTCGAACTTATTGCACTACTTTTTTCGTGTAAATAAACGAATAAAAGTAGACCTTTCTCAATGTTATTATAAGCAACGTTATTAGATTGAGTCGTCATTTTTATTTTGTGAAATTTTTTCAATTCAATATCTTTATATATGTATGTGACGAGATTTCACTTTGTTGGATAAGTATGACGAAATTTCTATGTAATTACATGAATTTCATAATATGTATTGAAATTCTTGAAAGAACTTTGTTGAATTCGATTAATTAAGCGTACTCGAAAATTTTTGCTAACATAGGAGCTTCAGGCGCATAGAGCCTGTGATAATTCATTCTTATCTTTAACAATAACAATACTGGGTTATCGCTATTACTCATCGAATAAAATTAACCGTAATAAAATGATAATTGAAATTTTTCCAACATAGATCTTTCGATAATAGAAAATATCAATAATGAAATAATTGTATTTTTTTTACCATCAAACTACGTAATAGTATAAATATCAGCCGATGTGCAAAATCTTTTTCGAAAATTATAATAAATGTTTTGAGTATAGCTCCACTAGAACTGATTTAAAAATTTCTTATGATAAAAAAAGAAGAGGCGACACCTTGTATGATGCTAAATGTTCGTGTTGACTATCGGTTGGTTGATTTATAATAAGTGAAAAAAATTGCATCAGCTTTTATATTATGTTTAAAATGTGGCAGTAGTACGATTATTTTACAGCATTAGAAATGTTATTTATTTTATTTTTAGCATTAATTCCTCTTCTATTGATTAGTTATCTATTTACATATCCTCGTTATACTGAAGAGGATGAGTTGGTTATGTTAAAGAAATATGAATCTATACGAAAGGATCTGTTGTCTGTGATGACATTTAATATTCGATTCGATGGTCTCGAACAGGATTCAAATAATCATTTTAACAAGAGAATTTTTCGTTTAACGGAAACGATCGAAAAATGGCAACCAAATATTCTTTGTTTACAAGAACCATTTACTGATCAATTACAACGTTTACATTCACATTTGCCAAAATATTATCAATATATTGGCTATAATCAACCTGTCGTCGATACTGTTCAAAATCGTGATGAATTTTTATCACGTATGGATTTTGAAGTTGCTATTTTATATGACACACAAATATTAACTTTGTTAGAACAAGATTATATTTGGTTATCAAATAAAGATTGGGGTAAAAGTCATAGACCACGAGCATTGAATATTGGCCGATTTAAATTAAATAATAATAATAATACTGAAAATTCAACGAATATTCTTGTATTCAATACTCATTTAGATGTTCGAAGTGAACGAGCACGTCAAGAAGAAGCAAAAGTAATTCGATCAACAATAAAGCAATGGCAAGACAAATATCCTCAAGATCTTGTTTTCTTATGTGGAGATTTTAATACTATTCCACAACAAACAACCTACAATATATTAACATCTCGTCAATTCTTATACGATACGTGGACATCTGCAGATATATCCAATTCATTTGCTTCAACATTTCATGGCTGGTGGGGATCGATAGTCAATACTTATGGATTTCAACTTGTACAAATGATTTTATTTACATTTCGAGGTTTAAGTATTGATTTGACCTATGAAATTTCCATACGAATTCCAGTTATTATCAATATTATTAAACAAATATGGAATATTCGTCGAATGATAAGTTTATCTGAACTAATTTCGCTGTGGACTTCACATCGAATTCATGTTGATTGGATTTTATATCAACATTCGATGAATGAAGGAAGTTATCGTTTGCAACCACGATTCATATCTATCGTTGACATTCGATCTACGAATTATTCTTCTGATCATTTTCCTGTTGTAGCTCTCTTTGAAATTAAAAATGACTCATGAAAATTCTCAAATTCAACGTTTTTCTTTTTAAAATTTCAATAATAAATAAAAAAGACTTAGAGAAGAAGCATTTTATGTAGAATTCTAATTCGTAGTACAATATCTCATGTTACCATATGGAGGTGGTCCCAAATAATAGACGTAATAAGATCCACAATTGGTGACTTGAATATCATTTTGGTAATGGCAATTACCACTTGACCATGTATAACAAACAGTTCCATTTGTAGTTGTATGAATAGTAGTTGGCATTTCTCCTGAATACCAACCAGGTGCAGTTGTACCACATTTATACTCTGCAACTGCGCTTGTAGGTATTTCAGTTCCACCTGTACCTTGGAATCGAACCCATCGAGCACCACTACTGAAATATGTTTTGTCTGCATCGAAACCTTGATTTTTATTTACATTTCTCGTTGGGTCATCAATTGTTTCATAATCATTACATTGTGGCAAAGAATTTGCCATTGTTGTAGTACAATAACGTGCTGAACAAACTGGAGGAACAGTCAATTGATAGACATAGAAAGAACCACAATTTGTAACACTGATTGTGTTCGACCATTGACAGTTGTTAGTACCCCATGAAAAACAGACTTGTCCATTGTTAATAGTTTGTGCAATAGTTGGTAATATACCGGCATACCATCCTGTTACTTGTGTACCACATTGATTAGGATTCGTAGGTGATGTTGGTAATTCAGTTGTACTACTTTGACTAACAAAACGAACCCAAGTTGGAGCAGACAGAAACATTGTATCGCAAGCATTACTTCCAATATCATTTATATTTCTTGATTCATCTTGAATAACTGAATAGCTATGACATTGTGATGGTAAATTTAAATCATTTGCTATTAAACAAAAGAAAAACATCGTATATTCATTGATGGTAAAGAAAAGAAAATCAATGTACATACATAGAATTTGTGCTGATGTAGTGTAAGTGAATAATACAAATAACTTCGAAATGAATCGTATGTAAGTGGAGATGCGAACCATATTGATTCAAAATTTCGAAAAGAACACTTAATAAATGAATGAATGATAGATAGATTGATACAAGTGTTTTTATGCCCTACTTTTTGTATGATATTCAATTTCACAGTGTCATTGCAAATTATACGAGGATTAGTTTTAAAAGTAATTTCTTTATTTTCTCTTTTCATCTGTTGTTCTTATCAAATAACTCAAGGTTTATAGTTATCAGCACAGTTATATGTGTCTTTATGAAGAAGTTCACGTCGACGACTAGCTTGTGGTCATTCCTGAAAAGCAATGGCAAGATCATTCATAAAATCTATGAGTGTGCCTTGGCCACGAAAACCATTATTACTATCATCATCACCACTGTAAACACGACTATAGCTGCATGTTTTACCAGGACGACTTTTGAAATATTTGTCAAAAGTACCACCATGCCAACGGTTATAATCAGAACTAGTCCAAGTATCATTTTGAAGGAGCCAATTTCAATCGGCTTGACCTCCTGCATAATACCAATCACGACATTTGTCACATTTAGGACATCAACATCCTCCACAAGCTAAAATTCTAATCGAATCAAAATTTAACTTATACTACATGAAAAACTCACGTAATGGTTTATATTTAGCATGTGTATAACATTTTCTATCATTTGAATTAATGGTTGTATGTGTTGTTGTAATCGATGACCTCTTATTCTGTTATTGATAGCAAATTTTCGACCATCACATTTTCGAATTAAGTCTTGCAATCCAAATGGACTTTGTTGAACGAAGACATTGAGATCTCGAAAATTTTAGAGCAACATTTAGCAGCAGATGATTATCAAGTGAACTTGATCCGAAATGAATTGCTGAAGTTAAATGAAAGAGAATAAACTTATAAAGGCAGGACATTGTTTGTAAGAACAATATAAAATAAATAGATTAGTTATCAATTGTGTATCTGAGAAAGAATCACTTTATTTATTAAAAGAAAATTGCCATAAGAAAACATAGAACAGTGAAATACAAATGCGCACTTATGTTTGTAGCATAGCCTCGACATGGTGGGCATGGACGTTGTTTTGTTGTAGAACGAGTAGTTGTAGCTCGTGTTGTTTCTGAACTAGTTGTTGACGACGTTTCTGCAGTAGAATTTGTGATCAATGATGATGTATCTGTTTGATATTTCGTTGTATCAGAACTACTTTCCGTCGTCGACGAATGGGTTGTAGTAAAAATAGTGGTTGAGGAGGTTGTTGAAGTAGAACTGATAGATGTTGGTCGCACCACAGGTATTATTGAATTATTGTAGGGCAGACGATATTGGTTAGTCAACATTCGAATGATTTCACTGCTAGTTTGATTGGAACCGCAATCGGGTATATTACAATCATACGAAAGACTATTTATTTGTTGATGGTTGTTTGATTTCGTATATACTTGATACCATTTCAGTGTTGCTTGTAATTGAGTTTCACTTATACATGTTCCATTATGTTTTTCTCGATATTTGGGTTCTCCATTGCGATTGGTACGTGAATAATTACGAGAGCAAAACGGAGCACTAACAGGACATTGAGTTTCATTGAAACATGTCACCGGTATATTTTTGCCTTTACTATAAAGACGAGAACTGAGCTGCTTTTGAATTGAATCCAAATGTGAAGTGTCCAACGGTGTTGAGAATACCTCATGTACAAAGTCGATATCACAGTAATCGTTCATCGAGCATTGATAAATCAAACGAACAAGTTTCGTATCACTATGCAAAGTTATCCGGGTAATTATATAGAGTGCGTCATATGCAACAGGTGATTCATTATCACCATTAAACCACTCTTCGATGTGATCCGTAGAAAAAATTCCAGTAGTACTAACAGTTGATGAATCGACAAACATACCACCACCAACACGATTGTTATAATTAATGGTCAATTGAACGAAACACCGTTGATTAGACACTGTATTGCGCTCATATTTGAACGAAGAAAAATTAAAGAAGTTAGATGGGTTCGATAGACTGTGAGTGAACCCTCGCAGTTGTGCACATCGGAGTGATTCAATGACTTGAATCGTGCAAAGTACGATTAAAACAATTGTAGCACACGGTTTCATGAGTGAATACAAGAACATACATAAAGCACATCAATATATACTATCGGATTATAATACTGTTCGATTTTTTCTTTATCAATAGATTACTCATTCAGGTTAGTTTACGAAATATTGGTTGTCACACCAACATCTCTTATATTAGTATATCAAATATAGTGTAAATCTCTTTAACAAATATTTTCTTTTCTCTTATCTTAATCATAATCAATTGGAAGCTTTCGTCAAATATTTATTTTTGTAATTCAATCTTTATCCGTTGTGACGAAATCACAACACCTACAGTTATTATATGAAAGCAGTTGTTGCAGTCCTTTTTTTACTAATATTATTTGATAGTCATCTGCTGCTAAATGTTGCTCGAAAATTTTCAAACCTTCTTCAAAACATGTACGCGCTTCATCAATCTTATTCATTCTTAAATAATTTGATCCCATACGACGTAATGTTATACCGATTGCAGAATCACCATTTGGATACAATCTCTTTTGTACTTCTAAAACTTCTTCAAATATTTGTTGAGCACGAGCAGTATCACCATTCTCACTACAAGCAATACCTAAACAACTTTTTGCTGAGAGTGTTGATTTATGTTCGACACCGAACGCTGCTGATTTGACTTCATAAGTAAATTCAAAACAATCAATCGCTTCTTTTGGCTTTTTCATCTCCAAATATGTTTCACCTAAATCATGTTTTGACACGAAATTATCAGGTGGTTCGAGCTTCTTTCGTATTTCAATTGATTCTAAATGATATTTGAGTGCTTCATCGAGTTGATTCAAACCTCGATAGAGATTTCCAATAACTTGAAGAGAACTTGCAATTAATATGTGACCTTCAGGATAGTTTCTCTTTTGCATATTACATGATCGAAGATCATAGTCAAGAGCCGTTTTGAGATCACCTTTCGCTCCATAAATATCTCCAATTTCTCTGAGTGCAGTTGCAACCATAGGATGATCTTTAGGAAGATATCTTTCGAATTGTTCAAGTGCTTCAAGATGATATTTAAGTGCCAGATCGAATTCTCCTCGAGCTTTATAATTACCTGCTAGACCTTTCAATGTTCTAGGTATGGCAGGATGATTAGGTGGTAGAACTCTTTTAAAATGATCCAATGCTTTGAATGTAAGATCGAGTGCTTTTTCTGGTTGTGACAACGCTCCATAAGCCCAAGCAAGACCACTATAAGTTTCACCAAAATCACGATTATCAGGTGAAAGAACTTTTTGTTGTGTTTTCAATACAGTTTGATATAACTGAAGAGCATCATCATACTTTTTCAAGAACATATAAACATTTGCGAGATTGAATTGAAGTGCGATATAATTGATATTCTCTGAAGAAACACTGTTTTTGTCAAACATATCGAGTGCTTCTGTCAACAGAACTCGAGCTCGTTCATA
>ERZ778023.4700-NODE-4700-length-11149-cov-6.912746_pt1 | contig 11149 bp, 10 predicted proteins | sample MGYA00375753_ERZ778023 | MGnify/ENA primary metagenome ERZ778023 (study PRJEB29350, sample SAMN05389822) | bioreactor metagenome | isolation source: Ammonium sulfate bioreactor | place: South Africa: University of Cape Town | collected 2014-04-04 ...
GTAGGGATTCCGCCCATTCGCGGAGTGGCCCCCGCAACCAGTCTCCGATCGGTACGCCGAAACCCATCTTTGGGCGATCGACCAGTGCTTTCGGAATGTAGCGGTGAAGCACCTGGCGCAGCAGCCATTTGCCATCCTTTCCGCGGATCTTTTGCCGCACAGGCAAACGCCACGCGAATTCCACGATACGGTGATCCAACAGTGGTACGCGCGCCTCCAAGCTTGCAGCCATGCTTGCCCGATCAACCTTGACCAGGCAATTGTCGGGCAGGTAGCTCATCAGATCCGCGTACATCATTCGTTCCATCGGGTTGCTCAACTTGGCTTGCCATGACGGATCGGAGTCGTGGCCCGGCGCTTCGCGGCACCCGTTGACGACGCGCGATGTATCACCCCAACACGTGGTCAGTTGGTGGTAGCGCTCTTCGACCGTTCGTGCGTTCAGCAGGGCCGCCAGGGTGTTCATGGCGGTGAGCGGATTTCTCGGTAGCATCCGTGCAGGCAGAAATCGGTTGATGCGCCCGAGCACCCGGGAGGCAGGTACATCATTTGCATTCAACCATCGGGCTGTACCTTGCCGTAAAGAGAATGGGAGTGGTGACATCCAGCGTCGGATCCGCTCTGCCTCGAAATAGCGGCTGTATCCACCAAATAGCTCGTCGCCCCCATCACCGGTGAGGCTCACTGTTACCTGAGAGCGGGCGAGTTTCGAAAGCAGAAACGTGGGTATCTGCGAGGCATCAGCAAACGGCTCGTCGAAAATTTCCGTCAGTTGCGGAACGACGTCCAGTGCGTCCCGCGCGGTGACATACAATTCGTGATGGTCGGTGCCCAGATGCTCCGCGACAGCTTTCGCATGTGGGGCTTCATCAAACGTGTGTTCCCGGAAACCGATAGAGAACGTTTTTACCGGGCGAATCGACTGCGCCTGCATCAGTGCGACAACTGTTGACGAATCTATGCCGCCGGAAAGGAAGGCGCCTAAGGGCACGTCGGCTTCCATGCGCAGACCCACAGCATCGCGTAGCAACCGGTCCAGTTCGTCAATCGCTTCGGAGTCTCGCAGATCCAGACGCTGACTGGTACCGGCCTCGGCGGCATCAAGCGCCGACCAATAGGGAACAAAGTGCCCCATTAATGTCGTCGCGCTGGAGGGATTCGCCGCCATGCTTTGGTCAATGCGCAGCCATGTCCCGGGCGGCAACTTGTAGATGCCTTGATAGATCGAATGAGGTGCGCGGATATAACCGTGACTCAGCAGAAGGCCAAGCGCATCGTGGTCGATCGTGCGCGTGAACCCGGGAAGCGAAGCAAACGCCTTCAGTTCCGAGGTGAACGCGAACTGAGAGCCGATCCACCCGTAATAAAGTGGCTTGATGCCAAGTCGATCCCGAGCCAGTGAAAGCGTGCGATCCTTGCGATCCCACAGGGCGAATGCGAACATGCCGATGAAGCGGCGCAACGATTCGTCCAGCCCCCATTGCTCAATTGCGCCCAGTATGACTTCAGTATCCGAATGCCCCTGGAATGGGTAGCCACGAGCGACTAGTTCGTTTCGAAGTTGTCTGTGGTTGTAGATCTCGCCGTTGTAGCTGATGACGTAACGACCGCTAACGGATTCCATGGGCTGATGGCCCAGTGATGACAAATCCACCACCGCAAGCCGGCGGTGCCCCAGAGCGATTCCAACCTCGGCGTCTGTAAAAGTGCCTCCATCGTCGGGACCTCGGTGGCGCAACCGGGTGGACATGTTTGTGGCAAGTTGCTCAAGCGCTTCGTGTGAAGCGCCAGGCCGTTGCCATACTCCGCAGACTCCACACATCAGCTCGCCCACCCTCGATTCTCGGTACAGCAAGGGATGAACTCGGTGCGCGAACGGTGGAAGGCCGCTGTCGTGCCAAGCGAGTAATTGTTATTGCGCCTTGTGGAATTCCAGCGCATCACTTGCGTGTGCATCGTCTGACTACTTTTGGTAGATCGCGATGATATGGGGCGGTTGGCGTTTCACGATTCCAAATTTGCGCGCAACCCAAATGATGAGGCGTATATGCAATGGCTCCAGAAATGTCGCCTTCGCGGAGATTTCGGTGAATCCATGCGTCGACATGAATTGGCTCAACGATCGTGTTGTCCAGGAGCGCACGTGCTGCCAGATGTGGAACGTTGAATTGCAATTAGGACAGCAGGTATGCCACACCTCCAAGTTTTCGTCATTTGGCGTTGTAACTACCAGGTAGCCACCATGCTTCAGGAGGCGGTGCGCTTCATTGACCATGGAGTCAAGCATGATGTCAGAGAGATGTTCCACAACCTCAATTGAATATACGGCGTCGAAGCTCGCGTCTTGCAGCGGTGATGGGTAGCCTTCGATGGATACCAGGTGCTGTGAGGGAATGTGTGACTGGCAGGCCTCCTGTGCGATTCGGATTGATTCCGGTGAAAAATCTATGCCGTACAGCAGCATGTCCGACCGAGCCTCTGAAAGATGTTTCAGGAAATGCCCTGTGCCGCAGCCGAGATCCAGAATACGTGGCGATCTGCGGGGGGCTATACGTCCCAATGTCCGTTTGGCGATCTGTGCGCCACGGGCGAAGCTGAAGTAATTTTCGTCGGCGGACGATCGCTGTGACTGGTAGTCCCAGAAGCGAGCGATTTGTTCTGGGGACCACGTGATTTCCTGACGCTGCTGCATGTGCGTTACCTGGTTTGATAGCGAGTGCTACTTACGAGTGATGGTAAAGATGTAGACCCAGCCGATAGCTGTCATACCCCATTCGGAGCATGTCAGCGCCAGCGTCATTCCCTTCGCACCCAAAGAAGCTGTCAATGTCGCTGCGGCGATGGCCAGTATGCCCACTCCAGTGGCCTCGAACCCAACGCGCATCCACGGTTTGCCCAAGGCCATCAGCACGTTGCCTGCCGCTACCCTCAGTGCCATACCCGGTACGGCGAGACACAGCCAGCGAACAGCCTGTTCTACCCCTTGGTATTTCGGCCCGAATAGCCACGCGAATGCCGGAGCAATGAACCACAGGAGCACGGCTAGCGCGGTGCTGTAGAGAAATGCCGCACCGGATACCCATCGAAGGAGGTGAGCGGTGCGTTTGAGGTCGTTCTGCCCTTCGCGGAACAAGCGTGGCAATGCGGACAGCATCATCGCGATTACCGGCAGAGTCGCCGCGCCGATGATGCGCGCACCAGCGGCGTACAGGCCTGCGGCGCCCAATGGCAATAATCTTGTTGCCAACGTCTTGTCGAGCTCAGCAGGGCTGGTGGTGGTGAGTGCGAGTGCAGCATAGCCTGCCGTATGGCGCAGCTCAGCCTTGGACATGAACCGCCAGTACTTTGGGGCGGGCCAAGGCGCCGGCATGGCCACGCTGGCTATCGACAATGCAATCAGCGAGGCCAGCAGATAGCCATAGCCGTAGGCAGCTAGCTCGTCGGCTGGGTGCAATAGAAATACCGTAACGGCCGCCGCTAGGCGCAGTGCAAGAGGAAGTGTAGTGAGGAGTTGTGAACGAGCGATTCGGCCAAGCGCCAGGTGTTCCGTGGCGGGTAGGGTGAACAATGGTTGCACTAGAACTTCGGCGACGCCGATAGCGACCAGTACGGTTATCGGAATGTTTGTGACGCCAAGTGCGAGCGAGCTGATGAGCAGATAAGCTAAGAGCAGAGTGCTGCCGCACATGAGTGTACTGGGAACGGCATAGCTCAGCACTTGGCGGCGACGAATGGGTTCTTGCGACACCTCCCCGAGCAAGACTAGATGTGTGCCGAACGTGGACAATGTGCCAAGAATCACGGCCAAGGCTGCTACGCCAGCGAACGCGCCGAACTGATGCGGGCCCAGCATGCGGGCGACCAACAGCAAGGTGCCGGCTTGCACCAGTAGCCGCACTCCAAGAACGAAGCTGGTACGTAATGTGGCGCGGGCAATAGGGCCACTAAATGCGGTGCGGTCAGGTAGGCGCATCGGATGTCAACGGTCGCACGGAAACGAGTTGCGCTTCATTGGCATGATTCAGGTAGAGCGGCGCAAAGAACACTATTGCAGCCCTGGTAGTGCACGCAGACCGCTCAAGCTGGTGTCCAGACGTCCACCAATGTTCAAGGCTTCCAGTCTTTTGATGGCCGCTTCCGCTTCGATCTTCTCGCCTTGCGCAGCGAGCATGCGGATCAGAGTGATCTGATAGGCCGGCTCGATAGGCTGGGCGCTTACGGCTTCCTTGATCATGCGCAGGCCCAAGTCATGATCGTTCAATACGTTCCAAGCGTAATCGCCATACGTGGCTAGCAGTCTTGCGCTGGGTTCGGGATGTGCAAGTGCGGCGAGGAATACCTGGACCATACGTTGTTCGGGCAAAGCACAGCGCTGTTCGCGCGCGCACTGGGTCAGGGCTGCAAGTGAACTTTCATCTTGCACGCCGGGTTTGCGAGCTTTCAGCTTTATGACCATGCTGTCCCACCAGGCATCCTTCAGCGGTAGATGCATGCGTGAGTTCATGAAGATCAGCGCTTGCTCAGGAAGGATGGACGAGTCGGGAAGTTTGGCGGCTCTTTCCAGCGGCGGGTAGGCCAGCTCCGTGAAGGGAGAACTGCGGTCGTAGTGCGAGTAGATGATGTAGGTGCGGCCGAGCTCGTACTCGGCGCGCGGCGATTGGGGTGCGCGGCTGGCAAGGTCCTCGGCAAGCCGCAGGGGATTGCCCCAAGCGTAAGCGGTGATTGCGGTGAGGGCAGCCCAACAAAGCAAGAGTCCAGTAAGCAGTGCATAACGCGGAAGTGCCATCGGCAGGCGGGCAAACGCCCATCTGTTGTTCTCATAGTTTTGCGCGTCAGCGCTCGTCAGACCTGTCTTTCTGTACCAAACGCTGGATGGCGCAGTTAGCCAGGGAATGACAGTCAGCAGCAGACCAAAGCTGGCGAAGTAATTTCGGTGTTCGTATATCAGTTCCAGCGGCAAGATTGTGCCGGTAAGCAGTTGGCAACCGAGGAACAGCGCGATGCCGAGTGCGGCAAGCGGTTGCCGTTGCCGCAGCCAGATGGCCAACGCAAGTAACGCGGCAAGGGCGACGATACTTGCCAAGGTGGTCCATGGCTTCAGCAGTCCGGTCGAGATTTGGAAATCGTCGTGATAGAACGATAGCGCATCGGGCGTCGGCAACAACGTCCATACTATGTAGTCAACGATGATGCGCGCCTCGCTGAGCAGGCGGGTACCCAGAGTAAAGTCGCGGCTAGCCCAATTTTCCGCCCTCAGTACTCCGGGTAGTAGCCACGCCACGCCAACGGTCATCGGGACGACCAGCGCGAGCAAAAAAAGGAAAACCACGCGTCGATCATGTCGTGGTGGTCGCCTGTCTGACGGTGATGCTCGATGCATTGAGACAGGGGGGCTGGGACGGAATCCAAAGATTGCCCACTCGACCAACAGGGCATATAGCGGCAGCATGACCGCCGTTTCCTTCGCCAGGATACCGACCACTGTGGGCGCGGTGATGCTAAGCGTGCATATCAGATAGCCGCTCGGAGATCTCCATGATGGTGAGTCCGCGTGGACATTTGCTGGCTGATCCAGGCCGAGCATTCGCTTGCGTCCCGCGACGTATCCGAGCAGGCCAAGCAGCACGAAAAGGTTGGCCATGCTCTCCATGCGCTGTACTACGTACAGTACGCCGGTGAGGTTGATTGGCAACAGCATCCAGCCGGCGGAAACCAAGGCCGCGGTAACGCCTGCGCTGCGTTGCGCGGCGCTCTCCATCGTTTGCGAGCGGGTCTCTGTGGTGGAGCTCAGACCTACGCACTGCAACAGGATCTTGGTGAGCAGGAATACCAGTAGTCCGTTGAGCAGATGAAGCACCAAGTTGGTCAACTTCATCCAGTACGGGTCGAGACCGGTTATCAGATAGTTGACCGCGAAACTCAGCGAGGCTAGCGGTCGCTTGAACTCGCTGGCAGGCGAGGAAAGCGCGGCACCCACCAGCGAGGAGAAGTGGGCGTCTTGTGGCTGCACGCCGTGGTTGTCGACGATATTGGGATAGTCATCGAACAGGAAGCCACCCGAGAGCCCGGGCCAGTAGACGGCAACAGTCAGAATGAGGGCGGCGAGCAGTAGCCACCATGCTCGGCGATGCGTGGGTGTTGAGTGCTGGATTGGATACGTCTGGTTCATTCGGTCGTGCGGGCCTGCCGTGCAGCGTCGTCGCGAAGTGTAGCGCGCAGCCGTGCCAACTCCTTCGGCCAGTACTGCTGCCGTTGCAGCACCCAGGCGTGGATGCGCGGCATGCCGAAGCCAGCCTTGTAGGCCTGCTTGGGTTCTACGGCGAGATGGTCGAGATGGGCCAAGCCTTGCTTGGGGAAGCCGTGTGAGCCCAGCAGGGCGGCCTGCTTCAGCGCTGCGGAAACTCGTACCTGCTTGTTCAGTGCTTGATTGAATTGTGCCAGTGCAGCATCTGCGTCACCCTGGATCAGGGCGAGACGCCCCAGCAGGTAATGAATGTCCTGCTGGCGCCCCGGATTGGTGGCCAAATATGGATTGACCAACGCCGCGCGCAGCAGGCTCTTGAGCGTGGCGTAGCTCAGTTGCGGACAAGGAGCATGTCCAACTTGGTCTATCGCGCGCTCGAACCAGCTTACCAGCAAGCTACCTGGGTCGCGGGTGGTGCGTAGCGCGACCCGCGATGCCGTGAGCGTCGCAATATCGACATGACCAAGCTGGCACTGTGCGGCAAACAGGTTGAGCGCCAACTGAACCTGGTCAGGTGCCTTGGCCAGAGACACCGACAATCGGTCGACTGCCAACCCAGGCTGGCCCCCGGCCATCTCAATCTGAGCGGCATTGGCTTGGGCCCGCGGTGAATCCGGGTTCAGTCGCGCCCACAGCAATGCCTGGTCGTGGCTGTTGCCCCACAGGTTCGCTCGCGCGTGGGTCATCGCACCGAGGCCCAACAGGAGCAGCGTGGCAAGTGCCAGTTTGGCTTTGCTTGCGGACAGCCACGAAGTTACCCGTCCAGGGATTGGTGGGGTGCCGTGTGCGGTCATCGGTTCTGCCTTGCGGTGCAAGCGCACTTCACATAACCACAGCGCCAGCGGCCAGAACATCAGCAGCGCCGGCAGGTAATTGCGATGTTCGTAGTAAAGCTCCAGCGCTACGGTGCTGGATTCCAGCGACTGGCCGACGAAGTAGAACAGGATTGCCAACGCGAATGCCGGCCAGTGTCGGCGCAGCAGCCAAGCGCCGGCGATCAGGCCAAACACCGCCAGTAGCGCAGGCAGTGTAGTTGCGGGCGACCAGGGCGAGGTCGATGCCAAGACATGATCATTGAACAGACCTGGTGTGAAGGGGCGCGGCAACCACAACAGATTCAAGTAGTCGAGCAAAACGCGCGGCTCGGTCAGCAGGCGCTGACCCAGAGTCCATGGGCGTACCGAGGAGATGCCTTTGGTTATGCCGCTCCAGCCTTGTTGCAGCAAGTAGGCCGCGACCAAGGCGGCGGGCAGTGATGCAAACAGCAACATCGAGCGTCGGTAAGCCCGCTCGCTGGCAAGGTCGGTGAGCTGCGTGTTGTGGCTTGACGCATTACGCAGCAACACATACTCGACCACGAGCGCCAGCGCCGGCAACAGGATGCCGTTGGCTTTGCTCAGTGCGCCGAGCGCGGTGCAACCGCCCAAGCCCGCGGCGATCCACAGACCGCCGCGTAGGCAATGACCGCGAACCATAGCTTCACGGCCTTGCAGCCATGCGAGCAGGCCCAACAGGGTAAACGTGGCCGGCAGCATCGCCTCGCGCTGCACGATGTAGAGCGTGGTGGAGACGAATAGAGGATGAAGAAGCCAGAGGCCAGCGCCGATGGCGGCAGCTAGATCGGTGCGGCGATTGTCCGCGTGCTTGAACGCAAAACGTCCCAGCCGTCGTAGCAGCAGCACAAGCAGCACGCCATTGAGCAGGTGCAAGACCAGGTTGGTGCGCTTGAATGGATAGGGATCAGCTGGCCAGTTGTGGGCGTCGATCAGGAACGTCAGCAACGTCAGCGGCCGACCAGTGGGATCGGCGGTGCCGGAAGTGATGTAACGCCAGAACGTGGGCCAAGTATCGATGGGGCCGGTGGCACCCAGGGCGGGCAAGTTGCCGAAGTCATCAAACAGGAAACTGCCGTGGATGCCTGGAAGGTAGGCAATGCACGTAGCTACGAATGCCGCAACCAGCACCAGTCTTAGTAGAACCGCACCGCGTGGTTGCATCAGAGCATCCAGAATAGAGAAGGGCCGCATGCGCGGCCCTTCTGAAGCGAACTCAAACTGAAATTACGGGCGGCAGTTCGAGGGCAAATACTTAGCCGCGATGGTCGAGGACTTGCAAACCCAGTCAAGGCTACCGGCGTTGCTGACCGGCGACAGCAGCAAGGTGCTAGCAGTCGGGATCTTGGTGCTTGCTTTAGGACCGCCGTAAGCAGCGGTGATGAGGCCCGTGTTGCTCACAGTCACGCTGCTGACGTACTTGCCTTTGATGCTGGCAGCGGTTGCCAAACCCATCGATGCATTTCCGCCGGTATTGGTCAGCACGCCCTTGTTCGAATAGAACTCGGCGACGGCAGTTTTGGCACCATCGGCGAGTACGGCGCCCTCCGAAACCTGCGAACGAACCAAGTAATCCTGGTACGCCGGAATGGCGATGGCGGCGAGGATCGCGATGATCGCGACCACGATCATCAGTTCGATCAGGGTAAAGCCCTTCTGCATGCTCTTCATGGTGGTTCCTCTTTTGCGATTGGTTAGCTAACCGGTGATGCCCCCTGAGCCCCAGTCCTGGATCCCCCTAGGCAGGATCGGACCCCATCTCGTGGTCAGGAACGACCAGGAAGCTCGCGGTAGATGAAGCAGGTTGCATGCCACGTCTACCGCTGGTGTATTCCCGCATATTGCGGGCGTCGGGATTGTGCCTTTCGTCACGGATGGCCGCAAGCGTTGGTATATCTGATGTAGCGTTGCGTTGCTTGATGTGGTGAATGCGCCAGCTCGGTTGCTGGCGCAACAGGTCAGATAGTGACGCGGTTTGTCAGTTTGTGAACACTGTGGCCGACGTTTCGAGGCGGATCACTTCCGACATGATGTGGGCAGATACTTGGGACTGATGGTACTGGCCGTGCATGCCCATATGATGCTGCCCGCCTCCGTGACGGGTGACAGCACCACATACTGAGTTGTTGGACGTATTGCTACGTTGGCATTGGGACCAGCGAACAGCACTTTGATCACACCATTGGTTACATCGACGCTCGATACATAGCTGCCCTTGATGGACGCGCTAAGCGCTAGGCCCGCGGATTGATTGTTTGGTGGAAAGCGTCCAGTGTTGGAGACGAAGTCCCAGTCGGCTGACTTGGCGCCGCCGGCGAGCACAAAGCCTTCGGATACCTGCGCCCGGATCAGGTAGTCCTGGTACGCCGGGATGGCGATGGCAGCAAGAATGGCGATGATCGCCACGACGATCATCAGTTCGATCAAGGTGAAACCGGCGGACAGGCGCTGGCGTGACATTGGTGGATTCCCCCCTGGAAGTCGCCGGGGATCATGCACGTTTTGTACCGGCGTACGGGGAATGATGTGCTTCGGGTCACGGTTTCGCATCGGCTCGTCGGCGGGACCATGGGCCGTGCTTTCAGAACCCGAAGCTTTGGCGATTCGATCAACGCCTGCACTGATTCATGGAATAGGTTCCATGAAGTTGACGGGGCGGCTCTCACCGCCACCAGGCGTTGACTTCCTCATACAAGCGCACCTTGTGCGCGATGCTCTTCGTCGCCTGACAAGAGGCCATCGCGCACAGAGTGCGACCCTGCAAGCTACGGGCTGGTCTACGCGATGACTTGGTGCGGGCGAGGGGTTCGCCGACCTTGTTCAAGCGCAAAGCTTGTCCGTGACATGACGGTTGAAGCTGATGCCTTGTTCTGCTGCCTGCATGGCGAGCGCCTTGTGGCGTTCCGGTGGGATGCGCACCTGGAACTTGCCCGAATAGGACTTGGCACTCATCGGCTCCGGTGGTGCTTCGCCATGGGCCTCCATGTCGCTGACGGTTTCACCGACCACGCGCACGATGCCGGCCAGCGCCTTCGCCTGGCTTCGGTGCAGCCACGACAGACTCGGGAATTCGGCGCACGGGCTTGCGTACTTTGCGTCATCTGGCGACCAGATGATGCGATAGGTGTAATGGCGAACGTTCATGGCCGTTTCGGCGGGCGGTGTCGTGGCAGGCTCTGGCGCGGGTCGGGGAGTCTTATACCGCCGGTGCGGCGTGCAACTGAACTCCCAAGGCGCGTGTGACGGCGAGAATCGTCGAGAAGTCGGGGTTCCGTTGGCCGGATAGGGCCTTGTACAGGCTCTCGCGGGAAAGGCCGGCATCTCGCGCGACTTCAGACATTCCCTTTGCTCGCGCAATGTCGCCAAGCGCCTTTGCGATGAATGCGGCATCACCATCGCTCTCGGCGATGCAGGCGTCCAGGTACAGGGCCATTTCCTTTGGGGTGCGCAGGTGTTCGGCAACGTCGTAGGGGGCGGTCACGATCTTGGTCATAGCTGTTTCACCATTGCCTGGGCTTTAAGGATATCGGCTTGCTGCGTTGCCTTGCTGCCGCCGGAGAGAAGGATGATCAGTACGTCGCCTCGCTGGGTGAAGTACACGCGGTAACCAGCACCTGCATCGATCTTCAACTCGGATACGCCGCCGGTGAGATTTCTGAAATGGCCGGGGTTGCCGTTTGCTAGCCGGGCGATACGCGCCTGAATCCGAGCGCGGGCGTGCAGATCCTTCAGGCCATCGAGCCATTTTGCGAACTGGAGGGTGCGCTCGATCTTCACGGCAACATTGTAGCCTTGTGGCTACATGTGGTCAACGTGTGGGGGTAGCCTGTCGGTGAGCCGTAGCCGGCGACAAGCCATGCCCGCCTCTCGTGCGGCGAACAACGGGGTAAAACCCGGCGGGCAGTGCCAGCCCACAGCCACATTGTCTCTTTCAGGAGCGTACCTCCGGATCGAGTCTGGGGCAGGCTTTGTGCGCGATGCTCTTCACCAGCGTGATGGAAGATTTCAAGCTTAGGGCGGGCACCGCCAGCCGGCGGTTTCGCGGCACGACTGTTCAAGTGGGTGACCACCC
>ERZ778023.4714-NODE-4714-length-11110-cov-3.725554_pt1 | contig 11110 bp, 10 predicted proteins | sample MGYA00375753_ERZ778023 | MGnify/ENA primary metagenome ERZ778023 (study PRJEB29350, sample SAMN05389822) | bioreactor metagenome | isolation source: Ammonium sulfate bioreactor | place: South Africa: University of Cape Town | collected 2014-04-04 ...
TGCAAAGGCGGCCCCGCGCGGGCCCGCCGCCGATGCGCGCCGCGACCGTGTGCGCGTCTGCTTCGGGTTCGACGGTATCGGCTGGGACGAGGAAAAAGTGCTGGAGCGTTATGAGCTTCTCTACGAAGCCGGCCTCGTCGAAGAGGCCGCGCGCGACGGCCGCATCAAAGCCTGCACTGCATCCGCGCCGCTCGGCGAAAGCATGATGTTCGATCACCGCCGCATTCTGGCGACGGCACTCGCGCGTCTGCGCGGCAAGCTGAAATACCGCCCGGTGGTGTTCGAACTGATGCCGCCGGAATTCACGTTGCTTGAATTGCAGCGCACGGTGGAAGCCATTTCCGGTGTCCGGCTGCACAAACAGAATTTCCGCCGTCTGGTGGAAGATCAGGGCCTCGTTGAAGGCACCGGCCGCACCAGCGCGCCAACCCGTGGCCGCCCGGCCGAACTGTTCCGCTTCCGCCGCGAGGTGTTGCGCGAACGGCCAGCACCCGGCTTCCGTGTCGGCGCCCGCGCACGGGGCTAAGTTCAAACGCGTTGCGTCATGCGTCTTGTCAACGTTTGCATCAAACGGTGGAGGCTCCCATGCAAACCGATCCTGTCACGACCATTATGCAGATCACCAACGCGCACGTCGCCGCACGTTGCCTTCAGACGATTGCCAATCTGGGTGTTGCCGATGCGTTGGGGGAAGCCCCGAAAAGTGCGCAAGCTCTCGCCGAAGCGGCGGGGGTCGATGCCGATGCCCTCAACCGCGTGCTGCGGCTGCTTTCCTCTTTCGGCATCTTTGCGCAAAGCGACGGCAAATATGCGCATACCGACAGTTCGCGGCTGTTGCGCTCCGACCATCCGCATACGATGCGCTCGTTCTCCCGCATGATCGGGCTCGACTTCAACTGGTACTCTTACGGCGAACTGCAATACGCCATCACGACCGGCGAGCCCGCGGGCGAAAAGATCATTCCGGGCGGTTTCTGGAAGCATCTGGAGACCGACTCCGAAACAGCCCGTCTTTTCAACGAGGCGATGGAAGGCAAGTCCCAGTCACAGATCGGTCCGGTTCTGAATGCCTGTGACTTCTCGCCCTATCGCACCATTGCCGACATCGGCGGCGGTAAGGGCCATCTGCTGCGTGCCATTCTCGCCGCCCATCCCGGCTGCGAAGGCGTGCTGTTCGACCGGCCCCATGTCGTGGCGGAAGCGCCCGCTGCGCCGCGTCTGCGCCTACAGGGCGGCGATTTCTTCAAGGACCGCATCCCGGAAGCCGGTGCCTATATTCTGGCCGACATCATTCACGACTGGAACGACAGCGATTCACTAGCCATCCTCGAAAACATCGCCCGCAGCGCGCAACCGGGGGCCCGGATACTGCTGGTCGAAACCTTGCTGCCCGATGACCCCGGTCCGCACTGGGCCAAGGTACTGGACATTCACATGATGGCATTTCTCGGCGGCCGCCAGCGCGACCGGGCGGAATTCGAGGCATTGTTCAATAAGACCGGCTTTACGCTCGATCGCGTGATCGAAACCGGCGTCCCGGTTTCGGTGGTCGAGGGGGTACGCCGCTGAACCTTCAATCCTGACCGGCGCGCCATTGCGCCCGCGCCTCGTTCAGGCTCTGGCGGTTGGCGCCGCCACGCAAATCGGGGTCCTTCGCCTGCGCCAGATCGTCCTCCCAGCCGCAAACGGCGCAAATCTCATAGGCGCCACGCCGCGTGATGCTATGCGTACCACAGCAAAGACAGGCGAGGTGTTGGCGCTTTTTCGTCATTGCCGGTTCCAGTAGCGCATGCCGTCATCGGGGCGGAACATCGTGCGTGGCGCACCGTTTCTCGCGCGCACGGCGAAGGTATTGGTTTTCTGATCGTAGAACAGCGTATCGCCGTCACGCTCCTGTTTGGTCAGGGTGCCGGGCGGCGGATGATCGATGAAATCATGCGCGGCCCGGATATAGGCATCGGCGTCCTTCAGTTCGGGAAACTCCTGCCCGTGCTTGCGCCAGTGATGCTCGGCATTGGCCCGTGCCCCCTCTCCGGCGGATGACCATAACGGTCCATCGAAGCCGCGCGGTGCCGGGGCGCTTTGCGTCTGCTGCGGAGTGAGTCCCGGCGCGGCCGGCGGCGCACCCTCGCGCAGGGCGGCAAAGGTGGCGGCCAGTACCAGCCCGAGCGCGATCAGAACAACACGCCGCCATTGCGTCATCCAGGGTATCCGGGCCTGCCTCTTCCGGTAAATTTTGCGGGATTGGAACCTTCCGCGCCAGCCTTCGCGCCACGATCCAATGCCCAAACCGGCCGCTTTCCGGCCGGGGTGCGGCCAAAAAGCAGGTTCCCGCCCGAAAAACCCGGGTTGACCGATTTATGCTCGTATGCAGCATAAGCACCGCCCGGCCCCTTTACGGCCGGTCTTTTTGCCCTATATATATACTCAATATGAGTATAAAGGAGGCACGGATGGGCGAGATGCCGAAGAACTTCGTGAAGGAACTGGCTTTCACGCCGGAAGTCGCGCGCGCCACGCGCGAGGCTTACGCGAAGGTCGCGCATGTGATCCCGGAAGTCGAATGGGCCGTTCACGCCCCTTACGTCGCGGAAATCAACCGGCTGAAGAAAGAGAAGAACGCGGTCATCCTGGCGCACAATTACATGACGCCGGAGATTTTCTACTGCGTCTCCGACTTCCGCGGTGACTCGCTTCAGCTTGCGCGGGAAGCCGCCAAGACCGATGCGCAGGTCATCATCCAGGCCGGTGTGCATTTCATGGCGGAGACGTCGAAAATCCTTTCGCCGGAAAAAACGGTGCTGATCCCGGACACGCGCGCAGGCTGTTCGCTTGCCGCCTCGATCACCGGCGCCGACATCCGGCTGCTGAAACAGAAATATCCCGGCCTGCCGGTGGTCAGCTACGTCAACACCTCTGCCGATGTGAAGGCGGAAAGCGATGTCTGCTGCACCTCCTCCAACGCGGTCGCGGTGGTGGAAGACATCGCGCGCGAAAAGGGCGTCGATACCGTGATCATGACGCCGGATGAATATCTGGCGCAGAACGTCGCCAAACAGACCGCCATCAAGATCATCACCTGGAAGGGCCATTGCGAGGTGCATGAGCGCTTCACGGCGGAAGAAATCCGCCACTATCGCGCCGCCAATCCCGGCGTGGTGGTGCTCGCCCATCCCGAATGCCCGCCCGATGTGGTGGCGGAGGCGGATTTCTCCGGCTCCACCTCGGCGATGATCGGTTACGTCGGCAATCACCGGCCGAAGCGGGTGGTAATGGTCACCGAATGCTCGATGAGCGACAACGTCGCCCAGCAATATCCCGATGTGGAATTCGTGCGGCCCTGCAATCTCTGCCCGCACATGAAACGCATCACCCTGCCGCAGATCCTGCACGCGCTCGAAACCATGACGTATGAAGTGCTGGTCGATCCGGTCATCGCCGAACGGGCGAAGGCGGCAGTGGAACGCATGCTGGCGGTCAAGATCCCGGCAGCGGCGGCGGCAAAGGCAGCCTGATCCAATGACCACAGAGAACATGTCCTCCCCCGTTGTTTACGGGGGAGGGGGACCGCGAAGCGGTGGAGGGGGCAATGCCATACGGCGTTCAGCTTCCCCCCTCCCCCTCGCTACGCGAGGGCACCTCCCCCGCACGCAGGGGAGGAAAAGAACATGAGCCGCCACATCGACAATGTGGTTACGGTCAAAGGCGCGTTGATCCTCGGCGCCGGTGTCGCGGGCCTGTTCACCGCGCTGAAACTGGCGCCCTTCCCTTCGCTGGTGCTGGCGGGTTCGCGCCCCGGCGTTTCCGGCTCCAGCGCCTGGGCGCAAGGCGGCATCGCTGCGGCCATCGGTGCGGGTGATACCTGGCAATCCCACGCTGCCGATACCATGGCGGCGGGTGCCGGTACTTGCGATGCCGCGATTGTCGATCTCGTCACCCGCGATGCCGCGGCGCGCATCGACGATCTCGTCGCTTACGGCGTGCCGTTCGACCGCAAGCCGGACGGCTCACTGGCGCAAGGGCGGGAAGCGGCCCATTCCGCCCATCGCATCGTGCATGTGAAGGGCGATCGTGCCGGGGCGGAGATCAGCCGCACCCTGGCCGAACGCGCGCTCGCCAATCCGGCCATCACAGTGCTGGAGGGGTATCACGCCCTCGAACTGGCGCGTGAAGATGGCCGCATCGTCGGGTTGTTCGCACGTTACGGCATGGGCCCACACGCCCGCCTGGTGCTGTTCCGCGCCCCTGCGGTGATTTTTGCCACCGGCGGCCTCGGTGCGCTCTATGCCGTCACCACCAATCCGCTGGAAGCGCGCGGTGAAGGCCTCGGCATGGCGGCCCGCGCGGGCGCCACGATTGCCGATCCCGAATTTGTGCAATTCCATCCCACCGCCATCGCCATCGGGCGCGATCCCTCGCCACTCGCCACCGAAGCCCTGCGCGGCGAAGGCGCCACCCTGATTGATGAGACCGGTGCGCGCTTCATGCCCGCCGTCCACCCGGATGCGGAGCTTGCACCGCGCGATGTCGTGGCCCGCGCCATTCACCGCCAGATCGCAAACGGCCACAAGGTGTTTCTCGATTGCCGCGCCGCGCTGGGCGAAAGTTTTGCGGCCCGTTTCCCGACCGTGTTTGCCGCCTGCCAGTCGGCGGGCATCGACCCGGCGCGCGATCCCATTCCGGTCGCGCCCGCCGCGCATTATCACATGGGCGGCATTGCGGTGGATGCGCGTGCGCGCAGCTCGCTTGCCGGCCTGTGGGCGGTGGGCGAATGCGCCTGCACTGGGTTGCACGGCGCCAACCGTCTCGCCTCCAACTCGCTGCTGGAAGCACTCGTCTTCGGCGCCCGCGCAGCGGACGATGTCCGCAACACGCAGGCGCCGGGCAAGGCCGCCGGCACGCCGCCCATTCCCGAACGCTTCGCTGCGCCACCGCCGCCGCATGTGCTGCGCGACACGATGACGAAGCTGGTCGGTCTGGAGCGCGACGCGGCGGGCCTGTCGCGCGCACTCGGCGCCATCGAACAGATCGAGCGCACCGGCACCGGCGAACCCGCCCTTCTCAACATGACCGCGACCGCGAAACTCGTCACCGCTGCCGCGCTGATGCGCCACGAAAGCCGTGGCGGCCATTTCCGCACCGACTTTCCGCTCACCGCGCCCGAGGCGAAGCGAACCTTCCTCACCCTCGCCGAGGCGGAACAGATGGCCGCGTCCGAAGCCGCCGGGGTTCAAAGCTGTGCCAGCATTTGAACAATCTTTTCACCCTCCCCTTGAGGGAGGGTCGAAAAATTCCAAGCGCAAGCGAAGAATTTTTCGGAGAGGGGTCGCATCATGACAATCATCGCCCTCCCCGAAACGCGGCCGCCGCATAATTTGCTTGTCGAACCGTCCGTGCGCCATGCGCTGGAAGAAGACATGGGCCGCGCCGGCGACATCACCACCGATCTCATCATCGCGCCCGAGACTCGCGTTACCGCCCGCATGGCGGCCCGGAAAGACGGCACCATCGCCGGATTGATCGCGGCGGAATGCGCTTTCCGCCTGGTCGATCCCGCGCTCAGCTTCAAAGTGGAAACGCCGGACGGGTCGAAGGCTGCCAACGGGCAAACCCTCGCCACAGTCGAAGGCTCAGCCCGCGCCATCCTGACGGCGGAGCGTGTGGCGCTGAACTTCACCGGCCATCTTTCCGGTGTCGCCACCACCACCCGCGCGCTGGTCGATGCGGTCGCGGGCACGAATGCGCGCATCGTCTGCACCCGTAAGACCACGCCGGGCCTGCGCGTGCTGGAAAAATATGCGGTGCGTTGTGGTGGCGGTTTCAATCACCGTTTCGGCCTCGACGATGCGGTGCTGATCAAGGACAATCATCTGGCCGCGGCAGGCGGCATCAAACCCGCGATCGAGCGCGTGCGCGCGGGCCTCGGCCATATGGCGAAAATCGAACTGGAAGTGGACACGCTGGCCCAGTTGGAGGAGGCGCTGTCACTGGGCGTGGACACGATCCTGCTCGACAATATGGCGCCTGCCGACATGAAGCGCGCCGTGGCGCTTTCCAAAGGCCGCGCGGTGCTCGAAGCCTCGGGCAATGTCACGATCGCAACCGTGCGCGCGATCGCTGAGACCGGCGTCGATTACATCTCCTCCGGCGCCATCACCCACTCCGCCCCCAATTTCGACATCGGCCTGGATTTCTGAAACCTGCGATGAAGCCGATCGCCTGCTTTCTTACAGCCTTAACGCTTCTCGCGGGATGTGCAGACACACGCGGGAACATTGGCGATGGCTCATCAAAAGAATCCGTGTGTACCTCACAGAATTCAATGGATGTCGAACTGCACAACATCGCTCGTAATCACAGCCACTATCAGGGCCGCTGTATTCGAACAGTTGGAGTCGTGACGTCCCGCTTGATTGTTGAAGACGCCGCCCGGCTTAGTGGCCCGACTCGCAGCAAAACCAGCGCCAACACCTCTCTGATTGGCGTTTATTGGAATGACAAGAACGCCTATAAGAAATTTCATAAGCATCCCGAACGGGTGACTATTGTTGGAAGATTGGACTCTTGCGAACGACTTACCCGCAAGGCTGAGGCCGATGCTGACGAATGGAATAAAAAGCCAGCCTCAGAACGGCAGGATCAGGACGGCATGGAAATTGTGGAAATCCCAATTCTATCGGGGCCATGCCACGACTCGTCTGGACCGGTCATATTTATTTTTGCGTATCAAGTGCTTAAAAATCCGGTTGCTCCAAAACAGCCATCTTTAACCAAGCAATCGTCAGAGACGAATAAGCGGTACAGCAAACCCGGTAGAACGCCGCCTTAAAGTCCACTAGCAATAGCGTACAGACACGCAAAACTTTCGGGGCGCGGGGAGAGTATTGCAGCACCCCCCACCGTCTCGGATGCCGACGCATCCTCGCCACCTCCCCCGTGAACGGGGGAGGAGAAGTGGATGCAGTAAGCGGACTGTACTCCTCCCCCGCTTGCGGGGGAGGTCGGCGAACGCATGTGAGCCGGGAGGGGGCGCTTGGGTCCGGCGCCTATTCGTGTCTAGACTTCTTCGCAAAACAGCATGCGAGGAAACCATGGACCTGCATCTCAAAAGCAAGAACGCCGTCATTCTGGGCGGTACCCGCGGCATCGGGCGCGCCATTGCCGATACGCTGGCGGTCGAAGGCGCCAATGTCGCCATCTGCGCCCGCAACGCGGACCAGGTGAAAGAGGCCGTCACCGCCCTTAACGGCAAAGGCGTTCGCGCCACCGGCGCACCGGTCGACATTACCGACGGCAAGGCGCTCACCGCCTGGATCGAATCCGCCGCGAAGGCGCTTGGCGGCATCGATCTTCTGTTCTCCAACGCCGGCGCGATGGCGCAAGGCAATGACACCACCGGTTGGGAAGCGAATTTCAAGCTGGACATTCTGGGCGCCGTGAATGCGTTCGAGGCCGCCCGCCCGCATCTCGAAAAAGCGGCGGACGAAAAAGGCGATGCCGCCTTCATCATCATTTCCTCGGTCTCGGCGGCGGAGGCGGATAACGCCAGTTCCTATGGCCCGATCAAGGCCGCGCTGATCCATCATGCCAAGGGTCTCGCCCGCCAATACGCAACGAAGAAAATCCGCATCAACACGGTTTCCCCCGGCATGGTCTATTTCAAGGGCGGCGTCTGGCACATGGTCGAAACCAACATGCCCGATTACTTCAAGAACGCGATGTCTCGTAATCCGATGGGACGGGCCGCAACTCCGGAAGAAATCGCCAATGCCGCGGTGTTCCTGGCCAGCCCTGTTTCCGCGTTCACCTCCGGAAGCAATCTGGTGGTTGACGGGGCGATATCGCATCGCGTGAATTTCTGAGCGCAATAAAACAACGGCAAAAACGGGGGAAACAAGCACATGACCGGCAAGGCGCGCGGGCGCAAATCCATATTCATCACCGGCGGGGCCAGCGGTATCGGCCGCGCCACGGCCAAACTGTTTCACGGCAAGGGCTGGTTCGTCGGCGCCTTCGATCTGAACGAAACTGCGCTTGCCTCGCTGGCACAGGAACTAGGCAACGACAATTGCATCACCCGCAAACTCGATGTCACCGACAAACAGGATTACGAGAATGCCATCGCCGCCTTCGCGGCCGAAACCGATGGCAGAATGGACATCCTCTACAACAACGCCGGCATCGGGGAGAGCGGCTGGTTCGAGGATATTCCCTATGAAGCCACCATGCGTCTGGTGCAGGTGAATTTCATCGGCGTGCTGAACGGCATCTATTCGGCGCTGCCGCTTCTCAAAGCCACGCCCAATTCGCTCTGCTTTTCCACCTCGTCCTCCTCGGCCACCCACGGCATGCCGCGTATCGCGGTCTATTCGGCGACCAAATTCGCCGTGAAGGGCCTGACGGAGGCGCTGGGCATCGAATTCGCCCGCCACGGTATCCGCGTGGCCGACACCCTGCCCGGCCTGATCGACACCCCGATCCTGCGCAACACCCCCAACCGGACCGACGGCACCAAGCCTACCGAGGACCAGCTCAAATCCCAGACCAGGGGAACTTTCCGCCTGATGCCGCCAGAGGCCGTCGCAGAGGCTGTCTGGGGCGCCTACGGCACCGACAAGACCCACTGGTACGTCCCGCCGGAGCTGGTCTGGATCGACCGTATGAAGGTTTTCCTGCCCCGCTACATAAGGGGGAAGATCGGCAAGTCTCTTCCAGGGTCCGAATAGGGCCCACAGCCGGGAGAATTACAGTATATTTTCCGTAAATAAAGCGGATCAGCTCTGCCGTGCCCGCGGCAGGTCGCGATAGAACACGTGATTGCCGATCTGGATGGTCTTCTCCAGATGCCCTGCCCAATCCGGCCGGATGGAAGCGGCATGGAAATGGGTGGCATCGGCCGTAATGTCGTGCAGACGGTCCATCCGGGTCATGATCCGGGCGGCCAGCATCTGTGCCTTCATCCAGGCCTTGCCGTTCTTCGGCTTGCTGCGCGCGCCGTTGCAGACGAATGAGAACTGGCAGCCCTTGGTCAATTCCTCGCCCTGGTTCACCACGCCGCAAATCGTCTTCGGATAGCCGTTGCTGCGCAGGCGATGGAAGATCACTTCGGCCACCGCCATCTGTCCGCGCTGGCCTTCGCCACGCGCCTCGTAATAGAGCGCCTCGGAAAGACAGCGATGTTCGGAAACCAGTTCGGCCAATGCGGGGTCGGCCGCGCTCACTTCCGCCAGCATCGCTTTCGTGTCGGGCGCCTTCGTCACCTGCGACGACACGGCAACGGGAAGAACCGCAACTTTATCCGTATGCGGATGATCGACCAGTGCGGCACCGGCGATGCCGCCGACCGCAACCATCACCATTGCAAGCGCGCCTGCAAGCATGCGATCCGCCCGCCACAGCGTATAGATAAGATTGTTCGTCATTCGCGCGTTAGACTCTTCCCTAAAATTTCTCTGGTCAGATTAGTCTTCAAAGTTCCCGCGCACTCTGGTTCAGAGGGCGAAACTTCTGCCAGTGAAATTCCGGGCCGTCAAACAAAAAGCGACCGCTCCATGACACAGCGTCATGGATACCAAGAAAACCCAGGGTTTTCCTGCATCGTCCGTGTACGGATCAGTCCGATTCGTGACGCGATTCCAGGGCCGCTTGTGCGGCAGCCAGTCGCGCTACAGGCACGCGAAATGGTGAACACGACACATAATCGAGCCCGGCCGAGTGACAAAAACGGATCGATTCCGGGTCGCCGCCATGCTCGCCACAGATGCCGAGTTTAAGATTCTCGCGCGTCTCGCGCCCACGTTTGGCCGCAATCCGTACCAGCTCGCCAACACCGTCCTGATCGATGCTGACGAAGGGATCGCGCGCGATAATTCCCTTCTTCAGATATTCCGTCAGGAATGTTCCGGCGTCGTCGCGGCTCACACCAAGCGCTGTCTGCGTCAGATCGTTGGTGCCGAAGGAGAAGAACTCCGCACTCTGCGCAATGCTGCCGGCCTGCAATGCGGCACGCGGCAATTCGATCATCGTGCCGATCAGATAATTGGGAAGTTTGCCGCGCTCTTTCTCCAGCGCATGCGCCAACGCCACGATCCGCTCTTTCAAAAAGTCGAGTTCGGCCTTGAAGCCCACCAGCGGAACCATGATTTCAAGCTGCACCGCCTTACCGCCCGCGGCTTCCACATTCAGTGCCGCTTCCAGAATGGCACGCGCCTGCATTTCGTAGATTTCGGGATAGGTGATGCCCAGCCGGCAACCGCGGTGCCCCAGCATCGGGTTGAACTCATGCAACTCCAATGCCCGACGCTTGAGCGTCTCGACGCTCACTCCGGCGGCCGCTGCCACTTCGGCGAACTCATTGTCGGCATGCGGCAGGAATTCATGCAGCGGCGGATCGAGCAGACGGATCGTGACCGGCAAGCCAGCCATTTCCGTGAAGATTGCCGCGAAATCGGCGCGCTGTTCAGGCAGCAGCTTGTCGAGCGCTTCCCGGCGGCCCTTCTCATTCTCCGCGAGGATCATCTGACGCACCGCCGTGATGCGTGCCTCATCGAAGAACATATGTTCAGTGCGGCAGAGGCCCACGCCCTCGGCGCCGAATTCACGCGCCGTCCTGCAGTCGAGCGGCGTCTCGGCATTGGCGCGCACCTTGAGACGACGGACCTTGTCGGCCCACTCCATCAGCACGCCAAAGTCACCGGCCAATTCCGGCTGAACGGTGGGCACTTCGCCGGCCATCACTTCACCACTGGCGCCGTCAAGGGTCAGGATATCGCCTTCCTTGAGGGTGCGATTGCCAACCGTCAGCGTGCGCGCCGCAATGTCGATTACGATGCCACCAGCGCCCGAGACGCAGGGACGGCCCATGCCACGGGCCACCACGGCTGCGTGCGAAGTCATGCCGCCACGCGCGGTCAGAATGCCCTTCGCCGCGTGCATGCCGTGAATGTCTTCCGGCGATGTCTCGATCCGCACGAGGATCACATCCTCGCCCAGTTCGGCGCGATGCTCGGCCGTCTCCGCATCGAACACGATCTGGCCCGAGGCCGCGCCGGGGCTGGCCGGCAGGCCCTTGGTGAGCACGTCGCGCGGCGCATCGGGATCAAGCGTCGGG
>ERZ778023.4715-NODE-4715-length-11109-cov-86.092817_pt1 | contig 11109 bp, 16 predicted proteins | sample MGYA00375753_ERZ778023 | MGnify/ENA primary metagenome ERZ778023 (study PRJEB29350, sample SAMN05389822) | bioreactor metagenome | isolation source: Ammonium sulfate bioreactor | place: South Africa: University of Cape Town | collected 2014-04-04 ...
TGCCATACGTCAGCTGCAACTCAGCTACGATACATCAATCCAATCCAATCCAATCCAATGAGAATGAGTGAGTGACGCTATTGAACAAGATTGTTGGCACTGGCTTGAGTCTGCTGGTCGTACTTGAGATGGCTGCCACGAGTCGCACGGTTCCCGAGACCAACTGACCCTTCCCGAGCTCGATCATGGCCGTTCCTAGATTCAATCCAGGCACTATGATCGATCCATCATGCCAATCAGCAAGTGAGACACTGGCATTGATGATTGATGGCGTGGCTAGCAACGTTGCTCGTCGGTCGTACCGAACATGATGCAGCCAGCTATACCGGCGGTCAAGACGTTGATCCTCCAAACGAACAAGTGGTACAGGTACGCGATCATGACCGAGAAGAAGGCACAGATGCCCGGCGACGCCTCGCGCGTCTGTGGTATGCACGCGATGCACCACGACACGATGGCCGCCTGCAGCACGACGCACATCTCGCGCACTCCTCCTCGAAAGAAGAACGTGACCGCGATCGGACCCAGCGTCCACGCGAGGAACGCCAGCAGCAGTCCGTAGCGTGGCTTGCGCTTCTCGATCTTCTTGATGACCTGGTGAGCGTCGGCGATGTTGATCTCCTTGCGCACGACGCGGTACATGAGCTTCGAGAGCAACAGGATGTTGTCGAAGTTCAGGCCCGTGTTGGTCGGCGTCACGAGGTACGTATGAGGCGCTCCCGGTCTACACGCAGCCATCGCACGAACCCACCATCGAGCCAACGAGCGATTGCACGCAAGAGCATCGTATCAGTCCAATGTTCGATCATGATAGTTGTTGCTGTTGCTGTCATCATCATCTTCGTCTTCCTCTTCAACGGTTGTAGTCGTTGTTGTCGTGCTCCGTTGAGCTCGGATACGATACGTACTCGGCGCCCTCAAAGTAGTAGAAGGTTCCGATCGGACTGATGAACATGCGACACTCGATGCCCGCGGCCTCGGTGAAGCGATCGAGATGATACTCGAGCAAATGCGCAGGCATACCACTGGATACCGATCACCGATCGAGGTCCATACCACGTCAATACACACACGCATCGAATACGTCGTACGTTGCTGGTGGTCGTTGGTCGCGTACTTGGCCTGGAGCGCGAGGCCGATCTGAATGATGAAGGTCTCGATCTCGGCGCGCGGATAGATGGTGCACAGCGGAATGTCAGCGACCTGGCGAGCCCACGACTCGCTCTGCTTGGTAGTCTCGTTCCACTCGGCGTCGATCTCATCCAGCGTCCATTCTCGACGTCCTTCCGCTCTGCGCGGTGGTTGGGGCAACGTATGAGCGAGCTGGCGAGCGAGTTGGCGGGAGGGAGCAACGACGCACATGGTACTTTCGACTTGGTAGCGCATGTTCTTTGTGCTAGGGACATATGGGGACGAGAGGGGTTGGAATGGAGTGGGCGCCACCGTGGTAAGGTGATGTGATGATGAGAGGGAGAGCAGGTGGTGGTGGTTAGCGCGAGGCAGCGAAGGAATGAATGAGCAGCTCCTGCTGCGCTGCACTTCCGCAGCGACTTCTGCCATTTCGCTTCTCTCGCTCACTTGTCGAGGTTGAAGCAAACAAATCAATTGAATCCTCCTCTTACTGGCTCTCTCACTCTCTTATCGAGGTTGAAGCAAACAAATCGATTGAATCCTCTTCTTATTGACTCTCTCACTTGTCGAGGTTGAAGCAAACAAATCGATTGAATCCTCTTCTTATTGACTCTCTCACTTGTCGAGGTTGAAGCAAACAAATCAATTGAATCCTCTTCTTATTGACCCTCTCTCACTCACTTATCTTAGGTTGAAGCAAACAAATCGATCGAATCCTCCTCTTCATCCTCGATGATCTCATCAGGAAGCGGAGGCTCGACGACCAAGAACGAAAAGATGACATAGCGCAACTCACGCGGTAAATACTGGTGGAACTCCAGGATGAGCATCAGCAGCTCGATCTGCTCTCGCTGGTACGGCTGCGCGTAGCGGTGGCTCGCTGGCGTCCACGCAAGAGCTGGAATGACTCAAACCCATCAGCGAGATGCCCGAAGAACACGAAGCCAAGAGCTACGTACACCAAGAGGCAATGTCGCGAGACAGCTGTGGAGCTTCGGCAGCGCACAGCATCGCCGCAGTCTTGCCAGCGTTCTACACCAATCAACTCACGATCAGACTCACAACCAACCAGAAGACTCGATTCAATGCGTCATACGTTGCGTAATCGCTTCGAGAGTCCATGGTTCAGGAGCAGCATGCACATGGGCCGTGAGAGCGCCACCGCCGCACGATGCAGACTCGACATGCCGGTGCCGCGCGCCACGGCGTGTATGTCGGCGTTACGCTCGAGCAGCAACTCGACACACTCGGTGCTCGTCACGTTGTCGGCTGCGGCAAGGATTGGCGTCATACCGGTCTCCATCCACGTGTTGGGGTCGACCTTTTGATCGAGCACGAAGCGCAAACCCTCCGGCCATTGCGTAATGTGCGCCAGCAGCGAATTGGGCCCCGTGACCCCGATGTCAGCCTTGTGCTCGACCAGCAGCTGCAACATCTCAAAGTCTCGGCAGATGCCAGGGTAGTTCAGGATCGGCATGCTCGTGCGACTTGCGTTCGGGTCAGCGTGGAGCTCGAGTAGAACGCGCACCAACGGCGCATCGTTGCACTCGACCGCCAGCCGCAACGCCGTTTGCTCGCTCACAGGACAACAACGAGTCGCGAGGTCAGGCTCGAACTCCAGTCTCTCGCGCAAGGGTCGAGTTTGTCGCCAGTAGGAGACGCTGCACAGGACGCAGTGAGTGGTGTCGATGTCCATTGAGCGCGTGCGAGGGAGAGGGAAGGAGAGATGCAGAGCGAGAAGGGCGAGCAAGCAAATGATCGAGAGTGAGGTGGGCCACAGTTACCCGCTCGTTTGCTTGCTCTCAGCACCTCACTGTTCTTTACATTGGATGGCTGGATGGATGGGATGGAATGGTTCTTGTCATATCTCATGGACAACCGCGACTCTCTATCTCTATCGATCGAATACACGATGGAATGGGTAGCGTAATGACTCCTCGTTGTGTCGTTGTGTCGATTGGATCTCATGAGAAGGTTCTGATATCGTTCTCGGCGATGGAACCTTCCAAGCGACACCACCACCACATGTGTGACCCACGCAACCAACCATCGCTTGGCATTTGTTCCCTCCCTCCCGCACGCACGCACAAACCCAATGGCCCGCACTCTCTCACTCTCCATCTTGGTGGTGGTTGTCCTTTGCTTCGTTGTGATCGCAACTCCACCAACCAGCGCGATCTCGCCATCAGAACGTATGCCATGTCGCTGTTGCTGCCACGGTTCGATCCATCGTTTCACACTCATGCCGATATTCGATCGTTCGACACAGGATCGGCACTGGTAGACCTGTACCATAGCACCAATGGACCCACTTGGACTCACTCCGAGAAGTGGCTCACGGATTCCGACGCGTGTACCTGGTGGGGCGTCATCTGCACCAACAACGCCGTCACCATGCTGTATCTGTCGAGCAACAACCTCACGGGATCGATTCCCGACTCAATACGCCAGCTCTCGAACATCAACGAGCTCTATCTACTCTACAATGCAATCAGTGGCACGCTCCCGAGTGGTTTGGGTTACTTGTCACGCATGACTCGCTTCTACCTGGATGGTAATCGCGTACGAGCGTCTGACCCTCCACTCATGAGCCACACATACGTGTGAGTGTGGCGCTGCTCATCATCAGCGATATCTCACGTGGTATCGCTGCTCTACTCGACCTAGATCACTGGCATGATCCCCGAGACATTCACGCACTTGACATCGCTGCAACTCTTGTACTTCAACTCGAACCAATTCACTGGTACCATCCCGCGCACCTTGCTCAGCATGCCGAACGTCACGTACATTGGCTTGTCATACAACAAGCTCTCGGGCACCATTCCTGATTGGTACGTCATTCCATTCGCATCAATGTGGGTCTATCGAACAATCCTTTCTCTCTCATGCTTGACCGTGAATATCGCAGGCTCGGGTCAATGAGTACTCTACGTGATTGTACGCATCTCTATCGATCACTCGCTCTCGCAATCTCGCAATCGTAGCTGTGGCGTTAACTCACTCACTCTCTCCGTATCAGTGCATCTGGCTGGCAATTCACTCTCTGGAACGTACGTGTGTTGTAGGGCGGCCATTGCATTGCTGATTGATTGACGTCGATGTGTGAGAGCAGAATCCCTGCGTCGCTCGGTAGCCTGCCATTGCATTCGCTCTTCGTATGTGCTGCCTTACCTGCTGCCTGTCCCATCTGATTGACCTCATCTCACTAACCAACGAATGCCTTCCGTGTAGTTGGATGACAACAAGGTACCCCCCAAACCACAGCATCTCACCTCTACAATGCCTCACAAGTACCGGCACTGACCGAGCAATGTGTGGCCGTGTGTCTCGTAGCTCTCGGGCTCTCTCCCCGACTCGCTGTGCAACCTCACGCAGCTTATTGTACTCGACGTGCAGTACAACTTCCTCACTGGAACCATCCCTCAGGACATTGGTCGATTGGGAAAGCTTCAGCACTTGGTGCTCTACGTCAACGACATCACGGGCTCGTACGTGTGCTGGCTCGCTTGCCTCGATGCCTTCGTACCAACTGACTGGCGCGCTGCAATCTAGCATCCCCAACTCGATCTCGTCGTGCACGAGCCTCAAGTCGATCGAGATCACGTACACGCGTTTGAATGGCACCGTGCCGTCCAGCCTCTCGAAGCTCACCAACCTCGAGATGCTGTTGCTCAACCATAATAATGTACCTGCCACACATGATCCCGAACCCTACCCCGCACCTGCTTCTCTGACCTGGTGTTTGAGCAGCTCACTGGCACCATACCGCAAAGCCTCGGTACCCTCTCGAAGCTGCGGTACCTCTCGCTGCAGGACAACCAACTGCGCTCGCCCATACCGCCATTCCTGCAGCTGCCTCCTCGAGCCGACATGAGTGTCAACCTGACCAACAACGCCTTTGCGTGTCCGCTGCCTGACTGGTGTTCGCCTGCACCAACTGGCAATGGTCGTTGCGCACCGTGTGGTACGCTACGAAGAGCTCCTGTACGACTGCTGCTCGTAGCACATCGCTGACGTCAGGCTGCGCGAGTGTTCTCAGAGACACTGCTCTGTTGCTACTATGCCAATGGGCCACAACACATGACTCTCTGTCAGAAGGGCTCTTGTACGCCCATCCCCGGTTACACCGTGCAGCGCAGCATTCCGGTTGCCAACTGTGCCGAGTGCCGCACATGAGATGAGATGCTGCATATGTATTCGATTGTCGACACTCTTCACGCCTAGAGGAATGAAGAGAGCTGTCGGAGCTTGGCGAACGCCTCAGTACGATGCCGAGCTCGTACTTGTCGACTGGCTACCTGCTGCATCACGGCCTCGTGAACCGTGAGCGAGTCACGCTGCATGCTCTTGATCACGTCTTGGATCAGATACATGTGGTGCACGATGGGCTTCGACAGTTCGAGCGTTCCAATGTCGCTGTCGTCGTTGTTGGTTAGGTACTCCAGAAGTGCTCCCACGATCGAAGCAATCACGCTCCTTTCGATGGCAAAGTGATAGAACCTATGAGCGTCAGCACGATTGAGTCAGTCACTCGTTCGATTCAAGCGCGAGTCTGCTCGTGCGTACTTCATCAGCCGTTGAAAGTCGAGGAGGTCCGAGTACGCACACTGGACAGGCAGGCGCAACACGACCGACCGTGACAGCAGCGAGCTTGCCGAAGGCCGAATCAGCGCATCCAATGGAGTGACACTCGCCTCGTTCATGGTCAACAACACGCGGAACTCCACTTGGGCCGAGATTCGACTGAGTGCCAGTAGCACGGAAAACGAGCGGCTCAAGTTCTCGCGAACCAGCGATGGATTGGCCATGGCGAACGAGAGAGTGTCCTCGGAGCACACGAGCAGGTCCGCATCGTCAATCACGAGCAGCACCATTCGGCGTGCCGGCGTTCGGCACCACCGCTTGCTGCGCCACTCGCTACTCGACGACGATAATCCAGCCATCCAGGTGGCAATCGCCTTGTGGAGCTCGGCTGCCAGGTGTTCCGGCTCGGCCTCGAGAGTCGATGGCAGGAGTGCCTGAATTCCGGGACACGTTCGCTCGAGCGCAGCGGCGATTCCGGCAAGCAGCCTCGACAGCGGAGCCAAGGAATTGATGCTGGTACTCGAGCTGACTGCCGTAGAGCCATGATCTCCCAATGGACACACCAGCACCAGAGGCACCTCGGATGCACGATGCTGATGTCTCACGAGATGCGGCACGAGACACTGACTCGCCATACTCTTGCCACTGCCAGGTTGGCCTGTGATGAGCAGCACCTTGCGTGACAGTAACGCATCCTTGAGCCATGCTCCGAGTTGCCGAACGCCTCCGAGCACCTCGAAACGAGCCGCATGGCGTGGCGCACCGAGAACAAAGTTCTCCGGTGACTTGAGCTGAATCGCAGCGACCGAGTGAACGTCCTGCAGGTCGGTCGGTGCTCGGGCGACATCCAAGGAGCCGGAGCAGCATCGCTGATACACTCGAATCGCTTGATGCAAGTCGCTCGGGCTTCCAAAGAAGGCGTACGTGTGTCGTGCCAAGTCATCGAGGTTCGACCAATCGAATTGCGACTCATGACCGAGGATGTTGCGCAGCAGTCGAAAGGTCACTAAGGTCAAGAGCCAGCCACAATGGCGCCTCGGTCAGAAGCAACGCAGCAGCGGCACCTCGAGTGAGTGGCAGTCAATCGTACCTATCCACGAGAAGGAGGTTCCGTCGTTCGAGAGCTGCTCGTAGTTTGCCGGGTGAGTGCGAATGTACAGTGAGAAGGCCTCCCAGGAACCGAACCTCAGCGTCTCCGACAAGCGATCGAGCTGCTCCTCGACGGCGAGATCAACAATGTCATTCAGCTCGCGGCATGGAATCAAGTTGGCAAGCAGAACGAGATCGCGCCATCGCTGCGGCATCTCACGCCAGCTCTGTGATGAATCATCGGGCGGATAGAACATGGCGTGTGTCGTCGAGAACACCAGCGGTTCGTGGCAGAGGATTCCACGCTTGTGACGGCCTGTGGGGAGTGGTTAACCGTCAGCGGATGGCTGCGAGAGAGAGGGAGTGAGGAGGTCTAACGTACGTGGCACGACGACAAGCTCGTAGTACCATCGAATTGTGCGTGAGAGTGCTTCGTGTGAGCCGAAGAACCGCAGCGCCTCGACGGTCAGCTGCCGCGAAGCAGCAAACTCGAACGACTCCTCATGGCAAACGATGTTGCGCATCAAGTTGAGTACCTGTTCCCAGGATGTGCGGGGCGTGGTGTCGGAGCAGGCCTTCGTCTTTGAAGGAGAGGGCGGCCGTGATGCGCAAGAGGCAGTGAGGGACGCGAACGACACGCTGCCAAGCGCTCGAGCTTCCAGCATATCGTGCAGATCGCGTCGGTACTGAGCGTTCGTCGGATGGGAGCGAAGGAACGCGATGAACTCGGCGGCGGCAGAGGAGCTCGTGGGAGTGTCGCTCGAGGAGGAGTACTCTCGATCCATACGGCATTCGAAGGAGTCGCATGGAGCGATGGAGAGAGGCGCGTAGCCGTCGGTACTGATCGAGTCACGCTCGTGGCTCTGGCTGATTGGAATCAAGTGCGCCAGGAGGATCAGGTCACGCCACGGCACTCGCTGGTGCTCGGGTGGGCGATCCATCGATCAGTGGCAGAGGGGTGTATGGGAGTGGATTGCGTTGGCGAGGTCGAGTACTTGCGTAGTACCGCGAGGAGGGACCGGTTCCGGAGCAGTACGAGCACTGGTTCGGAACCGGTCAGCTCGGATACGGGACGTGGCCCAATTACCGTGATCGCCTGTGCCCAGCTCCTCTGGGTCAGTCGCGATTGTTCGAACGCTCCTGCGAACGTAATTACAGTCCTGAGTGGACTCGTGGCGCTGTGTGGGACGCAGGGAGGCGGTTGTTGCGCCAGTAACCAGCTGTATTCATGAGTAAAGGCCTCAATCTTCTGACAAGATGCTCGGATCCCACTCTGCGCCCATCCGTCGGTAGTGTTGCTCAATCAAGAGATATCGTCGAATGCACGCGGCGAGATCTTCGGCAACGCGCAAGGGAAGCACGTAGAGCCACGAGGACGGGACGCGAGTGAGACGCTTACGGGAGGCACCTTCAATCTGCGGTCCAACCAGTGTGCACGTAGCAGCGGAGACTGATTCCACTCGCCACGGGGCGGGAAGCAAGCTGGCGCCAATGCGCTGTCGCTCGCACAAGTAGACAAGCAAACCGGATAGGTTGGTCGTGCATGTCGTGCGCGAGCACCGGCGCGTCGCGCGGGCGAACGGCTCTGTGCCTCGGTGGATCGCTGCGTTGGTTTCAATGAGTCTACGCCCTGAACTCCACGGCAACCGTAAGCGCGTACATGCTGGGGAGCGTATCATCGTCACTATCGGAGCCTAGGTCGTGTGTACTCCGGGACATGGTGCTGTGGGCAGCGGGTCTGAATGGGATTGAGGTCGGCGATGGGTTGCTGTTCCGCTCATTCGTTCATTCGCTGCCTCCCTTCAACCTCAACACCAACACTCCAAGTCGTCGTTGAGTCATTGAGTCATTGAGTCATTGAGTCATTGAGTCGTTGATTCGAGTCATTGAGTCCATTGAGTCATTGAGTCATTGAGTCGTTTAGTGATTGAGTCATTCATTTGACACACACACACACACACACACACACACACACACACACACACACACGTGACAATGACTCTCACACGAGCACTCATCACACAAGGTCTCGCGGCATTCGCAGCTCGTCGATACAAGGAGGCTGCGCGAGACCTTGAAGAGGCGGTTCAACAGCAGCCTCGAGACCAACGACTACGAGGCCTGTATGCGGTGGCACTCGCCAAGAGCGACCGACTCGAGGCAGCGGTCGAGCAAGCCGAGATCTGCGTCTCGTTCGATGCCACGAGCGTCATCGGTTACGTTCGGTTAGGCCAGGTGTTCCTTCTCGCAGGCCGATTCGATGATGCCATCAGTGCGTTCGAGACCGGCTTGCATCACTATCCTCACCATGCGGCGTTGAAGAGCGGCCATCGAGCGGCGACATTGATGGTTGGCCAGCAACAGCAGCAGGGCACGTCGAACACGCCCATCATGTTCGAGATTCAACTCGAGTACAACGACAAGGAGGACTCCGACATTCGCAGCACCAATGAGTCGTCGGATTCAGATCACGAGGGTGGCGCTGGTGGAAGCAGCAAGCGGAGTAGCAGCGGTCGACCGAGTGCGGTAGAGTCGAACGCGACTCCCGAGCGACAGTACGACATGGTGGGGCTGGATCCGTCGTTCCTGGGCGCGATGCCGATGATCAGCGTGTACGAGGGAGCGGTGCCAATGGCGCTCGACAAGCGAGACCTCGGCATGATGTATCTCCAACGCAAGCAGTACGAGCAGGCACTTCAGCATCTCGACCAGGCGCTCGAAATGCTGCGCGAGAGCCGAGTCGTCGACACGAGCAAGCGACTCCGCATCGACGACATGTCGGCGACCATCATGCTGTACCAGTGCATGGCAATGTGTGGTGTCGGACGGCACGTCGAGGCGCTGGCACTCGCGAATCGACTCGTGCGATCGAATCCCAAGAACGAGGGAGCGTATCTCGAGCAGGCTCGAGCGCTGCTCGGGCTGTTGCGACCGCACGATGCGTTGATCGCGCTCAACAGTGCCTCGCGCTGGGCGCCGAGCGACGTGGCCGATCGCACGCAGCGTGCCGAGTCACGTACGCTCGACAAGTGGCGCAAGCGAGCGCTGCAAGAGACGGCCAGCAACCTGGCGGCGGTGCGTGGCCCACGACCGAGCGACAACGAGGCGGTGCGTGCGGCAGCGCAGCCCGATGCGCAGCACGTCGACGACGCCATCATGTACCTGCCGACCGAGGGCGACTTTGATGCGCTGTCGCTGACGCCCGAGCAGCTGAACGAGAAGGGCGCCATGTTGTTCGCGGCGTCGCGCTACGACGCAGCGTTGTCGACGCTCGAGTGGGCGGTCGAGTACGAGCCCGATAACCACGTGTACATTTCGAACCGTTCCGTATCGCTGTGCGCACTCGGCCGACTGCAAGAGGGGCTCGATGACGCCGAGCGCGTGCTGCACTTGCGACCCGACTACGCCAAGGGCTGGGTGCGCAAGGGTCGAGCGTTGTTGATGATGCAGCGCCCGACCGAGGCGCTCGAGACCTACACGGCAGCCTTGAAGCGCTTCCCGAACGACGAGGAGTTGCAGCGAGGCAAGATGCAGGCATTGCGCGAGGCGGCTGCCTCGTTGATGCGAGCAGATGCCACAGCCACGACCACAGCCACGACCACAGTTCCGCCATTGAAGGCCACCAACGAGCACTCCCTACAACCAGTTGCAGTTGCGGTGCCACCAACAACACCAACCAAACCAACAACAACGCCTCAGTTACTCGACATTGACAATGTCGTACCTGGTGTGGCAACAACAACCACAACAACAACAGCAAGTTCGCACGATCACGAGCAGGAAGCCGATCAACATCAACGTCATACACCACTCGCCATTCCTGAATGGGTGAATGATGCATTACTCGATGAGTTTGAGAGTTCCGATGACGACGAGTGATTTGGAGAAGTGTATGGTGGTTTACTCAGACGAAGGAACGAGCAAGGGGAGTGTGAGTGTGTAGATACGAGCGAGCAAGTGCCGTAATTGAAGTGAGTCTCTCAATACAATTCATACAATGCCACTTGTGCGCGTACGCGATAGGATAGTGGGGGTGAGAGCAATCACAGAGAGAGAGATGCTCCCACTCACACAACACAACACAACACAGCTAGAACAAGAGGAAAGAGCAGAGCAAGACTGAGAGGAGCTCCTAGCGAGTGAGGGAGTGTATCGAAAGTGAACATACAGGAGAAGGCAAGATGTCGTCAGCAAGAAGATGAGCGAGCGAGCGAGCGGGAGAGAGAGCTTGACGATCAGAGAGAGAGAGAGAGAGAGAGAGAGAGTTTCGAGTGGAGTCTACTAGAATGGATGAGCAACCAA
>ERZ778023.4728-NODE-4728-length-11088-cov-5.988580_pt1 | contig 11088 bp, 9 predicted proteins | sample MGYA00375753_ERZ778023 | MGnify/ENA primary metagenome ERZ778023 (study PRJEB29350, sample SAMN05389822) | bioreactor metagenome | isolation source: Ammonium sulfate bioreactor | place: South Africa: University of Cape Town | collected 2014-04-04 ...
GATTACTTTTGAATGGCCTCTAATAGGGGCAGGGTGGGCATGCCAGAATCGACTATCCATTTAAATACATGCATGTGACCCCCTGCCTCAGCTTGCCTGAGGCATGATTGATCCCAAGGGCAACCGTGATTTCTAGCCCACTCTAAAACTTTTAAATGGCCACCCCCAGCGGCACCGCTGCAAGTCCACTCGTTCCAACGGCACCCGTTCTTTCTCGCCCACTTCAACACCTCCAAGTGACCTCCTCTAGCGGCGTTAGAACAAGTCTTCCAGTCCCAAGGGCAACCTTTCTCTCTCGCCCACTTCAAAACCGCCAAGTGACCTCCCGCAGCAGCCAGCGCACAACACCATCGCTCCTCCCAGGCACACCCGTTTTCTATCAGCCACCTCAACACCTCAAGATGACCACCCTCCGCTGCACTCGCGGTGGTCCACGCGCTCCACGCACAACCATTCTCTCTCGCCCACTTCAACACCTCCAAGTGACCTCCTCTGGCGGCGCTATCACAGGTCTTGAGATCCCATGGACAACCTCGCTCTCTCGCCCACTTCAACACCTCCAAATGACCCCCGCTTGCTGCGTTCGCACAAGTCCAGCGATCCCAAGGACATCCGCTCTCTAATGCCCACTTCAAAACCTCGAGATGCCCTCCTCTCGCTGCGCACGCGCAAGTATCTTCATCCCAACGACACCCTTTCTCTCGTACCCACTTTAGAGCTTCAAGATATCCGCCGAACGCCAGTTGCGAGCATGTCTGTTGGGGCGTGACTAGCGCGCCTCGCCTCGTGATTCCACTCAGACGCCCAGAAGCAACTTCACCCATCATTCCTAACATAGGAATATAGTCTCCTCTACTCTGCTGATATGGGTGTTGCTTGAGAAGCAGCAGTCTCCACAGCCTACAGACAAAGAGAACTATGCTGTATGTCGTATTATCCACAAAGTCCAGGATCATATCCACGATTTCAACAGGCAGTGATTCGAATTGCAATAGACCCTCATCCTCTCCGCCCACTGAATAATCTAAGGTTTCCTCGCGTCGTCGCTTCTTGCTGTTTCGATGGCTTCCTTCTTCCTCGTCTTCTCTTCGTTTCATGCCGCAAGTTAACCCACAATTTTAAGGGTTAATTACGGAAGTTGACTTTGTTGGAAAAGGATGATTCATTTCGTAGATTATTACGGTTGCGCAAAGAAGTGACCGAAAGAAACGGCAAGGCGGTTCCTTTTGAGTGTTGACAGCAGGTGTACCGTTAGTTGTTAACAGTACCAGCTAAGACGATCTGTCGGTTAAAACACAGGCCACCCACACATTTGTAACCAACAACAAAGAAGGCAATGCTGAAAGCCGTGAAACGAACGATTTCCTCGCGGAGCAACAACAAAGATGAAGTTGATAAGACAAAAGATACCTGTTGCGTATGCGGGAAGAAAGTTTACTTCAGGTTCCATTTCTCCCTCATTTGCTTAATACTATCTTTTCTTGTCGATTATCTTGATGGTTTCTGTGCTAAGCACTTGAGGAATTCTCTGTTCTTCAGCCATCAAGACGACAATCTTGCTCTTTGATCTCCTCTCTCTCATTGCTCCGTCCTTCCTTTCTTCGAATCTCACTAAAAATCAAAATGTAGCGAACGAGTAACAGCCGACAGCAAGCTCTACCATCAATTGTGCTTCAAATGTAGCGTTTGCAAGCGTAGTTTGCAACCCAGCAACTATAGTTCTCATGAGGGGAAGGTGTATTGTAAAGTTCATTATTCAAAGGTATGAATGAACATCGAATTCAGCCGACTCTAAAACCCCTCCAAAAAAAATTTAGGCTATGTCGTTCTCCTCCTCTTCGAGTTTACCTGTGATGGAAAAAGATGGAGCGAAGGAGGCGGCACAAGAACCAAAAGCAGAAAAGCCAGAGGGAAATGTAGAGAAGGAATTAAGTTGGGAGATCGACAAAGCAGAAGTGAAGAAAGAGAAAGAGAAAAAGGAGAAAGAAGAGGAGCAGAAGGATCAAAAGAAGGGCAAGAGGATATCAGGGAGTGCCGCGGCGGTGGGAAGCAACAAGAACAAACTACTCAACGAGGCGTTGAAGAAAAGTGACAGCGAGAGAGCGATGACTGCCGACTCCTTCGACCTTAAAAACAAGGAAGGCGGTTCCGTCAACCTCAAGTCCATCAAGAGGCAGCTTCTTCGAGCCAACCTGGATCCATATGGATCCCAGGATGAAGCGGAAGTTGCCAAGAAGGACGGGGATGCATCCCCGGAGGGAAAGAGGTCTCCAGGCCTTGGACGCTTCAAGAGCATGACCGATGTAGCGGCGGCCAAACAAGGGAATCAGGTGGAGAAGGGAGGAGGAGGTAGTCCTTTCAAAGGGGGTTATGGTACCTCCCAGCAATCGATCCCCGCGGTGCGCAAGGGGTCCTTGGAGCCCGCTGTGGGGACACAAGAGGATCTCCTAGCTCAACTCGCCCGCCTCGAAGAGTTGGACGCAGCATCCAAGGCAGGAGGGTCTCCCACGTCCCCTTCCATCCCCTCCAAGATCTCCATCAAGGAGACCAGCGAGATGAAGGAAAAGGAAGGTGAGGAAGCAGGCAAGGAGAAGAAGATCAAGACACCCCGACCCAAGACACCCGAGGTGGTTAAGAAACGAAAGTCCGGCGACGGGTTGAAGGAGAATTTGAAGAAGCAAGGCTCGAAGGAGGCCCTCAAGTCGACCGACCCCAAAGACAACATGAAGAAGCAGGGCTCGAAGGAAGCCCTCAAGTCGGCCGACCCGAAGGACAACATGAAGAAACAGGGATCCCAAGAGTCCAACCTGAAGGTGGTGCAGAAGGGGGATGCAGAACAGGCCAAGGCAAAGGAACAGGAGGCCATAAAGGAGCTACGCGAACTGGCTGCAACCACCACCACACCCAATCTCGCCCCTCCTATCATACAGGAGCCTCCTGCATCCCCTCGGGACGAGTCGACCCTCTCCGAGGAAGATAAACAGAAGCGAGAAGAGAGGATCAAGGAGATCCTGAGCAAGAGGGGATCCGTTCGACGCATCTCCGATGGCCCTCTGCTGCTCGACCTCGTGAGTCCCGACCGGTCTGTTCTCGGGGGCTCGTCGAGCGCTCGGACACGAAAGGACCGACCCAGCATACTGAATCTCGCTGCCTCCACCCCGGCGGTCTCCAACACCCCCGTCGTTGCTCCCATACCCACCAACTCGTCTTCGCCGGACCTGATCTCATCTGCCGCTTCCAAGAAAGGCAAAAAGGAAGGCAGCAGGACCAAGAAGGCCAAGAAGGAGATCGAGGATCTGCAAGCGAAGCTCAAGCAGTTGGAGGAAGAAAATGGCAAGCTGAAGGAGAACCTCAAGAACACCAACGAGGAGCTGGATACCAAGAAGAAGGAGTTGAAGAAGAAGACGGACGACTACAAGGACCTCGATGAGGACTTGCAGCAGCGAGAGAACGAGGTGAAGGAGGCGCAGAAGTCCCTCGAGGGTCTCAAACAGCAGATGGCTGACTTGGAGGAAGAGAAGGATCATGAGATCGAGGGGCTAAGGAAAAAAGCACACGAGAAGGAGTTGGAGTTGGAGGCCAAGACAAACGACCTCGGCAAGATGTTACGGGAAAGCCTCTCCAAGTCCAAACCCGAGGTGGTGCCACAGGTTGTGCCTGCGAGTAACTCCGGTCAAGCCCAGGAGTTGGCTGCTGCCCTGCAGGAACTCGGGGAGGCCAAGCAACACCTCGGCGCAAAAGATCAGGAGCTCAACGACAGGGTGGCGGAGTTGAAGCGGACCAAAGAACAGTGGGAGGAAGAGCAGAAGGAATGGAAGGCCAACGAGGACAAGCTTAAGGCGAAGCACGAGGTGGATGTCCGGATCGCTCACGAGAAGATCGCCGACCTCGAAAAGCAGGTCAAGAACCAAACCAAAGCGGTGAAGGACAAGATAAAGGAATGCGATCAGCTCGATGAGGAATTGGAGGACCAGGCCAAGGAGCTCAGAGAGAAGCAGGAGAAGCTGCGAGTCATGCGAGAGCAGCTGAGCGAGAAGACTGTCGACCTGGAAGAGAAGGAGAGACAGCTCGAGGACTCCGAGGTGCGCTACAAGAGACTCGCAGCCGAGAAGGAGAAGGCTGCTGTACAATGGGAGGAAGAAACGAACCGCCTGAAGAAACTCCTCGACCAACAACCACAACAACCACAACAAGGCCCACCATCCGAAGAAATTCTCGCACAGCTCAAAGCGAAGGATGAGGAATTGGCTGAGAAGACCAAAGCCCTCGATCATCACAAGAGCGAGATGGAAGCCATGACAAAATCGGTCGACGACAAGAAAGCCGAATTGGCTGCGGCCCTTTCGGACCTCAAGAACGAGCGCGATGCCACCGAGGGCCTAAAGAGCCGTGTGGAGGAGCGAGAAGAGATTGTGCTCACCCTCAAGGCGGAACTGCAGATCCTGGCGAAGGAATTCGAGGAGGTGTCGAGCGTGTTGGCATGGTACTCGGCTGCAGTACCCAAGCACTTCGCCCTTTTCGAGGAAGAGAAGAAGAGCCTCAATGACTCCTTCGAGGCCAAGGAGAGGGAGTGGGAGAGCCGGGAGGCGAAGTTGAAGGAGGAGCTGGGGAACCTGACGAAGGCGGCGGAGAAGAGAGGTGACCTCGATGAGAAGGTGAAGGAACTCGAGGAGGCCCGAACGGCTTTGAAGGAGATCCAAGGCACGCTAGAAGCTTCACAGAAAGAAGCACAGGAGAAGGAGCAGGAGCTTCAGAGAGCGCTGGAGGAGAAAGCTAGTCAGTTCTCGCAGACACTCGAGAACAGCACGCAGCTCGAGAACGCTGTGGAGACACGCACGCAGGAACTCGAGAAGCTTCGAGCCGAGCTATCACTGAGGGATCAAGAGGCCAAGCAGGTTGAGCTTCAACTCAATGAGTTGAAATTCAAGGTGCAGCCGCAGATGGAAAGCGGGGAGAAAGAATTACAGGAGAAGCGTCAGGAGCTCGAGAGGATCACGGGAGAGTTGGCCGCCAAGGCCGGCGAGGCCAGCGCCGCGCAACAGGAGCTGGCTGAGCTAAAAGCCAAGTTGGCCGAGAGGCATGTCGAGGTGGAGACCTTGAAGCAAGAACAGCAGGTTAGGATTCAACAGGTGGAAGTGGAGAGGGATCAATTCAAACAGAAGTTGGAAGAGACGGAGAGTGAGCGGGCGACAAAGGAGAAGGAGGCGGGAGAGAAGTTGGAGGAGGTGCAAACGAAGTTGGCCGCCCTTGAGGCCGTTCATGCCAAGAGGGATCAGGAGTACAAGGAATTGAACGCTCGGGTAGAGGAAGAGCGGAAATTGCTTAGTGAGACCGAGGCGGAGCTGGAGGAGAGGGAGGCGGATCTGGTGGAAACTAGGAAGAGGGCCCACGAGACCTCGCTGGTTCTCGAACAGGAGCTTGAGGAGGCCCAAAGCGGGATGGCGAAGGCCAAGAGAGCCTTGGAGGAACTGCAGGGCAAGAGTTCCGAGGAGGGTAAGGACATCGAGCTCTATAAGGAGCGATTGTTGGAGATGGAGGAGGAGATACAGACTTTGGAGGCCGAGAGGGACAAGGCCTTCTTGGAGTTGAAGGATTTGTTCAACGAGAACCTCGAACTGGCCAAGACCAACGAGGATATGGAGTCAGAGTTTGGTAATCTGATGAAGGATGTCGAAACCACCAAGAAGGATCTGCAGTTGGTGCAGGAGGAAAAGCGGGTCGCAGAGACACGGGTTGCTGAGTTGGAAAAACAGCTGCTGGATGAAATAGCAAGACAGAAGGAAGCCATCGCCCGCGAGATGGAGTTGGAGCGACAGAGGAAAGAACCGCAAGAGGATGAGGTCGCCAAGAGGCGAAGACTACGTGAGGAGGAAAGAGAACGACAAAAGAAGGAAGAGGAAGAACGAGAGGCCGCGCGACAGAAGCGGAGGGAGGAAAGGCTGCAAAGGTTGCGCGAAGAAGCAGCTCTTGAGGAAGAGCAAAGAAGGAAGAGAAGGGAAGAACGAGAAAAGATGATGTAAAGCTATTAAAAGATTAAAGATTGAGAGCAGAAAAGAAAAGAAAAGACAAGAAAATCACGAGGAATAGCAAGAGGTGCCTCTTTCTACTGTACAACAACCTCGTAACGGCTAACTCCATAATTACGCGCGATTTTTGCCGTTTCGGTAGAAAAGAAAAAAACAAGCCGTACGGTCCGGCTCCACCAATATTTTTTGCGTTTTCGTCCGCAAGGTTGTCGGGATTTCCGCAGTTCCACCAGTTAGTTCATCTACCCGCCCCGCTTCGTGAGAGGTGGGAGTTTGTTGTTGTCGTTGGTGGGTGGAAGTTCCGCAGTTGGGGGATCATTATGGCACAAGTGTATTGTGATCTTGCTGGTTCCGGAAAGAAGATGGAGGAGGGCAAACAAGTCGAGGTAATTATCGAATCAGCGGAAATGGTTGTTGTTGAGGATGAAAACAAACGGCGAACACCTGAACGATTTACACAACGCGCTCTGTGTTCACCATCAGACCTTTGTAACGCGGAAACAAAAGACATCTTTCTGGATGACGATCGCGAGGGATGGGAAGGCTTATTTGAACTTTTCCCGCTTTCTGCTTGGTTGGAATATTTTGTCACTCTGGCGCTGTTCTTGTTGGTTTTATTGTGCTACAATGCAAACACATTGTATCTACAAGCTCCCTCCCTGGTACGTTGTCATTTCCCTGGGGAATTTCATTGAGGAATTCTAACGATATTTCGCTGTAGATGTAAATACCCTCCGAATTTATTATTTATCTGCAGAAATGATTCAAATATGTTGAATTGTTTTTGTGGTGAATGTAAATACATTGCTTTCCTGAACTCTTCTATGACTCAAATTACTTGTAAAAAGTTGGCGCCTTTCCTAAGGTACCGCGGCGCAATTTTTTTGTTGCGCGGGCGTTTTTTTGCCTGCACTCCCCACATTACTTTTCCTTTTGGCCTACTGCGTAGAGAAGAAGCAAATGCAGGACAGCGGAGACTGTAGGGACGCCGTGTTTCAGGAGCTACACGACCTGGAGAACCAATTCGGGATGATGCTAGCGTATGCCAGGCAGTTGGAGTGTGAAATGGAGAAGCATAAACAAGAGGCGGAGGAAGCTAAAGCATTCGCCCATCAGTACCGTGACGAGAAAACCAGACTACAAGTCCTCCTCTCGGAGCAGCACGCCATCTTGGCGAAGAGTTTCGACTACTCGAGCAAATGCGACGATCTGGAACAGCAGACACAAGAGTTACAAGGGCAGCTAAACAGGGAGAAGGAGCGGTATGAAGCCCTTCGGAAAAACACCGAACGAGAGCTTAGAGAAACAAAGGAAGAATCGGTGCTCGCCGCCGACAGAGCATGCAAGCAATTGAAGCAGCAACAAGAACAACTAGCCCTTCTTGACAAAGAGATGAAGGCCGCAATAGTAGTCAGAGACATGAGAATTAAGGAACTCGGCCAAGAACAAGAACAATGTAAGGAGGACGCCAAACGCCGTTTGATGGACTGGGAATCTCGAATGGCTCAGCTGGAAAAGTTCGTTCGCCCTGCTGCCAGCTGCGATCTAACCCTCACGCTCAAGGATGTTGGAGGAAAGGGCAAGCGAAGTACTAAAGTTGAAAGCTTCTCTCCAAGATTCCGCGGCTCGCCATGAGCAAGAGGTGCAACAAACGAAAAAGAGCTACGAAGAATATTTATTACAGGTATGCTTAAAGCCTATTTTTGTAGGTAGAGTAATTGAAGTCTTTGAAGGTGACACAAAGGAATGCCGGGCCAAGCAGCGGTGTTGGCGGAGGACAGGAAGAATATTGGAAGAAGAAGCTCATGGCGCAAAAGCAAGAGTACGAGAACAAGCTTGAAGCCTCAAAGAAACAGATCGAGCTCCTGCAAAAAAAGGAGGAAGACCGACAAAAGGCGCTACAAAAGACACAACCCGTTCCGGCACAGGGGAGAGGGAAGAAGAGGAAAACGAGTCAGTACCAGCTGATGGTGAAGAAATAATGGAATCATGTCTTGTTAGGGGCAAATAAAGCAGCAGAGGAAGGCGCCGGTACCTCCTCAGTTTCTGCCTCTTGCGGAGGTGAACCCGCTTCGCCCACCTCTTGCTGCTTCTCGAGGTGCTTCTTGCTTATTAGGCGAGCTTCGCCATCCATCTCCGCTGGTGTTGTACCTCCCACCGTCGCGGTCGCCTGAGGAACTGCCAGGTCTATCGTCCCACGAGCGTCCGCCACGGTACGACTCCCTGCCTCCCGCTCTGTCGGGGGTGTGTCCTCCGCGACCTCTCCCTCCACCTCCTTTTGCCCAATTGCTTTGATAACCAGGTCGACACCTTGGGCTGTCATCTTCTCTGTTGCTGCGAGAGAGGCGTAAGAGACGCACAGAAGGCACTAGGTAAGAAGGGTACTCCTACCTCTCTCCTCCACCTCCTCGCCGTTTTGGTTTCTCCACTGTTGTCCATTCACGGTCACCACCTCCTCCCTTTGTGGGGGTTTGCTGCTCCTTCTTTCTTTCCCAACTCCTTTTTTTACATAGAGGTAAGAAGATAGGACTGGTTGATAGGTGTGAGGGCACATTACTTGTTGGATTGAGCTTCTCTTCCTCTCTCAGGAGTGGTGGCTGGGCTTCGCGATTCGGCAGCAGCGTTAGCGTTTCTATTGTCTCTACCCCAAGGTGCGGATGCAGCAGGGGAGGCTTGCGGTTGTTGTTGCTGCTGGCTAGGTCGCCGCGCGGTCGATTCGTCTACGCTCAGGACCCACGTTGCCTTCCATCCTTGAACCTCTTGCCGACCTTCTTGTTCCACAGCCTCGAGGGTGACGGAGGTTCCTTCAACGAGATCGCCCTTGAATCCCGAACGCAGCAACACGTCCTCTCGCAGAAACACATCCACGGGGCCGCCTCTTCCTCTTCTTGGCTGGTAGATGTCCTTCTTGGGTTCGGCCGCGACATCTTCCCTTCCTTCTTCCTCCGCCCGCTTCGACTCCTCTTGCTGCTTCTCGAGGTCTCTCTTCTTTCTATGCTCGGTGTAGGCCTTCTCGGGCACCCCGCGCACGAAGCCGAAACCTCTTCCGGGGATCCTTTCCTTCCATTTGGTGAGGGTGCCGCTGATCAAGTACGATATGCCACCGACCTCGGCCGCCGACCCCAAGTGAGGCCTATCCGTTGCCGCATAGGGTGTGCTCGCTGCGCCATCGTGCGAAGGAGAGTAAGGGAGGATCTTCCAAAGTTTTGATAAGTCTGCAACACCCTTCTGGGTCGAGTCGCCGGAGCATGGCGGGGATACGAACAATAGGCCCGCCTCGTAGTTGGCTATCTTCACCACATCTCTTCCCTTGCTCACGTTACCCCATGCCGCACCGCTGAGGTTGTGGCTCCCCAGATAGACCCAGCCATGGCGATGCTCGCAGGCGGTGGGGAGGGTCCTCGTCATCACCTTGCTATGCCACAACAACGGTTTCTGATCGACCACATTAGGGCGCGATGGTATTTGCTGAAGCGATCCCCGCACCACCCTGCTGACATCCCAATAGGCGAGGTGGTTGCGGAACTGCTGCATCCTCTCGCTGAGTGTGCTGACGTGGCGTTCGCTAGGGTAATATACCCTGAGAAGCGACAGGCTGTTGATCGCTTTGCTCTTGCCTTCCTCCTTGCCATCCTCCTGTGCGTCGAAGTCCTCGTCATCATTCGATTCGACGAGCTTCCTCCAGTCTTGCATGTCGCGTTCGTTGGCAGCGGCTCTCTCAGGCGCAACGCTGCGCAGGAAGTTGGTGTACCACTGTATGCCAGATCCTCCAACAGAGGACACCTGAATCTCGACGATGGCATCTTTCCAATCCCAACCCCCGCATTGCGCCTCCAAGATGCTGCGGAGCTTGAGGTACCCATAGTTTCCTGCGTAGGTACTTGCCTCGTCGTCATCCGCATCGAGAGGATGATGGCCAGGCACGGAGGTGATCAGGTGCGCGGGACTATCGCTGAAGTGCACCGCACGCACAAACTCATTCAGGAGATCCTCCTCGCAACCCATCGCATAAAGAAATCCCTCGAGTTCTGTACCCAGGGCATCTTCCTTTGCTACATCGATATACATGTTAGACCTCTCAAACCCTTGGGGGAATACTCACTTGGTGGGGCAGCAGGGTTTCTCAGCGGAAAGTCGCACCACCAGGTCAGCTCTCCGTACTCCTCCCAATCTTCTGCGTTCAGATTAGCAGATCCGATTGCGAATCGCAGCCATTCTTTCGCTTCTGTTTTGTAGCGCAACAGCATAATCTTGGGATGTACGATGCCTCCCTCTATTCCGGGAAACGCTGGGTTGATAAGCCGCAATAATCTCACCGAGGAGAGCTTGCATCCGCATGACAAAACTTCCTCCTCTGTAGGAGCATCAGCGGTTCCTTGCTCATCTGTTGTGCGAATGCGAAGATTAAAATAACGAACACGGGTAATTTTTTTTGAGTGAACCTTTTTTCCTGATGGCGAGCTTGTTGTGCGTGGTACACCAAGGGAAAAGAGTCTTGATGGGTTTCTCACGCGAAGGTTCGCGATCACATCCCCAGCTCGGGCAAACAATAGTGAGAGGCACCGACGGGAAATGCCGACACACGAAAGACGGTTGCCACAGGAAGGTAGTCAGCAGCGCTGATTGTAATCCTTCCTTTTGCACAATATCTTCGATGCTCGCGCTATCTGAATGCTCGAGATAGCCAGACAATCTATTCTGGTGGTAAGAGCGAAATACCCTATCTGTAAAGATGCTCGTACCTATTCACCGTACAGTGTCCCTCCATGCCGCTGCGCAGCTGAGAATAACGGAAGAAACAGACACTTCGAGGAAATAGGTAGATAAAAGTACAAGATAAAGAGATTAGCGGAATAACTGTGTTGCTAAAGGTTTCTTTGTATTCGGTTCGGGGTGGGTAAAGAATACAAAGACAACGAAGGTTTTTAAGGCTAAAGTAACTAAAAAGTGTCTTTGTTCCAACAAGGCAAAAAATAAATACAAAAATAGGGCCTTGCTAGAGCTTATGCCTGGGTTGCTTTGATCATGACAACGCCATGAGGAGATACGGTGGCAGTGAAGT
>ERZ778023.4751-NODE-4751-length-11048-cov-56.555717_pt1 | contig 11048 bp, 13 predicted proteins | sample MGYA00375753_ERZ778023 | MGnify/ENA primary metagenome ERZ778023 (study PRJEB29350, sample SAMN05389822) | bioreactor metagenome | isolation source: Ammonium sulfate bioreactor | place: South Africa: University of Cape Town | collected 2014-04-04 ...
ATCTTTGAGTCCATCCAGATCGCATTGCGCCATGTGATCGATCTCGAAAGACCACTACCACCAAGAAGAAGAAGAAGAAGTGCGCCATGATGTGACGATACTATCCAGCACCTCCTCTTGTTCTCTCATCATTCGCATCGTGCAGCACACTCAATCAAGCAAGCAAGCAAGCACCAATGCTCTTGAATGATCGATATCTCGTACCTCTTGAACGAGATATCAATAATCAAGACCTCTCTCTCTCTCTCTCATTCACTCACAAATGCGTTGCTCAATATGACTCTTGCTCTCTCATCAATCATTGTATCAATCTCAATATCGCAACGCCAATACAAAGCGCGCAGACTTGCACTTCTCGCGCTTCTCTTTCTCTCTTCCCGTCGTTGCTCGTGTCTCTCGCGCTCGAGGGTGGGCGCGTACCGATTCAGCACAGGCACACTGGACGTGCGTATGGCACTCACACAGTGGCGCAAGAAGCTCCCCAAGAAGCGGGAGTCGTCACTGTTGATCAAGCCCAAGACTCGCCCGGCCAATGTCTTGGCGGCGCAGCTCGACATGCTCGAGGAGCACGGCGTGCTCGACGGCCGCAAGATACGCTACCGGCCCATGAAGCTCAAGGACTGCGCCGCGTGCTACCATCTGGGCCTCTCGTTGTTCCAGTTCTCGATCTCTCTCTCGCGCACCTTTGACCAGTTCGCGCTCATCGGCTGCTACACGAGCGAGCCGGCGTACTGTCTCGTGGCCGAGCTCGCCGACACCGACACGTTGGTCGGCTTCGCGCTCGGCTCGACCATCGAGAAGAAGCAGCAAAAGTGCGGCTACCTCAACTGGGTCGCGGTGCACCTCGACTACCAACGCATGGGCGTCGGGTCGGCCTTGGTCAAGCGCATCGAGCGCATCATGGTCGACAAGGAGCGCGTCACCATGTACCTGGTCGACACGCCGGTCGAGAACTACGCCGCCATCTGCTTCCTGCAGAAGCTCGGCTACGGCGAGCCGATCGAGCAGGTGTACCTCTGCGCCGAGTTCACGCTCGACGGCGCCCCGACGGTGCCCGGCAACAGCGGCACGCCAGCGCCCATCGCTTCTGAACCGGCGGCCACGGCCACGTCGACCTCGGCGGAGGCGGCGGCATCGGTGGCGTCAGCCACCTCGTCGTCGTCGAGCTCCGACCTTTCGGCACCGAGCACGCCAGCGACGCCAGCGACGCCCGGTCCGTTGGTGCTCGATACGGCCGAGCTGCCGCCAGCGGCACTGGGAGATTCGAGCAAGAAGCGAGCGCGTGATGGCGATGCCGATGGCGCTGGTGATGGCGCTGCTGCCGCCAAGCGCCACATGCCGCAGGTCAACATCGAGATCCGCCAGATGACGCTGGACGACATCTGGAGCGTGTTCCAGATCGGCGAGCTGGTCTTCACCGAGGTGCGGCCCAATCTCTATCGTCTCTGGGACGAGGTATGTCTGCTGCAACCAGCTGCTGCCTGCTGCCTGGCGAGCGCTTTCTTAACGACCTACCGTGCGCTCGCGTGAATAACAGTCGCAAGTGACTGACGCGTTCGAGACCGACACCGAGTACGCGCTCGTGGCCGAGGTCAACGGCGAAGTGGCCGGCTTCGCTCTCGGCACGACGCTCGACAAGCTGCTCAAGCTGCAGCAACACGCGCAGTACGGCTACTTGATCTGGCTCGCCGTGTCGCCGACCTTCCAGCGCCTCCGCATCGGCCACAAGCTGTACCACGCCTTCAAGGAGAAGGTGCTAGCGCGTCGCATCTACACGATCCTCGTCGACACGCAGGCCGACAACACGCAGGCCATCGCGTTCTTCAAGAACCTCGGCTTCACCGAGACCGAGAAGTTCTTCTACTTTCAGAAGGCCGCCAGCCAACGCAACGCGCTCGAGCACGACGATGACAGTAGCCCGCGCAAGGACGACGATGACGATGACGACGATGATCACGATGATGAGGACCACGAGGAGGACGAGGCCGAACGCCGCAAGCCAAGCGCCGCGCCAGCATCGAAGCGCAAGGCTCCGAGTGCTGCTGCCGCTGGCACTCGAGCATCGACGCGCACTCGCAGCACTCGCCAGGCGCCGGCTTCGTCGAGCTCCACGAGTACCACCAACGACAAACCCCAACGACCGCGCCGTACGACGCGTGGTTAATCCGTCGTCGACACACGGAGGCTCCAGCTCGTCGTATCGTCGTCGTCGTCTTCGCCGTTGTTGCTGTTGTTGATTACTGTTGATTGTAGTTGAGAGTGTTGTAGTCGTCGCATTCATTGCACGACTGTGTGCCACCAGTACCACTGCCACCATTATCATAGCCATTGCCATAGCCATAGCCATTCATTCATCTCTGGCAACGACCAACGACATCGTTCGTTTTACCACCCCTGCTGCTGCGGCTGCTCAAGCCAGCTGGCCAATAAATAACACACACACACATACACACACTCTCTCTCACTCACAAAAGAACAACCAATGCCGCTCACTTCGAGCGAGCGAGCACGAGCAGCAACGAAGCCGATGGATGGCTGGCTGGATGATGCTACGAGTCTTTGCACGACGACGGAGCCTTGGGCGGGTCGGGCTTGTGCGGAATGTCGAGCTTGTACAGCTCGGCCAGTTGCTCGATGATGGCGAACACCAGCTCCCACGGCAGTTGCAGTAACTGCAAGCCGGTCGGCGGTTGCGCATGGCGGAACAGCATGAACATCGTAAAGACCTCGGTCTTGAACTCGGGCGGATAGGCGTAGTGCAGGCTCCGCTTCCAAGGCAGCTTCACTGTGAGGCGCACGGCGGTGTCAGCGTGGTTGTAACGAACGAATGAGCGGGTGGGATGCGCGTACTTGCAACCGAGATGTGGCGGCCCTTGGTATCGCACATGAGCGCCTCAGCACGTCGGTACCACTTGGCAGCGAGCTCGTACTTGCAGTCGAGCTCGTACAGGTAGCCGACGTTGTACACGCTCACCGGATAGTCGTGCTCGGCTGCCTTCAAGAACCACTTGAGTGACTGTTGCCTGCGTGCGTGTACCGATCGGTGAGTTGCAAAGCTGCTCGCATTGGCATTGGATAGGGTTGGACGAGTCGTTCGTACAGGTCGACGGGAGTGCCCTTGCCCGAGAAGCAACACAGGCCGAGCGCATTGAAGGCACTCGGATGCCCGAAGCCAGCCGACTGTAGGAAGCGAGCGAATGCTTCTTGATGTCGATTGAGCTCGGCGTAGATCTGCCCCACTACACGCATTGATGAGCGAGATTGCGAGATACCACTACGATCGAGAGAGCGAGAGATTGTCGACACTCGCTCACGAACGAACGAACGAACGAACGAACGAACAATGACATACGTTCGAGATGCGCCACGGCATCACCATTGTCTGCAGCGAGCGTGAAGCATTCGATGGCCTTGTCGAGGTTCTTCTCGACCAACCCAGGGTCGCCTTGCTTGTGTACGAAACCGAGCGTCGTGTTGGCGATCGGGAGACCGAGCGCCGCGGCGCGTTGGAGCAGCTCGAGGCCGCGCGGCTTGTCGACCGGTACGCCGGTGCCTCGGTAGTACATGAAGCCGAGATTGTTGATGGAGAGCGCGTAGTTGCGCTCGATCGCCATCTCGTAGTACTTGACGGCACGCTCGGTGCTGCGCTCGGTGCCACGGCCGCACTCGTACAGCAGCGCCGTGTAGTGCTGCGCCACCGGGTCGCCGCGATCGGCGGCCTCCTGACACTCGCGGAACAGACGCGTGTCCTCGTCAGCATGCAGGCCGCGGCCGGCCGACCACATGGAACCGAGTAGACGCAAGGCGCGCGTGTAGTTCTGATCGGCGGCGCGCTTGAGCCATCGCACGGCGGTCACGTCGTCGCGTTCGGTGCCGCTGCCGCACAGATACATGATGCCCAAGGCACACTGCGCTCCGGCGTGGCCGAGTTGTGCCGCCGTCTGGAACAGGCCGAAGGCGCCCTCGTTGTCGACCACGGCCGAGCCTTCGCCCATCCACAACGAATGTGCCTTACGGAACATGTTCTCGGCCATGGCGGAGTCCATGTTGGAGAGAGCGAGCGAGCGAGCGAGCGAGACAGGTGCGCGAGCGAGCGAGCGAGATACAACGACAAGGACGCGAAGGAGACGGCGGCACTGTTCTTTGCCTCGTCGCCCACATACAATCCACTATCCAATCAACTACTATCATATCCAATCAGCTACTATCATATCCAATCAGCTACTATCATATCCAATCAACTACAGTCATATCCAATCAACTACAATCATATCCAATCAACTACTATCATATCCAATCAACTACTATCATATCCAATCAACTACTATCATATCCCATCAACTACTATCTATCATATCCAATCAACTACTATCATATCCACCCTATCACCCGATGAAGCCATGCCTCTCCATTCGCTCCATCTGCTGCTGTCGTTGTGCTTGGTCGCTGCCTTGATCAGCCTCTCGTCTCAAAGCCACCTCGAGCAGTGGCTCCAACGACCCAGCAGCCTCGGTGCGCAACGATGCGAGATGCTGCTCGACGAACGGCGCATACACGCCATGCGACAGCCGCCCAACAACGTGACCGTGTGCGAGCCTCCGCCTGACACGATCGATAGCAGCAAGATCCAGTGCTTCGGCGCCACGCGGTTGCAAAACGAACGCGAGCAGGCGGCGCATCTGTGCTACGCTACCGAGGTGCTGGTGGATTTGGAGCAGCTGGCTCGTCGCGACAAGCGCGGCGTTCGCGTGACGTGCTATCCTCCGGAACGCGAGCCCAAGATCGACCTGATCGACTGTCTGCCGTTCAATCGCTGGGCCACCGTACCGCCCTCGATGCTGGTATGTGTTCGATGGAAGCCGGCGCTGGCGCTCACGACTGACCGACCCGCTCGCCCTCTCGCCTTGCTCCAGCACGAAGCACGCGTCATCGAGGAGCGCCTGACATTGTTCATTCGTCGCGACGGCTCGTCGAATCTGTTCCACTGCATCAACGACCACGTGATGGCGTTCCAGACCTTGGAGGTGCTGGGCGTCACGCACGACGACGTGCAGGTGATTCTGATCGACGACGACAAGGACCACCGCAAAGTCGGGCTGTACGAGCAGCTCTGGCGAGTCGTCACGCGGCATCCGGTGTTGTACTGGATGCAAGCCATCGAGCACTACGGCTCTCCGCAGGTGTGTATCCGATTCTTGCCACAGTGCGAGTGATAGATGGTTCATTCGCTTTCGTATGCGATCTAGGTACTCTTCAAACGCGCGGCATTCTCGGGCCTGGCAGGTTGTAACTCGTTCTGGATGCCATCTGCGGTCTTTGATGATTGCGGTCGCAGTGAATGTACGCTGAGAGAGAGTGAGAGAGAGAGAGAGAGAGAGAGAGAGAGAGAGAGAGAGAGAGAGACTCATCTGGCTGGCTGGCAGTCGTACGCGCGTACGCACGCGGCGTTCTGGCGACTATGAATCTACTCGAGCCGCGTGTTTCTCCGCACAACGACAACAAGCCGAGTGAGATCGTGGTGACGATACTCGATCGTACGATCAACAACGAGCCTCATGCACAACCAGACGTTGGGCGACGGGTGCGTGATGCCGATCTCGGCGTAGCGCACATTGGCTCTGATACTCGCTCGATCGATCTCTCTCTCTCTCTCTTGCACCCGCGTTCCTAGATTACCAATGTGAAAGAGCTGGTGGGCTGGATCTCGTGTGACCCAACCGTCAAGGTGCAAGCGGTCGAGTTCGTCGGCATGGCGTTCGAGCAGCAGGTGGCGGTACGAGGCAGTGCGTGGCTCGTCGCTGGCTCGCCTGCTCGCCTGCTGACGTTGCACGAATAGACCATACGTAACACGACGATTCTGGTCGGAATGCATGGCTCGGGTCTGTCACATCTTCTGTTCCTGCCCGAGGAGGCGGTGGTCTTGGAGCTGTTTCCGCGCCACTTTGACTCGCACATGTTCCATCTGATGGCCAAGCTCTCCGGTACGCTCCCCGACGCCGTGGCCGTGGCCGAGTAACCGAAGGCGAGCGCGGCTAACGAGGCGCTGTTCTTGTACGCGCTGCAGGCAAGCACTATCTCTCGTGGCAGAACAACAACCGCCGCAACCACTATCCCAAGCACAACATCGAGCCTGGATCGTACGTGTACCGAACCGCACGCATCGCGTTTGCCTCCAACCAACGTCGCTCACACCGCTACAAACACTGCTGCAGAAGCGACAAGCAAGCATCGACACGAGTCGATCCCACCGAGTTTCGCCGAGCAGTGAACTCGGCCGTGGCGCTGGCGCGTACGTTCGGCGCGCCGCCACATCTGGTCGGTGGCCTGCAATGCTGAGCGAACGAACGGGCGAGATCAAGAGATACGGAGACGGTGAGGTGGACAGCGCTTGCCGATCACAGACGACGCGGCCGAGCAAGAGAGGGCGCCAATAACCCCGGATGGCACATCAGCGGCGTAATATCGGTAGCGGGAGCAGCAGCGGGTGGCGGGCGGCGAATGAAAGAATGAATGAATGGTTGTTGCTTGGCGGATGTAATGGGAGGGTGGTTGCTCGGTTACGAGAAAACCGGAGTACGAGAAATTCAAAGACGAGAAAGCGGCACGCAAACTTCCCCTCCTCTGCTCTCTTGCTGAACGAACGCAACAACCAAGCCCTTCTCCACCACCACCACGCCACTCCTCCGCAAGCACACCTGCTCGTTCGTTCGTTCATTCTGCTTGCTTGCCTCTCGCAATCCACACGCACGCACGCAGACACGCAAGGCCCCTCCGTTCCTCGCGCTCTTGAGTGTCGCTGCCCTACTCTCTCACTCTCTCTTCGCTGTCGCTCACCTCACCCGCCACCACAGCCCGCGCTCTCTGTTGTCTCTCTCTTGTCTCTCGCCCCTGCCGCGCAAGCACCATCTCCGCTCCGTTAGCGCCCTGCTGCCTGCCCTGCAATCGCGCGCGCTCTCGCTCGCTAGCCGCTCTCGGGCGGCCTTGTTGGTTCTTGGTGCTTGTTGACTTCGCGCCGTTGCTGCCTCCACCTCGATCTCTCCCCGCCACGACCTCCGCTGCCACCAATGGCTGAAGGTGGCCACTCCGAGCGCCCTCTCCTGTCGTTCCGCCTGGGCGCCATCCGCACGCCGCGCTCCATGTCGATCGACCACGTGCAGACTGCGACGCCGCTGTCGCCGCCGCTCTCGCCGCAGCCGACGCCTGCCTCGTGGCGCAAGCAGTCGCCGCAGGCCATGATCGCCTCGCTGGCGGCCGCCGCCGGTAGCGACGCCTCGTCGTCGCTGGCGTCGCTCTCGAGCGCGCTCAACGTGACGCTGCCGCCCTCGGCCGCGAGCGCTCCCTCGTCGACGACCACCAGCACGCCGCTCTCGAGCTCGACCTCGTCGTCGGCGCTGCCGCTTCCGCCGTTGCCGACGCACCCATCGTCGGCGCCGTCGTCGCTGCTCGACGTGATGCAGCGAGCGTCGGGCGAGTCCAAGCACCTGATGGCGCGCATCTACATTGAGGAAAGCAGCAGCTGTACCGGCATGTTCGTGCACCCCGAGCTCACTGTCGCCGAGGTCGTGACCGAGCTCCTGCGCAAGGAGTGTCGCAAGCACTTTGGTACGCCCACACAACCACGCACGCACACAACTACTCCGCATGGGGCGTGTGTGTTGCGCATCTGTACATATGTACACATGCATACGCGCGGCGAATATCCTTCCAGTTATCGATGTACCACCCCCACGCCCCGTCGCACCGACTCCTGGCGTGACAGTCACGTTGGTTGATGCCGCGACGCGACACGAACTGAATCTAATCGTACTTGCGGCCATACCTCCCCCTCGCTCCCTCCCCGGTCCACCTGTGTGCGTGTGTGTGTGTGCGTGTGTGTGCGTGTGTGCCTCGCTCCACAGGCGTGTTGTCGGATGCCAACCTCGAGTCGATCCGCGAGCGATACACCAACCATCGGCTCTACACCAACCCCAGCGGCAGCGTATCGCCAGTGGCCCTCAAGCCTCTCGAGCGCATCGTACGTTGGTGCCCCTCTCTCCCTCCTCTCGCTCTCGCGTTCGCTCTCGCCCTGCAGCAGAGCGTACCGTTGCGTTGAGCGTGCCATGGCGTGGCTTTAGGTTGCGCTGAACTAACGACCCATTAACGACCATCCATCATGCGCTCTCGCTCGCCCACTCACTCTCCTCCTCACTCGCCAGATGCCGCACTGCCACCTGCCGCTCGTGTTTCGTGCTCGCTCCAGTGCCGCTGATGGCGGAACTCCACGGTGTACGTCGGCTCTCTCGCCCATATGAGAGAGAGTGTGAGACCGAGAGTGAGATCGAGAGCGGCAGTCATCGACGCTCTCTGCCGCTACCATGAGCGTGCCTCACTCCTCTCACTCTCACTCTCACCCTCCGCAATGTCGCCCTACCACCATCGCGCTACTGTGTCGATGTCGCCGTTAACCGTGAGACTAACGAGTTGCCGCCGCGGCGCTGTGTGTTGTGTGCTTGCGTGTGTCCTCGATCCTGGCACCAACCACCGTGGCCTCGACTACCATAACCGGGCGGTTCTCCTCCACCTCAAGCAGCATCGGCTTCCTCGTCGTCGCGACCAGCCTCGCTGCGCTATCCCTCGCCAGTGCGCCACACGCCGGGCCAGCTCGCCAGCTCGGGCAGGTTCTCCTCCGACCTCCGGCTATCCCCTGTACGAGGCCCGCCAACCAACCAGCCAACAAGAGAACCACCATCGTGTTACGAAGGTCGGTTGCAGATGCTCACTCGAATGGGTTGCCATGCCCGAGACAGGACGGAACTTTGCTCGTCGCAGGCTCGATCCAGGAGGTGCTCGAGTTCGTGATGCTCGAGGGCCATCCTGGCGACAAAGAGCCCGAACCCGATCTCATGGCGCTGCTGCTCTGCCTGCCGCACTACACGACGCCTGCCGCCGTGATGCAACACTTGCGCTCGCTGTACGTTGTGCACACCTTCCTCGATTCGACTCGATTCGATTCGATTCGTTATCAAGTACCTGCATCTTCGAGTCGAGTCGCTGATCCACCGTGCACTCTTCTTCAGCTTGCAATTCTACGACAACAACATCGTCATGTCGTTAGGATTGGTGAACTTTCGCGAGCGCCTGCAGCACTTTCTGCAGGTGGCTCACTCGTTCCCGCGCGTCTGGCGTGACGACGAGACGCACGACGAGTTCCTCCGCGGCATCTCGGAGCTCGGCAACCAGGTCTTTGCCGGCCAGCTGGACTTGACTCGCGTACGCACGAGCTTGCTGCTGGCTCCAGGAGTGTGTGGCTGCATCGCCTCTAACGTGCCTGTGCCTGTGCTTGTGTGTGCCTGCAGTACTCGGTGCCTCCTCCATTATTACCCAAGGCCCCAGCTCGCCTGGAGCGCTCGACTGTCATGTACGAGAGCTTGCGAATGGAACTCCGAGGACCCTTCCTAGCCTTGCCTTTGGTGCTGATTCTCGCGTAATGTGACCTGTGCAGGGTGCTGGACTTCTCGGCCGCGACGCTTGCCGCGCAGTTGACGCTTCATGAGGCGCAGTTGTTTCGCAATGTACGACGTTGCTAAAGCGCTCTTGCAACACTGTTCCTCGCTGACACTCTGACGGCGTCTCGATCTAGCTCCAAGCTGATGCGCTGCTACACAAGAACAGCCCCGCCCTGACGGCCATCTGCGACCGCTTCAATCTCATCACCAACTGGGTCGCCACCATGGTGCTGATGCAGCCACAGACGCGCCAACGCATCAAAGCCTTCCGCTTGTTCCTGAGTGTGTGCAAGGTACCATCATGGCACGCATGGGCACTCTCCTGCTCGCTCATTCACTCACTCACTCGTGTTCTCTCTCGACAACAGAAACTCTTTCGCATGCGCTCGTACTCGACCTGCATGCAGATCTTTAGCGGCCTCACACACATCTCGGTCAGCCGCCTGAAACGTGTCACCGAGGCGCTCGCTGAACGCCACACGGCGGCGCTCGACAAGATGCGCGAGCAGTTCGGCGCCGAGAGCAACTACCGCGTGTATCGCAGCCTCGATCACACGTCGCCGCGCTTGCCGTTCCTCGCCGTGTGGCTGCGCGACATGACCTTCATCGCCGACGGCAATCCGCTCTTCTACGACAACCAAGAGAACATTGTGAACTTTGACCGCTGGCGCATGATGGCTCGCTCGATCGACTCGCTGCGCCTCGACGATCCGGCTGCCACCGACTACTCGCATCTGCCGGTGGTCGATAACCTCTATGCAGGCCTCTACTCCGAGAGTGTACGTCCCGAACCGCCCGCCCCGCCCCGCCCCGTGCGTGTGCGAGACTCACTCATCAAGTGTCTCTCGCGAGCGTAGTTGACGGCATTGGACCCCGACCAACTTTACGAGCTATCACTCAAGCTCGAGCCGCTAGCTGACTCGGCAAGCTCACCGCGCGATCAGCCGCGTATCAGTCCTCGCGAGCACCTCAGCCCACGCGACCAACTCACCACGTCGCCGTCGTCACCCAAGGCCAGCAACCTCGGACTGCTGCTGCGCATGGAGAAGCGCCTCGCGACGGTCGAGCGCGAGAACGCCGAGCTGCGGCGCCGCCTCGAGAGCCTGGAGTCCCTCGTGCTAGCGCTAACCAACCCGCCGAGCCCGACCAGCGTCGATTCGGCCACCATCGACGCGCCTAGCACAAGCCTCTCGGCCGACGAGCTTGCGTGACCCACCCACCCACAGGCGCGCGTGTGCCAGCTGGCACTGCCACCGCGAGGGAGGGAGGCAGCGCTCGGCGGCATCTCCGCTACACTGGCGCGCCACGAGAGTGTGTGCGTGTTGGAGGAGGCGTGATTGACCATGTACGACACTTGTATAGATAGTAGATTGGTAGTGAATACATAGAACCGGCCCATCCCGATCGAGGAGAGCCAGCTATCAACGTCGACAATGGCGTGGAAGGAGTGTGAGAGAGGTTGCGGCCATTGGGGCCCGAGAGGTAGCGACCGCGACTGCGAGAGAGGTTGCGGCCATTGGGGCCCGAGAGAGGCACACGCGCTCTCACGGCACGGCTCACTCA
>ERZ778023.4765-NODE-4765-length-11031-cov-59.715197_pt1 | contig 11031 bp, 20 predicted proteins | sample MGYA00375753_ERZ778023 | MGnify/ENA primary metagenome ERZ778023 (study PRJEB29350, sample SAMN05389822) | bioreactor metagenome | isolation source: Ammonium sulfate bioreactor | place: South Africa: University of Cape Town | collected 2014-04-04 ...
GATGATGATGATGATGATGATGATGATGATGATGATGATTGACCGATGGATCTCGATCGACAACAGGTTGGATCGATCGCGAGCGATATCGTCGCGTTAATGATCAAGCAGTTCAAGAGTGCATCGATTCAGAAGCGAGCGAGCGCCATCGATACGATTCGTGGAGGTGCGCCACTCACACTGAGCTTGCTTGAGAGTGTGTGATCGCGAGGAAGCTAACCTCTCTCATCTCTCGTGCAGTGGTCGAAGGAATGAACCAATCGGGCAGCTTCCTTCACTCACCAATCATCAAAGGCTTGAAGCAGGTAACCCTCTCCCTCTCCCCCGCTCCTGCAGCTTGATCCTTGAAGAATGCTTCTTGCAAGTACTAAGAGTATCAACGACTCGTTCGTGCTCCGAAGGCTGTGGCCGAGAAGGACCCCGAAACCAAGTTTGCAGTGGCGCGATGTTTGCAAGCTCTCGGTGAGTTGGTGTCGACCTTCGAGGTGCTCGATGGCGTGCTTCAAATGAGCATCAAGGTATGGCGCAAGCTCTCCGCCCGCGCCTCAGTCATTCGGTCCTTGCGGTAGCACTGACATATTGAATCTCACAGTTGTTGGACGAAATGAGCTACACTGTACGATCGGCTTCGGCTTCGGCCTTGGGAATGTGTCTTGCAGTGGCGCAGGAGGCTGGCATCACGTTCCCCGTGAGTTCGAATGAGAATCACAAGTGGTCGCTCGATATCTCGTTCGAGTTCTACTCGAGCACCTTCTTCAAGCGTACGGTGCCGGGAATCAATCACTGCATACGAATCGAGTCTCGGATTGACTCATGCTCGCACGCTCGTCTGCATGCGTATCGTGTAGAGGGAACGAGTCCACAGGTCCGCGCTGGAATTGCTCAATCGATGGTGACGTTCTTCTCGCAGCTCAAGCCTCGCGTGCTCGAGGCGAACCTCGAGAAGGCAGTCACCCGTGCGTTGAGCTTGATCAACAACAATCCCGGCAAGGTACCATACTCACGCTCGATGCCGCTCATTCATTCGCGCACCGAAACTCACCGTTCGCATCGATCGCCTTCGTGATAGGTCTACGCGTCGCTTCCTGAGATTCTTCAGGCCTGCGGCTGTGTGACGCACATCTTGCATGAAGGTCTGCGCCAGCCGCTGGGTGAGGAGGGCCAGAAGAAGATGGCCAAGCTGCTCACTGCCGAACTCGCCAAGCGAACCTGCAACGAATACGTCTTGATCGTTGCTCTGCGACAGCTCGGGTATCCCATTCCCACTTCCACTCCGTCCAATTGCAATCGATTATTGATCCTCATCCGTTCATTCATTCATTCACTCACTCACTCATGTGTAGCTCGCTCTTCCTCGATCTTGGGCAAGGAGCCTCGTTGTTATGGAGTGTGGTCGAGACTCCATTGGGTAACTTGTTGTCGCACTCGTCAACCAGCGTTCGTGTATGTGTATCTCCCTCTCCTTCGCGCACACACACTCGCGCAGCCAGGTGGCTTACCAAAATCCAATCGTTAGATGATGGCGGCCATTTGCTTGCGTTGTTTGGCGACTGCCGTGCCCGACAAGCACGCCTCGATGTTGCGCGCCTTCCTCAACAGCGCCACGATGGAGTATGCCGAGTTGTCGTCGTGCAAGCCCGAGGAGGTCAAGTTGCACTTGGGCCCGCTGCAAGGAAGCTCGTTCGGCGTCGCGGGACTGCTCGCGATCGTACCGAGTTGCGAGCTTGGCGTGCCGAGCCAGCTCACCAAGTTTGCGCTCAAGACCGCCAAGCGCCTCGTCGCAGTCGATGCGAACACCAACGCTGGAGTGGCTGTTGCGCGAACCGAGTCAGCGTGGGCCATGATCTCGGCGCTGATGGAGCTCGGACCGACCTTCTGGGTCGAGCGGAAGCTCACCGACCTCGTGAGTCTCTTTGCGCAAGCGATGAACGAGTCGGCTGCGCCACCGACCACCGAGCGCAACGTCGTCGTGTTGTGCCGCACCAAGACCTACATGCTGGCTGCCGTATCGGCGTTTGCCACGCACAATCGCTCGCTCCTCTCGACCGAGATTGCCACCTCGTCGGACCAGGCTGGCGCCGCTGCGACCTCCACACCTCCAGCAGCAGCTGGAAGTGCCGTCACGGTCGCGACGGTTCTTGGCCGAGGTCTAGACAACATCCTCAAGCTAGTGCTCGGCTTGTCGTCGTCCATCTCTTCCTACCAAGCATCGACCATCGATCTCATCAACGTCTTCAAGATCCATTTGTTGTATGCTTTCAAGTCGCTCCCCGAGGTATGTCTCCAATCTTTCTACCGTGCACACGCACACATATACTCTGCTTGGAACTCACTCTACGATGGGACGTGATCATAGAGCGCTTGCAGTGCCTCGTACAACCAGCTGCTCAAGTGGGCTGCGAGCGAGTTCACGCGTGGCGCTTCGACATCGACCTTCCGTACCACGTTGCACGAGTCGACCGATAGCGTGCTTGGCCCATGGGGTCAAGAGCAACAGCGCAAGGACGAGCGTCTGACCACCTCGCCAGGCATCGTTCTCCACGATGCGACCGTCATCTGGTCCAAGGACCCACAGCTGCTGCTGGCGAGCTCGTTTCCGACCTCGGTGCGTGTGCTCGACGCCTTCATGGAGATCTTCCCGGTGGCGTTCCTGTCCAAGAACCCCAAAGTGCGCCAGTCGGTGGTCGAGTTCTTTGTCGGCGCCATCAAGAACGCCGCGACCGCGAGTTTGCATGCGCACCATCAACAGAACGTGCTGCAGAATGTGTTCTGTGCCTATCTGCGCACGTTGCAGCTCATGACGCAACAGCGAAAGAGCTTCAGCGCAGGACCCTTCTTGACCTTGTTGCATCAATTCTTTCAGGTACTGCACCAACACTCATACAAACACACTCTCATACAAACGGCTGAATGAGCTCCTTTGTTTCGGGTACATTTGTGTAGTCCTATCTCTCGTACGAGAATTCGGGCATTCGACGAGCGGCAGCCGAGTGCATTGCTATGCTTTGTAACATTCAAGGCGAGCAGTACACGAACTCGATCATCTCGTCGATCACCGGTAGCTTGCAGTCGCAAGACAGCGATGCCAATGCGCGAGCCGGTGGTGCATTCCTTCTTGGTTGCATCCACCGCATGGCCGGAACCAGGGCGCAAGCTCAAGTTCCAATGACCGTGTCGGTGTTGCACGTACTTGCAAAGGACACCTCGCCTGTAACGCAAGTGTGGGCGCTTCATGGAATGTATGTACCGAGTTGTAGGTGGTTCAGTGATGTTCTCTAGCTAACTCATCGGCAATCTCTCTCTCTCTCTCGTTCTCTCGTTCTCTTTCAAGGTGGCTGACGATCGAGACAGTGGGTTTGGCATTTGCGCCATTCGCCAATCCGACACTCTCGTTGATGCACTCGTTGCTCTTGTCCAAATCGTGCTTGACTGTCGGAAGCTATCAGTGTCTCGGACGCGTCGTCAACTCGACGATTGCTGTCCTTGGACCTGAGCTCGATGAGACTGGCCAAACACTCCGTCGATGCAAATCGATCGCCAATCATGTATGCGTCTCTCTCTCCCCATCTCTCAATCTCTCTGCATATGCTCACCAACATGCAATAACATCGATAGCTTCTGGCCAACAATAACCCCGCCGTACAACTTGAGAGCATCCACTTTATGCAAATGTTGGCGCTGTTTGCGCCACACACTGTCCAACCCGCCGAGTCATTGCCGTTCCTTCGTGCCAAGTTCACGTCGCCTCACATTACGATTCGATCGGCGGCCTTGCAGTGCGTGCGCCAGTTTGCGCAGATTGCGCCGACGGCCGTGAGCCAAGACGGCATCGAGGACGAGCTGTTGTTGATGCTCGACAAGGAGCGTGACGTGTCGTTGCGTAGCGAGATCGAGTTGTTGATCACGACCTTGGTCGATCAGCTTGCGCCCACGAGTCCAGCGCGCTGGCTCGAGATCTTTAAGCGCATCATCTCGGCTACGACGCGTGGCAGTGCCACGGCCGGCGCCGCGAGCAAGGACGGAACCGAGAAGGAGCCCGAGGAGGACGAGGACGAGGACGATGCCGCTGGCGGCGCTCTCACACAGCCGGTCGAGATCGAGGACGACGGCACCTTCATTCCGCGCTGGCGCACGCGAGTCTTTTGCATGGAGTGCATCAAGCGCATCCTGGCTGGCGTGCGCTCGGACAAGCGCGAGCACTTTGATCTGGCGCTCGCACGCAAGCTCAAGGAGCGCGAGCAAGCCGGCAGCCAGAACGACTACTTGGTGTTGTTGCTGCACGACTTGGTGAGCATCTCGTTCAACGGTGCCACGTCGGCCATCAACGCCTTGCGCCCGGTCGGTGTCAGCGTGCTCAAGGACGTGATCGAACGCTTCGCACACTCGATGGACCCTGACTTTGAGGGCCATCCACTGCTGGAGATCTACTCGGCACAGATTGCAGCGGCGCTACGACCTGCATTCGACAAGGATGCACCGCCCTCTCTCACGGCCGCTGCGTGTGAGGTGGTAGTGTTGTTCGTCTCCAAGAACCTCACTACTGACGTCGGGTACGACTCGCGCATCGAACTACGAGGCGCAAGAGGTTACACGAGGCCTAACTGAGTCAATCTTGAATGCTCTAGCGTCTTGCGCAAGGTCATGCGCTTGTTGACCGATCGAATCGAGCATCTCCAAGACATTTCCTATCCGTCGTACAGTGAACGTGCTGCGACCTTGGTGCAGATTGCGTTGCTCGGTGGTCTTGCTGAGCTCTCGACTCAAACGAGTGCTGTCGATAGTGCGTTGGCTTCGACTCTCGAACCGTACGACTGATTCTATCTTGTCTTGATTGACGAAAATGAGAGAGAGAGACTGACGAGCTTGGCCTGCACTCTCATACAGGTTCATGCCGACACTGTTATCACATTGGATCGCCATCTTGCGTGACTACTCGACACTTACGACGCCATCTTCGACTCCCATCAAGTCGTTCCATGGCCATTTTTACACTGCTGCCTCTGCAACCTCGGTTCTCGAGTACTACACTGATGCTCTTCCCAAGGTATCTCAATCAATCATCACAACATCACATGACATTGGACGAGTTGTTTGTGTATGACTTGATGGCTGACCTGGAGAGGTTTTAGGCTCTGCTTGCTGCGGCATCGTTGGTCGATACTGACTACTGGACGGCACACCGACTCGAGAGCAAACGCGCAGAGGAGCCCGAGGGTGACGGCAAGGGAGACGATACATCTACTCCACGCACGGCACAGCCGCTATCGGAGCCCAACCGCGATGACGACTACTTTTTGATGCTGGGTCTGTGCATGCGATGCGTCATCAATGGCGATGCCGAGACGGTGGTCGAGTTTCTCGACGCGTGTGCCAAGCTCATGTCGCAGCGCTTCCTCTCGCTGCCGTCGTTCTCGTGCGAGTTCGACACCATGTCGGAGTTGGCCAATATGCTCGCTCTGCAGGCGCAGATCGGCCTGCCGGTCGTCAAGTTTGCGGTTGCTCGAGTGGCGCTGCGTCTAGTCACCAATCTGCCACTCTCGTACTTTTCGAATGATCGGTATGGCACCGCACTGCGCTCGTCTCGCTCGCCAGCGCGCGTGCCACATATTCATTTGTGGTGTGATCATGCTTCAGAGACGAGTTTGCCAAGCGACGTTGCCAAGACACGTTCTATGGTGTGCTCGAGGCATGCACGTTGTCGCTTCACCTCGTACTCGCGAATCTGGTACCGAACTCGAACTTGCAGGCGCCGCATGCGTTGGAGACGATCGAGCTCTCGCTGCAGTCGCTCAAGGTGCTGTCGGCACATGTCGCCGCCGTGCCATCGCTGCGCATGGTGTACGGCCCTGTGATGTTGTTGATCACGATTCGAGCGCTCGAAGCAGCACCCGAATCGGTACTGCCCACGGTTTGCGATGTTCTCGCACACATTACGGCCATTGCTCCGGGAGATGCGGCGTGGGAGCGAGTGCTTCACAGTGGCATCTTTACGCTCCTCGAACAAGCGTACGTGTAACGTTAGAACAACGAGAAGAACAACTCGAACTCGAACTGAAACTCACGGTTGCTTGATTCGCGAGCAGTAAGGGACCGATGAAGCGCAAGGCGATCATTGGAGTGGCTCCGTTGCTGTCGGGTCTCACGCATTGTGTACCGTGTGCACAGCTGCACTCTCGTTGCCAGAGTTTGTTCAAAGAGTCCTTGTTGGGCACCGATGTTGCGGTACGTCGAGAATAGGCACGCGCGGGCACGATCCGCAACATGGAGGCCTTCTGAACGGAAAGATGTGGATCGATCACTTGTAGACGCAACGTGTGGCCGTGAGTGCCATGAGCACGATTCTCGAGAAGGCCTCGAGCAGCACCTCGGCATCGATACTGGCGTCGCTCTACTTGCAGGAGGTCGGCGAGTCGTTGGTACTCGTGGTGCAACGACCAGCGCAGGACGAGGTGTTGCTTGGTGAGCTGACGCGCTTGTTGGTATTGGCGCATTCGATCGCACCTGAGGAACATCGTACGTCCACGTAGACGCCGAGATTTGGTTGCTTGGGAGTGCTCGACTGATGGATGGATGTTGACCGATCGATAGGCTCGTTGATGTTGCAAATCATCATTCCGACGTTTGTGTTTCTGCTGGGCAAGGCGACTCCCGCGTCGACGCGCGAGTTTGCATTGCAAGTACTGCTGCGGTTGGCTGCGAGCGATACGGTCGGATTCCGCACGCAAACCAACGCTCTCACACCTGCGCTCCGCTCACAACTCGGTACGTTTGAGTATCTCGCAATCGTGCTTCTCGCAATGGATGATGATGGCTCATTCGGTGAGTGTGAGTGCAGAGGATGCACTGCGCGAGATGCAAGCCAAGTCGCAAGCGGCCGCTGCCAAGGCCTCGGCGCCCAAGAAGGTCAAACGCAAGCAAGCAGCCGTCAGTATCGATATGGAGCAATACGAGTGAACGAGCACGCAGTTATTAGTCGCGCATCTACGTGATAGGATCATGAGTTTGGATCTTTTATACGCCATCGAGATGGCTCGATCGATAGCACCGATAGGATCTTTATATGTACAAAACTACGCGTCATCACTATCGATCCTTCTCGCCTTGCGGCTGTTGCTGCTTTTAGCCAGCGGGGGTCTCGCTCGGGCTGGCGCGCAGTTAGGCCTGCCAGCCATGTGCCGACGCCACTCGGCGGAAGGCCTCTTGCGCCTCAGCCTCCGAGTACTCGGAGAGATCGTCCATGTTGAGCAGCGCACCGCCTTCGAGTAGCGTGTTACGCACCATGACGATGAAGCATGAGATGTCGTACTCGGGATTCCAGCCGGAACGAGTGAGATCTTTGATGCAGATCGAACCGCCGAGAGTAATGTGGCCTGGGAGGAGGGAGTTCGAGTTCGAGTTTGAGTTCGAGTTCGAGTGGCATCAACCAGGGAGGATTGCCAGCCGTACCTGTCCACTGGTGGAATCGCGGATATACCACTCGAAAGAATGGGGGACTGGCTGGAAAGTCCTGGGGGAATTGAACCTCGAGCATCACATGGTCGCGTCTGCGCAAGGCTTGGACGATGAGCTCGGATTCTCGCGAGTATTACAAAGATACAGGCAATGTAGCATTCACCCATCCACTCAATTTGTTGCATGGCCGGTAGGTTGGTGGGTTGGTTGAATGCTAGCACGAAGAACCACGCGTACCCGGTGGCAGATTCGTAGAGGAAGAGGTCCTGGAAGAGCTGGCACGTCGGGTCGAAGTGATCGAGCTTGACGCGCCATCGGAAGAGCGAATCGTCCACCAACTCGACCGAATATCCATCTCTCTCGGCACTGGAGGTCGACAGAATCGTACGGTACGCTCGAGTGATAGCTTCCACTGCCGCCTTGTTTGCCATTTGAGCGAGAGAGAGAGAGAGAGAGAGAGAGAGAGAGAGAGATGCGGTAGCGACAAGGCGACGACAAGAAGAAGCGCAGAACACGAAGGAAGGGAAGGGAGCTCGCGCTTCAGTTAAGAACAGCAAGCAGCCTCGATATCGGCATATGAGGGTTCGAGATACGAGATACGATAGGCCAATGTGGCCCGAAGTGAGAGATATTTATTGGTTGATGATGAGTACGAACGACACCGATAATATCTCCCTCGTTCGGTGGTCGGTGTTCCAAGAAGGTGGCGCACTACGGGCGAGAGAGAGATATTGATATCTGCCACATCATCGCTCTCATCATTTCGTTGTTCGCCTCGCCTCTCACACCACTCACTCTCTCTCTCTCTCTCTTAACAATGCGAGTCGGACGCACGGTGGTCTACCATCGCCGACCTGGCGTCGGCGCCTCAGCCGAGTGCAACTGGTTTCTCTGGCTGTTGTTCGCTCTCTTGGTCGGCATCATGACGTGGGCCGGACCGTACCAGGCCTTCGAGGCCGAGGTGCTCAAGCGAGCCAAGAGCGAGGCCTTCACCGAGGCCACGCAATCGGTCGTTCGCTTGACTCCTGGAGCTCAGAGCCCTCCCTATCACGCAGTCAACCGATTGGTACTGAGAAGCATCTCTCATCAAACCAACGAACGGCTCGGCGCCTCGTTTGACGGAGATTGATTCATTCCGATTGGTTGGGTTCGAGTAGGTTCACGTGAGCTCGAGTGGAGCCCCGATCGCCGACCAATCACTCGTCGATGCGGACTTTGAGGTCTACACATCGAGCAACACGCTTCGTTTGCGACGTGTCACCGAGTATTGCCAATGTACGAGCTCGTTGCATCTTGCAAGATTCATTCATTCATTCTCTCTCGCTCGTGAATCGTCGTCCAATTCATTGATTCGATCCATCGATTCCAATATTCGATCGTCATTTGATCCATCGACAGGGGTCGAGCATTCCACAACCCATACGGTCAAACACAGTGACGACAGCGAGACCACCACGCGAACCTACTACTACATCAAGGGCTGGCATTCGATTCGCCATCCGTCGTTGTTGTTCGATCAGCCGTTCGCGCATCACAATCCGCAACGAGACCCCGCGCCTTCGATGAGCTACTCGGCCACCGGTGCACGATTCGACGCGTACCATGTTTCGAGGCCGATGATCGAGTCGATGCGAGCCCCGTGGAAGCAATTGCACCTGACTCTGGAGCAACAGCAGGTTCGTGCATTCGATGGCTTGATCGATTGAGTGTACAGTGCCCATCTGATTGATGGACGGATGAATGGATGGATTCCACAGCGATCTCAAATGAGCGTGGCAGCGACGGCCAACAACTTTCGATACATTGGTGGCGGTTGGTTCTACAGTGCCTACGATCCTTCGATCTGGGAGCGAGTGGGTCTTGCCATGGGCCAGGCTGCCGAAGCCACGCTGCTCGACTACCAGCTGGGCGATCTGTTCAGCGTGTGTAACGCAGGCGACATCCGCGTGCACTTCCAAGTGATGGAGCCCACTCACGTGAGCGCCGTGGGCACGCTCGCCAAGTCGGGCGAGATCGAGGCCGCCGTCATGTCGAACGGCTACCATCTCGGCCTGCTGCACGAGGGAGTGCTCGATCCCGAGGACATGTTCGAGGCCGACTTTAACGACCACCAGTGGTACATCTACATGGTGCGAGCTCTGACGTTGCTCTGGGCATGCATGATGCCTGGCTGCTTGTTCTGGTGGTTCGGAAGTCACGGCATGCCGGCCAAGCCGTTCCTCGCAGGCACGGCGTGTCTGTGGACCGCCATCTGGGCTGGCACTTCTTGGTACGCGCATGGAGAAGAGGGAGGGAGAGATCGACTCGTGTGTGTCGTCTGCCGGTGCTGACGATCGGTTGCATTCGATCAGCTACGTGTGGGGAGCCAGCAGCTTCACGGGAGCGGCAGCCATCATCGCCACGATCGGCTATGCGATGGCGCTCCAGATCCACTTGAGCCACACGTTTGTGCTGGCTCCTGCGCAGGCCGCGCCTGACGCAGCAGCCAAGAAGGCTTTCTGAGCCAACAGCCGGCTCGTTACTGGTGTATTGTACTGCGCTATCTACATCGCAAAGGAATGGCGCATTCATTTGACTAGATTGGGGGATTGGATGGAAAGTCTTAGACAATGGTGAGCGAGTGACAGAGATGGACAAGTAGATAGACAAACAGATGGAGATAGATCGATCCTTCTCTCAAGAGAGAGAAGTGTTACTCGTCATCGTCATCAGGGAGCACTGGCACAAAGTACGTCAAGAACAACTCCTCGAGCAATACGTGTATCATCAGTACGCGGCCCTCGACGATACACAGAATCACGTTGCTTGGGCCGACGATCTGCGAGTGCAAACACCGCGCGAATCGCTTGATGCTGACCTTGGCAGACGCGCGAACACTCTCGTCGAGCTTTGGAGGATCCTTGCCCTCTGTGGTGGCAGCGCGGTCAGTCTCCAATGCACCGAGTGATTCGAAATGAGGGAGCAAGTGACGCACGAATCTGTGGGTGCTCGAGTCCATTGTAGAAGGTATCGAGCGTGAGGGTCTCGGTCTTGATCTGGAAGCGAAGGCAGCCGTTCATGTTGGCGTGGATCGTGACCTTGTCGGACATGTTCTTGAGGCGCTCCATCACGCGGCTCACGTTCACCAAGCGGGGCATCAAGATATACACCTACGAGGCGAAACAACCACATTAGCACGGCGTGAAGGAGTCTCTCGAGTTCGATTGGTGGAAGGCCATACAGTGGGATCAGGCATGTCGGGTTCGACGAGCACGGCTTGCTGTGCCGCCGTCATCATCGTCACAGGAATGTCCTGCACGACTGCCATCGATTGCGTGGGCTGGTGTACGAGTACGTGAGCCATAACCCCATCTCAAGGCGAGCAAGCGTCTCACACACACTCGCACGTACGCGAACCATCTCCATGCAGAAGCTCAGCACCGGTTGCCCGGCCTTCTTGGTGAGCTTGATCTGCGTGTCGGGCACGTTCTGGGCCGACTTGAGTGCTCGTACGAGGTTCTCGAGATTGATCTCGAACCCGATCATGTTGTTGTTCTGGCTCTCAATGTGGTAATCCTCAAAGACCATGTTCTATGCGCA
>ERZ778023.4767-NODE-4767-length-11024-cov-6.874829_pt1 | contig 11024 bp, 9 predicted proteins | sample MGYA00375753_ERZ778023 | MGnify/ENA primary metagenome ERZ778023 (study PRJEB29350, sample SAMN05389822) | bioreactor metagenome | isolation source: Ammonium sulfate bioreactor | place: South Africa: University of Cape Town | collected 2014-04-04 ...
TTGGACGGGTCTCTTCCTCCTGATTTTATGAGGGAAAAATAAATAAATAAATAAAAATATATTAGTTATTGAACACTTGCCTCTGGGCTCAAAAAGGACCGGAGCGGCTCCCCTTTGGGTTTCTTCTGCATCGTAACTTTCTTTTTCCTACCAATTTTCTTGTCCACCAACAGTCTTTTGTGCAGACAAGTAGCCCGCATGTGGGCGCTTTTTTTTTTTTTTTTTTTTCCCAAAGGGGGAGGCTTATGAAATGTGGTGAACATATTTCTACACACCACAAGAGTTCTCTCAAATGCGCCTGGTGTCAGCACTTGGCACGTGTGCAAAGTTTGCTGGAGAAGGAAGTACACATGGGCGTTTCCTTGCGGATGCATCTCTTTCCTCAATACTGTTAACGGTGTTGGGGCCAAGAAAGTTCATTTCTAAGTGTACCATAGATGTCATTGGATTCCTTGCGTTTTATTTGTTGTTATAGAGTGAGTAACGATTTGACAGTAAGGGTAAGGCTGAGTTTCGCGCCATGGATATCGCGGTCCATCTCTTCTTGAGATCCTCCAACAGAACTTCTTAAAAATCTTGTACTAAGGGATCCTCCTTCTGTATCGTCTTCCACTTCTTTCTCTGAGTTCTTGGCAAGGTGTGCGTTCAACAACTGACTCATCAGGGGCATTACAACGCCGACAGTAGGATGGTGTTGTTGGGATACAAATTCCGACGCTTCGTTGAGGTGTCGCAGAACCTGCAAAAGTTTGCCCATAGTAGCCCATTGTTGCTTCGTAAGGTCGTCAGGGATGGTGCGTCTGGTGTCCGCGAGTGCGGCGAAGCAGGCGGAAATCGCCTGACGGGATGCGCACAGGCGTTTCATCATCTTATAGGCCGAACCCCATCGTGTCTTGTTGTCGATCTTCATCGTTTTCGTCGGCAAGTGGAGGGCTTCCTGCTTTTCTCTCAGCGCGCGGGCTGCTTTTGGCGATGACTTAAAAAATTTGCATATTGCCTTCGCGGCGAGCAGCACATCATGTACGCTGTGGTGTTCCAGAGCTTTGCGCACGGATTAGTTGATGACGTGCGAGAAGCAGCAGACCCACGTGATGTCTAGCTGGGACATCACTGCGTTCTTGGCATTGGCCGCACCGTCCGACGTAATCGCCACAATCTGTTCCTTCCGTATGCCCCATTGTTCCAAAACTTCCTCCAGCATTTGCGCAAGAAACACACCGGTCTCATCTTGGGCAACCGGCAGTATGGAGAGCATGAACGTCTCCACCGTCCAGGCTTTCGTTATGCCGTGGCAAGTTACCGCGATGTAGCTGCGGTTGGCGGTACTCGTCCATGAGTCGAAAGATAACGAAGCTGACGATATCATCTCCAGCTTCTTACGTATCACTGCTTCCAACTTGTCGCGGAAGGCCGGTAACAACGTGTTCGTAAGCTTACCCCTGGAGGGCGGCTTGTAGAATGGATTGAGAGAGGCCAGAAGTGCTCTGAAGTCTTCATCATCGACCAGCTGGAAGGCCAGATAGTTATGTGCTACCACGCGGGCTACCAATTGGTCTGCGCGCTTTCGGTCAAAGTCAGCACTTGCGAGAGCGGCCGCTTCACTCTTATGGTTTTTTCGAGATGATTTCTGAGGTTGGTGGTACTTGTCGTCCCACGAAACACTCGCCCACAGAGCTCACATTTATTCCCGTTTCCCAGTTCCGCAAAGTCTTCCCAGACTTTGCTGGTCCGCCTCCGTTTCTTGCGTGTGTCCTCTTCGTTTGCTTCAACTTCTTCGCCTTCCTCGTTCATTTGTAGACAGCAAATATCCAATCAAAAATCAAAGGCAACTAACTTAGCCGCGACTAAACGGCCGCCGTTTATTACTGATATCGGTGACTTGTGTGGTATAGAGATACGCCAAGGATTGAAGCAAGTCCGCAATATCTGACAAATGATGATGTCAGCAAGGTTGTAGAGAGGGGGGGGGAGGAAGGCAGAGGCATACCAGGGTGTTCCCTGCCAAGGCCATGCTCTTTCATGGTGATGGCTTTCTTGTAGAGGGTCTCAGCTTGGTCGTAATTAGTCGTAAGCCGGTCGGCTAGCCGTTACCCAGCGTTACTCAATTCACAACATGCCAATGAGAAAGCGCATTCTTCTCTTGGAAGCTCCAAAAGGACCAACATCATACAAGCAAAGAGACAACTGAACATGGTACCCATTTTCGGTCCCCATACCCTTCAGCAGTACGTTAGAATTGTTTTACCCTAGCTTAAAGATTCGTGGTCCTGTGCTGGTCAAATGAGCAGAATTTATTCGTGATCGAAAAGTGCGCACCATTTCCCTTCTAATCTTCTTTTTCGTTCTCCCAAGTAACAATACAGTTTGCATTACAGTACAGGTCTTGCCTCGCTTAAAATCCTCCTTTACTGCTATGTGCTGCCTTAGTGCGTAGTTCCTCTGCAACTCCTCCCCTGCAGTCTGTCACTTTTTTCTGGCATTTTGGCCCGGAAAGGGGGGAAAAAACATCAAAAAAAAAAAAAACAAAATTCGATGGAGAGGAGGACTGTCGCTAAACAAGATCACCCCCAAAAAGGAGCACCTTCCATCCATTCCCTCCCTATTGAGCTCATCCAACACTTGCTTTCATTTGCAGAGGATTTTCAAACGATTGCCTCTCAATGCTGTCGTTCATGGAGAAATCTCTTCCAAAGTACGCAACTGCCAAAAATCTTTGTTGCTTCGGTGGTGCTATCAGTGAAACTGTTGGAATGGGCCAAAAAGAATGGATGCCCTTGGAATATTACAGCGTGCGCTGCAGCAGCAAAGGGAGGCCACTTGGAGGTCCTTCAATGGGCCAGAGAGAACGGATGTCCCTGGGATGAATCCACTTGTTTCTTTGCTGCTGAGGAGGGCCATCTTGAGGTGTTGAAATGGGCCAGGGAGAATGGATGTCCTTGGAGTGAATTCACCTGTGATTATGCTGCAAAGGGAGGGCATCTCTTGGTGTTGCAATGGGCCAGAGAGAATGGATGTCCTTGGGGTGAATTCACCTGTGATTATGCAGCAGAGGGAGGGCATCTCTCAGTATTGCAATGGACCAGGGAGAATGGATGTCCTTGGAATGCATTCACTTGCAGGGCTGCTGCAAAGGGAGGGCATCTCTTGGTTCTACAATGGGCCAGGGAGAATGGATGTCCTTGGGATACATCCGTATGCAGTAGAGCAGCAGAAGGAGGGCATCTCTCGGTTCTACAATGGGCCAGGGAGAATGGATGTCCTTGGGATGCATCCACTTGCAGCTATACCGCTAGAGGAGGGCATCTTTCAGTTCTACAATGGGCCAGGGAGAATGGATGTCCTTGGGATGCATCCACTTGCAGTGCTGCAGCAGGGAAAGGGCATCTCTCAATATTGAAATGGGCCAGGGAGAATAGATGTCCTTGGGGTGCATCCACTTGCAGTGCTGCAGCAGGAGGAGGGTATCTCGCAGTATTGAAATGGGCCAGGAAGAAAGGATGTCCTTGGGATGCATTCACCTGCGAGGAAGCAGCGAAGGGAGGACATCTCTCAGTATTGCAATGGGCCAGGGAGAATGGATGCCCATGGGATGCATCCACCTGCAGTGCTGCAGCATGGAGAGGGCATTTTTCGGTGCTGCAATGGGCCAGGGAGAATGAATGTGCTTGGAGTGAATCCACCTGTGAGGCTGCAGCAGAGGGAGGGCATTTCGCGATGCTGAAATGGGCAAGGGAAAATGGATGTCCCTGGAATGAATGGACTTGTAGTGCTGCAGCAAAAGGAGGACATTTCTCGATTCTTCAATGGGCCAGGGAGAACGGATGTCCTTGGGATGCATCCACTTGCAATGCTGCAGCAAGGGAAAAGCATCTTGCAATATTGCAGTGGGCTATCGATAATGGGTGCGCAAGAGAATGAATTCTGAATAAGAGCCATTGGAGTAATACTCATAAGACGGCATTTCAGTTTCAAATGTCAAATCATGCCCTTATTTTAAAATGTGTTGTCCTCCGAATTCAAACTCACATAAGACATCGTCCAGCTATTAATTCCTTTTTTTTTTTTTTCTTTTCCTTTGTTTCATACCTAAGAGAAAACTGCTATCCACGATACTCCTTCATATTTGTTTTACGCACTTCTTTGCTTTGTGTACAGCCAAAAACGGTGCTGCTACACACAGAAGTCCTTTCCCATTCTGGATGATTCAGGGAAAAAAAAACAAACATTGTTTTCATTAGTATTGGTTACAAGTTCTCAAAGACTTATATTGAACAAAAGTATGTGTATCTTCCCATCATCTTATCCCGGAAGTAAGACGTCTTACTCACAAGAAATAAGATTACCTAAGCGTCTTACATCATTAATTTTTCAAACCAATGACAACAACAAAGGAAGTTCACTTCATTTCTCTTTTTCTTTGTCTTTATCATGTTGGACCTTGCGCTGTTTCTCACGCTGCCGCACCTTGCCATGAGTTTGCTAATAGCGCCTGTTCCAAAGCTGCCTTTGATGCTTCCAATACACAAAGTTAAATGTTAAAACATACTCATTGTTGCAGTCACTATTTTGTTGCAATTTTCATACTTAGCTATTAAAGGAAGAAAAGTCAGTAAAGGCTGATGATGAAACATACCATTGCCAAAAAGTAACTGTGTCATGCATTTATTAATAAAGGAAAAAAAAACCCACAAAAAAAAAAAAAAGTATATTAATATGAGCTATCAAAATTACTTACCAAGTGCTATTTATTTATGATACTATTCTCATTTCTCATAACTCCTCTTTTTTTTCTTGTGTTTCACACATATTATTCTATTTTTTTTTTCCCTTTTTTATTAGTTTTCTCCATTTCTCCCCTTTCCCTCTTTTCTTTCCTTTTTTATTCCTTTTTTCCCCTTTTTACTTTCCTTTTCTTTTCCCCTCTCCCTTTTTTGTTTTTCCTCTTTTCTTTCTAGCCTAATTCTTTCTTCCCTCCCTCCAACGTTTATTATGTTTCTTATGTCCACTTTAACTTATTTCATAATTACAATCAAAAACCTAACTTTTTGTATTTTAGAAAAAAAAAGAAAAAAATGGGGAAAAAGAGTGAGAGGGAAGAAGAAAGGGGAGAAAAGAAAAGAAATAGGAAAAGAGAGTGAAAAAAAAAGAAGAAAAAAAAAAAAAGGAGAAAAATAAAAAAAAGGAGTCAAGTATCATATATATACTCAACCCAAAAAAAGTGAGAGGAGAAAAATGGAGGAAAATGAAAAGAAAGAAAAAAGAAAAAGAATAGTATGTATAAAACACTAAAAAAAAGAACAGTTATAAAGGAATGAAAATTGTATCATATGCAAATGGCACTTAGTAAGTAATTTTGATAGCTCATATTAATATACTTTCTTTTTTTTTTTTTTGTGTGGGTTTTTTTTCCTTTATTAATAGATACATGACATAGTTACCTTTTAGCAATAGTATGTTTCATCATCAGCCTTTACTGACTTTTTTTCCTTTAATAGCTAAGTATGAAAATTGTAACAAAATAGTAACTGCAACAATGAGTATGTTTTAACATTTAACTTTGACTTATATTAGGAAAAACATTCATTAAAGTAATAAAGAAAAGTGATAGTTGTAAGTGTTATAATGAATATTGTTTTTGATGTTAAAAAAAAAAGGAAGTTGATAAATTTTCCCTCAATAGCTCACTGGCTGCTTTTTCCTTGCATCTAGATCCTTCTTTGGTTTTTATTTTCTTTCATATTTGCTAAACTGTTTTAGATCATATAACTCTAAAAAGCGTTAGCATGTATTGAAAAATAGACTTGCCAACACCTTGGTGGACACTATTTCTTGCCCTGTAAATAAGAAACTACAACATCAAACTCTCTTTTTTGATTACTCTTGGAAGACAACTTAACACCTTTAATTTAAGTTTCATTTGATTCTGGAGTCAACAACAACACTAGTAGGATAAAAAACTCTTTTGAAAGCAGTTTAAAAAACTTTGCCCCTCCTTTTCCAAGTAAAATTCTTATCACTCATCTATTATGTTAGTTTGCTATGCTTTTCAAAGCTCAATAAACTTTGAAGGAAAAAAAAAAAGGAAACTTTTTACAAGAAACACAAAAAAAGAAAAAAGAGAAAAGAGAGAAAAGAGAAAAAAGAAAGAGAGAGAAAAAGGTGTGTTTTTTGCTTTTATTTTTATGCTTTTGTGCCTTTTTTTTTCCTCTTATGTTTACTTACAATTAAAGTAGCTATGTGTAAAAGCAAATTCACTTAAGAAAAAACACTCCAAAAAAATTCTTGTAACAATAGTAGAGATTTTGAGCAGTTTTTATTTGTGATTGAAAAGTTTCTACCACATTTTACATTATTGTAATTAATTTATTAACATTTTTTAATTTTATAACTTTTTTTTTTTTCTAAAGTTTATTAAACTTTGAGAGGCACAGCAAACAAACCAATTAAATGTGTAAGAGTCTGACTATTTAAAAAGAGCAGAGCAGAGTTCTTCTGACTACTTTTAAAGGAGTTTTTATCTTACTAGTGTTGTTATTGACTCCCCAATCAACAAGACTTAAATTAAAGGTGCTTAGTTGTCCTGAGAGAGTAATTAAGAAAGAGAGTTTGATGTTGTAGTTTTCTATTTACAGGGCAAGAAATAGTGTCCACCAAAGTGTTAGCAGGTTTGTTTTCTAATGCATGCTAACGCTTTTTAGAGTTGCGTGATCCAAAACAGTCCAGCACATGTGAAAGAAAATAAAAACCAATAAAGAATGCAAATGCAAGGAAAAAGCAGCCAGTGAACCATTTGGGAAAAATTTGTCAACTCACATTTTTTAATTTTAAAAACTATTAATAAATATATAAACAAATATAAATAATATAAAAAGTGTAGTGTAGCTCAGTTAACATCACGCTAACTTTGTAACTGGTAAGTCACAAGTTCAATTCCAATCAAACTCCAAAAAAATAACCACGGATCCATCACCAGGCAATCAAAATTCACTCAGCGTTCACAAAGTTCAACTACTTTCCACAATTCTTAGTGCCTTTGCTTCAATTCAGTTTGGTTCAAAAAACAATCAACTGTGATATCAATAGGATATAGAATTGAATTGCTTTCTAAAATGTTAATTTTTCATTTTCCTACTTAATAAATCATAGCTTTTTGTTAAAATATATATATATAAATAATATAGTTTTGAATAAAAGCTTTGAATGTAAACATTTAAAATATTTTTAAACATTAAATATTACCATAAATAATTACAATAATTACTAAAAACTGTATTTGTTAAATAAAAATTAATGTAAATGTAAACATTTCCCTTTACTTTTTGATTCTCTTTTTCCTTTATTGTGTTGGTCACCCTACAAACTGCCGTAATTGTGAGAATACAAAGACCTATTCTGCATTTTACCTTCCTACTTTTCACCAGGGCACTTCAGTTTTCCAAGAACTTGGGTAATTCTAGCCAATCGCAAAATGTGGCCGGGCATTGCAGTGAATGAGCTATAATGAAATATTTTCCTGCCGCTTTATCCGAAACAACCGCGGTCGGTGGGAGATCACAAGCGCTAACGACTGAGCTGATTGATGGAGGGGGATGTGGGCAACAGCTCCCTTGTGGAGGGGGATGTGGGCAACAGCTCCCTTGTGGAGGGGGATGTGAGCAACAACTTCGTTGAGGATAGCAGCGATGTGGGCAATGGCTCCAACCCTGAGGAGAAAGAGATTGAGGAAGTGGAGAAGGAAGTCGAGGAGGAAGATAGAAAGGAGTCCGCCAAGCCATTCGAAGTGAGTATTGAAATGAGTAGCAAGTCAGTGTTTGGTGAGTGGTGTGAGGAAAACTGTTGTGGTCCGGAGACAAAGAACCGCTGGTGGCCGAAGAAGATACCAAAGGAGTTGGAGGAGTCGGGTGTACTTTCACGGTGTGAGTTCTGGGAGATCATGTGCTGCCTCGACTGTATTTGGCAGTCCCCTTGCGAATGCTGTTGCAAGTGAGCCCCCTTTGCCTCTTTTCCCTCTCGCCCTTTCCCTTCCCCCTTCCCTTCCCCCCCCCCCCAATGATTCAATCTGAGTTCTCTCATCATCAAAAGATGCTTTGTCTGCCTCACCTGCCCATTGCCGCCAGGTGGCCTTTGGAGGGCGATGGAAGATATTGATCGTCCTTGGCTTGTGCGAATCCCTTATTGGGTTCTGATGTGCCTCCCCACATTGTGCTTGAACTGCTGCTGTGGCTGTGTGCTTGGATGTTGTAGTGAGTGTTGCCGCGATGCAAAGGTCAGTAGTCGACACTCCCCTCTTCATCATCTGTACACAGCTCAATAAAGTTTGTTGCAGAGACATTTGACAATCAGCTACCAAAAGAGACTTGACAAGAAATATAAAGACAGAGGGCTAAAATTTCGCACCACGGGGCGGAAGCTGATCATTACATATGCAGGACAGCCCCATTAGGTGTGCCTGAACAGAACCTCCAAATGTCCTCCTGCTGCATTTGCGCAAGTTGATGAATCCCAAAGAGCACCATTCTCCTTTGCCCATTTCAACCCAAGCATGTTAAACTGCATAAAACTGCTTTTTCACTGGCTGCCGTGTGAACACAGACCTGGAGGGCAACTAGTGCTGGGTCCAACGGCTCAGAAGCCGCGGCTTAACGGCTGAAAATGATTGATTTCCTTTTGGCTGAGCCGTGGCCAGTGTTGGGTATTGGCAGCAGGCGGGTCGCAGAAAATTGATGGAAACACTTTTTCGATTAATCATCATTCAAATATGTAGTGCCATTATGTTACCCCGATGAGCAAGTTTTACAGGTCGCCGACTTGGAAACTCGCTTATCGGCACTGTATTGAGCACAATAATTGGTCAGGAAAATTTTTATTTCATTTTATACCACTTTTCTGCGACCCGCCTGCTGCCAATACCCAACACTGCCTGCTCCCATACTCAACAAAAAAATTGGGCAACCTTAAGTTCCTCCTTTTTTTTTTTTGTAGACGTATGGTGAGATTAATGATCTGTTGCAGCTGGAAAAACAACAACGCAAAGCAAAAGAAAAAATGGCCACTTCTTGGTGTGTGCTGTGGTTGGTGCTGTCCGCTTTTTCTTGTGTCTCGCCGGCCACCTGTTCGTTGCCCTCGTTCCATTTCCCTTGTTCTGTGCTGTTTGTTTTCTCACTCCCTCTCTCTTTATCATCCCTATCCTTATCTCCTCTATCTTTACCTCGATCAGTCCGTTCTTTATCATCCCTTCGAGACGCAAGTAACTGCCGACAATGGTACACCAAGGGCCCAAAGCAAGCCATCCTCGGATGACAGTTTTCGGCATAGTTACTTATACCTCGAGGGTTGTGAATCCTACAACATGATTCAGATTAAGTGTACGTGGTGTACCGATTGAATATATTTGATACTTTGTTGGAAGAAAATAATGTTTCATTAGAGTATTCTTTTTTTTTTACGAGTAAAGCTTTGGTTTATTTGGTTGGGGGATGTATACAGATTTGTTCTGATGAATAAGAGTATTCGATTCACGATTTGGTATCTTGTAAATTGACACTTCCTCAGCAGCGAATGGACTGTTAGAAACTATCCGATTGGCACCACCTATACCTAATCTGAATCATGGGGAAAATGACTTGGTTTCTCTCCTGCTGGGCCAACTAAAACGGAGAATCTCCCCCTCGGCGGAAAGTGTGCTGTCTTTGTGCAAAGACAACATGCACACAAACAGTCCGAGACGAACGCTCGAAGAAAAAAATAAGAGACTTTGCGAGAGGAATTCGTATACCTTACATCTGTGTTTTATCTGTCGCGAGACTCGAACTCGTGCGCTAGAAAAAAAAAAAAACAGGAGGTTTGTCAGAAAGGATTTGACAATTGTTCACAAACCTCGAGATTGTTTTATTGTCAAGCGGTTCCTGCCTCGGAGTTGATGTGTTCCTCTGGGATGGTACACCGCACAATCTCACACACAATCACAACCACAATCCTCTGATGATGGATTGGTTTAGCGAAGCGTCGGCTCGAGCGTTCGTCTTCAATGCACATCAGGGAAATACAGCCTCGTTGATGTAGGCAGAGCGATAGGCCCTATCGTTCCATGGCCGTCTTTTTTGGGGTATCATGAACCCCGATAGCCCGAGCTCGGAGATGCCTTTCTTTGATGGTGCTCTTTCCCCTAGCTTCACCATCTTGGCCTTGTAGGGTCTCGTCCACCGCGGGGAAGCTAACACCATCGACCGTGGTAATCGACGGCACCGCGAAGGATACCTCGCCTCTTTTTCTTGGGATACGTACTCGGGATGGGCCTCGAGGAAGGGGTTGTGCATAATCACGAAGCCTCACGACGGAGCTCATCCATATATATCATCGATGGTGCCGCCCTCCTTGGGGAGCGCAGGATGGTTTTATATCGTTTTCTTCCTGCCGCCATCACCCGAGACATCTTCCTCTTCTTGAGGGTCTTGCCGGCCGCGTCCTCTTCTTTTGGGTGCCTCTTCATCCTTTTGTGGCATGACGGTGCTTACTTCAGTTAGATATTATTTTTCGGGGAAGTCATTATATGGAGAAGGGTACCAGAATACATGCATTCAAGCTCACACCAACCCAAAGCGATAGCGGCACCCTTCCTGCATGCGTAATGGAACTCTAGGGATCAGAATCAAGCAATTTAACAATCGAATATATCTCGAACATCCACCATCAACTGGAGTCGTTTCAAGAAAATGATCAGGGACACTGGGAGGATGAAGAATGCCATATCAACGAGCACTGCGGCGGCAACCGTCACTCCCAACCAGTGGCGACCTCTCCACCCCAGCCAGACCAACCAATTGTATCGCGATTTTCTATTGAACCACTACTAATAGCGTCACCTCTCCGCACCATTTTCGAATAAAAAAGGATGATAGGGAATGGGAGGTGGGGACAATATTCTTTTTTTTTTTTTTTTTAACAAAAAGCTATGCTTTATTGAGTAGGGGAATGATAGATTGACATTTCTGTGAAGTAGTTCAATTCTGTATCCTACTGGTATC
>ERZ778023.4771-NODE-4771-length-11019-cov-60.406239_pt1 | contig 11019 bp, 15 predicted proteins | sample MGYA00375753_ERZ778023 | MGnify/ENA primary metagenome ERZ778023 (study PRJEB29350, sample SAMN05389822) | bioreactor metagenome | isolation source: Ammonium sulfate bioreactor | place: South Africa: University of Cape Town | collected 2014-04-04 ...
CCACGCCTCCATCACAAGTGGCTACCCCAACGCCACAAGCACCGACACCGACACCAATGCCAACGCCACAAGCGCCGACCCCGCCGCAATCCACACCACTACCAGCAGCCGCTTCATCTATCAGTACCGCCGAGCGGTTGTTTGTTACGCCCACACCGCCGTCTCCGGCTTCATCGCAGGCGCTCTCGGCTACACCGGGTGCTTCGCAGCCCTATTCTTCCGGCTCGCCGGCTGCTTGTGCTGCTCCTACTCTTGTTCGTCCCGTCTCTGCTCCCGGCGGAGGCCTCGCCACTGCGGGGCCTGCTATTCCAGCGGAATCTCCGCCGCGCCCGAGCTCGGCTCCAGGTGGCTCCAGCCCATCTGCTACTCGACCCGTGAACCTTGACGGCGCCAGCATCTCGCCCACCAAGCTCGCCCTTGCCGCATTCCGGTATGCAGTCGTCAGTCCCTCGCCGCCCCACTCGCTTGTCTCGCTGACACCATTGCCATCTCGTAGCGCCGGACTCCCATCGCTACTGGAGGCACACTACGCCTTCGCCGACATGAGCATGATTGCGATGCGGGGTGTCATCTTGCAGAGCGATCTACACGTGTGTTTCATGTGCGTGCCTGCGGCGCGAGAATCGCTGCCGAACGTCAAGCTCACCAAGTACGCTGCCAAGCCGCCCTTCCCTTCGTGTTCACCGCGCACCAACTCACCTACTTTTCGAACTCCACCAACGTCTTGCAGCATGCCGCGGTGGCTTGGAGGTCAGGACTCGATCAACACCAAGGTCGCGGCTCAATGCGGCATTCCGTACGAGTTTGTCGAGAACCTCGCCAATCCGGCCAGAAAGTCGCGCAACAGTGAGCTCGAACGGCGTGCCCACAGGCTCTGCTGCTCCTTGATGCTGCTCGACTTGATCTCTGAGAAGCATGTGTCGTACGTTGCCAGCAAGTACGAGGTCGATCGTGGCGATGTAGCTATGCTGTTGGATAGCTGTACGACTCTCTCTCTCTCTCTCTCTCTCTCTCTCTCTCTCTCTCGTGTTGTGGTCGCAACTCACGCACCTGCTCGCACTGTAGCGGCCCAGTACGCCAGAAAGATGGTAGTGTTCTGCCAGACGCTCAATGATAGTCCGGCATTCGCTAGCATCGCTGCACTGCTGCAAGGCTTGATGCGTCGCCTCGATTTTGGCGTCAAGGTCGACATTGTCGAGCTGGTGCAGATCAAGGGCGTCAAGCAAACCCGAGCAAGGTACTCAGAGCTATCGTTGTGTGTGTGCTTGTGTGCCAGGCCAAACCTACTTACTCTTGCCCATATGCCACAGGATGCTCGCCAAGGCTGGATACAAAAGTGCTGCCGCCGTTGCTGCTGCTGACGTACGTACCTTGCGCTTTGTGTCTCAGCTCGCTTGCTGACTCCTGCCGAGAACAGCCCAAAGACCTGGCGAGCAAGGTCAACAACCCCAAGCTCTCCGTGCGGGTTGCCGAGCGAATCATCGCCAACGCCAAAGAGCTCGTGCGGCTTCTGGAGCACATACAACAAGCCGCCGCCGAGCATCAGGCCGCCACCAGTCACATACTGTTTTAGCCTCGCATTTCGTGTTCGTTGCCTGGTGTCCTTGTCCTCCTACAGCCGCGCCATGCCGAGGAGTGTACTCTCGGTTAGTGAGTGAGTAGAAGGAGAAGGATGCCTGCCGCCATGTTCATCAACGAGCTCGTTTCATTGTGTACATGAATGAATGGATGTAGATTGGAAGGTAGCTGATACATTTACATCATTTGTTAGGGTTACAATCACATTGACAGACAGATAATCAACAACAACAACAACACCAACACAAAGAGGGTTCTTTACAATAGATAGCATCAAACATCTCTCACTCGCTCTCACTCGCCACGGTTTACTCATTGTGGAGGGAGCAAGAACTTCATCTCCTTCTGCTGCAGTTCGTGCCTTTCAGTTTGAGATACGATCGGTAGCACTCCGAGGTCGGTCACCACTCCGTCGTCCAGCACCGAGAGATCATTCATGCCGGCGTCGATTTCGTTGGTGTTGCGCAACAACTCGTCGGCTTGTACGCGTGCTTCTTGGCGCTCTTGGATCAGAGGTTCGACGGTCATTCGTGCGATCAGCTTCTCGACGTACAGCGGTCGCTGACGGCCTTCACGATACGCACGCAGGATTGCCTGTGCCACATTGATAGTGCCAATCAGTCAGTGTGATTGATGCACGCACGAGGCCTCCTTCGCATGCACGAGTGTACAAGAGAGAATGACGCCGCAGCCGTACCTGGAATTCGGCGCCTCGACTGAAGGCTGGCTCGTAGAGATACACGTGTGTCACCTGCGGGAGACTCAGCCCGTTTGCAATGTTCTTGGTCGGCAGCAGCAGTACATGCACGGTCGGGTCGGTTCGGAATTCTACAGCACGAGTAAAGATCGCACGTTAGAATGTAGGATGCTGCAGCAGTGCCGAATGAACATACGCTCACAGATGCGCCACGTTGCTGGAGCTCCTTGCGTCGGATCGTAACGGAGGAAGCGAATGCCATTGAGTTCGAAGGCGCTCGACAGCTGCTTGAGTGCTTGCGGGAACTGCGAAAAGATGGCGACCTTGATGGCGGCGGCGTGGTACTCAGGCTCGGTGCTCGGTGCAGCAATCAGGCCGCTGATGGTGCGCAGCAAATACGCGACCTTGGCGTTGACGCAGCCGTCGGTGCGCGACGGATCGAGCGCCAGCAGCTGCATCTCCTTGACCTGCACGAGGTCGGTCTTGCGCATTCGTGTGCGGCACATCGGACATTGCGAGCCATCTCGCGACTGGCCGAACGGGAAGAACAGCATGTTGCCGAAGGAGTTATCACTGCCCGACAGCTCGAATACCGCCAGGATGCACTGGTTGCAATACACGTGGCCGCATGGCGTCACCGTCGGGCTGGTGGGCGTCTCGAGGCAGATCGAGCACGTGAGCTCCTCGTCCTTGATGAGTGCTGCCGACGCGACCGTGACGGTACCCGAACCGTTTGTACTCACGCTACCGTTGCTACCAGACTTGGCAGTAGAGGAGGTGGTGATGGCGGTGGACAAAGTCGAGGTGGTGGTGGTGGTGGACGTCGGCGAGACTTCTGGCGTAGCAGTAGCTGATGGCATTGATGATGGCGACGACGATGATGACGACGACGAGGAGGTGGTGGCCGTAGAATCGGTAGGGGACGAAGAGTTGGGCGAGGCGGTGAGCGCTTGCAACGAACGTATGAGTTTCTCGACGTACGCCATGTCGATCTTACGATCGAGCAGTCGTTGGCGAATTTGTTCGATGCTCTCCTGTGGTACGTTCGTTTGCGGTCCACGGCCACTGCTCGACGTTGCCGATGCAAAGTGGCGCTCCATTAGTTCTGGCGTGAAACAACCGCATGCCATCTGAAGCCTGTTGTGCTCTCACTGAATCAGCCCAAGTCCAAGACTAGCGAACGATGCTCGAGCGAGGCAACAGCGTGCACGTACATGGATAAGTTGCCACGAGGAAGTACCGATGGATCATCACTCGTGCGGATACGATTCAACCAGCGCGAATAGTACAGTGTCTCGTGCGTGTATAGATCGATGTGCTTGATGCCAAACTCGATCGGTGACAAGAGTACCGTCGAGTCTTGGTGCGTGTGGCGCATGAGGATTCGGCCAAGCAGGCGCTCCAAGTGCTCAAGGCTATCATTGCACAACAACCCCCAGACATGAGCGAGTGTAAGAGCGAAGCACAGAAGCGCCAACGACGATACTACAGGTACATACCCGGAATGAAGATGCGAGAGGAACGGTTGCTCGATAACACGGTGGAAGACCAATGGCTCGGAATGGTACGGCTCGACGCGAAGGAACTGTAGCAATGGCTCAAAGTCTGCCAAGCGATTGGGAACTAGACAAGTAGGATCGATACACATTCGTCAGTTATGAAAGAAATAGAGAGAGAGAGAGTGACTCCACTAAGTTGCATAAGACGTACTTGGAGTCGAAGTTAAACACCAACGAATATTGGCACGCAGCTCGAGACATTGCTTTAGTGCCGGCAAGTACCGTGAACTCAAGAGGTGTGCATCGTCGAGTACGATGCGATGCCAATGGACGCGTAATAGCACGTTGTTGCGAAGGTCGGCGATCGGCTCCTTGTCGGCCGCTCGTGGCTTGCCCCTTCCGCCACGCTTGCCGTTACGCGTGCGCGAGTCGCTGACGATAGTCGACGAGCCGTCGTCCTGGACCGAGATCACGACGTCGCCTTCGAGCGCATCTTCGTAGCAGAGCGACTCGAAGCTCGTGAGTACGATCGTGTTGCTGTGCAGCCATTGCTCGGGTGTCGGTTCCAGTGGCGAGCCGGCTGCTTGGTATTGCGGTCGAGCGTTGTATGTCAGCAGTTGCATTTGCGGCAGGCGGCGTTCGATCTCGGCCTTCCACTGCGGAAATACCATTGGCGGTACAACGATCAACGTGGCGCATGACAGCTGAATTGACACGTCGTTCTTGCGGCGCCTCGGTTTGCGCTTCTTGGTCTCGGCTAATGACGACGAGGACGAAGAGGAGGTGGTGGGTCGTGGATACACGCCTCGCATCATCTCAGCGGACGATGTCGTCGAGACTGTGTAGGTGAGTGGCGTATGCAACGGCCGAGCGGTACTCGAGTTAGGTCGGGCTCGAGCACGTGCAAGCTCGAGCAACTGATTTTGCAGCTCCTCTCGCTGCAACTCGTCGGGTAGTGAGGAAGCGACGTGCTCGGCAAGCGAACGAAGGCTCACCGAGCTTGACGTATACTCGAGCAATGCCAAGGTTGTCACCGTCTTGCCAAGGCCCATTTCGTCAGCCAAGATTCCACCCGCTATGCGTCACGGTTAGTTAGCATCGAATCGAGCCAAGTTCTTGACAATACAGTGAAGCATACCAAAGTCGTGGACTCGTGGAGGAGTAGCAGAGGTTAGCTCGCCAGTGACGAGGTTGATGTACAGTGTCGGTCGACGAGCAAGGGCGCCTTGGTTGAGAGTGAGGCTCTTCCATGCAGGATGGAGTATGGTAGCTCGTTCATCCATCACGACCACATCGACCGATGAAGACGGCGACGACGAAGACGACAACGACGACGAGCTCGCACTCTTGTCAGGGGTCTCAGAGGCTGTAGCCTGTTGCTCACGCTCCAACATCCATGCCAACGACTCGCGTTGGTATGGTCGTAACACCGATATGACAGACTTGCTCTCGGGCGGATGGTGGGCCGAGATGCCATTGAGCAAGGGAGTCACTCGGTTGGCGCGCAATCGATCGAATAATGTCGAGAGCGAGAAGGTGATTGAGGCAACCTCGGAGCGCACCGAGCGTTGGTGTGAGAGAGCCGGCATCGAAGCCGGTGAGCTCACGGGGCCCGAGATGATGCCAAAGGTTGGTGCACTGATCCCGTTGGCTCGCTTGTCGTCGACCACCATGAGGGTAGAGTCGTCTTGCTGTGGTTGTTGTTCGTTGATGCGTGAGATCTTGGTAAAGACGTCCTCGATGGCGTTGGCCAGAGTGGCAACCTCCTCACCGATCGCCTCCAGGTCCTCTTGCTGTGCGACCTCGACGGCACACGCAGGAGCCTCGGTACCGGGTGCGGATACCAGAGCTACTGACGAAAAGCGATAATCGCGTTGGAACTTGGCGAACGCGACGTTGGCGGCGAACGCCGCTCGCCGATGACGCTGGATCACTTGAGGAAGCGATTGGGGCCCCTGCGGTGGACAGTAGGCTCGGAGAGGCGTCGTGCTCGTGGCATCGAGAAGGGCGGTGCGCATCGCGACATGAATGCGTACGGTGGCCGTGGCACCACCGGGTGCTACACGAACGACCGAGCACTCGAGAGCTACGAGTCCGTGTTCCCAAAGGAACTGCAACGAATGGTACAAGTTGAAGTCTCTTGAGTCGGCGTTCGATGCGTGTGCAATCTTGGAGACGATGGTTCCAGGTGCACCGTGATGTGAATGTGATGGAGGTGGTGGTGGCGGTGGTGGTGGTCGAGGAGCACTTGATGATGTCGTGGTCGAGGAGAACGAAAGTGAAGTACCAAGAGTTGGAGGAGAGTTTGAGTACTCGTTGATGGTCGTGTCGATCACCAGAGGAGCCAACGATGCAGCGGGAGCGAGCGTCGAGAACATGGTGGTGTGCTTCATCCGATGGCGATCGAGATCGTAGCGTGCAACGAACGCTGGATCGCGCGCGAGTGACTCGTCCTTGGCTCGTAATCGCTTGTTGTTCTGCCGCAGCTGTTGGGTGTTCATGTACTTTTGTGCCGGAGGAGCGCAGTATTGGAAGTGGAGGTTGTGAACAGTGACGCGACCGAACGCAAGCTTGGTGCCCGACTGAATGACGTGTGCCATGCCTGCTTGAATGGGAATCACCACGTCCAAGAAGCCTAGTTGCGTCAGGGAATCTGAAGGTGAACCTGAAGTGCCGTCGCTTGACGATGTCGGAGAAGAGGGAGATGATGCAGTGGTGGTCGTGGTGGCGGTAGGCGAGGTACTCGAGGTCGAGGTCGAGATAGAGGGTGTGGAACGCGAGAGTTTGGAGCGCTGCGATGTGCTACTCGAACCACCCGAGCTTGTTGTCGTTGTGGTAGAAGTTGGATTGGCGACAGGCGATGCCAACACTGCTGGGAGGATCCAAGTTGTAGACACTTCGCGTTTGTACAAGCGCACCTGGTTGCGCGGTGTGAGCCTCGATGGGAGTTGCGGCAGTTTCTGGGCGTCGAAGAAACACGATACAAGCTTGAGCAGTCGGTCATGGTACTGGTCGTATTGGAGCACTGGCCCACAGATTGTAGCGACCGTGTTGTTATCAGTAATGTCAATCTGTATCACCACCATTCATAATGTTAGTGATTCGAGTCGAAGCAAACAATCAGTCAATCAAGCAAGCAGGTAAATGAAGTATACACGATAAGGCCAAGACGTACGCGAATGTTGGGATCGTTGAGGAGATCAGCCTGCAGCAGAAAGATATGTACTTGGTCTTGTGCAGCTTGTCGTTGATGCACATGTCGAAAGAACGAGCCGATGGACTGTTGGCCTTGTCTCAGGCCGAACAATCCAAGACCGCGGTCATCATCGTCGTCGTCGCTATCGTACTCATCATCATAGTGGTCGTAGTCAGCACCATTTTCGCCTTCGTCATCATCATCGTCGTCGTCATCGTCATCGTTATCATCATCGTGGTGGCGACGGTGGTGGCGGCGGTGGTGGCGGCGTCGGTGGTGGTCATCGTCGTGGTCAAAATCGGGAGCCGCATGGCGACGGCGACCTCGGATCAGCTCGCCGATCAGCTCGACCACCGACACTAAGCTGTTGGGCGATGCACCACCGAACAGCCCGCCAAAGAAGCCCGGATGCGGTGGCGGTAGAGGTGGCGGTAGGCGGTCCTCAGGTGGCAGCAGCGGCGGTGGGCCATCATCGTCGAGGAGCGGCGGCGAGCAGATGCGCGGATACGGTCGCGTGATGCGCACCGCGGTGGCAGAGTCGGCGGCTGCGGTCGGAGACGGGGGCACTCGCGCGAGTGCTGGATGATCGGGCGTGTCTGTGAGATCGATCGTGTCGATGCTTCGTTGTCGGCCAGCGAAGCCAGATGCGTAGGGAGATGAAGAGAAGCCTCCACTGCTGCTGCTGGTGGTGCTGGTGCTGCTGCCATTGAGGTATGCGCTGGGGCCGGTGTAGGTGTAGCGGCTGGGCTGGTGGCTGTGTTCGTCAAGGTCGTCGATCACCATGGTGGTGGATCCATTGCGCCGCAGGCCATTGAGGGCGTGATAGCGCTGTTGCAGTGGTGATACGAGGAGCCCACCGCCAACACCAGGAGCAGCAACAGCAGCGGATGAGGTCGACGATGAGGTCGTGGTGCTGGTCGAGGTCGCTGTCATGACGGGCTCGTCGTCCAGGTCGGTCAGGTCGATGATGCGGACCTTCGAGTCGCGGCCATCATCCCCATTCTACAAGGCGAGTCGGGGAGTTGTACGATTGCACAAGCGTACCGCGAGCGGGTCAGCCGAGCCAGAGCACGAACAGCAAGCAGCGCGACGACGATGGCGCTGACATACCTCGCGACCTCGCTTCATTGGCAAGCAGAAGTGCACGGAGTTCGATCGAAAGTCACCAAGGCGATGGCAAGGTTAGCAGCGAGAGGTGGCTAGAGTGTGGAGAGCACGATGGTGATATTGAGGCCTGAGCCAGCGAGCGAGTGCGTGCGTGAGAGGGCAGCGAGCAGCAGCGGCAGTAGAACACAGGCAGAAACCAAGGCGGCTGAGTGGTGGTGCTGCTGTTCGTCGGGGAATTGATTGGTTGGTTTGGTGTGGAGGAGGTGCAGGTATTATCTGGAGAATGGGGGTGTGAGTACGGGAGTGACGGATAGAGTGAGAGTCCGGGATGGGGGTGGGCCGAGAGGGAGAGCAGACTGGGGTCCAAGGGAAGGTCCAGGGGTCCAGGTAGGTACCGGGCACGTGGTGGTGAGTCGCAGTGAGTGGGTGCAGAGGCTCCTGAGCCACTCCTGCTCCGATAGCTTTCTTGGTTCTTGAGGCGAGTACGGCGGCGCTGCTTTCTCCTCTCTTCTCTCTTTCTCTTCTCGCCGCTGCTGCCACGCACCTCGCTCTCTCTCTCTCGCGCGCTCTACCCTACACCACTTTCACTCATGGCTTCCGAACAATCGGCACCCTCGACGGAGGATAAGAAAGGCTTGACGTACGAGATCCCGGCCGAGTTGCAGTCGCAGCTCTCGGCGCCTGCTCTCGAGCGCTTGAAGGCCGTGCTCGAGCTCCAGGTAGGAAGTCGCGGCTGCGCCCACGCTTTACGTCGCGCGCTGTTGTCGCTCGCTCTGCTCACTGCTGGCTTGTGTGTGCGCAGAAAGAGCACGATGAGGAGCACCGCAAGATGATGGCCGAGTATATTGCGCTCGAGCTCAAGTACGAGATCATCTTCCAGGCGTTGTACCACAGGCGTTCGGGTGCGTACTTGGTAGCTGCGCACAAACACACACGCGCGATCCGATCCACTGACTGACTCTCTCTCTCGCGCGCGCTCTCTCTGGTGATTGTGTGTACAGAGGTTCTTACGGCACCCGAGCCGGCGCCCAAGGGCATTCCTGGCTTCTGGTTGCAGGTGATTAAGAACAGCGCGCTGGCGCAGGCGGTCGAGGCGCACGACGAGCCGTTGCTCGAGCACCTCGAGGACCTGTCGTACGAGCTGCTGCCGAACAACGAGGGCTACCGCCTCGTGTTCCGCTTCTCGGAGAACGACTACTTTACCAACACCGAGCTCGTCAAGACCGTCAAGGTCGAGGACATGTTCGGCGAGGAGGAGATCATCAGCACGCAGGGCACGACGATCGACTGGAAGCCCAACAAGAACATCACGGTGCAGCTCAAGAGCAAGCCGGCGCCGCGTCGTGGTCGCGGCCGCGGCGGTCGCGGTGGTCGCGGTGCGAGCAAGCCGGTCGAGGTGCCGGTGCCGTCGTTCTTCCGCTTCTTCGAGTCGACGCCCGAGCTCAACCTCGAGGAGACCGACATGGACGAGGAGGACATTATGGCGCTCGCCGAGCAGCACGAGATGGACGGCCAGTTCGCCACCGTGCTTCGCGAGGAGATCATTGCGCGTGCGGCCGTTCTCTTCACTGGCGAGGGTGCGTGAGCGACACCAACCTATCAACGACGTTGTCGTCGCTGTGCCTTCACAAGCTAGCTAACTAACTAAGGGCGTACCTTGCGCCAAACAGATGCCGATGGTGAGGACGACTACGACCTGGATGACGACGACGAGGACGAGGACGACGACGAGGATGAGGTTCCGGTGGCACGCAAGCCGCGCAAGAAGAACCGCAAGCCCAAGTCGTCGGTCGAGGAGGTCGACGACGACGACGACGGCAAGGCGCCAGCGCTGTCGTTCCCGAGCTTTGGTGCCGCGCCGGCCTTCAACTTCAACTTTGGATCCGGCACGGGCACGACGCTCGGCGCCCCGGCCGCAGGAGCCAAGCAGTTCAACTTTACGCCCAAGACCGACAACAACGACAACAAGTCGGCCTAAGTCGTCGGCTCTCTCTCTCTCCCTCTCACTCAGTGTGGGCCTCAGTTTTCTTGCTTCCAACAACGAGTGACCTTGGGGAGCACAGCTCACAACGAGCGAGATGCATGGATGGATGGATAGATAGACACACGCACATTGATCTCTACGCGCACCGCTTGCTTCCTCTTCCTCGTACACAGACATCTCAAGTAAACGAACCGAGGGTTCGTGGCGCGTGCGCCGCGTTCTCTCCGAGCACCTGACGTGGCACGTGCTGTTGCTTGCTTGCTCGCTCGCTCGCGCCCTCACCATCACCATCTCCGCAACATCAGCGTCAGCATCAGCATCATGCCACAGCCTCCATCGATCGTGCTGTTCGACGGCGAGTGCAACGTGTGCGACTCGTTCGTGAACTTTGTGATCGACCGCGACCACGAGCGGCGTCTCGTGTTCACGTCGTTGCAGTCGCCCGCTGGTCAGAGACTCCTGGCCTTCCACGGCGTGCCGCAGGATCTCGATTCGATGGTACTGATCGAGCACGGACAGACGGCGTTCGTCAAGACGTCGGCCGTGCTGCGTACGCTCGGATCGCTCGGCTTCCCGTGGGTGCTGCTGCTGCTGCTTCTCGTGATTCCAGCATGCGTGCGCGACGTGTTCTACTCGGCGTTCGCCGCACGGCGCTATCAGTGGTTCGGCCATAAGACCGAGGCGTGTCGCCGCATGACGCCCGAGCTACGAGCACGATTCCTACCCGAGGACTATCAACCGGCTGACGCTGTCGTGAGTCCATCACGTACCAAGGACTCTTGAGCGAGCGAGCGAGCTTGCGACACACGCACACATGCACCACGTTGATGATGTCCTTGTACAAACCATCGTCAGTATTGGCCTCAACATTTACTATATGATTGTATTTATGATCCAGTGTGGTCTTTGAGAGATAGTTTGTGTGATTGCTTGATCGATGGATGGATCGAGGGATAGG
>ERZ778023.4783-NODE-4783-length-10985-cov-61.696157_pt1 | contig 10985 bp, 11 predicted proteins | sample MGYA00375753_ERZ778023 | MGnify/ENA primary metagenome ERZ778023 (study PRJEB29350, sample SAMN05389822) | bioreactor metagenome | isolation source: Ammonium sulfate bioreactor | place: South Africa: University of Cape Town | collected 2014-04-04 ...
ACCATTCCAATCACCGACTACACGATGAACCAGTACCAATATCGAGCAGTGTTCAACAACTCGTTTGGCCAGGTGTCAACGAATATAGCTTCGTTGTACGTGTCGTTCGCACCGGTGATCACGAGTGAGCCCAACTCTACGGTGGTGAACGCAGGCTCGGGAGCGAGCTTCACCGCCGCAGCAGACCTGGCGAATCCGCCGTCGCCGAGTATTCAGTGGCAGCTGAGCACTGATGGCGGCACGAGCTGGACTTCGATTCCCGGCGCGATTCTCGGCATGTACCAAACGCCCACCACCACGCCGACCATGAACCAGTACCAATATCGAGCAGTGTTCACCAATGCTGTGGGCTCGAGCGTCTCGAGTGTCGCCACTTTGGTGGTTCACTTCTCACCGACGGTCGACCTTCAACCAGCGTCGGTCGCTGTTTCGAACGGACAACCGTTCTCGATGATGTCGAATGCCACCGGCAACCCGGTTCCGAGCGTGCAGTGGTTCGTGAGTACGAATGGCGGTACTACTTGGAACGCCGTGCCCGGCGCCACGAACAACACGTTCAACTCGATTGCCACGTCGCAGCTGGAGCAAGCTCAGCTGCGAGCGGTGTTCAACAACTCGGTCGGAATGGCGACCTCGTACACGGCGTCGGTGAGTCTCTTGCCGACCATTGGCCTCATACCGGATCCCAACGCCGGAGCCGTGTCGTTCGGTTCGGTGACTGAGCCACAGTCGCTTGGATTTACGGTCGAGAATGTCGATTACAGCCAGTTGACCGTTTCGGCGGTCACCTTTGGCGCCGGAACGCAGAGTTGGTTTTCGGTGCAGAGCGGCATTCCGATCGCGGCACTGGTTCACAACTCTCTAAGCACCGTTGTGGTCGAGTGCGCTCCACCTCCTAACGCTGGAGGTAACTTTACGGACACTATGACGCTGAGCACCAACGATGCGCAACACCTGACAGTGTCGTACACTCTGCAGTGCACGGCAGTATCGCAGTTCCGGGCCACTCCTTCTTCGATCGTTGTGGAGCAGCAGCTCTCATTCGGACCGATTGCGCAACCGAGCTCGGTCGCAGTCACGGTGATGAACACCGGCTATGATGTGCTGCTGGTCAATGCCAGTGGTCTCGTGCAGAATGCCACGTGGTTTGCCTTCGGCTCACCGCCAGCCTCGCTCTCGATGGCACTCAGCCGTGGTTCGAGCGGCTCGTTCAACGTGACGTGCACACCGCTCGCCGGAGGCTCGTTCTCAGACACGCTGTATCTGGCAACCTCGGACCCGGCGCAACCAATGCTCGCCGTATCGGTTACGTGCTCTTCGATCAGTCGGCTGTCGTCGAGCCCTCCGCTGGTACCGGGAAGCACGGTGCAGTTTGGAGTGGTGACGAGCGCGCAGACGCGCAGCTTCACCATCTCCAACACGGGCATCGAGCAGCTGTCGTTCAACAGCTCGTTTGTGTATGGCGGCGGTGGCGGCTGGCTGTCCTTGAGCCCGGGCAGCAACATCTCAGGCCTACAGCACGGCAGTTCGATCAATCTCACGATCACTTGCTCTCCACCGCTGTCAGCTCCGGCAAGCATGGCGAGTGACGTGCTGCAGATCTACTCGAACGACCCTTCGTCGGCCTCTCCGATACTCGTGAATGTCTCGTGTATCGGTTCGGGCCCGCGATACAGCTCGAACCCATCGGCGCTCTCGACGCTGAACTTTGGTCAGCTTTCGATCGGGCAATCACGCTCTCTCACGGTCTCGATTACGAACAGCGCCTTCGGCTTCCTGTCGGTATGGCTGCAGACACCGTTGTCAGCCTCGAGTTGGTACTCGATCGGCTCAGGCGTTCTGCCAATCAACTCGCTCGCACAAAACGCCTCGGTCGCGCTCACGATCCAGTGTGCGCCACCGGCCGGCTCCGAGGGAGTCTCAGCCGAGGTTCTCAATCTCGGTAGCAACGACAACTCGGAGCCGTTGCTCTCGTATGTACTGGTGTGCGACTCGCTCGGCCTCCCAGCTCCCGTTCCCTCTCCGACACCAGCACCTTCGCCCTCAATGTCTCCAGTAGCTGGTCCGCCACCTCCAGGAAGCTCTCCATCACCACCGCCGCCTCCAGGAAGCTCCCCAACACCGCCGCCGCCGCCTCCAGGAAGCTCTCCTCCGCCACCTTCAAATGCGACGTCGCCAGTACCGGCCCCTTCGATGCTGCCGAGCAACGCTTCAGTGGTGGTTCTTGGTCCGATGACGCCACCTCCAGCGCCTCCACGACCGCCACCGCCGCCGATGGTAAACGGCACTGCTCCGGTGCCGACGCCAACACCGACTCCGACGCCAGCGCCACCAGCGCCGCGTCCGAACGTCGCACCTCTGGCGCCGCCGCCGCCTCCTCCGCCAACACCCACACCGATCGCTACAATCCCGCCGACGGCACCTCCGCCCAACACTGTTGGCGTGCAAACTGTGACAGTGACCAACACTCCGGCACCGCCACCAGCGGATTCCAACGGCTCCTCGTCGCCAATGAGCGGCGGCGTTGCAACCGTGACCACTCACGTGTATGCCACTCTCGTTGGCTCGACGGCTTCATCCAGTCAGCCTATCGCTTCTGTCTCGCTACCGGTCGGAGCCATGTCGACAAACTCCTCTGAGATGAACTTTGTGGGCTCGATTCAAGTCAGTAACGCCAACGATACGGCTCTTTCTATTGCCAATCAGATGAACCCAGGCCTCGTGCAGTCTGCTGTCATCGACGTTACGTTTGTGATTGATGGCTTGGTATGTATTGCGAGCCATTGTCTGTTAATGTACCGTTCCGTTGCGCTGACGGCTATGCTGTTGCGCGTACACACGCACACACAGGAGTCAGGGTTGCCGACCACGATCACGATTTGCTTCGCGACCACCGATCTGAGCACTGCCAACAAGTGCCTGGGCTATATCGACCCGGCCTCCAACGTGTGGACCTGCGAGGATCGCTCGCTCACCGTGGTCAACAATCAGCTGTGCGGCGTGACACCGCACTTGACCAACTTTGCGATCCTGCTCGACGGCGGCAACGCCAACGGCAACGGCCGTACCTACATGCTCGGCTCGTTCACCAAGGACATTCAGCTCATTCTACCGCTCACCGGAGGATTCTTGGTACTCTTGATTGTGTTCGTACTCTTTCTCATGTACACGCGTTGGGGCAACTACTTGCTCTATGGCTCACGAGCGGAGGCCAAGCGTGCCTCTCGTCGCCATCGCGAGAGGCTCGGTCGAACGGGCAAGGACAATGGCGAAACCGATATGGCCTTGTAGGTCTATGCTTTGGTGTGCGTGTTACAACGTGGCCTCCTCCTAGGTAATTCCCTCCTACCACATGCATTTATGTGTTTGTGTATGTATATTCGCCAGTGGCAGGCAGTATCAGCCAGCCATCAGTATACCTGTTGAATTGTGTTGGTCTCCCCCAGAGCTAGCGGCCGGATAGCGTCGCATCCGGCTATCAAGCATTCAATAGATATCTATCTCATTTATTGTTGTCAGCACCATAACTTCAAGGTATTCTTGTATGGTAAGCCGCAGAAACCCCAAACCCAAACCCAATCCCAATCTCGGAGTGGACCGAGGTTACGTGGATTGCTCGAGATGGTCGTGGTCCATTCATTGTTCAGTTCCTTTGTGGCGCACGCATCTCTCTCTCTCTCTCTCTCTCTCTCTCTCTCTCTCTCTGCTAGCTCGTTCATTCATTCGTTCGTTTGTACATCATGGCCACGCGGTCCACAGTGGTCTACTTTGGAGTTTGGATGGCGTTCACTGGAAGTGAGGCTTCACGAGGCGAACGCCAAGCTCGTATCCTTGCATTCGATCTTCGCAAGAAGGTACCTCCGCTGGCGTCGCACCACGAACGACGAATCATTGCGGTTCTTGGGAGAGCTGACACGGTCAAGCTGTGGTATCTAGTTGATCTACTTTCTGAGGAAGGGTAAGCGAGATTCTGCCATTGCATTCTCGTTCGTCAGTCGCGTCGAGACTGATACCGTCTACAATCTCATGCTGCATCTCTACATCAAGCAAGAAACTCAACCGTATGGTGCTCCCGAATCAATCAAGAGCATCGACGAACTCATGAATCTCTTACACTTGTCATGTATACTAGCATCTCGTTTCGAGCACAAACCGAGGGCGAGAAGGAGACATTGGTATCATTGTTCCAGCAAGCCAAGGACGACGTCTTGAACACGAGCAACCCTGTTGCTTCTGTACGTCTCGATCAATCCATATGAATCCATCGAGTTGACAGAAGCAACAACACGAGGATCGCAGGTGCTGATAAGATTTGGCACGTCAGGTTCGAGAACCGATGCGAAGTGGCGTCTTGAAGAAGCAGGGCACCTTCTTCTGGTCCGAGCGCTTCTTGGTGCTGTATCGAGGGACGCTGCTCGTGTATCGCAATCCCGTACGTGCTTCGTGCCATTCGATCGGACACGAGTTCAACACTCCAGGCCAGACTCTGAATCAAACCGTGACCGATGCGATATGATACGATGCGATTGCAGGAGGCCGAGGCACCATTGAACATCATTCCTTTGGAGAGCGTGATACTCGGATCGATGGGCCCGTTGCTCGTCAATGTCACTTGCTCGTTCCGAGACTTTGTATTCGAGGCGCCAACCGAGGTATGCCTCCAGACTATCTCTACGTGTTAGGCAATCTGATCTGAGCGCGATCGTTCTCAGGAGGAACGTGAACAATGGCTCGTGGCTCTCGACAAAGCAGCGACGGTCGATCCATGAACCACGCTTGTTGGCGTGGGACTTTATGATATTCGGATGGCGCAGGTTGGATGGATTGTACATGTTGAATCGAATAGATGAGAGACCGATATTTGCGAGACAGATTGGCTCAGATATATGGATTCGTGTGTAAGTTGTCGTACTGATACCGCGAGTAGATATGGCAACGATGCAATCGTGGCCGAGTTGCTCGCGGTGATCGGGGCTGTCTCGCTCACGGCCTCGTACCGAGCGAGCTATTCGCTATCTCGCTTGCGCTTGACCGAATGTTCGGCACCACTATCAGCGTCAGCATCTCGGTCTCGCTTGCCAAGTTGTGCCTGACGTTGATTTGTTGTGGCGGTTGAAGGTTTGGTTGCTGCTGATGCCGGTGTAGTATCATCATCATCATCACTCGACTCGGAGTCTGACTCGGAGTCTGACTCGCTATCCTCGGCTGATGCATTGCTATCCTCGGCAGTGTTGTACTGGCTCTACCGAGAGCACCCGTGAGTCACTCATGGGCAAGAGCGAGTCATTGCCTCGATCGTGATGTGTACCATTGCATGCTGCCGCGTGGACTCCTTGGCATTGCGACAGAACTGCTCGTAGTTGTTCTTGTACTCTGCTGACTATCCGCATCGAATCTCGTCAGTGCGATGTCGATCGTTCACAACGCAAGGAATACGAATAGTAGAGTACGGTCTTTGAAGACATACGATATCTGGCATCAATGGATCGTCGGGGTTTGGCTGTGACAGTAGTACTTGCAAGGACTTGAGCACCGTGGCGATGTTGGATGCCGGACTCCATGCTCCCTACATTGCAAGCAGGTCATTCGCTACGCCGAGGAGGCTCTCGTCACAGTGGCGCGAGCATGGCGGAGAGCTTACCTCCTTGCCTTGATAGAGAATGTCCAAGCAGATGCGACCTCCATTGTCGATGTTGGGATGATAGATCGGTGTCACGAAGCGCATGGTAGGTGGTTGGATGGGATAGCGCTCCGGCAACGTGATGTCGATCTTGAAGAGGCCACCGCTGTACGGTGTACCTTCGGGGCCAGTGATGACTACACACAGCAGATGAATGAGGTCTCGAGTTGGTGCTGCTCGTTCCATGCGTGCCTGTGTGTTCGTCGTGTGCGTGTACCTGCTTCAAATGCATGAAGCGAGTCTCCCACAGGCCAGATCGAGATACCAGGCGGAGGTTCTCGAACCATTGCATCGATCTCCTTCTGAATACGAACGGTGGAGTTCATGATGGCGGTTGTCGTGCGCGGGTGCGTGCGTGCGAGAGAGGGAAGAGAAGCAACTATTACACCAAACCTCGCGATGTGTCACGATATCGATTGCGATTCGAGGTATTATTTCATCACGACGCACGCTTGGACAAATAAGCCTGCAGGCGTGCGAGCGTGGCACTGCGACCGAGCGTCGCAATCGTCTTGGGCACCTCGGCTCCGACACTGGTGGCCGTCAGAACATATCGCAGTGCGAGCCAGAGCTCGTTGAGCTTGATGCCGAGCTTGGGATCCGATGCAACGACCTTGAGTGCTGCGGCGATCGTGTCGGCCGTGAAGGGCGAGTCGGTGTCGTTCGGAGGCAGACGCTCGAGAGCCTCTCGCGCTGCCTCGAGGACTGCGGCGGTGTTGGGCTTGGTGGCCTTGAGTTTGAGCTGCTTCGAGTCGTCGGTCGCGTCGTACTTTGGCTCCTGAAAGAAGTAGTCGCTGCGTTCGATCAGGTCGCTCGTGAGCTGCATCCGACCCTGCGCACCGTCGTAGTGTGTGAGTTGGACGATGGCACTCGAGCACCGGCTGCGTGGCGAGGCTCGTACCTTGAGCGTTGCGATCACACGCAAGATATACTCATCTCCCAGTTGCGAGATTCGCTCGGCACCATGTCGTTCAACCAACTTGTCGCGAATATCGAAGAGCAGGGTCTCATCTCTGATTGCATGGACACCAAGCTGGTTAAGTCCCATAGCTGACTGACAGCACCACGTTGTGGGCCGAACGCGTTACATACGATCGATGCCGGAGATGCTGTGCATTGAGCCACGTGAGTTTCTCGAGCGTTACGATTGCGTTGCCCTTGTGAACCTTCTCGAGCGAGAACTACTCGATCGACCAGCCAGATATGTATGAGCAGGAGATGGCTCGTCAAATTCACAGCCACCGCTCAACGTATCGATTGGTCGTCAGTACCTGAGAGATCAAGTCGTTCATCGTGAGAATCTGCTGCGCTCCATCGTTTGGCGTCCAACCAAGCAACGACACGAAGTTGATCACGGCTTCGGGCAAGTATCCTTGGTCCTAGTGATGGATTGATTGCATGGTACTCGAATCAATCAACGAGTTTCTAAGAGAGAGTGTGTGGTCGGGTAATAGGAGCATACCTTGTACCACTGCAATGATGTATGGGCCTGACGCTTCGAGAGCTTCGAGCCGTCGGTATTGAGCAGCAAGGGAATGTGTGCAAACTCTGGTGGCCTCCAGCCAAAGCTCTTGTACAGGAGTACATGCTTCGGAGCTGATGACAGCCACTCCTTCGATGATGGCGATCACATGCCACATGCCACATGGTGCGATTACTTAACAATGCACTCGATGAGTCTCATCAATCTCACAACGAACCTCTCCACGAATGACGTGTGAGATGCCCATCAAGTGATCGTCGACGACCGAGGCCAAATGATAGGTCGGCCATCCATCCGACTTGAGGAGCACCTGATCGTCGAGCTGTGTGTTCTTGAACACGACCTGTCCCTTGACGACATCGTTGACGGTCGTGGATTCATAGCGAGGCACCAGCATGCGAACGACGTGTGGCTCGTTGGCATCGAGCTTCTGTTGAACTTGCTCGCGAGTGAGAGTCCAACAGCGTCGATCGTACGCGGCAGCAGAGGCGCCACCCGCCTTGGCTGCTTTGGTACGAAGCTCCTCGAGGCGCTCGGCACTGCAGAAGCAGCGATACGCGTGACCACGCTATCACAGCCACGAAATCACGTTCGTTCGTTGGCACCGGATGGATCGATTGAGAGGTTCAACGCGCATTGGTCGAATCAAGTGGCAGGTTAGTCATGGAGGCATCGACATCGAATGAGCGGCGACGACGACGATGCTCGTGTCACTCAAGCAGTATCATCATATGGACCTACATCAAGTAGCATCTGCGCATGTTCGCGATACACTGGCAGTCGCTCGGATTGCACAAATACATCATCGGGCACAAGTCCAGCCCATGCGAGATCTCGTTGTAGACTCTCTCGAGCTCCTGGAACCAATCGACTCTACAACGATAGAGAGTCGAGAGAGATGCATGTGAGTTGCGTGTATCAATGCTCAGCATCGAGTTCGATCGGCCTCAATGACATACGGTATCGGTGTCCTCGATTCGTAGCAGGAACGATCCATTATGTCTACGAGCAAAGAGGAAGTTGAAGAGCGCCGTGCGCAGTCCGCCGAGATGCAAGTGGCCCGTGGGACTCGGTGCGTATCGAACGCGCACCTCGGTGTTCGATGCGGTAGGGCAAGCAGCAGCAGAAGCAGCGCCGCTCGATAGGTGTCTATTGTGAGAGCAGCAGAGCAATACACGCGGTACACAAGCCACACGACGTAGCAATGAGGCCTCGCGGCCGAGTGGCACGAAGCGAGACATGGACGCAAGAGGCACTGGATGCGTGCAGCGCGAGGGAGGGAGAGCAATGGCAACCACCTTGCTGTTCCGCGCGTATCAATCAATCAATCAATCCAAACCAACCAACCAATCAATCTCTCGAAGGAAATGTATTGATGGATAACGATAACAACAGAACACTGATTCAATAGATTGATGGAACAAGAGTGACGGCACGAGCGATAACGATAGACAGACAGACAGACAGACAGACAGATAGACAGATAGACAGATAGATAGATAGATAGATAGATAGATAGATAGATAGATAGATGGATGACAGGTCGAGTCGGCTTGATGGTTGCGTTGTTCACAGTGCCATATCGGTTTCGGGGCTCACTGTCGTGATGCCCGATCGACGACGACGAGAGGCACGCTTGAGTTCGGCGCGAGAGCCGTAGAGAATGAATCGGCCCCAACGTGTGTACATCAGCAACAAGGCTGCCACAATAAGGATCAGAACGAAGCCCAGTGCGAGCGGTAGAATGAGCTGAATGTCCTTGCTGAACGAGCCGAGCATGTATGTGCGGCCTTTGCCATTGGCGCTGCCGCCGTCGAGTAGGATCGCAAAGTTGGTCAAGTGCGTCGTGGTGCCGCACAGCTCGTTGCCCGAGACCGTCAGCGACGTGTCTTGGCAAATCCAGGTGTTGGTGGTCGGGTCGATGTAGCCCAGACACTTGCCAGTGGTGCTCAGGTCCGTGCTTGCGATGCAAATCGTGATCGTCGTCGGCAGTTGCGCAGCCTGTATACAGCCACCACAAAGTAGGCGGAGGCCATCGATCGATTCTCGTGTTGGTTAGCAATCTTTGCCGACATCAAGCGCGCGCGTTAGACAACTGCCAATGCATACCGTTCCATTCACAACGAACGTCACATCAATGACAGAGGATTTCACCAGGTTGGGAGTGTTGGCCTCGGCTTGGCTCACTTGCGTCGGATCGGCCGTAGCGACTTGAAAGGTTCCTTCGAGAGCCGTAGCGCCTGCTGGCACAATGATCGACGCCACTGGTTGGGCTGAGCTGTCTGCGGCAGATAGACTCGTGTCGTACACGTGAGTGGTGGTAGAGGCCATCATGGAAGTTGGGTCGACGCTGGTGATCGACACGGTCTGGAGCACGGTGCTCATTGCCACAACCGGAGCTGGAAGGGTAGCGTTGGACGACGACGACAACGCTCCGATCGATCCGGGAGTCGGCGTCGGCACCACCATGGCATTAGGACCACCCGTCGGGTTCGGAGTGACGCTTGGTGACGCTGACGGCGATGCCGATGGAGAAGAAGTCGAAGCTGGAGTTGGTGTGGGCGTCGGTGTCGCTGGCAGCACCGCGCCGGGCGGCGTTGCGATCGGTGTCTGCGTCGGAGACGGTTTCTTGACGCCGAGCGAGGTGCATTCGAGATAGTAGGCCACGGGCGAGTTCTGCAAGTCGTTGGTCGAGAGATACAGCAAATCCACCACCTCGAAGCCGGCATTGGTTGGCGGAACACACGCGATAGTCACCACCTGCATCTGTGTGTTGTTGAGGCCCGAGATCGGAAGGCCCGAGCTAACTGAGAACCAGCCCGATTCGGGCTGTGACCTGAGCGACACCGACAGGTAGCCGTATTGCGAGTTCGTGACCACGAGCGACACCAGCGACGGCTCGCCAACGTATACCGACCCGAACGACAGCAGCGAGCCTGGCGGTGGATCCGACGCGAACCCTGGCCCGGCTGACGCACACGTCAGCTCGATATTGAGCAACGGCGACACGGGATCGTTGGTGCCGAGTATTAACGTGTCGGTGAAGGAGCCTGAGCTGGTTGCCGGTGGCGTGCAGGTGAGGATGATCGTTCCCGGCAATCCCCACCACACGAATAATGCCTCTCCGGTCGAGTTCGAGAACCAACTGTCGGCTCCCGCCAAAAACTCGGCCCCTACTTCAAGAGTGCCGAATCCAAGGTTCTGGACCACGATCGACATATTCGCCGGAGCAGCGAGCGTGCCGAACGCCAGCTGCGTAACTGCGCCGCCTGGAAGCTGCAGCGAGAGCTCCGGGACTGCCGTGCACGTCAAGTAGTAGCTCAGTGTCGGGTTGTTCGGGTCGGTAGTCGAGAGTACAAGAGTGTCTTGCGACGTCCCTTGCGCACTCGAAGGCGGCACGCACGAGACAATCAGTGTTACCGACTCTCCGTGTGCCAAAGTCGGACTTGATGGATACGATACGAGCCTAATCCAAAACTTTCCTGCCGGGATGGTGGTGTAGCTGATGCTCACGCTCGAGTAACCGTAGTTCGTGAGAACGATAGTCTGGTTGCTCGGCGACGAGATCTGGCCAAAATCAAGGAACCCAGCCGGCGGTTGAGACGCTATCGTTGCCGCAAGTGAAAGTACTGCAGCATCGCTAATCGTTGATCCAGCTGCATTGGTGAACACTGCTCGATATTGGTACTGGTCCATCGAGCCTTGAGTGATGGGTACCAAAAGAATAGTTGAGGTGGCACCGGCAATATTGATCCACGAAAACCCTCCGTCGGTGCTCAGCTGCCATTGAACGGTCGGTGCTGGATTGCCGATCGTCGCCGA
>ERZ778023.4790-NODE-4790-length-10965-cov-5.333089_pt1 | contig 10965 bp, 10 predicted proteins | sample MGYA00375753_ERZ778023 | MGnify/ENA primary metagenome ERZ778023 (study PRJEB29350, sample SAMN05389822) | bioreactor metagenome | isolation source: Ammonium sulfate bioreactor | place: South Africa: University of Cape Town | collected 2014-04-04 ...
TGGTCTTGCTTTGATGATGTACGAGCAAGATTTTGACGACGTGGTAGCCCCCAACACCTGGTTCGACGCCAACGGGCGTGTTTACACGTGGTTTGAGCTACTTCTGCCGTACAGCAAGAATAAGGACATCGGCGTCTGCCCGAGCGCCGATAAGTCCACTCTCTTCACTTCCGACAGCCCGCTGGGCACGAAGCAAGCCTATGTCCTGAACAACTTCTACTGGTGGGACAATCGGCTTTCGATCTTTCAGCAAGGCTCCGAGTCTTCATCGACTTCGATCGAGAACCTGACGGGCGGCGTTTACTGCGTCGATGGTGGCGTTTGGACGGCGCATGGTGGGGATCCCTGGACACCCGACGAGCCGAAGTTCCAGTATCAGGCAACGCTGTACCCTTGGGCTGGCATTTTCAACAACTTGGCGGCGCAACCCAACGTCTCCCCGATTACGATCATGACGTTTCAAGGTGCAATCATCGCCCGACACAACGCCGGAACGAACGCGGCCTTTCTGGATGGGCACTCCAAGTTTGTGAAGGTGACCGAACTGCTCAAGAAGAAGGTTGAGACCGGTACGGGTTACGACCTTTACACCTACTTCACCAAGGCGGTCATTCAGTGAAGATTCTAGGATCCTTGGGCTTGTTGGCGGTCCTTGCCCTTGCCTCCATTGGATGCGGTTCCCCCGGTGGTGAGGAGAAGCAAGCCTACGATCAGCTTCAGGTTAAGCCTCAGACCGAGCAGGACAAGAAGATGATCGAGTCGATTACCGGCAATAAACCCACCAATATGGAACACGCAGGGATTCCTTCGAAGCCATAAATAGACTTCCATTGAGGCCGCCGCGTGAGCGTCCTCAATGGACTACTGATTGATTGGCGTCACGATGCGGGGGAGGAAGTCGGCCGACTTTTTAAGCACCGCAATCGAGACGTAATCCGCATTGCCGGCTTCTTCGGAGTTTGGCAAGCGATTTCCCTTAGCGATGCAGATCATCTGTCCATCGCGAGATTCGAAGATCATTCCTCCGAGGACATCGCTACCGCTGCGGGTAAATCCCTTTGATTTGTAAAATCGCTCGGCACGGGACGTTACTTCCTCGAACTTTGCCTTGAAGGCGTATTGTTCGCCGAAGTACTTCCGCGAGGTTGCCCCGGTTGGATCTTGGACATACGAACTGGCTCGCCCCACTTCCACATAGTTTTCCATGAAGCCAAGTTCCGGGTGACGTTGGGACCTTCCCAATGTGCTCCAGACCGCAGCCAAAGCACCCATCACGATGACGACCCCGAGTAAGGGCAACATCCGTTGGCCAATTTTGACGGGCGTCTTCATCAATGCAATTATATCGGGGAATTTGTGGATTTATCCTAGAGTCTGTCGGCAAGGCGGCGTCTCGATAGTGTTTATCAAGCGGCGAAGAGTCGGCTTGACCGTAGAATCAGGACGGGGCAAGGAGCGAAATTTGAGAGTTCGTAAGAGCAGCTGCCTACGACGAATGAACTCAGCGGAGAGTGGCGGCTGGCCCCGACAACGACCAGGTCGACGTCTTTCTCGGCGGCGATCCGGGCGATTTCTTGGCTCGGGCATCCGATCCCGGATATCCCACTTGCCGTTTGGGCGCAGCGGGCCAGCCTTTTGGCAGCGGTGGCAGCCATTCGATCGGCACACTTGAGATCGTCCTTAGTCACTGGCAGGTAGATCGAAAGGTCAGAATCGGCGGGGATATGAGGGAAGGGTTCAATAGAGACCACGTAGAGGTTTTCAAACACGGAGTTAGGCATACTCTCTAAGCAATCCAGGACGACTTTAGAACCCTCCTGATCGTCCACGGCGATGAGTACATCTAGAGATTCCTTTGCGCGGATGCGGGGCACCGAGCCTTGGTGTGCATTTCGGTGGAAGGGCCGACCCACCAATACAGAGGCGCCGGAATACAAAATCAACTTGCGGGAGACGCTTCCGATCATTTTCGAAAAGGATGGCGCTCCGCTCCCGCACACGAACAAAGTTTCCCGGTTTGGAAGACCCTGCGCTAAGGCGAGCAGTTCGGTTGAGGCGTCGCCTTCTAAAAGAAGTCCCTGGGCAGGCACACCTCGATCAATCCATTCGCCTGCAATCCGATCAATCATCTGCCGGGCTATTCTTCGACGGATTTGAGCCGTGTTGGCAAGAAAAACTTCAGCTTCCAGGGCCTCGATACCCGTGGGCTCAATCACAGTAGCAACCACGATGTCAGTCGACTTTGGGAGCGGTAGCTTTTCGAGCATTGAACTCGCGATATCCGACTCAATGGAACCGTCTGCGGCTAGCAATACCTGCATCCTCAATATCGTGAGGGATCAGCGAAATGTCGGCAAGATCACTCTTCAGTGGACTAGAAAAGGAGGACAGACAGATTCAATTTGAGCTGGTGTAGGCCGAGTCCAGCTCTCGGACGATGCACATGACTCGAACACCCGCCGCCGTTTCTACGGGGGCGAGAGAGGCCGCGATCGGAAACTCCTCACCGGATTTGCGAAGCCCCGGCGAGGCGGAGTGGGCAGCCATCTTCCTTTTGACGGGGTCTTTCATATAGCCTTCCCGATGGCGAGCATGAACCACGCGGTACCTCTCGGGAATGAGATTGATGAGAGGGCTCCCTTCTATTTCTTCTCGCTCATATCCAAAAAGTCGCGCGGCTTCTTCATTTGCGATTTCGACTTCGCCGTTATCTCTGACGATTAGGATAGCTTCGGGGGCTTCCATGACCAGTTTGAGATGATAGTTGGTCTCTGGATCGCCCCACTGTTCGCCGGTCACATGTTGAAGTTTGTCAGCCAACCGACGATTTTGTTCTCTCAGGTCTTCAATAATCGAATCTAGCTGCTGATGAAGAATCGTGGCGATCAGTTCTGGTCGACTATAGGGGCCGATTTTGATGCGGACTCGCCCCCAGTAAGTACTTACAGTGGCCTCGCTAATGCCGAGGACGTGAGCGATGGAGCTATCGGTATGCCCCTGTGCGGCCAGCTCAATGAGTTGCCTTTCTCGGTCGGACAATTCAATATTTCTACGCTTGTCCACAGCCAGATTCTATCACGGCTCAAGATGTTCGCCCCACGCTAAATGTGAGATTGCCACGGAATGTCTTTGTCATCCAAATCGATGACAAGCATTCGATTGACGTAAGAAGTGGCGACTGGCAAAAGAATCTGTCCTTGCCGAGACTGATCTTAGTCAAAAATGTCATTTGACCGAGGACAAGCGAGGAATGGCGATATGACGACGCCGAGACTTCGAACCCAATGGAGTTCCGACGGAATGGGCTCTCATCCTTGTTGTTCTCTGCTCGCGCCATTCACTTGGCGCAAATCGATCCTGGCAGCGATACGAATTCTTCAATTAGGCAGGTTGTTGCCCAGGTCCAGTAACCGAATAGCCAAGGAGGAACCATGAACACATCCATCACCCCTACCCAAACCACTTTGAGTCCGTTTGAACGACTCCACGGCATGATGGAGGATATCTTCCCTTCTTCGAGCCTTCTCCGCGGAACATGGAATCCGGCCGTCGATATCAAGGAGACGGACAATTCCTATACCTTTCTCGTGGAGCTACCCGGGATGAACAGTGAAGATCTTGACGTGGAAATCACAGGAGAAATGTTGGTGATTCGCGGCAAGCGCGAAGAAAGCAATGAAGATTCTAAGGAAGGCTATCTGAGAAAGGAACGGTACTTCGGCAGTTTCTATTGGTCATTTAGGATCGACGGTCCCATTCAGGCGGATAAGGTCGAGGCCAGCTACAACAAGGGCATCTTGGAGGTTGTAGTGCCCAAGAACGCCCAAGCAACTTCTCAGCGCATCCAAGTGAAGTAGGCCGTAGAATCGGATGGGTTGACGTTGCCAACCCATCCGATTCTGGTCACGATCAATTTAGAGATCCTCTTTACAGTGGCGGCATGGTTAGTTTGGCCGCCGCTTTCTGTCTCATTACGGCCCGCACGCCCAACGTTGTGCTCATTTACGCCGACGACTTGGGCTATGGCGATACTTCCGTTTACGGGGCGACGTCCGTCAAGACTCCAAACGTCGATCAGTTGGCGAAGAGTGGGATCCAGTTTACAAGCGGGTATTGCTCTAGCGCCACGTGCACACCTTCTCGCTATTCACTCTTGACGGGTCGGTACGCATTTCGGCAACAAGGAACGGGAGTTTTGCCGGGAAATGCAGCGTTGATCGTTCCGACCGATCAGATCACCTTGCCCAAAGTGTTTCAGCGAGCAGGCTACGCCACGGGGATTGTGGGCAAATGGCACCTGGGGCTGGGCGACTCTCGGGATCAGGATTGGAATAGTCCGGTGACGCCCGGGCCCCGGGAGTGCGGGTTCGACTATAGCTTTATCATGGCGGCCACCGGCGACCGTGTTCCGTGCGTCTATCTGGAGAATCAGCGGGTGGTGGGACTCACGCCCGACGATCCGATTCAAGTAAGTTACGCCAAGCCATTTCCGGGTGAGAAGACGGGGGTAGAGGAATACGACTTCCTCAAGATGAAGCCGAGCGATGGGCACAACCAGGCAGTGGTCAACGGCATCCCACGCATTGGCTACATGATTGGGGGAAAGGGGGCGCTCTGGAAAGATGAAGACCGGGCGGACGTTTTCGTCTCGAAGGGCGTGGAGTTCATCGAGAAAAACGCGGCGAAGCCGTTCTTCCTTTACTTCGCCACCCACGACATCCACGTACCCCGCGTGCCGCATTCCCGTTTTGTTGGCAAGACAAAGATGGGACCTCGGGGAGACGCGATCGTGGAGTTCGACTGGCAGGTAGGACAAATACTCTCGGCCCTGGCTCGACTGAAATTGGCGGACAACACGTTGGTGATCTTGACGAGCGATAATGGCCCGGTGATCGACGACGGTTACCAGGATGAGGCGGTCGAGCGACTCGGAAATCACCGGGCAGCGGGGATCTATAGGGGTGGGAAGTACAGCATCTTCGAAGGTGGGACCCGGGTACCGATGATTGTGAATTGGCCCGGGCATGTGAAGCCAGGCACGAGTTCAGCTATGGTTAGTCAAGTTGACTTCTTGGCGTCTTTCGCCTCCATGACGGGGCTAGATCTGAAAGCGGGAGACGCACCGGACAGTCTAGATGTGCTTCCGTCCCTGCTGGGGCAGTCCACGACCGGTCGCACTTCGGTGATCGAACACGCAGGGACGCTGGCGATTCGGAAAGGAAAATGGAAGTACGTGCAGCCATCCGAAAGGGCGCCATACGATGTCTCGACCCGAACGGAGTTAGGCAATTCTCGTAACGATCAGCTCTTCGATCTTTCGACCGATCCTGGGGAGCGACACAACGTGGCGGTCTTGCACCCGGAGGTGACGGCGCGATTGAGAAAAGAACTCAATGAGGTGGTGGCGGGAGGGACTTCCCGATGAATCGCTCTCTCCGAAGAATCTTTTGCCGGCCGAACAAATATCTGCGCAGTCCAAAGAATTTCTTGCTGAGCGTTCGGGAGTCGGTGGGCCTGCGGTAGGGTTAGTCGGAAGGTTTGCGATGGAGTCTAGGCGAGATTTTCTGAAGAAGGCGGCGCTGCTCTCGGGGGCGGCGTTTTGGTGGTCGGTACCGGAATCGATTCGGCGGGCGATTGAGATTAATCCCGAATTGGGGACGACCTTTTTGGATGCGGAACACATCGTAATCCTGATGCAAGAAAATCGCTCGTTCGATCACAGCTACGGGTCCTTGCAAGGGGTGAGGGGCTTGAACGATCCCAGGGCTCATGTCCTGCCAAACGGCAACCCGGTTTGGCTTCAGACCAACGTGGACGGCGAGATTTTCGCCCCGTTCCGACTGGATATCAAAGAAACAAACATCACTTGGATTGGTGGCCTTCCCCACTCTTGGGGCAACCAGGTGGATGCGCGGAACGATGGCGGGTATGACAAGTGGCTGATCGCCAAGCCGTCTGGATACAAGGGCTACTCCAAGAAGCCGATGACGCTGGGGCACTACACGCGGCAAGATATTCCGTTCTATTACTCGCTGGCCGATGCGTTTACGATCTGCGATCAGCACTTCTGCTCTTCTCTCACGGGAACGACTCCCAATCGATTCTATCTTTGGTCAGGGACGATTCGGGATGAGGCCAATCCGGAAGTTAAGGCTCATGTTTATAACGAGGAGCTAGATCATGGGCATGAGGTGAAGTGGACGACCTTTCCCGAAAGACTGGAGGATGCAGGGATTTCTTGGAAGATCTATCAGAACGAGATCGACCTGGCAACCGGGTTGTCCGGTGAGGAGAGCTACTGGCTTTCTAACTTTGGCTGCAACCCAATTGAATATGTATCTCAGTTCAACGTGCGGCTCTCGCCGCGGCATAGGAAGCATTTAGAAGCCCGGCTCCAAGCTCTCCCGGGAGAGATCGACGCCTTGCAGCAGAAGCAGTTCACCGGGAATGCGACCGAGGCGGAGCTCAAGCAGTTGACAAGATTGAAAGCGGAACTGAAGGACACGCAAGAAGGACTGGAACGGTGGAGCGAGGAGAATTGGAACCGGCTTTCTCAGCGAGAAAAGAACCTGCATGAGAAGGCGTTTACCGTAAACGAGAACGATCCAGATTTCCGAAAGTTAGATTCGCTCACCTATCAGGATGGCGCAACGCAGCGGCAGGTTAAGGTGCCGAAGGGGGACGTGTTCCATCAGTTCCGTCAGGATGTGCAGGATGGCAAGCTGCCCACCGTGTCTTGGCTCGTGAGCCCGGAGAGTTTTTCGGACCATCCGTCTTCAGCCTGGTATGGCGCTTGGTACGTTTCTGAGGCTCTGGATATCTTGACCCAAAATCCAGAGGTTTGGAAGAAGACGATCTTCATCCTCACTTACGACGAGAACGATGGCTACTTCGACCACGTTCCCCCGTTTGTGGCGCCGAATCCTTACAAAGCGGAGAGCGGAAAGGTTTCCGAGGGAATTGATCCGCGGATGGAGTTCATTACGGAAGAGCAGGATTTGAGGTTCCGACCGCGATATAAGCCGCGCGAGAGTTCGATTGGGCTGGGGTACCGCGTGCCGCTGGTGGTGGCTTCGCCTTGGAGCCGGGGCGGGTGCGTTTGTTCGGAGGTGTTTGACCACACTTCGGTCCTTCAGTTCTTGGAACACTTCTTGAGTCATAAGACCGGGAAGAAGGTGGAGGAATCGAACATCAGCGCATGGCGGCGGACGGTGTGCGGCGATTTGACTTCGATCTTCCAGGCCTATAACGGCGAGAAGTATGAATTGCCCTCATTCCTGGCTCGCGACGAGTTTGTAGAAGGGATTCACAAGGCGCAGTTCAAGAGTCCACCTACCGGGTTCCAGCAGGTGAGCCCAGAGGATGCGGAGGACATACGCCAAGGACAGAAGAAAGCCCCGAACGTGGGCAGCCAGGAGCGCGGGACGAGGAAGTCTTGCGCTCTTCCCTATGAACTTTATGTGGATGGTGGGCTTTCTGACGATGGCTCAGCACTGCAGATTTCGTTCCGGGTGGGCAATAAGGTGTTTGGCGAGCGTTCGGCGGGATCACCCTTTAATGCTTACGCGTACTTGGGCGACGGAAAGATGCAGGCACGAGCCTATGCCGCTGCGCCGGGGAAAGAACTTTCGGATCGTTGGCGGTTGGAGAGTTTCGAGGGGCGAAAGTTTCACGTTCGGGTGGACGGGCCCAATGGCTTTATGCGAGAGTTCAGGGGCGATGGCTCGGGGCGGTTTGAGGTGAAGACCGATTATGTTTTGGACAAGACCAAGATGCCAACGGGCGAACTAGAACTGACCATTCGCAACCGATCCGGGCGGGCTCAGAAGGTGGATGTTGCCGACCGCGCCTATGGTAAAGCTACCGTCTCTAGGACGGTGGCCTCCGGCAAAAGCGAGACGATTCGGGTCTCGACGAAAGACTCCCATGGCTGGTATGACTTGGCGGTGCTCATTCCAGACTCGGAGGCCTTTGTGCATCGCTTGGCCGGGCGAGTCGAGACCGGCCAATGGAGCATTTCCGATCCGGCCATGGGGAATCCGGCAGGCTTATAGTCTGACGACTCCGGCGGGATTGCCGTCTTTGTCCAATACGGGGACCTCGATCCTTACGGTGAATCCTCGCTCTACGATGAGATAGGCTTTGCGGTTAGGATCGACGCGTTGCAGGAGACCGATGGCGCTTTTGGGGCCAGCCGTTCCGGGGGGGATGCTCTCTTGGTATTTTTGGAGTGCCCTTACTTGGTTCAGGGCCAGATTTGTGAGCGTTCCCCGCGGATTCAGTTCGATTCTGGTGGATGCATCTGGTGTGGCAAGAGCCTCGGTTAGTTGGGCGGGGGTCAGCGCGTTGAGGCACGCAATGCGGAAGTTCTGCCGGTCTTGGACGATGGCAATGTCTTCTTTTCTTCCCACGGTGGGTCTCGCGTTGGCGACAATTGCAGCGATGGCTCGCTTCCGGACTTCGATGGGGTCGAGTTCAAAGTTGTATTCGTTCGCGGTGGCGATGAGGCGGGCGCCGAGGGCCTTGGCGGACCACTTCATAAGGTCCAGCTCAGGCATGTCTTTTACTTGAACATAGATCGGAATCTCTTGGTAGATCCAGTGAGATTTGACGGGCTTTGAGAGGGGGCCGTTTAGCTTTTGCACTTGAAGCGCGTCGGATTTCTCGGTGGCGAACGTGATCGTGCCGTTTTGGACGGAAGAGGCGGGGAGGTCTACGAAATTGATGGGGAGGTCGCTGGACGCCGTTGGACTTGTCGGAAGCTTACTCGCTCGGATTTCTGCAATTTTGGATTCAATTTCCAGTTGATCGGATTCCGATTGGCCCCCTCCTCGATAGACGACCTCGGTTACCAGTCGCTTTGGCAGGAGTTGATCGCTGAGGACGAGGTCTATGCCAGGGAGGATGGCGAGTTGAGTTTGCTTGCGGATGGAACGGGCCATTAGGTCGAAGTCGTCGATCTCGAAATCGGCCTTGGGGATAGTGTGCGCCGCCGAGAGAGCGAGAACGACACTTCGATTCGCGCCCTTGGCGAGAGCGCCTACGAATTCGTTGGGGGCGCCGCCCGGAAATTGGACGGCGAGGAGAGTGGCTGCCAGCAGTGTGATCATGTTTGCGCCTCGACTAGTCTTTGACGCGGAACGGCGTTGGGGGTTTCGGTCCGCTCGTTGTTCTCTAGTCGGGTTATGCAGCCTTCGGCGCGGGACGAACTTTTGGCGTATACGCTTACACGGGGGGATTCCGAGTTCATTCATCAGCATGCGGTCGACGCGCTGGCTGCCTCTGATATTGAAGGTTCGAAGGCGATTCAGGTCTTCTTTGGCTTGGCTGGGTTGTATCTCTTTTTGGAGCGGGGAAACTCGGGTCGAAAGGTTCAAGCGGCCCACGCTTTTATGTCGCAGATTCAGAAGGTTTGGCCGGTGTTTGATAGGCCCCTAGGAATAGCGGGGGTTTCCGTCGAGTACGTCCTGGGATTTCCGGCAGGGGAGGCGCGCGATGCGGCGGTTCTGCGGTGGTGCCGGGCGGTGTGGGAGATGTGGGGCGCCGAGCGCGAAGGCGCTCGGCGGGAAACGGACAGGTTGCTTGAGGGTTGGCTCGGTCCTGGGGATCAGGAGACCGAGCGATAGACTTTGTCTGAATCCTCAGAGGTCGCGCGCAGTTGTCCAATTTTCTTCTTCGATATTGGCCGAACTTTTTCGGTTCTAGGGCATTCGACAATAGCCGCGCCGTTTGTAGCCGTGCTTTTATTGACCTTGCCCTAGCGAAAAGCCGGGCTGGCCATCGAAGAGGCAAAGGGTCTCGGATTTGATGAAGTCGAGGTCTTTCTCTAGGATATTGACCAGCAATTCCGCGAGTTGATCTTTGGGAATCTCGACCTGCGGACTCGAGATAAAGCGGCAGCGCCAGTGATCGGTGAGGAAGGTTTCGGGGAGTCCCTCAGGCCATACCTTGACGCCTCGGTTGGTGATCATTTGGAGGTGCAGGTCTTTGGTTTCGGCCGCTTTGAGTCGATCTGCCAGTTCGGAGATTGGGCCGTTCCACTGGATGAACATGTCAATACCGACAAGTTCCTTTCGCTCGGGCGTCCCCTTCTTTTGTTGCCGAAGCTGTGGCAAGGGGGTGGATGGCGAATAGGCGATGGAGCTGAATTGGACGGGCGTCAGGTCGAGGCGTTCACAGACGGCGAGGGCGAACTCTTGGGTGCCGACCAGGCTCTTAGACATTCCCTCCTGGAATATGTCTCGGGTATGGACTCCTTCCTCAATCGTGCGGAGCCAGGCGTTGTGGATTCGGCTGGCGACATCGTGTTGTCCTAGGTGAACTAACATCATCACCGCGGCCAGCAACAGCCCGGATGGGTTTGCCTGGTTGAGTCCGGCGATGTCTGGCGCGCTGCCGTGAATGGCCTCGAACATGGCGCAGTGATCGCCGATATTGCTTGAGGGCGCCATTCCGACGGAACCGGCGACCTCGGCGGCTACATCCGAGAGGATATCGCCATAGAGATTTGGCGTTACGATGACATCGAAGTCTTCTGGGCGGCAGGCAACCTGGGCCATTCCGATGTCGATGATGCGGTGCTCTCTTTGGATTTCGGGATATTCCGCGCCGATTTCATCGAACACCTTGTGAAACAGACCATCGGTCAGTTTCATGATGTTGTCTTTGGTCATGCACGTGATCTTTTTGCGTCCATTTGCCCGGGCGTACTCGAAGGCGTACCGGCAGATGCGCTCGCAACCGGGCCGGGTGATGAGTTTGAGGCACTGGTAGACCTCATCGGTTTGACGGTGCTCGATCCCAGCGTACAAGTCCTCTTCGTTTTCCCGAATGACGACGATATCCATATTCGGGTGCTGAGTCTTTACAAAGGGGGAGTAGGCGATGCAGGGGCGAACGTTCGCGTAAAGGCCCAGGGTTTTGCGGATGGTCACGTTCAGACTCTTGTAACCTACGCCCTGCGGG
>ERZ778023.4791-NODE-4791-length-10956-cov-107.852307_pt1 | contig 10956 bp, 9 predicted proteins | sample MGYA00375753_ERZ778023 | MGnify/ENA primary metagenome ERZ778023 (study PRJEB29350, sample SAMN05389822) | bioreactor metagenome | isolation source: Ammonium sulfate bioreactor | place: South Africa: University of Cape Town | collected 2014-04-04 ...
AAACAGAGATTAACATAAAATATTGGCACATATCTTTCCCTCACTGTCATCTCTCAAACATCCTTCCTCATATTCCCCCTCCATGATCTCTTCAACACCACCGTCGTTTCCCTCTTCTCTACAGTCTCTCCAACACCACCGTCGTGTCCCTCCCCTCTACAGTCTCTGAACCAACCTTCCTCACCTTTACTTCATCATCACTATCGAAATCTCTAGAGTTAACTTTTTGAAGTACACATAACGATCGGATTTCAATCCGATGTTTCCGCATTTATTTTTAGTTTTATGCAAGAAAAAAGTAGTACACTTATATATTAGTAACTACCACCATAAATATAGTTTGTGGAATGTCTGTCTTATTGAATAATCTTTAAGTTTTGTCTTTGACTGAAGTAAATAGCTCACAGTGTCTGATGCTTCAGGACCACCTCCACACAAAGTAAGATAATTCATATGACGAATATTTTCATTTTCTTTTTCGAATAAAAACAATATTATTGATTCGATATCTTTACGATAGATTCTGATGGTTAAATTTTCAATTCTTGGACATAAACTAACGAGTAATTTTGCTTTCACTAATCGATATTCGCCATTAAAAGCAATTTTTTTAATTCGATTTGTTTTGGATACAGTTCGAAAAATATCATTTTGATCAGATGTCTTTTGATAATCTGCATAGCCAAGCATTGATTCAAATGCTAAATCAAGAAGATTCGGTGTAACATAGAGTAGTTCAACAAGTGTTTGAAATGACACATTTTGACATTGAAATGTTAGTTTAGTCAATTGTTTCAGAGGAATTAGACGATTAACAACAGGACCTATTGAAGTAAAACGAGTAGAGAAATTCTTCGTAAAAGTAAGTTCATCGACATTGGCAAAATAATTGAAATAGTCAGTTAGACTTTTCTCGTTTGATATTTGAAGATGTTTAATCGAATGAAAATTAGATTCATCAACCAACTGATCTAAGTTGCATGTTTTTCTATGAAGAAAGAAAAATGAATAAGAAGAAATATATTGGTCATAGTAATAATTTATACTTGTAAGATCGTTTAGAATAGAAGATAAATTTTCCTTCATCGAAATTTTCATACGAAAAGAACCATTTTCGTTGAGTCCAAAACGAAGTTTGAAATTGATCGATTTCATTTTTGATTTGCACATATTCGGAAGGATCGGTTATGAACAAATGAAATTGAACATCGAAAATACGTAAATTTAATAGATAAGATTGAATCAATTGTTGCCATCGATTTGCATTCATGCATTGATAGTCTCTGAAACTAGCAGTTCTAAGACGAAAAGTTTGAAGAGTTCGACAGCAATCTCTTAACATTTGTTCGATTCGATGGACTTCAAACATACGTACATTTAACGAGAGATTTGTTAAATGTTCCAACGAAATTGAATGTACTGGTGTTTGGTTAACTCGATGATCGTCAAAATTGAGAAATACATTACGAAGACAGGGCATATATGATAATAGATTTTTAACTATTTCAACATAGATTGTATTGGTAATAACAAGATGTTCAATTGAACTTGACGGATTAGTACAAAATGGTAATTCTAAATTGGAGAGCAAGTATTCTGTTAATGTTAATTTGCAAGATTTTAATTTAATTAAACTAAAAATTTTCAAATAAATAGAAGATATATTATCTTTCACATCATCAAGACAATTGATGACCAATGAAGAAAGTTGCGATAAATAAGATAATTGTTCGACAATTTTGACAAGATCTTTGAATAGAATGTTAATATTCAATGTTTCGATTCGCTCGAATTCTATTAATTGGCAAGAGAAAGGAGAATTCTGATTCAACATAAATTCATTGAAGATAAACATTGAACGAATTCGACATACGTTCGATTGAATAAAATTATTATTGAAACGTTCAAGTGCTGATTTTGACATTGATGAAAGATGAAGTTTGATTGGAAAATTTGATTTCATAATAAGTACATTAAATCGTCGATTTAAATGTGCAAAAATGTCATAAACATGTATGACATTCATATATTCAAATATTTCATAAATTAATTCATTGGATAGATCTTCAAAAGATGAGACCAATGTTTGTTTTGTTTCCATTTGAAAGTCGTTCAAATTTGAATTTACGAATGAAAAGGTAATAACATTCACTGATGATGTAAATATATTATTAATAAATTACGTATATAAAATAGAAATGTTGGAAATTTCCCAACGAAAAGCAAAACAAATGTGAGCATATATTCGATATTCGTATTATTCATTGACAGGTGTTCTGTTTCATTCGCCACCCTCAAGATAATTAGTCAGTCATGCAAGAGTATGACTCATGTAAGAATATCTTTTAATAACAATTTAAAGTTCTAATCACAAATCAGTCAGATAGTTTATTTTCTTTTTTCAATCATAGTCTCAACACTCGCACGAAAAGTGTTGTATCAGTAACGCACAAATTTTTGAATACGATGATTATTTCGATCAGTTACATACAGATTATATTGCCAATCTAATGTCAGACCCCATGGATCATTGAGTTGTGTTGGACTTGTTCCTGGCAAACTTGAATTACCTGCAATTGTTATTCCTGTTGTATTCCATTGAAGTATCGCTATTCGATCTATAAGAAGAATAAGTTTTCGTTCGAATTTTATGCAATGTTTTACCTACATGTTTTGCTTTTGGTTTAATGAATAAAATAAGAAGAAATGTTGTAATAATCGCAATCAGTATAAGAAAACCAATACATACTCCAAAAGCAAAATAACAATAAATAAAAGTTACTTTTTCTTTTTTCTCAGATCTCGATGTAAATTTTATATCGCAGCTTTTCACGAAATCGGATGTTTTCCTGCAAACAAAAATAAACTATAGTATTCTTTCATACAATGTCTCTGGCTGTTGCAGTTGTCAATGCTTGAGCATGATGAAATGAGTTACATTTTGTATGATTAGTGAGTCTACTTGAAGAACGAATATTGACATGAATTATTTTTCTTGGACGATTTCGAGAACGTCTTTTCTTATTTCGTTGATGCTTACTCATACTACTTCTTTTTAGTTTATGAGTGGAAAGAGAAATTAAACATGTTTAGACTTGAAAATAAACAATTCTTATTTATGCACATTTTTCTCTCTCCTTAATACATTAAAAAAAGAAACATAAACGACGGGCGTTAAGTAGATTATAAATTTGAGGGTGAAAAAAAGTATATCCGTGTAGGACTCTAAAATAGGGTTAAATTTGGTTCTTTATACGATCGAGATTATTTTCGTATATCTCTCGATGAGGGTGATTGGCTAATAACGAGTTTCGTGCAATATCGAACGCTTTTTCATAGAATGAAAGTGCTTTTGAATAGTTTTTCATGCTTTCATATGCTACACCCATATTGTTATATGTGGAGGCCAAATCAGGATGATTGGGAGAAAGTGATATTTGTCGAATTGCAAGTGATTCTTTGTAATTGGAAAGTGCTTTGGCATAGTCACCTAGATTTTTGTATATCACACCAATGTTGTTGTAGGACGATGCCAAGTCAGGATGATTGAAAGGAAGTAATTTTTTCTTGAATGCAAGTGATTTTTCATGATTTGAAAGTGCTCCAGTGTAATCATTCATGTTAAAGTATGTATTTCCGATGTTATTGTAGGATGCAGCCAAATTAGAATAATTAGGAGAGATTGATTGTTCTTGAATTGCACGGGATTTTTCATAATAAGAAAGCGCTTTTGCATGTTCACCCATGTTAGAATACATTCCACCGATGTTGTTGTAATAACTAGATAGATTTTCATTTGGTAACGGAGTCTTTTTTTCTTCAATACTAATAGATTTCTCATAAAAACTAATGGCTTTTTCATATTCTCCTTGCTGATATTTCATCAAACCGAGTTGATTGTAAACAGGTGCTTTGAAACTCTCCACTGTTTCTCGTTCCAAGATCATTTCGTAGATTTGTTGTGCCTTATCAAACTGACCCATTTTATACAGTACTGAACCTAAGCGGTACCATCCTCTAGCGTCAGGAAAGCATTCTTCTCGAATACGATCAGTCAGCGTCTGAAGATCTTTGTCACTATCAGTTGTTAGAGTTAAATCCACTATGAAAATATTAGGATTGTCAATCATTGATTTAATATCATTGATTCGAAAGACAGAGTGCATCGCAAAGAGCATTTCGTCTTCACTTGGACCATAATTGCTGATATGTGCAATTGATGCAAATGGTATTGTTGACTGATCAGGTTGAATGGTCATAACGAATAAAATACCAACATTGTCCGGATTCTTAGCACCATTACGTGCGAAACGCATTGAGACTTCGCGTTTCTTGCTTGTGGATAAGAAGTTATTGAATGATAATAAACCACCTTTAGTTTGTTGAAGTTTATCGAACTCGGTTTTGGTCATTCCTTGACCACGGTATACGACGAATTGGCTGTAGGATTGGCTAGTATCGAATTGTTCTTTATGTAATTCATCGATTTGTCGATGGAGATCAGCAATGAAAAATCCCATTCTTATGATAATATCTCCATCCAGTTTTCGTAAACCAAGATTCAACATTCGATATAGGAAGCATTCATAAGTATACCACCATATTGAAGATTTGTTCGCGTGTTCTTGTTCAAATTTTTCAATGTTTTGTAACTCTTTTTGATTATCTTTGAACGCATTTCGACAATAATTTATATAATCCTCAATATGGTTTTCTTCAAATTCGATGGTTAATAAGATTTCCTTCAGTATGGTTGTATACATAAAAGAAGGTTCAATTTGATCTTTCAAAGCAGTACTATTACTCGTATTGACGAAACTGATAGGCATTGAATCCTGTTCACATTGATGAGCGGTCTTCGTGAGAGCTTCGCAGATGGGAGTAATTTCGGTAAAGATACCCTTGATCTTTGGCCAGTTTTTAGTCCATGTTTCATGATACTTCTTGTTTTTACAGAATATAAAAATGCTATCAACTTGAACGAGATCATGTATTTTTGGCACCATAATTTGACCCAATGATCCAGAAATAATCATACAGACTTTGTCATCATCTATGCTTTCCAAAAATTTGATGCACTTTTCATCATCAGTGAAAGTGTTAATCGAATTCATTGTTTGTCGTAATTGTGTGATTGTATTTTGACAATCAGCAGTATCTTCATTGATGTTGTTGTCAAGCCATACTAATAAGATATTTTGAACCATTTGTATATTGATCCCACGAGGACGATGTGTGGCATCTATTGGTTTATCAGTTGTACTTGATGCTGCAGAATATGTTTTCTTGTCCATCTGTATAAAATAATAATTCAAATCATCGAAAGCAAACTGAATATATATATATATATATATATATATATATCGTGCGTATATTTACTTGATTGGGAAAAAATTGATTGTATTTATGTACAAATATAACGAGAACAAAATTCATTGGATCATTAATTAACCAAAGAAATGAAAGAGAAAGCTAGAGGGCGCACATTTATATCAGACACGACGACTGTGCCAATATACTTACCCATGTCGTCTCTTTTTTAAACATTTTAGCGTACATGTATCTTTGGTCAGAAAGGGAATATTTTGAAAACTAGTCGTTTCACACAAAGTTTGAGCAAAGGAGGTCGGGTATGGATGGTTCGAATCTGTTACTAGATTTATGAACCTTTCAATTGGATGTTTTCGACCAAAAAATAGGTATTTTTGATGATTAAGATTTTCTATAAAGTTTGATCGAAGATAATCGGATATGGAGAATAGAATGTTCTAAAAGGTTTGAACTGTCTTGTATGAAGCTTCTATGTAACGGAAGTGACGTTTTAGGACAGTTAGAATAGTTTACACAGTTCAACAAAACTAATTTGATGATTAATTTTTCGAAGTTTTCATTTGTGAGTTTTCGCTTGTATAAAAAGAGATAGTTAAACTCTAGCAAGTCGTGCTAATGTATTATAGAAAGTTTTCTTTGCCTTGTAAAACAAAGATTGAGCCGCTCGAGTCGGGAGTGGCGGCATACCTGCATGAAAATTGTCAATGATGTTTTGTGAATATGCTATCTTTCTCATAATTTCAGAAGAGTGTGAAAAAACCGAGAAGCCACTTTTATTTTTAATGCATATGTTCATATTTGAGAAAAGTAGATCGAACAATCTTTTCAAGAATCTGAAACTACGTATATGCTAAACCTTAAATTTATTGAACGAGCAGAAAAACAGTCCAAATGATCAGCATCATTGGAAGAAAATGAAAGAAAACAAAAAAAATGCGCGCGTATATCATTCTTTTCATTTGTTTAATTTTCAATGAATTCTATTAATTTGTCTCGTTGGATTTTTTTTATCATCTAATCATTTCAACTCTTAGTTGTAATATTACTTTTACGAATCCAAATCTAGTGATCGAAATCAAAACATGTCGATCAAATCTTAAGAAAATCACTTTTAAATTTGGCGATATCACAATTTTTGACACGTTTTTTGGTAATAATCAAAACGCAATTAAATCGCTTTACAATTTGTTCAGGGATCAATATCATGACTGCTCTGTTAAAATTGAATTGATAGATTTAACATCGAAATCTAATTATGTGAAAATACCGATTGATAATCAATGGATATCGAATATTATTCAAGAAAATGATGTTATAATTCATAATATAAACCTGTATATAAGTATTATTGACAACAGTTGGACCAAAATGAATCTAACGATTAATAAAGATATTAATACTCTTTTGAATTATAACTCTCTTCACTTCTATTTATATGATTATGGAACAAATTCTAGCTGTACTATTACCATATCGGTGATGGATAGGATAGAAAATCAACTGTCTGATAGATGTACAGAATTTGTCACAATTATTGAAAATAGTAAGTTGATATATTAATTTCAAAACTCAAATATCTGTTACTTGTGACCTAGATATAAATCGAAAAGTATGGCCAACAATAAGTACACAAAGTAAAACGAATAGTTTTTTGTTTAAATACTCAAATCTATTTCAGAAGCACAAACATCGTCTCGTAAAATTCGAATACAAAATTATTCATTGGTTACTTTTATTACGAAGACAACTGCAAATGACGATTCATCAGATATATTTCCAATCATATATATGCTGATACAAAAGAAAAAGCATCGATATATTAGACGAAATCGAATAATTTGCGGTTTTTTTTCTTAGCGAAATAAACAGAGCGAAAGAGAGAAGAGATTATTCATGCATAACTATAACAAAAATTACGCATACTAATGAACACTTTAATTGCTGCTGGTAATGTGATGTTACCATTGAAATCAACAACTACCGATATTGAATCATTGGAAGACTTTCTTGAAAAATGTCTACGAAAGAAATATGCTGATATGCTTAGAAGAAGATTCGTTAGCTATGCAAGTTTGTGAATCGAATTTAAAAGATATAACAACATGGGTTTCGAAAAGAGATAAAATATGAAGAGTTTGATAAAAGACTAAGTGAAATCATCATTTTTATTGTTCGAATTTAACAGAATCTAGAAGCATTTTATAAAATTGATCTGTATGTTCTTGTCGTTCCTGTGAAACACGTTTAAGAAACAAACAAACTTCGAGTTCTTCTTCGTCAAATTCGGCCCAATACTTTGTTTGATTAGGAAAAAATTTCTCGAGTAATTTATAGACATTTAACATAACACTATCAGCCAAATGACCTTCAGAATGATTAATTTTAGATTTCATTGCCTTGAAATGATGTGCATATCTTGGTAGTTCTGGTCCTTCTCCGACATTAAATACAATAGCCTGTTCTGGATGCAAATATTTTGAAGACACGAGTTGGTCTAAATCCACATCTGTGTAATTCAATCGAATAGCTTCACTATTCAGCTTGACAATAGTTGCTTCTTTGAGCTCGGCTTCTTCTTTTATGTGTTGTTCTGATTTATTATCCATCATAATGTAGAGTAAATAATTCGGATTTTGAAATTCAGTATTCCAAAAAGTTAGTGTAGATTCATCACCTGGTACAAAATTGAACGCTTCAGTCAAGTGAAACTGTCGTAATAATGTACATGAAGAAGGTTCAACTGGTGCATCGAAATCTATTTTCACTTCCATTTGAAATTCTGGTTTATCTTTGAAATATTCAATGACTGCTCGAAGGAAGTCCTTCCAACGTTGCTCATCTGTAATACGACGTATAACTTTTATACCAGCGTCTATCCCCATTATATGATTTTTAAATTTATTTCAATTTAAACGAAATTATATACTATTCATTGATCTTGCACCAGTGGGAAAAAACCCAAAGATAAAAGAATGATTTGCATGATAACATCAATATTGATTTAGAGATTTTGACGACATCTGTTGTAGGTAGACACATTTATGTTTTTGTATTTTGTTGACGGATTTATTTAGGTCTGACCAAAAGTTTCCAGATTAGTATTGAAGAATGTTGCGCATGAATAAATAGTGGACTATCTTCTCTATAATTTCACTTATTTACTCTCAAATTGCAACCAATTTGCCTGTGCTATAATCACATAATCGCCAAGAATTATTACGGTATTCTGTTAAATTTTCGTTACAATTTGTAAATCATTCTTATTTTTGTGTATCGTTGACTTAATGAGATACCCAACATGATGGGACTTTTCTCAGCTTGAGATGATCGTAAATAATTCGTTCGATGGTACTGTGAAAGAGAGACGTTTCAGCTATAATTATATGTCTATAAGTTGAATGAAGATCATCATTGATATCTTCTCTATTTTTATGAAAACGCTTTCCCCAGTCTATCACTGTTGGATATGATCGAGCCTTGGGCCCTGAAGCTATTGCAAGTTCTTCGGGAATTACCTTTGGATTTATTCCCAAAATAGTTCCAATTTTTATACAGTATCATTTTTTGAAAATTTTTTTGGTTCAAATTAAAAGTTGCCCAAAAAAGATTTATTATATATAAAATTATCAATACTAATCTGGGAACTTTTGGCCAGACCTAAGCATTATCGAAACTACACAGACAAAAAGCAAAGAATGATTCAGTTTAAATGAGTTGAAAAACATTGAGTTTGATTATAATTTGTCAAAGGTCCAACACGTAATCCATCATCTTTCCATTGATTATTCTCATCAAGATAATAACAACCCGATGCAAATATTCTCAATTGATAATTTGATGTAAAATTAAACTTTTGATTGGTTACTGGTGGTTTAGTTTCAGTAACGATTTCTGAAGGATTCAATTCTCTCAAACCGAAAACGAATGAATGATGATTTCGAGTCTGTTGATTATCGAGAAAATAATTGAAATTCGAAGAATTGAGAATTGTCCAACCATCGATTTGACTTGTTGAATCGTTCAATTGTGGAATTTTATCAAATTTATAAATCAATAAATAAACAATGCTGTTGTTATTCAAAGGTTGAATTTCGATATGAATTGAAATCGAAAGACTACTCGTTAAATTAACATAATGCAAATTAAATAATTGTTGATGAGGAGTCGAATCATTTGAAGTCACATTTTGAATAATCATTGTCGGAATAACTAAATTTGGATCTCGTGGAATCATGATTTCAATAGGATGCGTATCATTTGCTTTAACTTCAATTTGATTTCCATTTTGATCAGTCATCGAAAGTGAAATTGATCTTGAAACATTTGTATTTACTGTTAGTGATTTTGAATTACCAAATGGTGCTAATGGTTCTAATTTAGTTTGCATTAAAACTTTTGAATTCAATTGAGATTTCGATGAATATACTTCTAAGGACATGAATACTTCCGATGTATTTATAATGGATTGTTGTCCAGTATTCAAATGAATTTTTAAAACAGAAGTTAATCGTGAAATCAACTGATTCATTTGATTTTGAATTTGATTTGCTAATTGATTTTGAAAATAAGCATTTTTATCTTCTAATCGATTGATTTTCGACGATTCGGATTCGAGATCAGTATCATAATCAGCTGGAAATTCCGATGCTCTTGTTCCATCGACATCGAGCACAATAGTACGTCCTTGTAAAGGACCATTGACAGCACTTAAAATATTCGAAGCACATTGAAATAATTGTGTTGAAATTATCTCAGCATCTTCATGAGATATTTTAGTTGACATTGATTCTAATGCTAATGAGAGTTTAGAACATCTTTCAGCTGCAATTGATAAAGTTGCTCGACTTAGTTGATTTGTTGCTTTAGTTAGTTGAGCTAAAGATGATGATTGAAGTTTGATACTATTCGATGTTGTTATGAGAAGATTTTGAGTAAATGAAATTAAATATTCTCGAACATTGGCTTGTGAATTCAGTTGTTCATTAAATTCAATTAAAGCTGATTGATTTAGTTCTCCATTTGATGATAAACGTTGACTTGTTAATGATGAAACTGAAATACTTGCAGCTGGAATTCCACTTGAAACAGCTTTATCAACATTTTCTGTATTCATCTTATTAAATTCTTGTGAAAGTGAAGTAAGAACTTGACCAATCGTATTTTGATTTCCAGTCGAAAGTAAATTAACAATTGGATTATTGGTTGAACTTTGAAAATTATCTATTGATTCGAAATCAGATCGAACAGAAACCAACGATGATAAATTATATTCAGTTAAACAATTCAATTGATCTCGAATTTGAATTATTAATCGTTGATCATTTCCCGATGGTAACAGAATTTCAATAGTTGATACAATTGAAAATGCAATCATAACTTTACTTGATGAATCATAAGAAAAAACCGAATAATCTTTGATTCCATCTTCATCAATCCAATCTGGACATGATATTTGAAATGAAGTTGTAGTTGTTCCATTTGTTGGAGAAATAAAACAGGAACCATTTTTCGGTGGTTGATTTATCAAGAAATTAAAAGCACTGATACTTATTTCCGTTGGAAAAGAATAGACAACTTCGAATTTCCAAAATTGAATATTTGGATTTTGAAGAAACAATTGATTTG
>ERZ778023.4795-NODE-4795-length-10941-cov-63.162870_pt1 | contig 10941 bp, 10 predicted proteins | sample MGYA00375753_ERZ778023 | MGnify/ENA primary metagenome ERZ778023 (study PRJEB29350, sample SAMN05389822) | bioreactor metagenome | isolation source: Ammonium sulfate bioreactor | place: South Africa: University of Cape Town | collected 2014-04-04 ...
CTGCTGTTACTGTTGTTTCTGCAGATATCGACTCACACTCGTGATGGCAGCTCGATCAGCGGCTCGTTGTAGTGACAGCACAACGAGACTCGCCGTTCCTAGACGTAGCTCGAGTTGCAACATGGTCTTGCGTCGGCTTTGTGCGAGATCATTGCGGTTCCGCACCTCGACGATCGGGGGCTGCAGCTGTGCCTCGAGCAGTAGCATGGCCGAGTCGTTAAGCACAAGAGCGATGCTCGTTCGTGTGACGATCAACGTGCATCGAAGCTGTTGTGGCTTCTGCTGAGGCAGCCGAGATGTCGCGTTCGCAAGCTCCTCGTCGGATGCCAGCCACCAGTAGGCGCTTCGTTGTTGTGCCGCGAGATCGGCGGCACTCTTGCTGGTCGGGAGAGTTTGCTCGAGACGTGCCACGCAAGCGAGTACGACACAATGTGCAGTGTCGAGTTGATGCGACCATAGACTCGCCCACTCCAAGTGCGTCGAGTTCACCAACACATGGCGCAGTTGTTGCAGAGACAGTTGCTGGAGCGAGCGGTCACCTGCCTGCCGACGCACCGTGTAGCGCCACGCATCAGTGTCGACCGTGCGCAGGAGGCCCTCGGTCGTCAGCGAGATCAAGCCCATGGCACTGCCGACTGGCTTCGTGACGGCTCCAAGCAGTCCCATGCCAAGACCAGTGACCAAACCACGGAGGCCGCCATGGTAGGCACCGAGGATCGGCTGGCTGATCACTCCCGTGAAGCCGTGCACGACACCCATGCCAAGCTGCGAGAGCGACGCGCCACTCCTGGATTGATTGCCACCGGTTCCGGCAGCTAGAGTCGCCGACGAGGCCGACGCAGCTCCCGTGCTCGAGCCGGCTGAAGGAGTGGTTGCAGACAAGGACGACGAGCTCGTGAGTCGGTCGAGGTTCTTGGCGACCGACTGCGTGATGCCCGACACCGAGCTCAGCGTTCCGACCGAGACATGCTGCACGAACGAAGACGCTCCTCGGCCGATGCCAGCGAGCAGACCAAACGGCCCGAGGCGCGCTCCGGCGATGGGAAGCGATACCAGGTCGACGATGCCGGCCGTAAAGTTGCGGATCAAGTTCGTAGGATTGCCGACCAATGCAAGCGAGCCAAGGATCTGCGGGATGCGGGGCAGCGCGTGTCGCACGATCGCATCGACCACTGTCGCAACTGCGGCACGAGATTCCATCGGGAGTCGTGGTGTGAGTGCGATTTGAGGCACGTGAATCGGTGTACGCTCGAGCGAGAGGAACATGTAGATCGCCGTCTTGATCGAGAGATCGATCTCGATCGGATCGATCAAGAGCGACTCGACTCGCACAGCACGGGTTCCACGCGTTCCCGTGCTGCCGAGTGCACCAACGGCGCCACCCGAACGACGCCTCGAGAGCGGCGCAAGATTGATTGCAATGGTCTCGAGAAGGCCTTGAACCACGCGAATCAAGCTGTCTTCGATACACAACACCACGGGCTCGAGACGGAGTGAACCATGCGTGATACTCATCGAACCATTGGCAGCTGCTTGATTCATGAACAAGACCAGATTGAGAAGCGGCTTGGCTGAGGGTGTTGTTGATGGATAGGCTCGAATCGGTACCGGGAACTGTACCACGTGAGAGAGAAGAGAGGAGTATGTTAGACAGCAGCTCAAGCGACACTAGTGGGATAGAACGTACATCACACGGAACCGAGTGATTATCGAGTTGTAGTGATTGTAATAACAGCGAAACAACTCGAATCGTTCGGTGCTGGTTCTTCGAGGTAGCCAGCGAGACTGTGAGTTGGTCGAGATGTGCCACTAACAATTCACGCCATGGTGGTTCCACCAGCGCAAGTGCAGTAGAGGTCGGGCACTGCTCGTCGAGGAGCGCCAACTCGAGGTGCTCGAGTCGAAGCTCGAACTTGCGAGCGTGTTGCTTATCGGGCGCGGGCACACTGGTGCTCGAGTCGTACACATGAACGAGCGCCTGCGCACCGACACGAGTGACCCACACCAACAATGATCGCTGCGAACACTGCAGAGAGATTCCTCTCTCGTGCGCGAGATCGATCGGGCCACGCCAATCGTCTCGATCCGGATGGCCAAGTTGCAGCCAGAGCTCTTGCGTGCCTCCCAAGGAGGCACTTACATCGCGTGTGGTTTCTGATTCTCGGTTTGCCTCGTCGACACGATGCTCACTCGTGGCCGACAGTGGCGCATAGCACTCGGTACTCTCGCCTGGAAGAGCCGCAGTCACTCGGCCTTGTTTACCGATTCGGAACGACAGTTCGCAATCGGTCGTGCAGTTGTTGACGAGTGCCAATGGCTCGCTGGCCGCCTGCAAGGTCGTACACACGAGCGAGTCGCAAGTAATGCGGCGGTGCGAGAGTGTCACTGGAACGCGATCGAGCCATGCCGGTTGTTCGGGTTCGGTTGGCTTGTCGTCGAGCAGTGCCAACGCAGCCCAACTGACGCTGGTAACGACCTCGCACGTCTTTTTGCTATCATCATCGTCGTCGTCTTGGTACGTGATCGAGAGTCGTGTGCCTTCGGTACGGTCGTCGTCGATGGAGAATGGACCGCTCGAGAGCACGTGTCCATGTGCCGGTACGTGCAAGCGAGCCTCGGGGGAGTGGATCGCAAGCCAAACGTCGAAATCGAGTGAGTTGACAAACTTGAATGCCGGTAGAATGTGCACGAGCGACCAACTGAGGTTCGAGTTGGCAATCTCGAAGCTCTTGGCCACAACTCGAACTTGATGGTAATAATCCGATCGATCGCCGGGGAGAGGAATGGCCACGATGCTCGGTGTGGCGTTCTTCTCGACCGACGAGATCGAGAAGCGGTCGATGCTCCAGTTGTACGCTGCACTCGATGGCGGTTCGTCTTGAACCACAGCGAGATCCAGTGCACCCATCGAATCAACTTGCATCGGGGAGCACTCGCCACGCGCTGCGAGTCGTCTCACGGCAGCGGTCGTGACGTTACGACAAGCCAACATCTCGTTCGTATGGTTGACCACGAGCACGTTCCAAAAGACGTGGATCGCAATCGTCGGCTCGGTGGCGCTGGTAGACAGAACGACCTGGACCTCGGGTAACGCCGCTCCACTGCTATCGAACACGACGAGCGTCTTGGAGAACTCGACCTTGCGCCCGGCCGGGAGTGCCTGCAGTAGCGGCTTCGTGACTTGAAAGTGGCAATACAGTGACTCGGACACACCGATGCCGACAAAGATACTGGCGCCATCCTTCCACGAGCCCGGCAGCGAAATGTGACGCACCGACCGGCCCTTGGATTCATCGAAACCCAACACGGAGTTCCCAAGGAGCATGGTGTCGTTAGCGACTCGGACGAGCTCTCGCGCATCGATACTCGTCACTGACACGTCGGCCGCATGGCACCACACGCCACGATCGACATTATGGTTGTACAGGAGTGCGATCGGTTCGAACAAAAGTCGCATCTCGAACCCCACTGCTGTGCTGCTCTCGATCGAGCGTGCAGTAGAGCGTGATAGCCAACAATGCCGCGTTGCAGGCGAGTCGATCGGAATCAAGTCCAACAACTGTGCTGGCGAGCGAGAGAGCAGCTGGCCTGCAATCGAGCCTCGATCTTGCTCCGATCGCTCGACAGATTCAAGATCACTCTCACTCGGGGGTACGCGATACTCCACGGACCATTCGGCACTCCACTGCCAGTCAGCAGCTGGGCGTACCGATAGCTGCAGAGTCTGTTGGTTCGTGACAGCGAGCGAGATGTTCGAATGCGAGTGGGGCTCCAGCACCCAACGTTCAGACTCTGGCAACAATACCGGTCGCACACGGATCTCGAGTGGTAGATCGAGCTGGTTCGAGAGTACAATCGAGCCGCGAAGAGTCACCTGCAGCTGCTGGTGGTCCAGCTCCTGTACTCGAACGAGTCAATACACCGACAATCAAGAGAACTCTCTCACTCTCACTCTCACTCTCACTCGTACCGTGACGGAGAAGTAGATTGAATAAAAGGAGCCTGATTGCTGTGGAACGCGAATCAGGTTGTATGTCGGTTCTCCGTCGTGGCTGTTGGCAAGTAGACCGCGAGACACGAGGAACGGTGCCGACCACTCGGTCTCGCCGTATACTCGGAGGCGAATACGGCCTTCACCGTTCTCGGTCCCAAGCAACCATGAGATGCCGCATTGACCGCGGATGGCTCCGAGATGCTGCACAATGTCGGGACGTTCCTCTTGGCACACCTGGAACGTAAGGTTGCACGTGTTGTGAAGCACTACGGCTGCCGTGACGCCTTCGAACGACGACGAGCGAGTTGGGGAAGCTTGAGGAGATGGCACTTGCGAGTGAGGAACTGTTGGTGATGGTGCTTGCGACAGCAAAAGCTGCAGCGAATGGGTCGCCAATCGTATGAGTGAGTGAGAGAGATTGATTCGACAGGTCGAGTAGAGTTGGACGGCAAGATTCGACGAGGCCTTGTTGGCATCGATCACCATCGTGGCCGAGAGATTGGTCGGCTCGACAAAGGTCATGGCGGAACGATAGCGAGGTTCGATGAATTGTGCCGCGATGCATGCACTTCCGAGGATTCGCTGTTGCCGCTGTTGAGCAAAGTGAAAGAGATAGCTCGAGAGATTGTCGAGTGTCACAATGAACAGGTCCTCGGCCGGTAATGGCCAAAGCGGCGGCGGCTGTGGCGATGTCGAAGCAACGTTTTCGCCGGGATCGCGAGGAATGAACGGGTGTGAGCACAAGCCGAGCTGGTGGCGCAGAGTGATGCGCATCGCAGGAACGTTCAAGTGCATCTCGGTCGACGGCACGGTGGCGAGACAATACTGCGATTGTGCTCGGAGGATGTGCAAGAGATGCTGCGCCGAGAGCGGTGCCGCGCCTTTCGATACCGAGGCACTCAGCTTCCACGTGTCTGAGAAATCCAGGCGTGTCCAAGGTCGAGAGCGAGGTTGCGTGGTGCTCGTGACAGGCACTCCATCGCGCAGCTCACTCGAGGCACTCCACACCGCAACAAAGCGATTCTGCTCGTAGTCAAATCGGCTCAAGTGCCACGAAATAGCGGTTTCGCTGCTTGTAATCTCGCAAGGCAGTAGCTGGATCTGCGAGACCACGCGCGGCTCGTGGTAGGTCCACGATAACCAAGGCGCAAAGTGCAGTGCTGTCGAGAGCAATGGCAAGTCGTCGTCGTCGTCGTCGTTCTCATCACCATCGACAGAGTCATCCGACGTGCTCGTGGCATTCGGCGAAGTGAGGTAGGTGCCACCGACGAGACGGTCGATTCCACGGTCGCGCGAAACAAAGCCCTCGACAAGGAGGTCGCCATTCGAGAGTGCTGAATAAGGACTTGGTGCTTGGTCGGTGGGAATCGTCGAGTGTGCTGCGACTGCCGGCGGAGGTTGTTTCGATGCGCTCTTTGGGATTCGGCTTACGACTAGCGCAGCGCCGTGCAGTAATCGTTGCAACACATGCAGCTGTTCAATCGACACGGTCACCTGAAGGATCTGAATGTCGGCATAGGTCTTGGTACGATCAAAATGAAGCTCCCTACATTACACGACGATATTTCATGCGAATGAGTAACGTGAGTAAGGTGCAATGCACTCGAACAACATACGGTGCTGCGCTGCGAATCAGGTATTGCTCGAGCGACAATTCAATGGGACTTGTCAAGATCGAGCTCTGCAGCAGCTGTTTGTCGAGTTGATTGGTGATCGTGGCGTCGAGTAGTTGGTACAAAGTGAGAGTGTCGTGCACGAGCAAGGACGTGACGATCAACTCACTGATGGTGCACGTCGCTCGCGTGCTCTTGGTTTGCTCAGTGGAGTGATACACAAAGAGCGATGGCACCGAGAGTTGCACGAATGGCGATGCTCGCGAGAGATCGGTATCATCGATCAACGAGAACCAGCTCGGTTGGACCACTAGCTTGAATTGGTTGCGCCTACAATGTTTGTCAGTGAGAGAGAGAAAGCACGCGACAGGATATGAGAGAAAGAGAGAAAGGGCGTACCAATCTAACTGCTGCTGAGGCAGAGAGGATGCAGGGCGACTTGAGGAAGAGGTAGAGGCCGAGGACGAAGCCGAGGATGGCTGCTGGCCTTGTCGAATGGCTGAGAGCGGTGCGATAAAGTGAACCAACTCGTCGAGTAACGACAACGGCAGACACGCATGGAAGGCGGCAAGCTCGAGCACGATGGACGAGAGCTTCGTGTTGGGATTGGAAGCCAGCTGCGCATGGAGAAAGTGCGTCGGCATCAAGACCGATGCACGCTTGTCGGAGCCGGTATGTGCGCGGAGAAGCTCCATCTCGCGTTGCTCCGGATGGTGGGCGTGATGGTAGCCGACGAGCACTTGTGCGATGCTCAACGTATGGAACTGAATGGGTGGCGAGCCTGAGACCCACTGGCGCGAGATGGCGACCGAGATTGAGCGAACGTGCATCTTGGCCAGTGGCATGCTTCTGTGATGGAGGTGGGTGCGGTGGTGCCGGTGCAGATCCTCTCGCGATTGCGGAGGCTCCCGATAGACTGTGACCGAGATACCGCAGATGGAGGCGTTCAGATGGAACGACCGATCTGGTTCCGTGATTGACTCATGGTCGGTTGGTGACGGAAGGGTCTCGATAGCATCGACTGTCGAGATGGCTGCCATCGGGGTGGCTGCCACATCGCCTGCGGGAGGGTGGGTGGATGCGATTGAGTCGCGAAAGATGGCCGAGTACTCGACGAACGAGTGGTAGACGCTCAATACCGAAGAGCACAGGGAGCTCGAGAGATGCAAACAACAGCTGCGATCGATCGAGATCTGCATGCGGCGCTCGGTCAGCGTGGGCTGCGTGACGTGCGCGACGATGACGCTTGACTTGAGGAGCGAGGGGTCGTTCGGTTCACCGACAAACTCGAACAACACGTCCCGCTCGAGCGGCCGAGTAACGAACGAGCGTCGGACACCGAGGTGGCCAAGCTGCGCGTCGATGGCACGCGAGTCCGAGTTGTACGATGCCTTGAGAGCCTCGATATCGACTTGTAGAAATGCCGAATCGATGGTCGAAGGGAGGTAGACGATGGCGTGCGACAAGTTGACGCTGATGAATGGAATCGAGCCACTCGACGAGTGTGATGACGATCGGTGCTGAATTGTTGTTTGCGTTGTCGCCGGGTTGCTGGGCCACAGGGTCAATGCATGCAGGAGCCGATGCAGGTTGATGACTGAATGCCACCAGAGCACGAGTGAGAACGGCAGAATCGAGGCGTTGCACAGTGTAATGTGGCGATTGTTGAGCTCGATCTCGACCGAGATGCAGGGATCAGCTGTCAATGATGGCAGCTCCACATTCGGGCCGAGAGACTCGTGTTGCTGATGAGGAGCTTCAAACCAGAGTAACCTTGATTGATCAATCACCAACGAGTGAGTGAGTTATTGAGTGAGTGAGTGAGCCAGCGAGCGATCGAGTGATTGAAGTGTAATGGCGAACCTATTGCGAGCGATGGCACAAAGGAAGCAAGTGGCATCAGTGATGCAGGAGCATTGCGACGTGACCACGAGAGATCCGGCTGAGAAGGATCCACGCTGCACGAGTGATGCGCCTGCTTGAGACGCCCACAGTAGCCTTGCATTCTCGAGGCGTAACAGAAAACTGGCAGCCGGATGGATGGAATTGGCAGCAACAAGGAGCTGCAGACTATCGACAGTGATCGAGCACACAATGCCGAGCGATGGTTGCACCGGTGCTCGGGGTGTCGGCTTTGTAGAGGTCTTTGCTGTTGTCGTAGCCGTTGTCGTCGTGGTGGCGATCGAGTGTGGCTTGTAGAGATTGGTGGTCGAGTGCAGCAGACGGATGATTGGTGGTAGAACGTCAGGATTCAACGTGAGTGAGAGCGGTAGTATGGTCGAGTCGATGGAGAGAGTCTCGGTGCGTCGTGTGAGAGACCGAGAGCTCGAAAGGGCGGTGAGCGTGATACGAAACGAGAGATCGTCCAGGAGTGAGTCGCTCGGTGGTTCATCAGCGACGGCAGGTAGTTCGGAGAGGTTGGGCACGATCGAGCACGAGATGCGCGTGCCATTGCCGTTCCACACGACATTGGCAAAGAGCTCTTGCTTGTCGGGCGCCACCATCGGCGATTGCCGGTCAGCTGGAAGCGTGGTATTGAACAATAGATGCGGGATCGAAAGGCGCAGTGCTTGAGAGAGTGAGGGTTGTTGTTGCGGCGAGTGCAGATTCTCCGAGCAGAGGACGTGAACCGAATCGAGTTCGAGCTCCACGCCGAATCGTGCAATATCGGTTCGTTTGGGTAGTGTCGCAGACTTGCTGGAGGAGGAGGAGGAGGAGAAGGAGCCAGTAGTGGTAGCGGTAGAGGTCGCGGTAGCATCGTGTACGGTCGTGGGGTCGGGTCCAAGAAACGGGGCGAGGATCGATTGCACGAGAGCGGGAACGTAGCGCACGGTGCAGTGTTGCAGCTTGAATACCAAGCTAGTGTCAAAGTGCGGCCAATCGAACGGTCCCTCATCCTCGGGAGAATGACGCACACGCATGATGGAGGCGTGCAACGAGTGCGTCGGAGAGCGAGAGGATGGTTCGGGTGCGTTCAATCGCAGCATGGGTACGGGCGCCGACGGTGCCGGCGGGAACATGTCGAGCTGAGACGAGTGCATTGCGAGTTGTAGTCGCCGCCACTTGGGAGTGAGTGCCGATGCCGACGATTGCGCCATCTCGAAGGCAATGTTCTTGACCCAGCCGTCGATCAACTCGTCGTCAGTGCCACTCGTATGATCATGAGCCTGACTGGTGCCGATTTCGCGAACGCTCGATGGCCGACGGATTGGAAGCCCGATGGCTGCCGCCGAATCGACAAAGAGCACGAGATCGAGGTAGCGGCATGCGAGAGCAATATATGGAGACCGAATAGCGACGATCAATGTTCCCTCTATATAGAAGGTCGATATTAGTTGACTTACAATGTGAATGAATGAGTGAGCGAGTGAGCGAGTGCACAAACGAACCTCTCGTATGTAGATTCGATGCAAGTGATAGCTTGACATCCATCTCGACATTGAATGATTCAGTCAAGGATTCGGTTTTCTGCATACGTTGTGGACCAATGAGCGAGTGCACAAGAGCGAGCGAGTGAGAGAGAGAGAGAGAGAGTACGTACTGCTTGAGAGAAGCCATTGCTAATCCATGCTCTTGCTCCGTGCATCTCGAAACACATGGCATTGTAGGCGAACGGCAGGAACGAGATGTGGTTGGGCGAATCAGGGAAGGACTTGAGGTTCGACATGTGCACTTGCTCGGATTCGATCGAGAACCAACGACAAGCGTGAGGCATCGTGCTGTTGGATGGCCAGCTCATCTGAATCGCAGGTACCGAGATGTCTGCCGGCATGGAGATCGATGCATGGGGAGTTAGTGAGTGGGGTTTTACGAAGGATTCATGATTACTCGCGTGCGTACCGAGTTCCAATGGTGGGCTGTGGAGCCAGCGATGTTGTAGGGCGGCAGCGAGCGTCGCTTGGGTCTTGCGCGCCTTGGAGGACGAGGATGTCGTGGATCCGTCATACATGACGAACGACACGAGGCTCAGCATGTAATCGAGATCGAAGCACGAGGAGACGGCGGCGGTGCTGATGGAGAGACGCTTGCGCATCGTGGGCTTGTGCTTCTTGGAGCCCAATGAGCGCAGCATCTCGATCGAGACCCACTCGGTCGAGTGGAACTCGAGGCGCAGCGCCGAGAAGGCGGCCGACCACTTGATGCGCTCGACGTCATCCGACGGCCAGGTCTTGGGAGCGGCGCCCAGTGTGCCGTCGGGCAGCATCGGCTCAAAATAGAGGAGCCGAGTGTCGAACAACGACCAGGGAATGTAGCTCGGAGGAGTACGCGAGGCGTCGGTCGAGGCTGCGATCGAGATGGCCGGCGACATGGGATCGTGCTCGAACTTGACCAATCGCACGCTCTCGAGACCTACAAAGACGCTCGGAGAACCTGCCGCTGTGTCGAGTCGAGCGTCAGCAGAGTAGGTATGCATACATTGTGGTGCGTGGAGCGGTAACGTACGCAGTAGCACGATCTCGAGACCCACTCCACCGAAATCAGCAGTTGCCAATGCTTCTCTTGTTCGATCTGTGGTTGTGGTGGCGAGCGCATCATCAACACAGCCGCCGATCGAATGTGTCTGAGTCAATGAGGCTGCAAGGCGAGGCAGCATCATGAATGAAGCGAACCTGCGAGTTGCTTGCACAGTTCGATGCGCAGTCGATTGACGAACACGCTAAAGACCATCGTGCCAGGCACTCGCGGCTTCACGAGCAGATCGTCGAACGCTTCGACGGTCTCCTCTTCAACTAGCGCCGAAACCATCCACGAGATCCAGCTCGAGCTCTCGGAGCTGGTCTTTTTGTTGCTCTTGGCTTGGGCGGCTGTCGTTGCCACGCGGCCGGCGGCTGTCTTCTTTGCTGCTGTGGCGGCATCGCGCTGTGCTTTGGTGGCAGCCGCCTCTGCTGCCAAGTGCGGTGCAGCAATATCGGTCAACGAGGCCGTGTGTGCATCGCGTGGATTCTCGGGCGAGATGCTGCCGACAATATCGAGCACCAACGAGAACTGCTCGTCCGAGAGCTTGGCCGAGAAGTCGTCGAACAGGCAGTCGATTCGATTGCGTGGCAGATCGGCAATCGTGCGATCGAGCAGAATCTGAAACCTCACTCGAGCATTGACTCCATCAAAGACAGGGTCTAATGCAATCCGTGATCGATCCATCGAAATTGTCAGGCACGGAGGTAATCTATCGAATAGAATGGATGCAGCGGTACCTTGGAGGGGTGGGATAGGCTGCCCATCGATGGAGCACGCATTCAAGTGGATCGAGAGACTATCGACCTGTAGCACCTTGCGTATCAAGTTGAACTCTCCAGGCTCCTATCGAGTCGTTGTGCATCAGCAGTATCAACC
>ERZ778023.4799-NODE-4799-length-10938-cov-63.659836_pt1 | contig 10938 bp, 9 predicted proteins | sample MGYA00375753_ERZ778023 | MGnify/ENA primary metagenome ERZ778023 (study PRJEB29350, sample SAMN05389822) | bioreactor metagenome | isolation source: Ammonium sulfate bioreactor | place: South Africa: University of Cape Town | collected 2014-04-04 ...
GCATACGAGATTTGACTGTGACTGGAGTTCAGACGTGTGCTCTTCCGATCTGATTCGGTTGAAATTCTTTCGGGAACCGAATCCAATCTAACTCTTGGAACACCCATTTGTCTTCTTGTTCGAAATCAAGATTTTAAACCTGAAGATTATGTTTCAATGTTAGATATTCCAAGACCATCACATGCTGATTATACTTATCAACACAAATACGGAATTCGAGCATCGTCAGGAGGAGGACGATCAAGTGCAAGAGAAACCATTGGACGAGTTGCAGCTGGAGCCATTGCTGAAAAATGGTTAAGTGAAACTTATGGAATTGAAATCATTGCTTATGTCAGTTCGATTGGACAAATTCGATTGTCGAATGAAAAACAATTCATTTGGAATCAATCCGATGAATTAACTCGAGATTTAATTGATCAAAGTTTAGTTCGTTGTCCCGATCAACAAATCACTCAATTGATGATTCAAGAAATTCAATCAGCTTTAAATGATCAAGATTCAACTGGAGGAATTATTACGTGTGTTTGTAAACATATTCCTACTGGAATTGGTGAACCCGTTTTCGATAAATTAGAAGCTCTATTAGCACATGCCATGCTTTCAATACCTGCTACCAAAGGTTTCTTTCTCTCTTTTCTTTTCTCTTTCTCTTTCTCTTCATGATTAGTTTGAAATAGGATTTGAAATTGGAAGTGGTTTCGAAGGAACAACAATGAGAGGTTCACAACATAATGATCCATTTATTGTCGATTCATCTTCAATAAATCAATTAAAAACAACAACAAATCATAGTGGTGGAATTCAAGGAGGAATTAGTAATGGTCAACCAATTGTCTTTCGAGTTGCTTTTAAACCTCCTGCAACTATTGGCAAAACACAAGAAACATGTTCATTCGATGGACAAACATGTTCATTAAATGCACGAGGACGTCATGATCCTTGTGTTGTACCACGAGCTGTACCGATTGTTGAAGCCATGGCTGCACTTGTCATTGCTGATCTTCTACTTATTCAATTAGCACGAGCCAATTCAAAAGATAACAATAACAACAAATAGAGAAAGAAAAAAAAAATCCCCTTTTCTTTTTTTTTTGATGAATAGAAAAAGAAAACCATTTCACCTTGAAATAAGTACACGTAGACATATGTTTAATCAATCGTGTCGAACAAATCGAAGTACAGAAATCACATTTGATTTGTTTTTTCTTCTCTAGATAAACAACAAACAAAGAGACGAATACAATGACAGATACTCGTGTCAATACCAACGAACAAATCAACGAGAAAAAAGAAGAACGATTACAAATGTTAACAAGTCCCGATGCATTCATACGTGATTATCCATGTTCAATTGAATTACAACGATTTGTGACTGAAAAACGTAAATTAATTAGTGATGTTGTCAATGGAATCGATGATCGTTTGTTAGTTGTTATTGGTCCATGTTCCATTCATAACATTGAAGAAGGTCTTGAATATGCAAATAAATTGAGTGAAATTGGTAAAACACTCGAATCAACATTGGTTATTGTCATGAGAGTTTATCTTGAGAAACCTCGAACAACTGTTGGTTGGAAAGGTCTTATCTATGATCCATTTCTCGATGGAAGTTGTGATATTGACAAAGGTTTACAAGTCTCTCGTCAATTATTATTAACAATCAATCAAATGGGTTTACCTTGTGCAACGGAATTATTACAACCGATGCTTGTTCATTACATTGCTGATTTAGTCAGTTGGTCAGCTATTGGTGCACGAACAACCGAATCACAGATTCATCGAGAATTAGTTAGTGGATTACAAATGGCTGTTGGCTTTAAAAATGGAACCACTGGTTGTATAAAAGCAGCTGTCAATGCATGTGTATCGAGTCAAATGGCACAACCATCATTTTCAATTGATCAATCAGGCAAATTAATTGCTTTTCATACCAATGGAAATCCCGATGTTCATGTTGTTTTAAGAGGTGGAACTCTTAGTGGACCCAATTATTCTCAAGAACATATTCGACTTACACAAAAACTTCTCAATGAAAGTCGTTTGAAATCTCGAATTATGGTCGATTGTTCGCATGGCAATTCATTACAAGATTGTGAAAGACAAATCGAAGTTATCGGTGATATTTGTCAACAAGTTTCCGATGGAGATCAATCCATTATGGGAGTTATGATTGAATCCAATCTTTGTGGAGGAAGACAAGTTTTTGTTGAAGGAAAAAAACATCTTTTAAAATATGGAACTTCAATTACTGATACATGTATCAGTTGGGACGATACACATGCACAATTACTAAGATTATCACAAGCTGTTCTTCAACGAAGACTAAGGATTCAACTCAATCAAAATTAAATATTCACACACACTCTCTTTCTCCTTTTATTTATTTATTTATTTATTCATCTAACTTCGTTCTTTTTTTCTTTTCTTTTAACAAAACAAAACAAAAACTCATTTTTAGTTAATTAATAGAATCAACAATTAGTTTTCTTCATTGATCATATTATTTTGCAGATTAATAAAATAAAATCTGATTAGAAAAAGGAGAAGAAGTAAAACGATGTCGACATGGACAAAAGTCGTATCAATGGATAGTTATGATATTCAAATTGGTTATGGTCTCGTTCGTTCACTTGCACAATTCGTTCGACAATTAATTCCAACAGCTCAAAAATATATTTTAATCACCGACGAACGTCTATTCGATCTCTATGGACAACGAATTATCGACAATTTCAATGAGAATCAACTCGAACTTGTCTCCTATCGAATTCCATCAGGTGAACAAAGTAAATGTCGACAAGTCAAAGCCAATATTGAAGATTTTATGTTCGATCATGAATGTCATTTGGATAGTGTCATTTTAGCATTGGGTGGTGGTGTTGTTGGAGATTTAGCTGGTTTCGTTGCATCGACTTATATGAGAGGAATTGATTATATTCAAATACCAACAAGTTTTCTTTCGATGGTCGATAGTAGTATTGGAGCGAAAACAGGAATTAATGTCCGAAATTATGGAAAAAATCTTTTAGGAACTTTCTATCGGCCCAAATCGGTTTTGATTGATATCGAATTTTTAGAAACATTATCATCAAGAGATTTTGCCAATGGAATGGCTGAAGTTATTAAAATGGCATTGATTTTAGATGAACAATTATTTTCATTGATTGAAAATCATTTAAATGAAATTTTCAATCGAAATGAAAAGATTCTCATTGAAATCATTTGTCGATCTGTCGAATTGAAAGGTGATGTCGTTCGAAAAGATGAAAAAGAAACATCGGGTTATCGTTCGATTTTGAATTTTGGTCATTCAATTGGTCATGCCATTGAAATTCTAAGTCATGGTCAACTTTTACATGGTGAATGTGTATCGATTGGAATTATTCTCGAAAGTGAATTAGCACGAGACAAAGGTTTTCTTCGAAATTCCAATGTTGTTCTCAGTCGAATTCAAAATCTTCTCAAATCATTTCATTTACCAACAACAATTCCAACGGCAATGTCATTTACAGATATTATTCACAAAATGTCAATCGATAAAAAAAATAAACATGGAAAAAAACAAATCGTCATTTTAACAAATATTGGTTCTGTGAAATCAACACCTCGTTATACAACGATGATCGATGATCAAGATCTTATTCATCTCTTAGATCAACAAGTCTGTTTACAAATCAATTCTATTCCGAGAGAAACAAGATTTGTTAACGTACCTGGAAGTAAAAGTTTATCGAATCGAGTTCTACTTCTGTCTGCATTAGGTCAAGGAAGTTGTCTTCTCAAAGGTTTACTCTATTCAATTGACACACAAACAATGTTAATTTGTTTGAAACAATTATCAATTCAATATGAATTTGTTCAAAATGAAAATTTGATCATTCATGGAGTCAATGGTTTTATCAATACAGATAAACAATTAATTACTTTTTATTTAAATAATTCAGGAACATCAAGTCGATTTCTTACAACGTTATGTACGATTTTACCTGAAAATACTCGAGTTATTCTTACAGGTGATCAACGATTAAAACAACGACCCATCGAAGATTTAGCTGATGCTTTAACTCAAAATTCAATTCAAATTCAATATTTAGAAAAACAAGGTTGTTTACCCATTGAAATTCGAAGTAATGGACATTTTCAAGGTGGATCTATGAACATCAATGCAAATATTTCCTCTCAATATATTACAAGTCTTCTTTTAATGGCACCATTTGCGAAAATTCCATTAGAATTACAATTAAATCAAAGTAAATCAATTGTTAGTCAACCTTACATTGATATGACTGTTCAATTAATGAAATCAACATTTAATATTTCAATTGATGATTCACAATCGTTTGTCTATCGAATTCCAAATAGAAAAACCTATTTGAATCCAAGTGAAATTCAAATTGAAGGTGATGCATCATCAGCCAGTTATTTTCTTGGTATGGCAGCTGTTCATCCTGGTCTCACTGTTACCATTCTAAATATTGGTCAAACAAGTTTACAAGGTGATTCACAATTCTTTCGATTATTACAATTGATGGGTTGTCAAGTTCAACAAACAGACACAACAACAACTCTCACCGGTCCACAACAATTAAATGCTATTCAATATGAAATCGATATGAATTCAATGACAGATACTTTCATGACTTTAGCTGCTGTTGCTTCGTTTGCTTGTGGAACAACTCGAATTATTAATATTGAAAATCAACGTTTGAAAGAATGTAATCGAATTGAAGCTATGGTCAATGAATTAAACAAATGTGGAATTGATGCACAAGAAACATCAACTGGTCTTACAATTCAAGGAAATAACAATCAAAATCTAACTCAATCAGCTTCAATTCATTGTTATGATGATCATCGAATTGCAATGTCATTTGCAATTATTGCAAGTCGTGCTCCGTTTATTACAATCGAAGATAAACATTGTGTTGATAAAACATATCCACAATTTTGGTTAGATCTCAAAAAAACATTTGATTTCGATGTCATTTCACCAACACTTCGACTAACAAACAACGAGTTAACAAGAAAACGAAAGATTCTTTTCTTTATTGGAATGCCTTGTTCAGGAAAATCAACATTAGCCAAATTTATTTCGAAGAAACTCAATCATTTAACAATGTTCGATCTCGATGAAGAAATTACAAAGGAAATTACTGAAGGTCATTCAATTAAACAATATGTTCAACTTCATGGTTGGACTCAATTTCGACAATTAGAACTTCAAATTTTCAAACAAATTCATCAACAAGCATTGCAATTCGACACTGATGTACTCATTTCATGTGGAGGTGGAGTTGTGGAAACAGAAGAAATTCGAAAGATTCTCTCACAAGAAAAATTTGTGATTTATATTCATCGACATTTAGATGATATCTTAGAAGATTATGCAAAAGAACATGAAGATAATGTTCGACCATTGATGGATCTCAACGACAAATTTCAAATGAGAATCGATTTTTATCGATCTTGTTCAAATTTTGAATTTGTTATTTTAAAAAATGATCGTGATTGGATTTCAATTGAAAACAATCTTGTTCAATTTGTAAAACGAATTCTAACCAATGAAACCCAATCAACAACAACAACAACAACAATATCCGATGACAGTTTTTTCATTTGTTTAACTTTTCCAAATCTTTTAAATGTTTGTCAAGATAAATTCTTATCGATAATCAAAGGTTGTGAAGCCATTGAATTACGTGTTGATCTTCTTCAATCGATTCAATTCGATTTTCTTGGTCAACAAATTGCATTCATTAGAAAATATTCTCATTTACCAATTATTTTTACTGTTCGAACAATTCAAAGTTTTGGACGTTTTCCACATGATGAACAACAAATCTTTCAATTATTAGATTTTGCTATTAAACTTCAATGTGAATTTATTGATTTAGAAATGAATTTAAATCAAGAAAAGATTCGTCATTGGTTAAATCAAATAACGACAACAACAACATCATCGATTATTGCAAGTTTACATTTGAAATTATCTCAATTTGAAATCGAAAAAACGATTCAACAATTTCATTTTCCACAAATTCGAATTGCTAAAGTTGCAATTGATATTGACAATCATGTTTCGATTCAAGACGAAGTTTTACCTTTATTCTTTCAATTTAAAAGTCAATTTCAACAAGAAATGAATCAATCGAAATTAATTCTCATTGGAATGGGTCAACAAGCCAAATTAACACGAATTTTAAATCGATATTTAACACCTGTGACTCATCCTCTCCTACATACTCCAGCTGCATCGGGTCAATTAACTGTTCAACAAATTCAACAAGCACGACTCGATTTAGGTTTAATTCAACACAAAGATTTCTATTTACTTGGTCAACCGATTCAACAATCGTTGTCTCCTCGAATTCATCAAACAGCATTCGATTATTTCTCTCTTCCATTTCAATATCATTTATTTGAAAGCAATGATGTATCACTCGTTCAAAATCTTTGTCAACAATCGTCGTTTGCAGGTGCAAGTGTCACAATTCCATTGAAAGAACAACTCTTTCATCTGTTCAATGCAGACAAAAACAATCTCGTTTCATCATCAGCTCAACAAATCGGTGCAATCAATACGATTCACAAACGTCAAGATGGATCATTCTTTCTCGATAATACCGATTGGAAAGCCATTTATCAATTGATTAACGACAACATTTCTTCGAATACTTCTGTTCTTTTGATTGGTGCAGGAGCAACTGCACGTGCTTCTCTCTATGCTCTTCTACAAATAGATTTCATTCAAAACATTTTCATTTTCAATCCTCGAACACCAACAAAAGCCGATGAATTAGTTCAATTATTTGCAAATGATCATCATCGAATTCAATCGATTTCAACTGATCAAATTCAACAATTGACTAATATTCAATTGATTATCAATACTTTACCTTCAGCAATTCATTTTACTTTGGATCCGAAATTCTTTGAAAACAATTCTTCATCAAATTCATTTCTTTTCGACGTCAATTATTTGCCTCGACAAACTCAATTAATGAAACAAGCTCAGTCCTATCAATGGAATTTCATCTATGCCATTGATATGCTCATTCAACAAGCTTTACAACAATTTCAATTATGGACTCAAAAACATCCAACAACTATTCAACAAACTCTACATTCTAATCTAATTTCACATTTTAATCAATAAAATCAAAACGAAATAACGATCGATCTTCTTTTATTTTCTTCTCTCTTCATTTCTTCAATAAAATATTTTTAGTGAAATCATCGTCGACATTGTGTCATTGATTCTTTGAATGTTTTTCTGTAGAGTTCTGAAGGTAGGATTTCAAGATGGATCAACACATCCCGACAATAACGAAATTATTAAACGAGGCAAAGCCAATAGAAAAAGAATCAACGGACTGATTAATAATTGTTTATGTTCTTTCAAAGGTTGTTTCTTTCGTACTGCTGATCGTTGTCGAGCTGTACCAACAATAATCAATAAAGCAGAACAAATATTTACAATAAATGGAACCAGAAGATGAACAAATAAACTAATTATAATGAAAAAAATCTGTTTAAATACAAAATATGCTGTAGCAGGAAGACAGTATGCTATCCAAGATGACTGAGATAAAATTGTTTTCATCTTGTTATTTTATATTCTTTGCTTAAGCAAAGATAATATTTCGGTCGTGTTAAACGAGTGATCTTTTATTTAATGTTCTCAAAAACAAATTCTACTCATATTACAAGAGGAAACATAGAGTCAGGCTTTTATTTAAAGAAAATCACGTCCAATCTTGAGCATATAAAAAACCATGACCATGAATCAAACTAATAGATTCTTCTGCAAATATACTTTTTTAGTAGTTATTGTTGTCAAACGATCATTTTGATTTTGATTTGGTAAGATGATCGTGAGAAATATTCTCATTTTGCTGATTGTTTTTGGTTTATCATTTGGTGGAGGTATGTTTCAATAGATTTGAAATTTGATGTTGACATAATTCATTTTCTTCTAGAAATGTCTTACAATCGACCTGATTTATCAGCATGTGCAGAATGGAAATCCGAAGATATTATATTACCAACAGAACCATCGGAGACTTACCAACCATTCAGTGTGTTTGTTGATAAAAAATAATACTATATACGTCACGTATCCGTATCCGTATAATGGTACGTAGAGAAAAATAATACAAACAAAAACGTTGATAATATTGAATAATCATACGTTCAAATGTTTAATTGTTTTCTTCTAGAGCCATTCGAGAATACTTCCACTTATCGTCTATATCAATGGCGTAATGATACGATTCGTCCAAGTCGAATAATTTCTCCTGGTTTGTATCAACCATTTGGTATGTTTGTCGTATCAACAGGTGAAATCTATGTTAACTATGGTGATGGTCGAGTAGACAAGTGGAAATCCAAAGTTGATACCTACGAAATTGTGGCACAATTTTGTTCGACTTGTTGGGCTATTTTTATTTCTATGAATGATATGATCTATTGTTCGATGGGACTTAGCATTGTCACAAAATCATTACATAGTAATTCGAGTACACAAACAGTTATTGCTGGTACTGGTGTTTCAGGATCTGAAGCACACATGCTTAATATGGCGCGAGGAATATTCGTTGATATTAATCTTGATTTATATGTAGCAGATTGTCGGAACCATCGAGTTCAACTTTTCCGTTCAGGTATCATCAATGGAATAACTATTCTTACAACATCAAATACTTTGAAGAATTTTTATCCAACCGATGTCGTATTGGATGCAAATCAGAACATTTATATCGTTGATTCGGGTGAAAATCGTATCTTTTCAGGAACATTGAATAACTTTAAATGTATCATTGGATGTCGTGAAGAGGGCACTTCATGGAGCGTTACTTTTCCGACTATGGCCTTCGATAGTTTTGGCAATATATATTACGCTGATCATGTAAATCGTCGTGTTAGAAAATTTCTATTATCGAAAGACAAATGTGGTAAGTTTGAGATAATCCAACGAAGATAACGTAAGTTCTCAAGCATTCATCGTTTGTTTTTAGATTCTTCAAATGATAACGCGTTGAGTACAACATCGACATCACCATCAATCATAGGTTTGTTTACAATCTTTCACAAATAAATTTCAATTCGATATTCTTTTTCTTTGTTTTGTTTTGATGAATAGATAATCCAACATCAATTCAATCAGTTTATTCGTCAATCTTAACAAAAAAGAGTTCAACATACGTGGAAAAATGTGACGGACCTGTTTTTTATTACGAAAGCATACAAATGAATGTTTCTAAACAAGGTTATTATGAATTTATCATCAATCGTACTATGGGAATAAATATCAGAATTTACAACAACTCTTTTAATCCTTTCAATCCACAAATAAATTTAATTTTCAATTTTCATGAGCAATGTACTGTTGGTCAAATGAAATCGACTATCAATCTTAAGAATGATCAAATCTATGATTTAGTAGCAGCAACAATGACTCCTAACATAATATCTTCATATTCAATGACTTTAATAGGACCATCTCATGTTAATTTCAGTCAATCAAGTGAGTCTTGTTTCTTTTTATATATCTCCTATTTCTTCTTTTCTTTGTTCTACAGGTATTTCGAATTCGATACAAACAAAATATTCATCAGAATTCACAATAAACAGTTCTGAATGTAATTATCAGCAGACAGAAATATCATTCGATTCCTATTGTGAATGTATAAAGATTCATACGACAAAAGAAGGATATTATACCATTAGAGTTAATAGTAGTACAAATATAGTAGGAAGGGTTTATGGAAATAATTTCACTTTATTTGATCTTTCAATAAATGCAGCGTCAATTGGCGCCGCTGGAAGTTCAAGTTATTGCAATAATCATTTCAAAATGTTATTGTACCGCAAGACGAACACTTCGATGACATTGATTGTATGGGCAAAAAAACAAGTTAAACCAGGTGCATTCTTAATAATTGTTGACGGTCCAAGTAACGTGTCTATGGAACACATAAGTATATTTCATTGTTTGCTTTTATTTTCTTATTGAAATGTTCAACAAACTATTTTAGATGAAAGAAAACCGACAATTCAAACAAACTATTCATCAGAATTTAATAATCAAAGTTGGAAACATGGATTTCATAACTGCCTACCAGAACAATACTATTTCGAAGCTTTAGAGATAACTGTAAACAAATCAGATTATTACATGTTTCTAATTGATAGTCAATTCGCTACAGATGGTTCTTTATACGAATATTCATCTTTTGATCCATACAGTTCTCATGATACGTCATTCGCTCAGAGTTCATTCAGTTCCTCGGGAAAATTTAAAATAACTAGCTATTTACAATTGAATATGACATATGTTTTGATGATAACAGCAAACTATCTGAACGTGTGCAGACAAGGTCCATTCTCTGTCATTGTCAATGGATTTGATCGAATTGATATCAAGCGAATGAGTACGTAGATGTTTTTCATTTATATAATCATATACATTTGTTGTTTTCATTATTTCTGATATTTGAAGGTCAACTTTCAACAACAAAAAAGAACACAACAATTCTTCAATATGAATATTCATCAGCATTGACCACAAATAATCCCACATTTCACCTAACAGATTGCGAGTTCAATCGAGGCGGGTGGTATTATTATGAATCTATACAAATCAATGTCATTCAATCAGGCAATTATACATTTTCAGTCATACGTCAATCATCCCTCATAGGGATTGATTGGTATGAACAATACTTTAATCCATACATCGAACTTAGCCTATCTAAGATATTAAGAACAATGGTAACTTGTCCTGGCATATCTAGTAAATTAATTATTGAATTGCAACCTAATGTGACATACATATTAGTCGTAGTATTACATCTTTCCCCAGACATAAGCAAGTTTTCCGTATTATCATTCGGTCCCAATCGTATTATTTTGAATAAAATTCGTAAGTGTGAT
>ERZ778023.4802-NODE-4802-length-10925-cov-45.174149_pt1 | contig 10925 bp, 14 predicted proteins | sample MGYA00375753_ERZ778023 | MGnify/ENA primary metagenome ERZ778023 (study PRJEB29350, sample SAMN05389822) | bioreactor metagenome | isolation source: Ammonium sulfate bioreactor | place: South Africa: University of Cape Town | collected 2014-04-04 ...
TTGGTGTCCATTTATTTGTTGATAATCAATATTTAGAAAATAGTTCGTCACTTGAATTTCAAAATGGAGTCATTCAAAAGGATACAGAGCATCCAATTATTTATCCAGAATATCCATGGGAAGCAGCAGTACATTTTTTTACAAGTTTTCTTCAAGTTCCATCGAATCTTTCAATAAATGAAAAGCCAATGTACATTATCTATTATGTATGTTTTGACAAGGACACAATTGTCGATAAACATAAACTATCGATTTGTGCTGCTAATAGTACCGATGGAATAAAATGGGAGAAGCCATTGTTATGGTATCATCCATATACAGCCAATGGAACTCAACCATCTCAACCAAGTAATATTATATTCGTAACAGAAATCGGTAAATTGTTAGGATCGGTTTTTATTGATACACGTGCGGGAATTTCTTGTTCTGAAATATTTAAAATGACTTATGGCAATATAAGTTCAGCATATTTTTATGTTAGTACATCTCCTGACGGGTTTAATTGGACTGCAGGTCCACAACCAGCTCATAAGTTAGACAATATATCCGATACGCAAACAGTTATGCTATATACTCATCAAAACGATGGTGCTTACGTTCTCTATGGTCGAAGAGATAAAGTTGAGTTCAAAAATAGTACTCTCTACTGTCATGGTGGTTCTCAATCGGGTCGACGAGTTGTCGTCATTACATCGAATGGTAGTGTCTATGGTCCTTGGTCGGATCCTGTCGAAGCATTTCCACTGGGCAGTCCAGATCCTATTCAATGTTTAGACAATTATAATGCTGGAACATTGTATTACAAAAATATTTATTTTCTATTTCCTTCAGCTTATTCACATTGGTCAATATTTGATTCAGGCTCACATGATAAACCTGGCAATGATGGAGTTATGGATATTAGATTAGCGGTCAGTCGTACACCAGTTGGTCCCTATACTTTCCCGTCGAGAGATCCATTTATAGTACGAGGAACTGGAACAATCGATCCTACGTGCAAAATTTTGAATGGTACAGGAAGTGATCGAGACGCCGGATTTGTCTTTTCAACAGCAAATGGTTTGTTAGATCCAGATTTTATTCGACAATCTTCAGATACTAATCCTTCTCCATGGATGTATCATCTTTATTGGGGTTCACAAACAACACATGCTAGTGCTATATTAATTTTAGGACGTTTTTGGCCTGGTGCCTATTCAGGTATTTTCAAAGCACGCGTACGTCGAGAAGGATATGTTGCACTTTCGACATTGACTTCAAATCCAACAGGATACGGTTGGTTTCTTACTCAAGTTGTTTCCTTGCCATCTGAATTAAATAATATGCAATTGCAACTTCGAATCAATGCTGAAATTGCTACAGCTGGTTTTCTAAATGTTCAATTTGAAGATGGTCAAACAGGAAATCCTATTCCAGGTTATACATTTGAGCAATGCAAAACACTTCATGGAAATGGTATAAGACAACTTGTTCAATGGACAAGACAAAATGAAACCTACACAGCAGACTTAACGCCATTAGTCAATTATACGAATGGAATTCGAATTCGTTTGGAAATGGCACATACGAAACTTTATTCATGGTTATTAAGCTATACAGATATATAAACTATTACACGTAGATGAATAATACTGATAAGAAAATTTAAAAAAAAAACAATGACATTCTTTATCTTTGTTCTACGCGTACTTTGCGTATAGAAATGACCTCATTTGATTTGAAATGAAATATATAAATACGTCGACATTTGAAAAATAAAATAAAGAAAATAATAAATGGGAATATCGGTATCAAGTTCTGGTTCACCGAGTCGTTTTCATTTGACCGGAGAAGATATAATCAATGAATGTAAATCATCCGTAAATTTCAATGAAAAATCTGTTCTTATCACTGGTGGTACGAATGGTATTGGCCTTGAAACATGTCGTGTTTTGGCATGTGCAGGAGCGAATGTTTATGCTTTGGGACGAGATCAAAGCAAATTAGAAAATGTAGTAAAAACTATTCAAAATGAATTAAAAGAAAAGACATCGAGTGGATCGATTCAAGGTTATATTTGTGATTTAAATAGTTTTCAAAGTATTAAAGAATTTGCTGATAAATTCGAACAAGATCGTTGTCAAGTGAATATTTTAATTCTCAATGCTGGCATAACGAATTTCAACTACGTCAAAACAATCGATGAACTCGAACAAACTATTGGTGTTAATCATATTGGTCAGGCATATTTAACTAAACTTTTACTTCCTAATTTAATTGCAAATTGTCCATCGAGAATTGTTGTTGTTTCATCTGATTTACATGCAGGTCCACCGTTAAATTATCAAATGTTAGATCAATGGAATAGTGGCATGAAAAATGGTTGGCATATAGCTCGAAGTTATCAACAAAGTAAATTGGCCAATGTTTTATTTGCTCGTGCGTTAGCATCTCGATTTCAATCCCAGCAAATAACTGCCTATTCACTTCATCCGGGTGTTATTAAAACGAATTTAGGCAGTGGTATACCTTTACTTGGACTAGCAAAAAGTTTCTTGAAAACGAAAACAATGAGTGAAGGTGTAGCAACAAGTATTTTTTGTGCTATCAAAACCGATTTAGAAAATGAAACCGGAAAATATTTTGCTGATTCGACCGTTCAAAATGATGCTGATAAATGGACAGAACAAGATCTCGAACAATTCTGGAATTGGACTGAAAAAATAATTCAAGACAAGGTTAAATAATTATGTATTTTCTATTTAAAATTAAAGGCACAGAAAACTAAATGTTCTTGAGTATACGCATTGAATGTTTAAAGAATAGTTTGTTTTTATGGCTTCTTTGGACTGTTTACAACGATCGGATCACTAATAGTTATAGAGTTTTTTGGATAATTTTGATGTATAGTTGTGGCTTCTACATTGATAGTAAGAATATTGGCTGTGGAAACAAGATGATAAATAGGAATTCGATGAGTCTTTTTATCTAAATCGCCAATTTTCCATTGACTAGGAAGAAGACCGGCTGAGTCAGTAATCTCCGTAATTTGATCTAGAAGACCAGAATTATTTGTGTAAAGAATATGAAATCGTTTTCGTAGAATTCCATGTGTACGTTGCCAATTATATCCACCAGTAAGTGTAACAGTAAGAGTTCCAAATAAATGACTTTTCTTCGGGAAACTTATGTATGCAACTTGGTTTGCTAGATTATTTGGGAAGACAATTTGAAAATATAAATCAAAATGATAAATATTTTCGTCTACTGCTTTGTGTTCAGCTGAAGACACATTTGAAATGCTTTGTAGGAGAATAATAGCAAAACCAAGTAATAAAAACATATTCGCCGTTGTGTACATACTTAATCGAAGAAAAATCAAAATTAATTGACTATATATACCAATAAATATGGATGTATTTAGAAAGGAAGAGAAGAATAATGAATAGTCACATTGATATTATTTTCCAACATACTAAGTTGGAAATTACCAAAAGTAATGACGAAGCTATTTTTCTATCGGGAAATGTTCGAGAATATTTGATTTCATTGACTCAAAACATTCTCATAACCACAATGAATAGTATATCAAATCTCAATCATCAGTTTTAAAGTGAGAATTCAAAACATGACTTCAAGTGCAAACCATATAATGCGATTCTTCAGATGTAAGGGAAGTCAGCGGCGGAGTCGAGTTTATTTTTCAAGATATCTCATTGATGATAATTTCATATGGTTTTATCAATCTTCATACACTGAAAATGTTTTACTATCTTGAATATAGACGAAATATTCAAAATTTCCAAATATAATCACGACATTTGTAATACTTCGTAGGTAATTTGATAACGTATAAAACGACGCAATTCAACTTTTTCTTTCCAAGTATACGCAAATTTTATCGGTGTGTGTGTGTGCTTTATTTTCGTTCTATTCTCTTTTTTTTCAGCTGATGTAACCTATATATATATATTTATATGCGCAATGATGAAAGAAACAACATTAATACTCTTTTTTCATCGTGAGAGAATGACCTATCGTATAACTATTGTTGGTGGTGGTATTATTGGTTTAACAACAGCGTGCACTATTTTGAAAGAATATGCATCGGTCGATACACTAAAATTGACTATCATTGCTGATGCATTCTCACCTGAAACAACAGGTGATGTTTCAGGAGGATTTTGGGAACCATATGGATTAGATTTGAGCGATCAACGCATCATGGAATGGGCTCGTTATAGTTATAATATATTTCTCGATGAATATTTTTCATCGAAAGCTGCACGAGCCGGTATTATGGAATTATCAGCTTATATATTAAAAGGTCAACAAGTGAATAGTAATGATGATACATCATCTAATCCTAGTTTTCTATCGATTGTTCGACATTATCGAGTATTGAAGAGTCCTGAAATAGATATGTTTAATCATTTGGGATCGATAACAGGCTTTGTCATGTCGTCAATAGTTGCAGAAGTTCGACGATATCTTCCAGAACTACAACGTTTCCTACAACAGGATTCTCGAGTGAAATTTATTAAGAGAAAAATTTGTTCATTAAATGAATTAAAAAATGAAGCAGACGTAGTGATTAATTGTACTGGCCTAGGTGCCAAAGATCTAGTCGATGATCTCACTATTCGACCGGCACGAGGACAGGTGAGAATGCGATCGATCGATAATGTGTTTTTACTATATTGTTATTGTTTACGTCTAGGTCATGCGTGTTCATGCTCCATGGATCAAATCGATGTACTATTTTGAATCGCCAAACGAAGGCATATGCTATATTATTCCACAATCAGATACTGTTGTTTTAGGTGGTACATTTCAATTGAACGATTGGAGTACAACACCGACAGAACATGATACAAATCATATTCGACGTATGTGTGAAAAAGTTTTACCAGCGCTCAAACAAATCGACAATGAACAAGTGCAAGTTCAAGCAGGTTTACGACCACATCGAGATGGTGGCGTGCGTCTCGAACATGAACACACTGCAGACGGACTCGATGTAGTACATTGTTACGGCCATTCAGGTGCAGGAGTGACACTATCTTGGGGTTGTGCAAAAAATATTGTCGAAATTGTGAAGACTCTCTTGCCAGTTGATGAACAACAACCGTCAGAATTACCGGAACACGAACAATTATGGCGTCTAGTATCATAAAATTCTATGATTCGTTTAGTGTAAATCGAATATCTTCGAATTTACTCAGTCGTTGTAATCTATATGTCATTTGTGGTTTCTTCTTGATAATAAACAATTTCTCGATCATTTCGAATACTGATTGAGTTAAACAAATGATTGTTATTATACTCAAAGTAGCAGATATCGAAATAAACATAAATCCAACACGATGTGAATAAATCGGTGCACGTCGAATAGAAAACATTTCCAATAGAATAAATACTGAATAGGGTCCGCCTAAGATCATAACAATAGCAATTAAAATAAGAATACGTTGAGTTAATACTAATTGACGACGTGCACGATGAATATTATATTTATAAGTGCCTTAAAGAAATACAAAAAAGAAAATGAATTCTTTGTGTCTATTTTATTTTACCATTGATTTCCTTTTTTCGTACAGATTTTGCAATATAATAATATATAATCAAAATAATTGCCATCGGAAGTAAATAATTAGTTGAATTAATATATCCAATACCTTTGCTATTTTCAATTGCAATTTGACATAAATATTCTTCTTCGATATAGACTTGATTATTTCCAAGTTCAATAGGTAAAGTTTGTAGAATAGCAAAAATCTATTGAATACAAATAGCATAGATGTAGATTTTAAAACGTTGAAAACATATTCGATGATAATAAATTGTGCTAAATAAACGATAGAATGGCTACAGTAGAATTCAGTGTTAGAATATTTGCTAATGTATGAAGTGAACGATTATATATTATAATTGATATGAATAGAAGAGAGAATAGTATACCAATACAACTTGAAACCATAGTTATGATATTAATTAACAGATAAATTGAAAATGATTCGTTGAAATAAATAACTGTACGATTGAATTGAGTTGAATTCATATCTAAAATTTTGAAAATGATCAGTGAAAATAATTTATTCACATAAATATAAATTGAGCATCTTTTGAAATATGTCATCAAATATACTTAAGCTTATTGCCTGACTTTCCATCATCAGAGATTTTTATCAAATTACCTAAAGTATTGTCTATTTCTATTATGAAGAATGTTCTGCATATTATTATATCTTCTCGAAATACTAAATTACTCACACACACCTTTTTTTTCTATTCTCTTTCAACAATAAGATGAATCAAATCAAAAAGAATATCGATCAACGCTGAACGATATTCAACGCTATAGGCAAACCAGACTAAACAATCCACCATTTGCCTTGAAAACAGAACTGATGTCATATTGTCGGTATTTTTAACTTTATCATTCAATTGGCTTTTGAAAATTTTCATTCAACACAAATAAAATCTATCTTGAGATGTTTTTCTATCATCATGTGTTAATCATACTTTATTTTTCTTATCAATCTCATATATGAGCGCATTTATCTCGCTAACAATCGCCTGATAACATTGTTTTCACTGTTGCTCTCGTGAATAAAGTAAACTTTGGTCATTGCTCTACTATATAAACGGCAAAACTTTAAATTTTAAAACAACTCTTTTGTTTCATCAAACAAAAGCAAAGTCGCCATCATGTCGCTTCCTCTCGGTACTACAGCCACACTTTCATGCGATGATAGCCAAGAATATACGGGCCCAACACTTGTTCATAGTACAGGCGTTCCAGGATATCGAATATCGCCATATATTATTCAAATTTTACAGCAAGCATTTAGTAATGATAATTTGTGTGACAACGAACGTGGTGTGGAATGTTTTCTTGCTATCGGATCCGTAATTGAAGCACTGGAAAATGCTGGTTTTGAAATTACTGGTGATTCAAATAGTGGTGGACGAAAAATATGGCATCTAACCAAAACCAGTTGAACCTACGAATACAATAATTTATTAATCGATTTCAAAATTCTTTTTTTTCTCGTCGTAATTTTTTCTAATAAAATAATATAATCACGTGCATTTGATTTTATCACATAAAAGATCGTCTTATCTTTTTTTCTTTATAAAGCAAATAGTATTTTGTGTTGTTTAGCAAAACATTCTACTGACGTGCGTACAAAATTAACTCTAATAAATCAGTTTTTGTGTACTCAGAAAGTAAGTCTATCAGAAAATTTCTCAATGGCAAAGTATGATCAGAGGACACAATTAGACAAACATTGTTTCGTGAATACATAAAAGATACTCAGTTACTGATGAATCTGTTAATATCACAAACATTAAAAAGTGAAATGTCGTAACGCTTGTGCATATGCAGTATTCAGAAAGAAAATAAAAACATTACATATCACACGTTTTTGCACGGTGCAAATTTTGCATCGAATACATAAATATCCTAAAAAGGACAACTATTTTGCTCTATTGTTTATGCTTCATCGATTAGTTTTAGTTTGAAATTTTCATTCACCTATTACAATCATCGCGATTTTCATTATATATACCTGCTAAAAATAGACAATATGCGAGGGTAGAATATTTTTTTTCTTTCTTATCAAAATTACAATGATAGAAAAAGACCAATGATGCTTGACGATTATACTTCATTTGCCTGATTTTTTTCAGTTTATTACAGTCTAAGATTGATGTGGTCAACTCACATATTTTCTCATTTGGAATATGATCAAATTTTTCTATTATTCTCACTGCTATTTGCCAGTTTAGTTATTACCATTTTAATTACGTTTAGTTCATCATTATTATATTTCAAATGTATGATCAAGAGATTCATTCGAATTCAATTATTCAAACAACGTTTCAATCCAAATTGTCGATTGTTAGCCACCGATGTGATTGCAACACTTTATGAAAATGTTCTTTGTGATATACAGATGGCTAACAATGTATTATTAGCGAAGATTCTTGAGAAAAATCAATTCTGTTCATTTTATCGTGATCGTTCGATTCATTGTCTGTCGTCATTTGCATCTATCGATGAATTTCGAGAGAAAATTTCTTTAACTACTTATGATGATTATTCTGAATATGTTGATCGAATGATTGTAAACGGAGAAAATAATGTGCTTACTTCAAATAAAATTGTTTACTTTGTGACATCATCTGGAACAACGGGACATAAAAAATTGATTCCTCGATCTACTTCAACATTAAAAGCGGACACAATGGCATTCAATATTGGTCTATATCGAATTTTGATGTCTCTTCGTTCACCATTTCCATTGCCAGAACAACGATTATTCACACTATCTAGCGGAAAAAAACTATCAAAATTTGAAAAATCCAAGAATGGTATACCAATTGGTGCACTTAGTTTGTGTCGTTCTACTAGTTTTCTTAATGTCTTAGAGAAATTCGCGTTATCTTTCGGTGATATTTTACCATTCGATTTAATGAGTAAAATATCTGATTTTGAAACAAGTGCATTCATTCAGCTTGTTTTTGCATTGACAATTCCTGATCTATATGGATATATAGTTTTTTTTGCTCCATCTTTTATTCACTCTATCAAAATGATTAAAGATTACTTCGAAGAAATATGTTCATGCATTTCAACTGCTAATTTTGATCATAGTTCAATCGTACGTAAGAATATTCTTACTTCAAATCTAAAAATTAAATTAAATCAAGCATTAACTGAAGTAGCTATTGAATATGGTGGATTAAAATATCGATTGAAACGTGCTGAATATATTCGAAAAGAATGTATGAAAGAAGATACTTCAGCAATTCTTCATCGTCTTTGGCCAAATCTTGTATATGCTTCGACAATATTAGGCGGCTCGTTTTCGATGTACAAAAAAGAAATTCAAAGTTATTGTGGAATAAATTTACCTCTTATTAACTTGGGCATGTACGTTGCCAGTGAAAGTGGCTATGGAAATCTAGCTAGTATTTATACGGATGAATATTTTTTATTGCCAACAAATGTCTTCTTCGAATTCATCAGAGAGGAAAATATACATGAAGTAAGTAAGCTAAGCTTATTATTATTCACTAGAAAAATTTATTTTGCTTTGTTTAGGTTCAACCAAAGACTTTTTTGATTTCAGAGATCGAACCAGGTTATCGATATGAACTAGTGATTACAACTGAAGATGGACTGATTCGATATCGAACAGGCGATATAATTCATTGTACACGATTTCTTTCTCGAGCCGACGACTTACTTCCATTACCATCTGAACTAAAAGAAATTCCTCGAATTCCTTTGATTACAATAGTATATCGTGCTGGTACTATTTTAAATGTTTGTGGAGAGAAAGCGACAGAAGAACATATAATTTATGCTCTTCAACAAACAATCTATGAATGGAAACAACAAGGAATAACTATCGAATTATGTGATTTCACATCATTTCCAAAACTTGATGCATTTCCCGTTCATTATGTTATTTTCTTCGAGGTAACCAATAAAGATGACACGACGATTAAACGAAATGATAGTGATTCTACATTTGATCAACATCTTTGTAAGGCCAATGATTTTTATAATGCGGCACGAAATGCAGGAAAATTAGGTCCTGCTATTTCTATTCTTGTTCGAAGTGGAACATTCTCGAACTTCAAACAAAATATGATCAAAACTGTTGGAGTTAATCCTCTTCAATTTAAGACTAAACGATTATTGAAAGATAATGATCATATTCAATTCTTTTATGATAATAGACTTGACATATCATCATAATTACATAAACTATTATATTTCTTTTATTTTATTTTACATTAGCTTATATACCTTCTATTTTATCAATAAAAGCATAATTTAGAGTATTTCTCTGCATCCTGCTATCATAAGGATATAGTATATTTATTCTGTGCTGTATCAGAAAGTTCTAGATACACATTAAATGTATGCACGGTTCTCGTTAGGTCAAAATAGTGGTGTTGAGTTAGTAATTTATCGTATTGTCATTTTAATTTAGATCTTTAGCGAACTCTTTGTATAGTTAGTGACATATCATCCATCTAACAACGAATCATCAAGTGGAGTCGAACGACATACTATGTTTATGATATCAATCGCTCTCTCTTAACAAAGTGTATATGATTGCACCATTCGAGTGAATAACATATTTGTGTTCTCTGGAGATGAATGTCTTCCTGATATGTACAATTTTCCTAATTATTTCACTAGTTTTTACATTTATTCCAGCAGAAAGTAAGAATCAATAGAAAAAAATATTAAATAATTCATACATATATTTAACTCACTTTCATAGTACGCACAAAATGTGGTTATCATCTCTTTCAACACATTGATCATTATTTAGATTATCGTCTTTCTTCGAATTCGAACATCTATACTCTATGTGCATATATTTTGCAGTTCTATGACTTTGATCCTAACAATGAAATTGCACAATTGCATGAAATTTTACCACATATTTATTTATCGAGTCGATATGGAGCATGGAATTTGAAATTACTGCAGAGAAAAAACGTTACACATGTGTTGGTGTCAGGTAGAGAATTATCACCATATTTTCCTGATCATTTTATATATGAACAACTATTTATCCGAGACAATGCTGTTGAGATCGATTCATTGAAATTCAGATCCGCAATACCTACTGCTTTAACATTCATTACGACTGCACTTCGTGATCCAAATAATAACATTTTAATTCATTGTTCGCAAGGAAGATCTCGTTCGCCTGCAATTGTTGCTGCCTATTTGATTTATTCAAAAGAGCATTCGATGAATGTTGATAATGCTCTCGTTTGGATACAACGTATTCGAGCAATAGTTCAACCAAATGATGGTTTTATTGAACAACTTAGACAATTTCACATAGAAGTCGAAAATGATGGGAAAGATAAATCACTATAAACCTGAAAATAGTTTGTGATCA
>ERZ778023.4808-NODE-4808-length-10903-cov-57.978337_pt1 | contig 10903 bp, 7 predicted proteins | sample MGYA00375753_ERZ778023 | MGnify/ENA primary metagenome ERZ778023 (study PRJEB29350, sample SAMN05389822) | bioreactor metagenome | isolation source: Ammonium sulfate bioreactor | place: South Africa: University of Cape Town | collected 2014-04-04 ...
AGTGTGTTTGTATGTGTGTGAGTTATGTCAGAATCAACGTAATATTACGTAGTCAGTAATTGCATATATCTTTATATAGGTCGACTGTTCTCTTTTTCTCTCTCTTCCTCTCTCTCTTTCTCTTTCTCTCTCTGTCTCTATGTAATCGAGTCGAGACGTCCTGTGTTTGCACCAATGAAATAATAATGATGCAATCAGCCAATACTCTCACAGATTACTGTTCAATATGTCAAATTATCTCGACTTTCTCGAAACTATTCCAAGAAGTTAATGGATTCACCTGACTAGACATAATTAAATGTTTCAATGTCTCTTTTGATTGTCAAGTAGTTTTTCTCCTGATGTTCATCACAATGAGCGGCACAATTTGTATGTTACTTTAAGAAGATGGAGATGTCATCTTTTGATCGGAAAAAAAGAAAAGCATAATTGTATCCGTAGGGGTACATACTGCTCATCATTCATGTCGATCTTTGAGATCAAACATCAACAAGACAACGTTCAAAGGTGTCAATGCATGAGATGAGTTTTTCTTTTTCTTACTTATTCCTCCAAGGTAATAAGCAAAACATCTGAAAATCCAATATATTTTTATTTATCTTATTCTCACAATTCAACATCAAAAACAATTTTAATCATCATGATAATTTTTTCACCTCATATAAGAGAACAAGATAACACATGGTTTTATTGAGCAACAATGTGCCAAACGATTGAGCCATATGCGGATAAAAGAAAAACGATAGATAATCTCATCAGACTCGATCGTTTCGCACGCTTTCGTTCTTTTTTTATTTTTCATCATTTGTCAGCACCTTCTGCGATCGGATCGAATTAAGCGAAGAAGAAATCAAAAAATACATCATAAGTGTTAACCGACTGTCTGGATCAATTAACACAAGAAATCGAAAATTGACGAGAGAGTCTGATCTCATAGATAGCAAAACGGCAAATCTTCATCACATGCACCTGTTGATGAATATAGCGCGTCTCTTGCCTGCTTTTCCCTACTTGACTTCATTTTCTAATCGATAATTATGCTTTGCATGCATAAGAAAATCGTTTCAAGAATGCAACTGTGTTAAGAGTGCTGCTGATTGACATACTTGCATGAACGTGCGAGAAATATATGACCAATGACCAACGAATGTGTCAATATGTAAGTGTCTATATGTGATGCTATTTCTCAATAAATTAACAAATACATATGAGATTTCATATTTGTAACTAAGTCTGTGCATTATGTTGACGATTTGGTTGGCTATTTTGTCTTTTTTTATTGGTCCTATAAGAAAAAAAGTTGAACTTTCATTCTTCTTTTGTTCGGAAAAGCGATATAAATATTCAATTCTCGATCGAAATAGAAAATGAAAATGCTGCTCTCATTTATTCTTCTTTCGTTATTTTCTTATTGGTCAATTCATGCGAAACCGTTTTTCGAAATCAAGTATTCCGATGATGTTGCTGAAGCAACATGTAATGGAACAACAACATGGACAAAATGGCATGATCTTTTTAAGTCTGATACTATGATTGCATTGTATTTATCAATGAAAATGAATGAACTCGAGGGCTGCAAAGAACCACTCGGTATGCACGTACAATTGCAATCGACACCTCTTGAAATGAATTTTCATTTTGACTTCAAGCAATATAAATCAATCATGGAATTATCGGGTATCTATCGAACATTCATTCTGGATTCCAAAATCTCGCAAGCATTTGTTCCCATTCCTAAATATCGATTTAGTTATTGTTGTCCATATGTTGAATTTTCTGAAACCACAGATTCAATTCCACTCGAAAACTACACATGTGCTTTGTCGAATACAAATAATCTTAATTCATCGGTAGAAAAACTTTATTTTATAAATGAAAAACGGCATCTTCTCGATTCTATTTCAGTTAGTTGCTTACAACGAAGTTCATTCCGACAGAATGTGTACCGGTGTAATGCTCGATGCCAGACATGTTCTCATTCACGCTAGTTGTGTGAATCAAACAAATCGTACTTTGAACATGATTCTTCATCTAAATAATGCATCGCGGATTCACATTGATACTATCATTATCCATCCCGAATACAATTCAATTTCACAGAAAAATAGTCTTGCTATTGTGAAATTAGTAAATGAAACTGAAATGCCTGTTGCTATTTGTTTACCATTCGCTGGCTTTGTTCGTGGTAATAATCAAACAGCGATAGTTCTCGGTCCTAACTACTCAAAGCCAAATAATCCATATGAATTTGACGAAGAGAAAATGGAAATCCTCAAAGATTGTCCTGGAATTGATCAAGATCACGAATTTTGTGTTCTTGAACCTGCGGATATATCGAGTTCAGTTGACAAGACGCTCGATAGCATGATTTTCGACGTTCAAGGTACGCAAAAAGTGCTCACTGGTATTTCCTTTCGTCGACGAATTATGGCATCAAACGGGTTTGCCTATGTTTTTTCTCGTGTGGAACCTTATGTTTCATGGATTCTATCTGTTATTAACAAAAATTAAAATTGTTCTTTTTCTTGAAAAATAAATAAAGACATCAACCATGATGAATAACTAACTGAGTATTTATTTGTTTTATTTTTTCATTGGTTCTCTGAGGAAAACAGTTGAACTTTCATTCTTCTTTTGTTCGAAAAAGAGATATATAAATATTCAATTCTCGATCGAAATAGAAAATGAAAATGCTGCTCTCATTTATTCTTCTTTCGTTATTTTCTTATTGGTCAATTCATGCGAAACCGTTTTTCGAAATCAAGTATTCCGATGATGTTGCTGAAGCAACATGTAATGGAACAACAACATGGACAAAATGGCATGATCTTTTTAAGTCTGATACTATGATTGCATTGTATTTATCAATGAAAATGAATGAACTCGAGGGCTGCAAAGAACCACTCGGTATGCACGTACAATTGCAATCGACACCTCTTGAAATGAATTTTCATTTTGACTTCAAGCAATATAAATCAATCATGGAATTATCGGGTATCTATCGAACATTCATTCTGGATTCCAAAATCTCGCAAGCATTTGTTCCCATTCCTAAATATCGATTTAGTTATTGTTGTCCATATGTTGAATTTTCTGAAACCACAGATTCAATTCCACTCGAAAACTACACATGTGCTTTGTCGAATACAAATAATCTTAATTCATCGGTAGAAAAACTTTATTTTATAAATGAAAAACGGCATCTTCTCGATTCTATTTCAGTTAGTTGCTTACAACGAAGTTCATTCCGACAGAATGTGTACCGGTGTAATGCTCGATGCCAGACATGTTCTCATTCACGCTAGTTGTGTGAATCAAACAAATCGTACTTTGAACATGATTCTTCATCTAAATAATGCATCGCGGATTCACATTGATACTATCATTATCCATCCCGAATACAATTCAATTTCACAGAAAAATAGTCTTGCTATTGTGAAATTAGTAAATGAAACTGAAATGCCTGTTGCTATTTGTTTACCATTCGCTGGCTTTGTTCGTGGTAATAATCAAACAGCGATAGTTCTCGGTCCTAACTACTCAAAGCCAAATAATCCATATGAATTTGACGAAGAGAAAATGGAAATCCTCAAAGATTGTCCTGGAATTGATCAAGATCACGAATTTTGTGTTCTTGAACCTGCGGATATATCGAGTTCAGTTGACAAGACGCTCGATAGCATGATTTTCGACGTTCAAGGTACGCAAAAAGTGCTCACTGGTATTTCCTTTCGTCGACGAATTATGGCATCAAACGGGTTTGCCTATGTTTTTTCTCGTGTGGAACCTTATGTTTCATGGATTCTATCTGTTATTAAGAAAAATTAAAATTGTTCTTTGTTGAAAAATAAATAAAGACATCGACGTTGAGGAATAACCAACTGAGTATTTGTTTTACTTTTCCATTGGTTGTATAAGAAAAAAATTTGAACTTTCATTCTTCTTTTGTTGAAACAAGAGATATATAAATATCCGATTATGCATCACAATCGCAAATGAAAATGCTACTTTCATTTATTCTGCTCTCGTTATTTTCTTGCTGGTCAATTCATGCGAAACCATTTTTCGAGATCAAGTATTCCGATGGTCTTGAGGATGATTCATGTAATGGCACGGCAGCATGGACAAATTGGAGTGATATTCCTATCCCTGAAAGTTCCGCTCAATTCTACATGGCAATGATCCAATTGAATACATGTTCAAAACCAATCGGTATGCAATTGCAATTTCAATCCACAATTCCAAACATGAATTTTGATTTTGGCGAGAATAAATATTCATCCAATAAATTCTCGTATCTTTATCGATCATTTTTTCAATTCTTAAATCTCTATCAATCATTTTTGCCGAATCTTAAATTTCAAATTCGTCATTGCTGTGAAAATATTGAATCGACGTCAACCACTGATTCAGCTCCTATTCAAAATTATGAATGTGCGCTTCCGTTTGATGATCTAACCAATAGAACTGATATCACGTCATGGGTAGGAAAAATTTGATTTCACAAATGAAAAACTACATATTTTCACTTCTATTTCAGTTAGCTGTTTATATACAACATTATGTGGACGAAGAGAATGAAGACACTTCTGAAGTATGTGCTGGTATAATGCTTGATGCTGCACATGTTCTCATTCACGCCAGTTGCGTAAATCAAACAGATCGAATTTCGAACGCGATTCGTACTCCAAAGGATGAATCTCCGATTAACATTGATACGATCATCATCCATCCCGAATACGATCCAGTTTCAAAGAAAAATAATCTTGCTATTGTAAAATTAGCAAATGAATCTGAAATGCCTATTGCAATTTGTTTACCATTCGCTGGCTTGGTTCGTGGTAATAATCAAACATCGATTCTCAGCTTCGACTATGAGGGTGATTTTTCTGCGTCTGATGCATTTCCATTTATGAAAAATGAGGTTCAAACTCTCAAAGATTGTCCTGGAATTGATCAAGATCATGAATTTTGTATTCTTGAAAGTCGTAATAGTTGGGGTGTATATCGTGGCACGATACGCAGTCTGATTTTCGACATTCAAGGTACACAAAAAGTTCTCACTGGTATTTCATATCGTCGACGAATTCCTGTTGGAAACGATTTTGCTCTTGTTTATTCTCGTGTAGAACCTTATGTTCCATGGATTCTATCTGTTATTAAGAAAAATTAGAATTTTGTTCTTTGTTTGAAAAATAAACAAATAAAAAAAACAACTTCGAATGTCTTTGACAGAATAAAGACATCGACGTCGATGAATAACGGACTGAATATTTGTTTGTTTTTCTTCGTTTCCTTTCGTCATTGAATTCAGTCAGTCAGTCGATGTTTAAAAGATAACTCGGTCAGTTGTGTATGTACATCGGTCATCGTTATGGTCGAGACGAAAACTCAAACAACAAATTCATCGTCGATTCACGACGATCATCAACATCATCCATCGATATCCACCGATGTAAATTCGAAAATTCGTTCGTATCTATCATCACGTTACTGTTGTGATTGTCGTCTTGTTTACACATGTAACGGTTTGTCATCATCCGTCCTATGCCATCGACTGGTTCTAAGTGCGTCATCGATATATTTTCGTTTGTTTTTCAAATATAATCAACCGACATCGACCTATGATTCAAGTCAACAATGTTATCTCAATGAATATCATTGTTCGTTTAATTTTACGGAGAAAACTTTACTAACATGCATCGATCTACTCTATGCCGATGATAATCTTCAACAAAGTCCACAACAATTATTATTCTACGATGATCTTTTGAATGGTATGATGTTTCTTGGTTTGCCCGATGAATATTTTATTAAAATTTTAACTTTATTACGAACAAAATTATTTTCACTCACAGGTGATGTCGAAAAACGTCATTTGATTGTATCAGTGGCTAAATCACAGCTCGATGATAAATTTAAAAAAGCCTTTCTTGCACGTTCACTTTGTTTGATTGATTATCATCGAAATGATCTTCATTATGAAATCAAACATATTTACAATAATCATCGTTCATATTATGATTCACATCGACATACAATTATCTTAAATGGTTCGAAAGATAATAAACTCACATACAAAGGTTTAATCTTTCAAGCCAATGCACAATTTTCAACCGATTGTGCATCATTTTGGTTTACTTGTCAACGTGCCTTTCGTTCATTTAATACAATACGTGCACGACAAGCAACACTCTACGTTTACGACGGTATTAACGCGACTATTGTCGAACGTATAACGAATCCTGATTGTAAACAAATGGGTTATCAATTGCGGTTACCACGCGGTAAATTAGTCTTGAGTAATTTTATAATGAATTGTTATCAAGTTGTTATCAAACGAACATTTCCACTACATGAACATGTGGCGTTCAATTTTGTTATTGAATTATTAAGAGATTAACCAAACATATTTTGTATCAAGATATGAAAAATTCAAAAAATTTAATCTTTTTTTTGCTTGCTCGTTTATTTGTTCTGTTTATGTACATTGTACGAATTCGTGTTTGATAAATGAATAAAATAAAAATTAACTAGCGACAAATTGTGTGTTCGCAGAAAACGACATCTGCTGTTTGAATGTGCGCGAGAGGAGGAGAGGTTCGTCTTTCTTTATGATTGGTTTGACTAAGCATAAGTTTGAAGAGGAGGAAAAAAAAAGGTAAATAAACAACAACTAACAACAAGAAAATACGGAGAAAAAAAAACAGAATCTATGCACCTTGTTTTGTCGTTATTAAGTGTTGAAATTTGAATAAACGAGTTGTTTGTGTTCGACGAAAGCTTGCTGAATTTATTTCAATTCTTAATAGATTTGCGTTTTTTGTATGAGATGTCGCAGGCGAACAACCGGGGTGGCGGCAACAAGCGGTCTCGTCTATCTTCATCAGGCGCCTATCGTCAACGTGAGAACCAGTCATCAAATTCGTCGACAAATGTCGCTCAAACACAATCAGGTTTAATTATCGATAATGACACTGAACTTTCATCGGACATTATCAAAGATCAATTGAACAGTGTCGATGATATTCTCACACAACCGATTATTGAAGTGCCAACCAAACGTTTATTACATTTGAAAGAACTCGGTGGCAATCTATTTGTTTCATCATCAACAAAAATCTATTCGAAAACATTACAAAAACTATTCGATCGTGTTCTTTTTACGAAATCATTGAACAATGATGTTAATACGGCACCAACCGATCTTCGTGTGTTCGAACGTGTCTTAGCTCGATCCGATGATAATGATGCTTATTCAACTTGTACATCATTGGCACAACCGATTCCAGCCAATATTCTCGTGCTCGGCTCGACAGCAACCGAACATGCACTCGTTTGGAAACTTTTACAACGACGAAATTTTAAAATTTTCATTTCACCCGGTAATACCGGCATGTTACTCGATCATCCCAATGGAATTCTAACGCCGAGTATTGAAAATGAAAAAGATATTCTCGATTATGTCGATTCGAAACAAATCGATCTTGTTATTTCATTGAATAAAACATTCTATTTCGAAGAATTAGAAGCTCGTTTATGTGAACGTGGCCTTCATTATCTCGGTTGTTCAGTTGATACATTAGCGTTAAGTGATAATCATTTGAATGCCAAACAATTCATGACCAAACATAAAATTCCCACGCTCGATTGGATTCAATGTTCGAATTTAATCGAAGCTCAACAATTTCTCGATAAATATCCCGATCAACAGCAATGGTTGATCAACTCAATTGCCTATCAAACTCGAGATGAAACTCTCGAACAAATCAAAACTCTAAATCAAACCTCATGCATTCTCGAACATGGTTACGCATTCAATGAAAAACAAATTGTTCTTTTATATATTGTCAGCGATGGCGATGGTGATTACACACAATTACCATTGATTCAATCGGATTCATCACATATGGGTGCTTACGGTCCGTGTCCATATTTAACATCGAAACAATCGTCGTATGTTCGTCGACGTATTGTCGAACGAACGCTTCGTTGTTCGCCAACGATTCGACATTTGTTCGGTTTTCGTTTGTTAATCAATGGTTCGAATTACAATGACATTCTTCTTCTTGATTACATATCAACATTTAGTGAGCCCGAATCGGAACTACTTTTGTCATTGTGTGAACCCGATATTTATCTTCAATATGCACTCGATCTCTCGTCGATACCTGTTCTATCATTAACAAATAAGAAACGTCGACTTCATTGTGTCAATACAACAATGAAACTTAGTTCATCGAAATCGTTTACAATTGCCAATCAAATTCTTCAAACAGCAATGAAAAATAACAAAGTGAAAATCTTTCACAATCAAACACAACTCAATCTCAACAATGATCTCATTTCGATTACGAATCATGCCGAACGTTTATTCAACGTTCTCGGTTACGGTTCGACATTGCAAGAAGCACAAATGCAATCGATTCTTGCTTGTGAATATATTAAACAACATGCCAACATCGATGAACTAACATTTCGACATGATATCGGTCGACAAGCGATCGAATGGTACGAACGAAATCAGTCGACAATGCCGACAACGAGTCTAACAAATGGCAAGAAAAAGAAAATGAAAATTCATCGAACAACGGGCAAACAAATTAAAACTGAAACGAATGAAGACAATGATGATGATGATGATGACGATGAAAGTGAACCGATGGATTTCGAACGAGCTTTTGGAACAATATCCGAAACACCTAAGCTCGAACATATGGATATTTTTCAAACGAATGGCAATTTCGATGAAACAAACATTCATGAAGGTGCATTTTCCTATGATCTCAAATCGAAAATCGATCTGAATGCATATACTCAACCTGTTCTCGTTTCAACAACGATTAATCTAAATCCATTAGCTGCTCTTTTCAATCTAAACGATGGTGATATGAATGATAGTCAAACAGTTTTCGAATATCTTGGCCATGAATTAACTGTTCGTTGCGCCAATGATCTTATCTGTGCTCGTACATTGTACATTCAATGTTGTTCATATCCATTGACATCACGTCGATCCATACAACGATTTTATCAAGGCATTGAACAAGCTTGTCAACAACTTGATTGTACACTTTTAAAAGCCAATACAACAACAGCAAATTCATCGTTTATTTCACTTTGTACAGGTCTAGCAGAGAAAGATTTGATTACTACGAATAATAACAATCATCTTTTACATTCGAATATAATCAATGAACAAGATTTTCTTATTGCACTTCGATGTAGTTCAGGAATGGTGAATACACAAGGTTATATTCAATTGAAAGATTTATTTCAAAAGAAAAACATTCATTTAAATGATACGGTACCATTTCGAACGGTCGATGGCGATGAAGAATCATTTTTTTCATTGTTATTACAAAAAACATCGATTTTATCGTCGAATTTAGCTCGAATTATAGCTGAATTAATTACTAATCGAACGATTAAAGCTGTTCGATATCTTAAAGATATTGGTCTTGCTCGAATGATTGAATCATTATTAGGCTCGCTTTCAACAACATTAAGTGTCGAGCTAAATGGTCAACAATGGCCCGTCATGCCTCCGCTTTTCACATGGATTTATCAACATGTACGAAAAAGAAAAAAACACCCTCATCCTCAAATTTCTTTTCGTTTTTTTTCAGAGTGGTTTTAGTCAAGATGAAATGTTCGAATATTTCAATTGTGGCATCGATTATTTACTTCTTATTGATCATACGAAAATCTCTGTCGATAATATTCTTCAACAATTAAATGAATCACATACATCAAGTTTTTTTCTTGGAACATTTATACCAAATAGTAAGAAAAAATTCATTCATCTCATTCTCTTACTATTTTTATTTTCTAATATTCAGATACAAGTCCTGTACGTAAACCAGTTCGTTTACCTCAACAACCGATCGTTACTCCTCCACGACAACGTACTGTTCAATTGAAAAATATCTCATTCAAATATCCGAAACCCTATCAAATTGCACAAGCGAATTTGATGAACAATAATTTGCCAATTGTGATCAAAGATCGAATGAAACAACCGATTGCCAATGATAAAACACGTTGTGCAGTTTTAATATCCACAAATGATACGTCATTACTTTCACTTCTTGCTTATTCAACTTCAACACTTGAATGTGCATTCGAAATCGTTCTTGTTCTAACAACATTAGCTAGTCTATCGGATATAGCTCGTGTCAATGAACAATATCCATCGGTTGTCACTAAAGTAATTCAACCGAAGAAATATGCAGCAAGACATTATGATCTCGATCAAAAAGTCGATGATGAACTTCAATTACACGGCTGTGAATTAGTCATACTCGATCGGTATGCTTGCCGATTATCTCCATCGTTTATTCTCGCTTGGCGTGGCCGATTATTAAATATCTATCCATCGATATTGCCAGCATTTCGTCATAGTAATTCACCTATTCGAGATGCTATTCAAACGGGTGTACGTATAACAGGTGTAACAGTTCATTTTATTGGCGATGGTGATAATGATCATGATGGACCAATTATTGCTCAAGAAAGTATATCGATTTCACCTAATGAAAACGAATTACAGCTCGAAACTCGTCTACATACACTCGAACAACAATTATATCCGAAAGCAATCGATCTTGTTGCATCAGGAAAAATTGTCTATCAAGGTAAACGACGTTTAGGCAAAAGCAATTCAACAACAACAATAACAACAACTACAACATATTAAATATGTGTATTAAAGACATTGTTTTTCTTTTTTGTTTGTTTGTACATTCATATCTGTGCTATTTGTTTCCTGAAATAGCCAGATGTATTTCTTTTGTAGTCCTTCTTCTCGTCTTGTTTAAGAAAAAAAAACGCAAACAGCATTATTATTAAAAAAATATATATAACTATGTATATGTATACAGTCATGAACACGAAAAAAAAA
>ERZ778023.4811-NODE-4811-length-10893-cov-63.895922_pt1 | contig 10893 bp, 1 predicted proteins | sample MGYA00375753_ERZ778023 | MGnify/ENA primary metagenome ERZ778023 (study PRJEB29350, sample SAMN05389822) | bioreactor metagenome | isolation source: Ammonium sulfate bioreactor | place: South Africa: University of Cape Town | collected 2014-04-04 ...
GTTATTTGCCTCGCGGCAGTAGCCACCGCCGAAATTAGTACGTTTATCTGGGCCACAACACCAACTCTCTCTCTCTCTCTCTCTTGGTTGTGGGAAGGCAGCAGGCGATCCTTCTCTTCTCCCTCTGCCTCTCGTATTTCCTTTGTTATTTTCTCTTTTTTCCTCTTTCCTCTCCTTCCACTACACAACCTTTGTTTGTTGTTCCTTTCACTCTCCTTCTCGCTCGTGCCTCTCTTTTCCCCCTCTCTATGCCTCATCTTTCGAGTAAGTAGATCTAACAGAGACCGCGCGCGTGTGTGTGTGGTGTGTTGATTAGCTCCCAGGTTTCCATCACCACAGCCTGTCTCGTGGGCCACTGGACTTGGAACCCGATCGGGTTCGGTTCTTCCGTGTGACACGGACTACTGGCGCATTTCGCCCGTCACCAATGCGTCGCCGTCGCTTTATCTCGTGATCGACTTTTACCAAAGCGGCGAGACGCGCAACACGGCCGACATTGGCACGTTGTACATCAAGAATTCTCCGTATGCCGATCTGCAGAGCGAGCTGAACAGCAACGTCAACATTGTTGACACGCTTGGCGGTCTCCCGGGCCCGAGCAACTTCAACTACAAGTGCTCGCAGGCGCATTGCATCTTTGAGATCAACTGCGAGTTGAACAACAACACGTACTACTTTGCGGTGACCGGTGGACAGTCGGTGATCAACACGTACAACTTTACGGTGACGCTTCGCTCGTTGAACGTGACGGCGTTGCAGGATCGCCAGCCGGTGACGTTGCTTGGCGACTCGATCCGCACGGTGTTGAACGAGCTCGGCTACACGAACCCGATCGGTCCGTCGTATCCCGACCACTCGAACTACTACCGCTTCTTCTCGTTCAACGTGCCGTTGTCGCGCTACTCGGAGGGCACGTACTTGATTGTCAACATTTCGCGAGCGCTGCCGGCCAACAAGATCGGCGCCTTGAATCTGTTCTACGGAGCGCTGCCGTTCCCGGTGGCCGACAAGAACCTCGTCAACTCGGCGACGCCCAAGACCGACACGCCGTGCATCTACCCGCGTTGCGTCGACACGCGCCTGACGTCGTCCGAGACGCCGTACCAGACGCACCCGGTGCGCAGCCAGCCGCGCGTTCCGTGCTCGTGCACGCCGTACGCGCAGAACCTCAACGACGGCTTCGGCTCGTACCAGCTGACGTGCAACGTCACGGTCGACCCGTGTGCCTTCCAGTACGGCACGTGGTACATTGGTGTGCAGCTGCCGCAATCGAACAGCCTCTTCAACACGACGATCGACTACGCCAACCAGTTCAACTACACGATCGGAGCGTTGGTCGTGCAACCGACCGTCGTGTCGCTCTTCCGCAACGTGACCTTCAAGGGCTTCGCGGAGCCCGAGGCCGCGAGCCACTACAAGGTCGTCGTGCCGACCTCGAGCGTCATCCAGGGCTCGACGCACCTCATGGTGCAGGTGTCGAACGTCCGCGGTGGAACGGTCGACATCTTTGTGCACTCGAACCAGGGCATCGGAGCCGAGCTCTCGGGCCGCGAGGGCTGCGTGCCGGCCAACGTCACGTGCCGCACGTCGGACGCCTGCAACCTCGTCATCGAGAAGTGCCACTTCTCGGCCGGTACCTGGTACATTACGGTCGAGATCGTGTACGACACGCCGACGCCGCCGACCGATCCCTCGACTCGCTACCAGAACTTCCGAGTGCCCGACATTGACCGTCTGCCGGTGACGTACACGATCCGCGCCAACTGGCTCGAGGATCCGACGCCGCAGGTGGTGCTCGCCGGTGTGCCGGTCTTCTCGGCCATCGGAGCGTCGTTGTACGACTTTTACGTCGTCAACGTGCCGGCCACGATCGACACGTGGCTCTTCATCGAGCTCTACACCAACGTCATTGACACCGAGGTCATTCTCTCGGTGTTGCACGGAGCGTTGCCGGGAGGTGACTGCTACGCGCGCCCCGACTTTTACTGCCTGACCGGTGATCCGCGCCACCTGCAGATCCCGACCGGCAACCCGCGCAACTTGGTCGTCACGCCGCAGCAGCGTGAGGCGTGCTCGTTCATGATCCAGACGTGCGAGCTCCAGGCCGGTCCCTTGTACCTCTCGGTCTACGGTCACCATACGGGCTACCAGGCGTACCCGTTGACGCCCGACACGACGTACTACCAGATTCCGGCGCAGTACACGCTGTGGGTCGACTTTGACGTGCCGCTCGCCATCTCGAGCGGTGTCTCGTACTCGGAGAACGTCTTCGAGAAGCAGTACCAGCACTACTACATTCGTGCCGACAACGTCAACGAGGGTTCGTCGATGGTGGTCGAGGCCACCAACATCCTCCACGGCGTGCCGCAGTCGCTCGAGGTCTTTGTCAACTACAACTACCTCGCCGGCAACTGCCCGTGCTACGATCACCTCTTCAACTGCACCGGTGCCACCGAGCCCTCGTGCGGTAACGTCGTGCCGCCCGCCAACCCCAACTCGTTCATTCCGCAGCCGGGTACGGTCGCGTCGTCGTGCGCCATCCTCGTGCCGCCGTGCGCCTTCCGTTCCGGAGTGTGGTACATTGCCGTGCTCGGTGTCAACGAGGACCGCGTCGACTACACGACGCCGATCGGCTACACGCTCACCGTGACGATCAACGACGCGCCGACCGTCAAGCCGCTCTTGCTCGGTCAGGCGGTCGTCGACCAGGCGCTGCAGTGGAACCAGACCAACGTCTACAACCACTTCAAGCTCGCCGCCGAGCCGGTGCCGTTGCACGACCTCGTGCTCAAGCTCGTGTACGTGCAATCGACCGAGTACCTGCCCAAGCACGACAACCTCGGTGACGTGCTGACGCTCTACGTCAACTCGGGCTCGCTCGCCACGGCCGAGTGCCAGACCTACACGTGCAACGCTCGCATCTCGACCAGCTCGTTCTGCGTCGTCGTCGTGCCGCACTGCCAATGGGTCGGTGACAACTGGTTCGTCTCGGTGCAAGGCAACTTCAACGCCGTCTTCCCGGGCCGCTTCACGCTGCGTGCCAGCGTCGAGGAGGTGCGCGATACGCAGTTGGTCGACGGTGTGTCGGTGTACGGTCGTGCTCCGGCCTACCGCTACCAGCACTACTTCCTCGACGTTCCGGCCGAGGGCAAGCGCTACCTCCAGGTCAACGTCTACACCAACGCCGACCAGGACGCCGTCTCGGCATACCTCAACGTCGACCAACGTGCCGGCAGCAACTGCTTCACGGCCTTGCAGTCGTGCGTCGCCAACAACTTTTGCTCGTTCCAGATCGAGGGTTGCCAGTTGCAGCCGGCGCGCTACCACGTGTCGGTCTACGGCGTCGGCCCGCAGTTCTACGACATTTCGGTCGAGTACACGCTCGTCGCGTCGTTGGTGCCCACGACCTACGTGCTGAGCGAGGGTGATCCTGTCACCGGCAGCGTGCTCGCTGGCCAGACGCAACACTACCAGTTTGCGGTGGCCAACGCGCCCGTCGGCTCCTTCCTCCTGTTCGAGATCGACAACGTCAAGAACGGTCAGGTCGCCACGTACATTAACTACAACGGTCTCGCCGGTCGATGCTCGGCGTGCGCCACCTACGGCCATCTCGATGCGTGCGTCGCCGACAGCGCCGGCACCGTGTGGTGCGAGTTGCGCGTGCCGCCGTGCTTGCTGCAGAACGGAACCTACTACTTTTCGGTCGTGGGTCTCACGTCGCAGGCGCCGGCCGTGCTCGGTCACATTACGCCGATCGGCTACACGATCGAGGTCAACGTCGTCAACCCCGACATTCAGGCACCGCTCGTGCAGGTCGACCGCCAGCCGGCCAACACGCTCACCTTCCAGTACATTGCCAACAACCGCTACAAGCACTACGCCTTCACGATCCAGAACACGGACTTCACGTCGGGCTTCCAGGTGATTGTCGAGATTTCGAACATTCGCGAGGGTGCGCTCTTTGCCTACTACAACCCCAACGTGCCGGGCGACCAGTACACGACGTGCAACGTCGCTCGCATCTGCCAGACGGCCAACATGGGTGCCGGTGGCTCGTGCTCGTGGCAGTTGCCGTACTGCTTGACGCGTCCGGGTCTGCACTACATTTCGATCGAGGGTATCACGGGCCGTCTGCAGGCGTCGTTCGACATTCTCATCTGGCTCCAGCGCCCGGCGCAGGTGGTCGCCAACCCGCTCTTTGTCGGTCTCTCGTCGCAGATCACCAACTCGATCACGGCCACCAACGAGATCACGGTCACGCACGTCAACACCAACCAACCCAACGGTTGGGTGCAGTTCATTCGTCTGCAGGGCGTCACGACCTCGGACCCGCAAGGTGACATTCTCGAGTTGTTCTTCTACCGCATCAACAACAACCCCGGTGATCCGACCGACTTTGAGGTGTACGTCAACCCGTCGACGCCCGCCGGTCCGCACACGTGCTGCCCGACCAACGTCGGTGGCTGCCAAGGCTTCCCGTGCCTCAACAACGTGCCGTCGACCTCGCGCATGCTCGGTGACGCGTACAGCTCCGAGTTCCGTCCCAACCGCTACCTGTGCGGTGGCAACCCGGCCGCCACGTACGCCACGTCGCCGACCGGCTTCGAGGGCCTGCGATGCAACGTCACCGTGTGGGGCTGCAACCTCGCCGCGGCGCAGTCGGCCAACACGCCCGTCGACTGGTGGGTCACCGTGATCCCGGTCGGTGTCGCCGCCAACCCGGGTCAGATCGGTGCCAAGTACCGAGGCCTCACGTACTCGATGGAGTGGCGCGTGCGTAACGTGCGCACCGACGTCAACGGCAACGCGGCCTCGACCACCTCGCTCACGAGCACCATCAACACGGTCGCCAACTCGACCAACGTGCCGGTGCCGACGCAGTTCTTCACCATCGGTCAGTACGAGACCTTCCGCTCGTTCTCGTTCGACGTCTCGGTGCCGGCCGGAACGCGCAAGCGTCTCGTCGTGCAGACCGAGTTCGGCACCGGAACGCCGGCCAACGCGGTCGCCGTCTACATTCGCAAGGGTGCCTTCGCGAACCCCGACACCTGCAACGATCCCTACGTGTGCCCGCATCCGTTGGTGCCGACCGATTCGTGCGCCTGCCAAGGTCGCTACATTTCGAACTCGTGCTGCACCTCGTCGGCCACCTACTACATTACCGTGCGCGATCTCTTGAACGCGCCCGGAAACGTCACGTTCCGCTTCACGATCACGCTCCTGACCGAGGGCTCGTTGATCACCATCAACGCCTCGCCGTCGCCCGGTGCGCCGTACCGCTACACGGGTTCGGTGCAGGGTGAGAGCTACCAGCACTTTGTGCTGCCGATCTCGGCCTCTGACGTCTCGGCCAGGACCTCGTTGATTGTCATTCTCCAAAAGACCGACACCACCGATGGTTCGCCGCTCGATGCCTACGTGTTTGCTGGTGGTCTCGCGGGTCGCGACTCGCGCGTCGCCGACAACGTCCTGCCGCCTGAGTCCAACCTGCCGCAGGATAACTGCTTCTTCAACCAGTACACGTGCCAGGCCGTCGGTCCGTTGGTCGCCTCCTCGAACTCCAACTCGGGTCGTTGCGTCATTCAGGTGCCGCAGTGCCAGCTCAACCCCGACCAATGGTACATCTCGGTCTACACCGAGTCGTTCTACCCGGCTGCCGGTCCGACGTCGCCGTCGTGCCCGCGCTACGTGCTCGGTCGCAACTTCAACCTCACGGTCTACCTCGACTCGCCGCCGGCCGTCCTGACGCTCGGCAACACGTTCATCGTCTCGCCCACGCGCCCGGTCGGTCTCGTGCCGCAGGTCGGTACCACGACCTACACGCACTACACGTTCACGGTCGCCGCCGCCGACATTGCCTACGACCCGAAGGACAACACGCAAGGCTACTACACGCGCTTCCTGCGTGTCGAGCTCGCCAACATCACGCTTGGCAGCGGTACCGTCTACTTGAACTACGACGATCTTGCTGGTAACTCGAACGACCAGTACTGCCTCGACTACTACGCCTCGACGCAGTGCTCGCCGACGCCGGTCGGAGCGCCGTGCTACATTGATGTGCTGCCGTGCAACGGTCTCGGTGTCGGTGACTCGACGCTCAAGCTCGTGCCCGGTAACTACTTCGTCTCGACCGCCTTTGCGCCCGTTGCGGCATACAGCATCCGCGCGCGCATCCTCACCAACACCTACACCGTGCTCACGGGCGCCGTCGTCGCTGGCACCGGCCATCGTACCGGCACCAACAACGTCTTCTACACGGTGACGCCGTCGGTCACCACGCGCACTGGCACCAACGAGTTCCGTTACGTGGTCGACACCAAGACCGAGGCGGCGCTCTTCAACGGTCGCGATTACCTCATTGCCAACCTCACGGTTGGTAGCAACGACCCGGCGCCGGCCGTGTCGCTCACCATGTGGCGCGATGACTGCAACGTCTGGAGCTGCAACGTCAACACGGTCAACGGCTCGTGCGTCATCGACGCCGTCGAGCTCGCCACCTGCACGGCGCAGCGCGGTCGTTACTACTTTAAGGTCGTGAGCCCGAACGCCTTTGGCAGCAACAACGTCGCCATCGGCTTCACGCTCTCGTTCTACCACAACAACACGATCGTCAACCCGTTGCTCAACAACCAGGTCGTCACCGAGATTGTGTACCCGCACGAGTACCAGCAGTACTACTACGTGCCGGCCAACGTCGGACCCGGAAGCGTCATGAGCGTCGTCATCACGGCCGCGTGCGGCGACGTCGAGGCCTGGATCCTCAACAACGCCAACGCCGGACCGAGCCACTCGTCGACGCAGTCGCTCGGCACGCAGCCGTGCTCGATCGACTACTGCCGCACGAGCAACGGCATTGCGCAACGCGATGTCACGAGCTCGAGCTCCACCTGCACCTTGTACCTCGACACGTGCCAGATCACCGACACGCAAGCGTGGTGGATCACGATCCGCGGTGTGACGACCAGCTTCCCGAATGCCGCCAACGCCAACCTCTACACGCCGATCAAGTACTCGATCCAGGTGCAGCAGCACGCGATCGCCTACTCGGAGGTGCACCTGCGCACGACGGCCGTCGTCTCGTACGCCGCGTCGCCGGTGCAGGCGCCGTCGCAGTTCGTGTACCGCCTCGAGACCGTGGTGCCGGGTACCTTCTTGCGCTTCTCGCTCCGAACGCCGACCACCTTCGTGGCCGCCACGGCCTTCTCGCGTCTCTGGGTCAACCTCAACGCACCGGTCGCGTACTCGAGCGACTGCTCGACCAACTCGGGCTCGTGCACGGTCGGCACCGACGGCACGTGCTCGATCACGATCTCGAGCTGCGGTGTCGGAATCAACCCGTCGACCTGGTACGTGGTGGCCGATGCGCCGCGCGGTTCCGAGGTGCTCGTCGAGCGCTGGGACCCGGTGGTCGCCGTCTTGACGCCGTTCGAGACCTACACCTCGACCATCAACGCCGTCTCCGACACGCCCAACTGGCAGTTGCCGTACGTGACGCCGTACCAGTACTACCGCATCGATACCGACCCGACGCAGGCCACGTGGTCGTTGCGCGTGCGCGTCTTCAACGTCGCGCAGGGCTCGTTGTCGGTGGTCGTCAACGCCGCGTCGACCAGCTTCTTTGGACCGCTCGCCAACCCGTCGAACCCCTTCTGCCCGGCGACGGCGTACGTCAACACGCAGTGCCAGTCGGTCGACGCCAACAACGTGTGCGACGTGCGCGTCTCGCAATGCGACGTCTCGCTCACCACCAACGGAGTCACCAAGTACCTCGCGTCGACCTTCTTCATCACGGTCGCCGGTGTGCAGCAGACTTGCGCTCTCCACTCGATCCAGTACTCGATCCTCGTCACCGACGTCGAGACCGTCGCGCGTCTGCCGATCAACTCGCCGACGTGTGGCGTCGTCACGCCGCAGACCTACACCTTCTACCGTCTGAGCCCGCGAGAGGTCGAGACGCCGCAGACCTCGGTGCTTCGCATCACGGTCGACGACGTTGGCATCACGCAGCCGCAGGAGGTGTTCTTGTCGGTGCGCGACAAGGGTCTCCCGACCGTCACGATCGACCCGCTCGGCAACGCCGGTCTCACGAGCACCTCGTGCAACACGGTCGCCACGCGCTCGCAGTTCGACGTCGGCAGCGGCTACGTCGATTACATTTGCGGCTACTCGGAGTTGTACCTCTCGGTGTACGGCATCCGCGACGCGATCTCGATCGGTACCTCGCCCATCAACTACCGCATCACGGCCACCAAGACGCCGGTGCCAGTGACGGTGCTCGCCGACAACACGCCCTTGATCTTTGACGACACGACGGCCATCTTCACCGACGACGGCCAGAACTGCCCGACGCGTACCTTCTTCCGCTTCCCGGCGCAGGCCTCGAACGACGCCGCCTCGTACCTGTACGTCGAGGTGTTCTCGGACGCCTCGAACACCGGTCTGCAGTTGTACCTCAACAAGGACTCGTTCGCCGCCGCGCAGTGCGCCTCGAGCTCGTGCACCACGCCGTACAACGGTTACTGCTGGGTGTCGGACTTCTGCTCGTACAGCAGCACCAACTACTACATCACCGTCTACTCGGGTGAGGCCTTCACCATCAACGCCCGCGTGCGCCAGGACGTGACGCCGCTCACGCTCGGTGCCGCCAAGGTCTCGGCGCAGATTGGCGACTTTTTGCTCTCGACCTTCTCGGTCGTCGTGCCCGCCAACCCGGCGCCCGATGCGCGTCTCATCTTTGAGCTCACCGACGCCTACCACGGTGCCTTGTACGCCGCCGCCAACTTTGGCCGTGTCGCCGATCCCGACGGCACGTGCGGTATCACCTACGGTGAGACGATCTCGTTCTCGTACCAGGCCTCGTCCTCGGGTGTCGTCGTCAGCTCGTGCCAGCTCCAGGCCGGTACCTACTACCTGACGGTCTCGACCTACTCGGACCCTGGTCACTGCCCGGCCATCAGCTTCGCTGTGCGCGCCTACCTCGACTCGTACGGCATCAAGCCCACCGAGCTCACGGTCAACGCCCCGGCCCTCACCGGCCAGATCGTGTCGGGAGATCTCGCGGCCTTTGCCGACCCGACCGAGACCGCGACCTTCATCCGCTACTACCACGTGGCGGCGCTGCAGCAGAACGGCCGCGCCTTCTCGCAGATCGTCGTCTCGAGCGTCCAGGGAGGCAACGTCTTCCTCTACGTCAAGAAGGGCCGCCTCGCCGTGCCGTCGTACGGCTACTTCCCTGGCAGCCGCGAGTGGCTGTGGGACAACCTCGACTACGGATCGCGCCCCAACACGCTGCAGTACTTCTTTGCCAACGGCTTCTCGGGCAGCTGCGCCGACTACGGAACGGTCAGCAACTCGCAGACCGGCAGCGCCTCGGTCTGGGTCGACTCGTGCACGTGGGCCTTTGGCGACTTTTACGTCGCGGTCGGCCTCTCGCAGGCTCAGGACGATGCGCGCACCGTGTACACGCAGTCGTACTTTAACAACCCGGTCACCTTCAACATCGCCGCCACCGAGTACGCCGACTGGCACGCTCTCGGCCACGACGAGGAGGTCTCGGACACGTTCGTGCCCTCGGCCGGCGTGCAGTCGCGTTACTACTCGATCTTCACCGGAACCAAGTCGCTCGTGTGGCGCACGGCCGTCACCGCCAACGACTCGGTCACCATCGACATTTACAACTCGCCGTGCGCGAGCACCGCCACCTACCGCCGCTCGCTCCTCTGCCGCTCGAGCGCTCCCACCGGTCTGTGTGACATTGAGATCCCGACCGCCGCCTCGCACCCGGGTCTCTCGGCCACCACCACCTTCTACGTCGTCATCACCGGTAGCAACGCCACCTTCCACTCGCGTGCCTACGTCGGTCGCGAGAACTGCCACGACTTTGTCGACGGCGGCCGCCCCGACAAGCTCCAGTTCTGCGCTGCCCTCTTGCCCTACTCGGTCTGGCGCTGGTCCGACTACACGCGCCTCGACGACGAGGCCGCTGGCTTCTTCACCGAGCTCTACGACCACTTCCGCGTCCAGCCGTGCTGGTCTGGCGTCACGCCCGAGTGTAACGCCACGCTGCAGCGCTTCGCCTGCTACGAGTCCTTCCACCGATGCGACTCGAACGGTTTCCAGGTCGGCACCTGCCGCAAGGCCTGCGAGGCTGTCGCTTACGAGTGCGTCAACTGGTTCGAGTCCGTCGGCCTCGAGCACTACAACTGCTCGAGCTCGCGCTACCTCGATGACTCGTCGCAGCAGTGCACTGGCCACCTCGAGAACACGCTCGAGTTCAACAACAACCCCTTCCTCAACGAGGTTGACAACATTTTGTTCCAGGAGCCCGCTTACATCGTTCCCTCGTCGGTCAACGCTGCCGCTCCCATGAGCGCTTCGTTCGCCCTCTTGGCTCTTGTTGTCGTGTCCGTTCTCTTCTCTCTCTTCTAAGAGCATCGCTGCTACCACCTAGCTGCGAACGTTCCGGATATCATCCTCGTCTCTCTCTCTCTCTCTCTCTCTCATCGCAGACTCTCGCTCTCTCGATGAACGTCATCATACTGCACAATCCTCCTTCTCCCTCCCTGCCAAAAGAACAATAGTGGTTGTTGTACCTCTTCTTCCTTCCTACTATCCCTTCTCGCCTGTTGTGCAACTTGAGCCCAACGTTGTGCATTAAAAATCAATCATCCTGTCTCATTATGCCAACAAACAATCAATCGTGTTGTTAACTAGTTATCCTAGATAGAGATCGAGATAGAAAGCAGCAGCCAGCAAGAACCACAAGTATTGGGGTGCGCGCAACAAGAAGTACAAGAAGCGCGCGTCTTGTTCCTCCTCTTCCTTCTCTCGCCTCCTCGCTCTGCTCTGCTCTCGCTCGTGGCATGGGCAAGAAGAAGAGTGCCTTCGCGGCTC
>ERZ778023.4818-NODE-4818-length-10881-cov-4.074173_pt1 | contig 10881 bp, 19 predicted proteins | sample MGYA00375753_ERZ778023 | MGnify/ENA primary metagenome ERZ778023 (study PRJEB29350, sample SAMN05389822) | bioreactor metagenome | isolation source: Ammonium sulfate bioreactor | place: South Africa: University of Cape Town | collected 2014-04-04 ...
TACTGCCAGACGATCCCCGGCGTTGGGCTGTCGCAGTCCACCCCGACGTAGAGAAGCCCTCGGGTTGAATCGAGGGCGATCCCCCATCCGCCGGGGAGCGAGCTGTCGAACCAAGGATATTTGCCCTGGGTGTAATTGAACGTGGTAACGAAGCTCATCGTCAACAGGTCGAATATCTCCACGTATTGATTGCCCTGAGCGACCGCGAACCCCAGATTCCGAGAAGGATCCAGCGCCATCTGGTACGGGTTGGCTATTCTGGTGAGGTTGTACACGGTTGGAGTTGTGACGTTGGTGATCGTAAAGCGGTACACACGGTAGGGAGCGGTGAAATCCGGCGTGACATAGATGTAGTCGGTGTTGTTGGCGATGTCGGTGTAGAACCTCCTCCCTGTTGGATCGTTGCCGACGCAGCAGCCAAAAGCAGAAGAGGCCACTATGGTGGTGCGAGCAAAATCCATCTGATAGATTCCGGTGCTGGTGAGGAGGAGGAACACATCTTTGGCCCGGTCAGCATAGACGTCGTACCAGTTCCCCAGCAAGCCGTTTGGGAAGGAGATGCCGGTATCGTTGCCCGGAACCATGAAGTTGTTGGCAGCTTTAGCGGCACGCAGAAGAAGCAAAAAGGAAACCAGAAACAGCGCCCTCCGGGGGAGGGTGATCACCATGTTCGATTGGTGGAGAGAGTTAGGTTTGTCCGTCTGCTTCTGGTTGAAAGAAAAATATGAAAAGATTTTTACAACAAAAAAAAGAGTTTTTCGTTCTGGCCTGCCACCCGGAACTCCTTGCCGAAAATGTCGCTACAAGGATAGGAAGGAGTTAATCAAACGCCCGCAAGGATCCTGGTGTGCATTTTTCCTTTCAAGACCCACCGCGGAGAGCCCAATTTGCGGTATAAACCCTTAATAGGGGGGGAGCTGAAGGCGTCCACTTCTTTGGACTTTCCCTGGTGCCCAAGGAGATGTAAGATTGCGGGCATGGGAGCAAACCTAGGAACAAAATATTTGGCTCGAGAGAGTTAAAGAAGAAGGGGGAAAAGGGTGCGTGTCCGCAGGTTACTTATTAGGTGAGTTGCCCGAACCGCTCGAATTACAACCACAAATCTGCGAGTTCCGTTCGACCAGTATCGCTCATCACACCGGGCATTCGCAGGTGCACGCCAAGCATCAATCGCCTGGCCACCCAGGAGATGAAGTCTCCCTTAAGCTTACGCAGTGGCTCGGTGTGCTCGCGCATCCTGACATTCTTGGGGGGGGTCCCGCTTTCTGGCTGGGGACCAAAGCTTCGCTCTCAATGTAGCCGGGACGAAACGGCCAGCCGCCCAGCTCTTTCACGCCATGTCGAATCCCTACGATTCAAGACTACCCTCCGAGCAAGTATATTACCGAACGGCTGACCCGAGAACGCAATTCGATGAAAGCGTCGGCCTGATCATCACAAATGCTGCACGAGCTCAATCTCTCGAACCGCACCGGGGTCTTCTTCTCATCAGATAACGGTGCCCCATCAGAGATCTCGAGCAACCGGTTACGGCCGGGGGGGAAGGGATCGCCCCACGCTGGTGTGGTGCGCGTGTCGCTCAGCGTGGCCCTGTATCTATCGATCCTGGCATCCACTATCCACACTACCGCATCGGAGGGGCTTCCCCCCCTGTGCCACATTCCTTTTGCGGGAACCACCAGAGCGCCAACTCCAATACGGTGACACCCGTTTCGATGGCTTTTTGTTGGGGGAGAGGAGGGGAGGTGTATTCAAATCAACTCGGTTTTGGTTGCAATGGATATGCATAACCAGGTTCTTCTTTCCTGTCCCCCCTTTCTCTGAACCACCGTCGCGCCTTCGATCGAGGCCTACACGAGACGGGAATAAAGAAAATCTAAGCACGAACGAAGAATCTTCATCGATACCATTCTGCTATTGTTCTTTCAGCCAGATAAGAAGATAACGAAGACCAATGCACCAATTCCCTACTCCCACAATGCGGATGTTCAGAACGATGAGGACATGGAGGCCAGCCCGGTGCCCGATGATTCTGCTCCACCAACTAGGGTACACCCCTTTATTTTGGGGGGGGGGCCATTCGCCTCAGGGCCACAATTCGATCGTCCGCAAACGGACTCCGACGCCCAGCTCTTTGTCTCCATTCACAGCCCTCACCCCGATCGATGCCCTCCTCATCTCCCACAACACCATTTTTTCTCTCTTCCAAAAAATAAAATCGCCCTGCGGACCCGCGCTAAGAACGCTCTCCTGTTAACTTCCATTGTTATCATCCTCAACGTGTATCTTTTCCCACGAGTCGACACAAATTGCCGTGGGAGTCCGCCAAACTCCCACGCGGGCAAAATTGTACTCCCCCGAGGGTACCGAGGGGGAGTACCTAATTCCAACGAGCGCCAGCGAGTTGGAATTGCACCTGCCCGAGGGGAGGGCGGACTCCCTCTGCAAGTTGTGTTGCATTTAGTTGGAAATCATTGTTTTTCCCAGAACTACAACTGCACTTTTATTTATTTAAGTCGTGTTTTCTTCATGGAAACAAGAGGGAGCAAACGCAAGCGAGATCAAGAATCTGTTCACTTTGCAAACGTCAATCCCTCTGAGGTTGACGCACTTTCCAAACAGGTCACTGAGGGCACAGAAAAGTGTGAGCGGAACTGGATACACTGCTTCAATGCCTTCCTTACTTCAATCAATGAGGAGAAGCACTTTGATGAACTCGATGAAGGTGAACTTATCCATCACCTGCCCAACTTCATCCTTGCTGCAAGGAAGCATGATGGCCGGGACTACCACCCTTCAACACTAAAGACAGGTGTCTTTAGCCTCGTTCGTGCCTTCAGTCATCGCGTTGACAAAGTTTATGACATCAGAAAGGATGAGGTGTTGCATCAGGCACGCAATGTTCTGGACAATCGTGTGAAACAACTGCAACGTGCACACAAATATGAGGACAACAGTGCAATACCGTTCACTCGTGAAGATATCCGTGCCCTGTTGAAAAGCAGTGCTGATACTTCAACTCCTCGTGGCCTGATTCTGCGTACTTTTATCCTTCTGGCTCTTCACACTGGACGAAGGGTGTTGGAACACCACAACCTTGAGGTGGACTAGTTCAAGCTCATAAAGGATCCAAAATCCAATCGGGAATTCTTCCTCATTGAAGGACAGCCAGATAAGAACCATCGTGGTGGTATTAATGACCTGAATGAAAAGTGTTGGGCAGGGAAGATCTGGCAGAATACAAAGAGCCCACACTACTGCCCAGTTGTGACCATCAAACAGTACCTTTCTCTTCGCCCTGAGCATCCTCGTTTCTACTTGACTCCTCGTTGAGAAGTTCCTGCTTCTGGCCCTTGGTTCACCTGCTAACCTGTTGGAGTCAACCAATTCAACAAATATGTCAAGGAGCTTTGTGAGTCTGCAGGACTCTCCCTTGAGAATCGCAGTGTTCACAGCTTCCGCCGAACTGTTGCAACATGGCTCTATGAGGCTGGATGGGACACCCCAACTATCATGTCTGTGACGAAGCACAAGTCTCAGCGTGGTGCGATGGCCTACATGACTGACACAACAACTCATGGCATTGCTGTTGCTGAAGAGACTCATCTCACCCAACACCACCAGAAGAAGATGCTGTACCAGACCAGAAGGATGAAAAGGAAGAGGAAGAGGAAACTGAGGTGCCTCCCCTCTGCAAAACCCTTCATGTAGTTCACATCGTGTGTATTCAATAATTGTGTATTTAAGCCATGAATAAAGCTCTTGTTTTTTAGTGTAGCAACCATTCTTCTTTCAATTGGTCATTTCCCTAACGCCGTGGGAATCCGGAAAAAAAACCACGCTAGCTTCCCAGCTTTATCCAGGAACTAACCCCTTAGCGTGGGAAATAGTGGACTTCCCAACTCAAGGGCTCGCGCACACAGCATCGGTTGGCGCGGAAATCGGTGGTTTGGTAACAACAACGATCCTGAAGGAGATCCTTTCCAGATGAGCGCGGGATGTTCGCTCGAGAGGGAGAACAAGAGGCTGCGGACGTGCCTCCACGGGACAAAGACATCAACACCGCTCACTCCACCGGGGATCTATTGCGAATTTACTTTTGCCGACAACCTGAATTTTCATAATCGGTTTACGCAGCCCTGGTACCAAGAACATAGAGGTAGCGCCAAATCACCACCTAACAAACTACCAAGCTGAGGCAATTGGTAATCGGTACGAGTGGAACCAAGGAGGCTTTGGCGATTCGACTCTCCCTTCACTTTCTCTCTTTCCCCCCCCCTTGACCGATCTGTCCCCGAACGGGAGGGCTTGGAGGATGTTGTTCACGACTAAAAATACAATAACCTGACCCCCTTTTTTCCCGCCCCCCAAAAAAGAGTGACCGGTTTGTCCGATGCCCGCAATCTTATCTCCTGGGTACGGGAAGTCCGGAGCACAGGAAGGTCGTTGTGAGACCCCGCAGCATTGAGATGGTTAGTCTTTCGTTTGAACGTTGGCATGTTGCGGGCATTGTTCCCGCAGCAGGTGTGCCTCGTCCTTCTGGTTGGGGGAGATCTCCTTCAGTTCTTCTTCGTCTTTCATTCCCTGGCTTCTGTCAGAAGAGGAGTCCTTGTTTCCAGCTTCCCGAACACAAAATCCCGAACTTCGAGTAGTAAAATTACTACCGATGCTCTTCCTCCCCCTTCGCTAGGGCTCATCTTTCGATCACAGCTCCCTCCCGCCTTCCTCGCCAATTCATCCGCGCTGGTCATCACCGGTTGCCTGGGAACCATTGGCGCTCCTCTCTCCCTTCAACTCCTGGAGCTTGGGATCACAGTCATCTGTCTCGACCTCCCTCCTCTGCGCAACCAATCTCTCTTCTCTGAACCTGTTCACCCAACCCCCCAAGAAAGAGAAACCCTCCTCCTCCTCAGAGGGTTTCAGAATTTCAGGTTTGTTCAAGGAGATATACGGGATCCTTCATCCTTGCAATCGGTCTTCGCCCTCTCTGCTCTTCCACCAGTCATTGGAGTCATCCATTTGTCTTTCATCAAAAAGGTAATTTTTTTTTTGGGATCAAGAATGTGTCATACATGTTTGGGTGTTTTGACGGAAGGTGTGCAGAGGTTTGCGTGTTTATTTAGGGGAGAGGGGGATGTGAAAGTGCGTGCTGAGATCCACATCCAAATAGGAAGGAGTGTGCAAGGCAACGCCTAGATATTGTGAGGATGTGAATGTGGGAGGGACACGGAATCTCGTAAGGACCATGCAAAGGAGATTTGCGAAAGATAAACGCCTGCCTTGGCTCCTCCTGGCTTCTTCCCTCGAGGTGCGTGAGGCATTACACCTCCTTCCCTCCCCCCCCCCCAAGCCCAAAAAACCCACCATCACACCAAGAGCCTCAACAACTAAATGGGGCCACCCCCTCACTTCCTTCCAGGCGAATAATGGGATGGACGGTCAGGAAGACCTTTTCCGATCCGAGAGCATCCCTTCTTCCCTCATCGGACAGCTCCTCTTCCGAGCGGAAAAGGTGGTTGCAGAGGCAACAGACGTCGACGAGAATGCAGGAGGAGGAGAGACGACAAGGTGCCTCGACTCCATCGTATTGCGGTTCAGTCAGGTTTATGGGTCTTTCCTTTCGGAGGATCGAGATCTCTGGTTCCCCAACGCTATTCAGAATGCGATCCGCAAGTTGCCTGTCCATTTACCTGACATCGATCGTTTGGATCTTCTGCACATCAACGATGCGATAACTGGTATTGGAAGAGCCATAGTCGCTCTGGAAACGACGCCCAAGTATGTTGCGGTTCCAAGTCCGTGCGTGTGTGTGTACCACACCCTCGATCTTGGGAGCGCACAGCCGATTACGATGCTCGACGTGAAGCGCGCCATTCTGGAGGCCACAAATTCTCGCTCCGTTGCGGTCTTCCTTCCATTTAAAGATACCGTATTCCATCTGCCCAACCTCACGAAGACGCAAAGAGAAATGGGGTATTATCCACAGGTATTTTGGACGTCCATAACATTTAGATATGAGCATGGATAATAAATTCACACATCATTCATCAGGTTGATCTCAGGACAGGGCTGTATGACTATGTCGATCAGATTCGTAACGCCACTTTAAACTATTTGAGACGATTCGAAGGCGTAATCTGCAACAAAGAACACAAACCCGATTGGCCTCTTCACCGGAGGTTCATAAGGCCTCCTCCTGTTTCTCTCTTCCACCGCAATTTTAACAACAATCGCCCTGATAGGTTGCAGCTGAACGCAGAGCGTGTTGCGGGTTGGATGAGAGACGCTCCTTGCCCCAACTTCCAATTTCGAGAGAAGGATTTCGACGTATTGAAACACACAACCGAAGCTCCGCCCATCTGCCGCAACAATTGGGGAGGGACGGAAGTGAAGGTGTTTTCCATGTGCGACGATGTGCGGGCAGCGATTCTCTTTGCCGAGGGAAGGTGGCTGGAAAGTCCAGAACCGATGAAGCAAGCGTGTGGGAACGAAACGACCGCCAAGGATTTGTCCGTATGCGAGTTTGAGTGTTCGCATCCAACCATCTGCCTTCAAACGGGGAGGTGATTCCTTGCCTTCTTTGGGCACACGCGCACACATCCACCCCCCCACTCACGTCCATATATATTTCCGGTGTACACACCGTTGACGATTCTTGTCTTGTCTTTGCTAACAGGTGCAATTGTGTGGATCAGCGACGATGTCCACCCAGCCGATCGCCCCGGCCCTCGCTGCGGCTCGGCTTCGAGGAGAATGATAGAAACATCAGCAAAATATTCCCGCTGATGCTGACCACCCTCGGGCATCTCATCCCACGACACTATCAGAAACTCAAATTGCATAACATCCCTCCTCATGACGGTACCCCCCCTCCCTTCCCCACTTCTCTCTCCCCGTTTCCGTGTCTGATCGTTACTTTTTCTGTTTGTTTCTCTTCTTCAAAGAACGAGCGTTCATGAAGTGCAACATGTCGACCAAAGCCTACCCGTTCAGTGTTCCTGCCCGTGTGATGGAGGCTGTACGGTTGGTGGAAGTGCCGAAGGAGGAAGCTGAATTCTTTGTCATCCCGTTCTTTCAAGCCTGCACGGACTGGAACTTTTCGAAGATGAAAGTTTACCTCCACAACGCGAAGATGTATGTTGGGCGACAGCGGACCCCGAGATTCCTCTGGATCGCGGCGCACGATTGGTCGCGGTGTTTCGCCTGGGAGTGGGACCCCGCCAAACTCCGAAAACAGAAACTCGATCGATCGCTGCCCGAGGTCAGAGGAGATCATCTGTTCACAACGAATGGGGATTCCAACATGAACTGCTATGATCCCTCCTTGGACGTGGTTATTCCTCCTGAGTGAGTTGTGTTCGTATACATTCCATTTTTAATATGGTTTCCCCCCCCCTTCATAACACTAGGGGGTTGAATGGAGAGGAATATGTAGCGCGCGCAATGCTACCTGTTCCTACCCCAAGGGAGAGGGATGTCAACATTTTTTGGTCCGGAACGGTGAGTTATAATCCCATACGGCAAATGTTATTGTGTGAAAACATTTATCAGAATTTTACTACCTGCGCGGTTGAGTTATTCGACAAACCTGTCGACGATTACATCCTTCGAGTTCAGCGCACCAGATTTTGTTTGGTTCCGCGTGGTGTTGCTGGCTGGACCCCCCGGGCATTCGAGGTCATCGCCCTGGGATGCATCCCTGTTTTGATCTCCGATTACACCATATATCCCTTCCAACAAATGATCGATTATTCAAGGTGAAGAGACTTGCCCACCTAACACAACGCACCAAAAAAAACCTCATATTTGGACAACAGGTTTGTGATCTTCCTCAAGCAAGCAGAAATTCCCATATTGATGGATATCCTGAGTTCCTATTCCCTTGATCTGCTTGAGGAGATGCATCTGGCAACAAGGGTTGTGTGGCGATCTTTTTTGTATCACCCTTCGTTCATTTCAATGGACTATGGTGCCCTGGATATGGCCCTCCGAGCCTTATGGCTCAAAATTCAGGAAGCACCTGCGATTCCTACATAAAGTGCACATGCCATTCATGTTCATTTGGGAAACACCCTGTAAGCTCAAAAAAATGTTTGTGTACGACGTTAAAAAATATAGGAGCAACTTTTCTCCGTGAAGCAACCTTGTTTCATGTTTACCTGGCGGGTATGGTTCGGCTTCATCTTCCTTCTAGTACTGGATCACTCTTCTTTGACTTTTCATTGATGATCCCCTTCGGATGCTTCTACTGCTGTAAGGGCTGCTAAGCGTGGCCATCTTGAGGTGGGCGGTGGGGAATGGATGCCCTTTGAAGAGGAATGCCCTAGAAGCAGCAGTGGGGAGGGGAAGAGGGTCCCGACTCTCCGTCGAATATCTTGTTAACGAATCATCCTCGTGTGGAAGGAGGGGGGGGAAACTGATCCGAAGGATACCTTCGGGATCGTACCCCAATTCCGCGTCCATCTCATCTACTCCAATTCCACATACGTCTTGTGTTCGAACAATTGTTGCTGTGGAAGGACAATGGAAGGTGGAGGAGGTTCAGCTGTTTTGGAGGAAGTTTCGATTAACAAACCAGCCGCGGCGGGGGGGGGGCAGAGAAAGATCGTCGATGCCGACGGAGGACCATCGTTCCCATTGCAGTTTCATCCACAGCGCCCATATGCTCACCACAATTCTAAACAGATTTTAGCTCTGTTATCAAGCGATGTGTTGCTGGTGTGTTTTTTTTGCCATGCGCTAATTTCTTGAAAATTTATTTGTTCATTTGGTTGTGTTTCGGGCGTGTTTGTGGCTGATTTCTGTGGGGTTATCAATCTAACCCCCCTCGCCCCGGCGTCATGGTCAGCATCCTCCCGCGTGTTCGAGGTATCGTTTGCCACTCGTGCCGGTAACTACGATGGAATTCTCGGGATCAATTCGAGCGTCCTCCTCTTGTTGCTCTTGTGTTTCACTGCAAGTTGATCTTTGTGAGCTGTTTGATCAATTCGTAGGGGTTCGATTTTTCGTTTCGGAGGGGGGGAGAAGGTGTTCATGGGACTCAAACGGAATGAGCGAGATTCCTCCACTTTCGATTTTTATGTTAAGCGCTATGATGGAGAGGACATTATTATCCACGCCGAGCGAAAGCTTGATTACAACTCTTCGCAAAGGCATTGACGAATTCGAAGTCATTATGGAGGGAACGCAGTATGTCCCCCTCCCCCCCTTGAGCCAAACACCTCAAAAGAAATAACCTAAACTTGACTCAAATAGAACTAAATCAGTACGGTGGGGTTGGAACAAGAGCCAGGCAATGTTCTTTCTCCCTTTCCTCCATGAGAAAATTTGGCGCACGTAAAGGGGGTTGCATCTGATCTATTGCTGCGTGGGTCAGTTTGGCACGGTAACCACGTAGAAAAGCGACCCTGGGGGACCCCTCCCTACGTTACATTTATCCGCTTTGGGTGCGGTTCCTCTTTCAATGCTGTAATTGCTTCTCACCACTGGACCAGGTACCAAAGGGGGGTCGTTGTTGCAGATACTGAGAGAGCTTTGCTTCGCCAAAAAAATTCCTGGTACTCTGACAGTGGCTCCTTGTTGATAAATCTCTCGGCCAGAAAGGGGGAAAACTTTGTGGGATTTATCGTTTGCAATCCTCTCTCTCTTCAGAAGGAAAGTTCTGGCGGCCGGAGCGAGAAGACCCAATTCCTCTGCCCCCCCCCCTCTCTTTTTCTCTGGGAAGATCGCCCCCAAAGGTAATTTCATAAAAAGTTTTGGGCGTTTGAATGGCTCTCGTGTATTCGTTTACCGGTAGGGCCAAGAATTACGCGCACAGCGCACCAAGAGGATTCCCGAGTGTGGCTGCGGAAGAGTGACACGCAGGCGCGACCGGAGGAGTCTGAGGACAGTCGGTACCATTGGCTATGGAGATGGTGAACACGGCGGCATTGCAGTCTGACGGCATAAAGAACCCCCTGGGCGGTATCCAGATAGCTTCCGCAGAGGTCGTCGGTTCTACCATATTTTTGCCAAGGGACGGCCTCGTGGATGATGTTCCCGGGATCCAGGAGCCATCCTCGAAACACCTGCCCGGTATAAGTCGGAACGCCGGTGCTCCCGTGGTCCAAGAAATAGGCGGTGTGGAGCGAGGCGTCGTATTCCAAGCTGCGCAAGTAATTGACCGTGGCAACGCTATACGAGCTACCCCAGGACAGATCGGTCATGTCGAACCCGCCGATCCAGCCGGCGTCGTCTTCGTAGAACCAGGCCCTGCCGTCGGCCACCTCGACAAAGCCGAGATTGAAGCAAGGAGCGGAGCCCCAAACGGTATTGTCGATGTATGCGATGCGGGAGAGGTTGGCGACGTTGTATTGCCGATGATTCCTGGAGTTGGGGTGTCGCAATCCACTGCCACGTAGAGAAGTCCGCGCTTCGAATCGATGGCGATCCCCCACCCACCGGGGACCGAGCTGTCGAACCAAGGATATTTGCCTCGGGTATAGTTGAACGTGGTAACGAAGCTCATCGTCAACAGGTCGAATATCTCCACGTATTGGTTATTTTGAGCGACCACGGAACCCAGATCGCGAGAAGGATCCAAGGCCATTTGGTAGGAGTTGGTGATGCTGATGTGGTTGTATACGGTTGGGGTGGTGATGTCCGTGATGGCGAAGCGGTACACACGGTAGGGAGCGGTGATATCCGGGGTGACGTAGATGTAGTTGGTCTTGTTGGCGATGTCGGTGTAGAACCGCTTCCCGGTCGAAGAGTTACCGGATGCTGTAGAGTTGTTGGCTTTTGGAGACAAGTTGCAACCTCCATAGAAATATTAAATAAAAAAGGAAACCAACAAAAGCTATGATTCAACAGGGAGGAAATCCTTGAAGGTTTCAAAAAATG
>ERZ778023.4819-NODE-4819-length-10880-cov-60.304850_pt1 | contig 10880 bp, 17 predicted proteins | sample MGYA00375753_ERZ778023 | MGnify/ENA primary metagenome ERZ778023 (study PRJEB29350, sample SAMN05389822) | bioreactor metagenome | isolation source: Ammonium sulfate bioreactor | place: South Africa: University of Cape Town | collected 2014-04-04 ...
CTCATCCTCCTCATCGAAGAGCAAGATCGAATCCTCAGAAGCAGTCGAGATGCTCGTTGAACCGCCGGCGACTTCGCTTGGCAGTAGCGCCGAGAATTCCACCACTGTTGTCGACTCGGCGATGCAGGTTGTCAACGAGCAGCAGCCGAGCAGCTCGGCGCCTCCAAGCGACGATGCAGTGAAACCGCTTGCGAGAGCCAGTCGAACGCTTGTACTTCGAAAGCCGAAGGCCAAGATGCCGGAACTGCCAGTCAACGGAGGCTCGTGGTTCACCAATCGACCGGTGGCTGCGCTCGCCGGCTGGCACACCGAACCGACCGGCGTCGCAGTGCCGCCTGCGCCAGTGGTGCCGATGGCAGCCGTTCCTCCTCCTGCACCTCGTCTTCCGACACCGCCCGAGCCGCCAAAACCTACGAGCGTGCCAGCAAGCAACCGCGAGGTTGTGTTTGGTCGTAGCAATGGCAGCGGAAACAGGACGCTGGATTCGCTTCTCGCGCCCTCGGCGGTCGCAGCGTGGTTCGACGGCGACGACTTCTTCGACGAGACACGCGGCGGTGCGATTCCGCCGCCGCCACAGAATGGCACGCGGTAGGCAGGCAAGGGAATGGATTGATTGATTGCGAAGGGCTTGGTTGGCTTTAATACACATCCAAAGTGCGCTGTGGTTGCAATGGAACAAGGGATCCGGTGGCGTATGCGCCACCATGCCGTGTGGCGGCGGGGGTGCGGGGTGAGGGGGTGTCGGAGCGAAGAAGGTGAAGGCGGAGAAACTCATATAGACGATGGAAATAGAGACAGAGAGCCGACGAGGAAGCGATGGACGCAAGAGGAGAGGAGAGGAGAGAGTGGCGCACGAGCGCACATACTCTGAGTGTGGAGGTGGTTGTGGTGTGGTGTGGCGTGGTGAGCATAAGAAAGCATGTCTTCTAGAGGAAGTAGTCAGGCGTTCGTCGCGTGACGTGCGGCTCTCCACGACGAGGAGCCTCGTAGAATTGCAAGCTGTGTTGAAGGAGAGAAGGGAGATCAGCAAGGAGGTGGTGGGTAACTCAAGCGCTGCAAGGAGGCAAACACGTACAACTTGTGGTTCATCTTCTCGTCGAGCTCCATGATGGCGGCCTGGTTACCGCAGCGGTAGCAGTAGTTCGGCGCGCTGAAGATGGTCACTACGTTCTGATCGTGGCACCAGTTGTAGCCCTGTAGCGATTGCGATGGCACACACACAGACACACAGTGGGTGAGCAACAACGAAGGGCGCAAGGGCGCGAGAGGTCGGCTACGTACATCGATCACGAGCTGATGCGCTCGGGCGATGAGAGTCAAGCCGTTGGTGCGGTTGAAGGTCTCGGAGTTGTCCTGGCCAAAGGTGTAGCCAGCACCACGCGGCGAGATGCCCCAGCCCGAGCGGTCCTCAGGATCGGACCAGAGCAAGTCGCACATGGGACCCTCGTGCGGCACCTCTTGGATGCGGTCGAGAGCGCGAATGTGGTCGAGCGTGTCGATCGACGGGCTCAGACCGCCGTGGAGGCAGAAGATTTGGTTCTCGATCAAGGCCGTCAGGGGCAGGAAGTCGAACAAGGTCGTGAACGAGCGCCAGACGTTGGCGTTGCCGTACTTGCGCAGGCACTCGTCGTAGAAGCCATACCTACAGCATCATCAGCCACACGAGTAAGGCCGAGTGGCATTCGAATCGAAACAGGCACGCACGCCGCAGCACGGAAACAACAGCAACACGAGCACGAGGCATGCATGATACGCAAGCGAACAAGAGTTACAGCACGACGATACGACGCCGCGCATCTCTCATCACACAATACCATGGCACGCATCGCGATGGGAGGAAGGGCGGGAGCGAGAGGGATACACGGATCGAGAGACGTACACTTGGGTGATCTGTCGGCTCTCGTGGTTGCCACGCAGAATCGTGACGCGGTCCTTGTAGCGCACCTTGAGCGCAACCAACAGCGACACGGTCTCGACCGAGTGGTAGCCGCGATCGACGTAGTCGCCCATGAAGAGGTAGTTGGTATCGGGCGGGTTGCCACCGATGCAGAACAACTCCTGCAGGTCGTGGAACTGGCCATGCACGTCGCCGCACACGGTCACCGGGCACTTGACCGGCTGCACGTTCGACTCGTGCACCAAGATGGCACGGCCCTACGCGCACGTCACACGCAAGCACCAAGCCACCAATAGCACCGTGGGCAAGCACGTACAAACAACGAGTAAGTGGGCCGTGTGCGGCGCAACGTATCAACGAGCAGCAAGAACGACAACAATAGGGCACGGCGCTGAGATACTGCCGACCGACCGAGCGAGCGAGCGAGCAAGCGATGTGTGTGATCGATCGCCAACACACGCAGCGGAGCAAGAGCGCGAGAGCGCGAGAGCGCATAGCGGTGTCGCACCTTCTCGCACAACGACTCAACCTCCTTCTCAGACAGTGGCTTGCACTGCAACAGCTGCTCGATCCATCGATCGACCTCGTCGAACTCGCTCATCTCGGCAGTGTGGTGTGTGATGCGCGCACGCCAGAGGAAGAGAGAGACGCCACACTGAGAGAGGGAGAGCAGCAGCGGAGAGAAGACGAGGAGCAAAGCCCACGACCGCCCGACCTCTCGCTCCGTTTGGTTTTTTTACGTGTGTGAAACGGGGCACGAGCGGGGCACGGCCGGATTTTTTGGTCGATTTTTCCCGACCCCGCTCGGTCGATCGAGTGATCGATCCACAGACACGTGGCAGCAGCGCGGGATTTGCTCTCATTTGCTCGCTGGCTCGCTTGGTGCTGGTACTGGTGCTGGTGGTGGTGTACGCGAGGAGTGAGCATCGATCGACTCGTGTGTAAGGATGGCGATGAGGCGATCGGTAGTGGCGGTGGTGCTGTTCGCCGTGCTGTTCGTCGTGCTGATCGATGAGACGCGCCAGCAGCCGAGCGATCGACCCTTGACGCCGAAGCAGAAGCAGGTGCGTGTGCGTGTGCGTGCGCTCGAATGCTGGCGAACGAGCAGCACTGCTGACTCCAACAAACCACCACCGACTTGTCCTCCTCCTCCTCCAGCGAAACGATATGTTCGTCAAGGGCACGCGCTTGTTGGCCGAGGGCAAGCTGCTCGACGCCGAGACCGAGCTGCGTGCGTTTGTCGCCAAGTATCCTGGATCTCCGGGCGGCTTTGCCAACCTCGGCCTCGCGCTCTGGGGCCAGAAGAAGCTGCCCGAGGCGTACTACTGCCTCAAGCAAGCGTACGAGAAGGGCGGCGGCTTCGACTGGCAGACGCGCCTCAACTACGGCTTGATCTGCCTCGACATCTGGACGACCTACCAGCACTCGCACAAGCTGCGTCGCGAGATGCTCAAGCTCGAGATCTACAACCGCGAAGCGATTTGGAAGGTGGCGCGTGAGCAGATGCTCGCCGCCATCGCGACCAATCAGGCCAACGTCATTGCGTACATGGCATTCTGCTCGGCGCTCGAGGAGCGTGGCGAGCTCGATGAGGCCGTCAAGTGGTGGGAGCACGCTCTCAACACGCATGGAGTGATCGACAAGCTCGCCGAGCTGCCGATCGGTCAAGGCAAGGCCTTGCAACACATTGCACTCTTGGTATGCTGATGCCACTCTTGCGCTCTCACTCACTCACTCTCTCACTCGCTCGCTCACTCGCTCACTCTCGTCGCGTTGTTAGAATGATCGATACGGCAACGTGGAGAATGCCTTGAACATTGCTGCTATCGGCCGCGACAAGAAAAGCGAGGAGTGTGCATGGCTCGAGGTCGAGCTGCTGGCTCGACATGGCTTGATCTTTGATGCTCAAGAGCGACTGAACAACGTCGTACGTGCGATCACGACGCAAAGCTTCGTTCGCTCTCTCTCGGTCGCTCTCTCGCTATCACTACTTACGCCATTGGTCACCATTCTGGTTTGGGTGCTCTAGGTCGAACACGAGTTCCCTCACCTCAAGAACTCAACCATGTACAACCAGATCCAAGGCAACATCCACTCGCTCTTGGGAGCCAGCACGTTGGCCCTTGCAGAGTTCACCAAAGCCATCGACGGAAGCCGCGGTTCGATTCAGCTCGGAGCGCTGTACAACTCGCGCGCGCTCGAGAAGAACTGGATCGGAGACTTTGAGGGCGCTCGAGCCGATCTGCGCCAGGCGTGGATCACCAACCTCGAGCACGCCGAGGTGTGGGCGCTGCGTGATGGTTGCAATGCGACCGGGCGCAACTTTATTCTACTCGATGACTTGCTGTCGAACGAAGTCTTTGGTACGCCACCGTGTGAGGTTGTGTATATGTGTGTGTGTGTGTGTGTGTGTGTGTGTGTGTGTGTGTGTCCTTGAATGCCGCTAATGCAACCGCGTTCGCTAGACTGGGTGCAAATCGAATACGTGACGAACCGCGATACGCGATACGAGCTCCACACGCACACCCTGCGACAAAGCGGCGTCGAGGTTCCGGTGCGAGCATTCGAGCCGCAGCTGATCCGACGTGTGACCCTCTCGGACGTGGTGGTGTTCGGCACCACGGGCATCATTCGCCACAAGTGCACCTACGTCATGACCGACGCTGCGTTGCAGATGCTGCCCGACTTTAAGAGGAGCAAGAGCCCGTTCCAGGTCAAGCCCAAGCCGCTGCCCGAAGCCGCCATGGTGCACAACTACAACGCGCCGTTCGACTTTCAGCACCTGCTGTTGCACGACGCCGGCAAGATCATTACGTTGTTTGACACGGAGACCATCTCGGAACAATCCAAGCTGCTCGTGCCCGTCATGCATCCCAACACCGACACCAAGTTCCATGCCATGTTCGAGCTGTTGCGAACGCTCGGAATTCCTGCCGAGCACGTCAAGTCGTACGAGCCGCATCGAAACGAGTATATTATCAAGAAGCTTCACTTGGTGCTCTCGAACTTTGCTGACTATCGGTATGCCAGCACTCGCTCGCTCGTTCGCTCATTCGCTCATTCGCTCATTCGTTCGTTCGTTCAGTGTGCGCGAGTTGCAATCTGCGTGGTATGCGCCACCAATGCTACTCAAGGAAGTTCGCTCGCGCTTGATCGGCACGCCGTTGCCATCGCTCGACAAGTGCACGCACGTCACCTACGTCTCTCGGCCTCAGTACACCCCGCGCTCGGTCGTGAATGAGACGGAATTGACAGATGCCTTGCGCCATACGGTGCAGGCGCTTGGATACTCGTTCTCGACCGTAACGATCTCGAGCCAAAGCTCGTTGCAGTACGACGTCGTCATTCGCGCCGCTCGCACTCGCTACCGACTCGCACTCGCTCGCGGCGGTGCGCGCTGACTGCTGTTGGTTGGTGCGGATGTAGCGCGCAGATTGAAAAGTTCGGCAAGTCGTGCGCGGTCATCGGACCGCATGGCGAGGGCCTTGCCTCTGCCATCTTTAGTCCGCGTGGCGCCGCGTTGATCGAACTGCCCGTGGTACACGGCAAGGAGAACGTGTTCGGCCACTTGGCGGCGGCGATCGGGTTGGACTACTGGGTCGTGCCAGCGATGAGCGCCTTCAAGGAGGGAACGTACTCGGGCAACGACCACGAGGCTATTGAGCAAGTGTTGCGCGTGGTTCGTGAGTCGTTGGGCGTACATCGCCGTCGACAGGAAAAGAAGCAGCAAGAGCGTGCAGCACAAGAGCAACAACAACAACAGCAACAACAACACGCATCGGTGCGAGCCGAGCTGTAATAGTAGTAGTCGTCGTCGTATGTGTTGTGTTTGCCGTTGTTTTGCTTTTGTTTGCTATTGTATTCACATTGTCGGCTCGTTCAAAGTTCAAGTACCTCCATTACCATTCCGTTTGCACCCCCCTTCCAACCTCACTCACTCGGCTGGATTTCTTTGTGCCACCACGCGTTTGGGTAAAAATTTGACCCAAACGCCTATCGTTCGTTCGGCGATCTAGCGCCTGCAATCTAGCGAACTGCCAGATGGATTCTTGGCAGTTATGGAGCAACGAACTCGCGAGATCACCTGCCCTTTTTCTTCACGAGCGAGCGGGAGAGAGAGAGCAGCGGGCAGAGAGAGAGGAAGAGGCTGCAGAGACTGAAGGAAAGGGCGGCCTCGTTCGTCCAGGACGAGACCCACTTACGCAGCACCCGATATCTCCCGCTGTACCTCCCCTTCTCGTTCTCGTTCTCGTTCTCCTGGAGTACGGGGGCCACCTGGATTCGCTTGTTAGCCAGTGTGTTGTGTGTGTTTGTGATGTGGGATTGTGTGGAGGTGATGAGTTAGTTTCGTTGGGCGCTTTGTATCTCGCCGTGTGTGTGCGTGTATGCTTGATCGGGCGCGTTTGGGTGAAAATTTGACCCAAACGCATTGGCAACAGCTCAGCAGATGGTGTTGATGATCATATGAATATCACGCCCATTTGGCGGAATCGACGCGACCGACACCTTGCCAGCGAATGTACGCTTGTTTGGACGGAATATTGGAGCGTTGTTTGTGCGACCAACTCCTCACGTGAATACTACACTCGACGCATACGATGATGGCGTTCGATGTACACACACACACGCACACAAACACACATCATGTGGACCATAGCGCGCCAACCAACAAGAACTGCGCGTGCATTCGCACGACACGACACGACACGACGACATACAAACACAGAGCAACACGCACACAACCAACCAGCTGGTGCGTACACACAGCAGCATCTCACACGTCATCGGAGCAACCCTTGTCCAATGCCAAGCTGGTGAGGTGCGTCGTCGGATCGGTCTGCTTGAGGCGTCGTAGCTCGAGCTCCGACAGGCCAAAGCGCTGCTGCAGTATCGACAGCGGCACGTCCTTGGCGATGAAGCCGAGCAGGCTGGCTTGTAGCGGTGAGTTGCGCGGTATCTTCTCGAGGAACTCCTTGACGTTGCGCAGGATCAACTCGGACACCTCGTCGACCGCGTCGTCGCGGCCGAGATCCGAGCCATTGCTCGAGACCGTGGCGGCGGCGGCGAGCACCGAGGCCGAGATCGGTACCGGCGTCGGCACGGCGGCCGATGCCGTGGCGGTGGTGGTCGACGGCGTCGCGATCGTGGGCGTCGGAGGCGGCGGTGGCGGCGCCGAGCCCGACGCCAGCTCCTGCTCGAGCTGGTTCTTCCAGTACGCGGCGTCGATGCCTTGGTGGTCGTCGAAGGCATGATGGTGCGAGTGCTCGGGCTGCAGGCTCTGCAGTTGTTCCGTGAGCTCGCGTATCTTGTCTTGTGCCATCTGCAGTTGCTCGCGCAGCGTCGGCTTGCGGTGCGCCTGGTACCACCGAGCGTAGCGCTCCTTGGCCTTCTGCTCCTTGCTGCCGGGCGGTTGCTTGGTCTTGCGGCCGCCTCCGCCGCCGCCACCACCGCCGCCGCCGCCACCACTGCCACCGCCGCCGCCGCCACCGACCACCGCCGCACCACCAGTGGCACCGCCGCCGCCGACGCTCACCACCAAGCCGTCGACACCGTGCGCATGGTGGCCGTGTGAGTGCGAGTGTGCGTGCGTCTGAACGTGGCCGTGCGCCTGGACGTGAGCGTGTGGATGCGTGTGCGGGTGCGAGTGTGGATGAGGATGCGAGTGCGAGTGCGAGTGCGGGTGGCCGTGCGACTGGTCGGCGCGCTCCTCGACCGGCAGCGGTTGGCTGTCGATCTTGGGCAGATACTGCGCTACCACCAGCCGCGTCGACGACGCATAATCAGGAGTGGACGCAAATAGCTGCGTAGGTTCCTTGAAGGGGTCTATGGTGGCGACGTGCGGCCTCCAGGCAGGCTGACACTCTCTATCCGTGGGCGCAGACTGATCCAGAGGTAATCGAGACAACGATGAGACGGAGGAAGCCACTGCCGGTAGAGGGAAAGGCAGCGGGCAGACGCGTGTGTTTGTGTGGGAGAGGGCGAGCAAGCGAGTGAGCCAGCGAAGCAACCAACCAACGAATGACGCCACTGCTGCCACTCTCCACTCTCCTCCTCCCCTTCGCTCGCGAGACTGTTGTGCGTGAGAGTGTGTGTGTAAATGGCTCACTCGCGGGCCATGTGTAGGTGAGAATGTATTCACGTTGGTGGTGGCATCGGGTGTTGTTGCATCGAGAGATGGCTGGCTGAGCGGGACAGAGACAGAGGCACTCATCAAACAACACAAAACGAGCGAGCGAGTTGGCGCGAGCCATGCGGAGCTCGCTTACGACTGGTAGCGCGCAAGGCTCGAGAGACCGGCAGCCGTGATACCGCTGGCGTACGCCGTCGTTTGATCTACGAGACATGCCACAAGGGGTTCGGTGCAAGCGTCAGTGAGTAATGATGGCATATGAAGCGAAACCACTCACACTATCGTACGATACGTACCCACAGTGCTGATCTGCATAAAGTAAAAGTTCTTGAGCTGGTTGTACTGCGTCCAGGTCTTGCCGCCGTCGGTCGTCAAGAACGCGACACCCTCCATCTTCGCGATAGTCGAGTCGTCGTTGTTGTTGTTCTCGGCAACGCGATCAAAGCTAGACGCGATGAGAGCGCCTCCAGCCCAGCCGTACGTGCTGTTGGCAAAGTTGACGGTGATCAACGAGCCACCCGGGAACGTGAGCTGTTGCGTCACGGTCTTCCAGCCGTTGGTAGTGCCGTAGATGACAGCAACCGCTATTTCGTTGCACGCACACACAAGCACAAGCACAAGTCAATACCGGTAGTACTCGATCGATCGGTCAAGCAAACGACGCCGTACGTCCGAGCGACTTGGGATCGATTCCCTCAGCGGCAGCCCAGCAGGTGTTGATGTCAATGCAGAAGATCTCGTTAAAGTAGAGGCCCTGGCCCGTAATGTTGAAGACGGGAGTGAAGGTCTTGCCACCGTCGGTAGTGAGCGAGATGACGCCTTGGTAGCCATCAACCGGCGAGGCACGGCTCGAGGGCTTGCGCATACGCATCGAGACACCATCTAGATGGGACGCCAGCGTTTCACAGCATGAACAACATGATCCAATCTGACGATACTGAAGCGAAAGCCGAAGCAGTACGGTACCAAAGTCAATGTGCTCGGTCATGCGGTACGGGATGTGACCAAGCTTGCTCCTGCGGTTGCCCTGAACGTCAGACGACTCGGGCCACATGCCTCCGCTCACGTAGCCACTAGTGGCCGAGAAGAAGAAGGCTGTAGGTCGCCACGAGAGAAACACATGGCGTACGTGAGTCAGTCGGGCGTCTCACTTCCAGCGCCCACCCAGCAAATGGTCGCGTGACGCACGTACCATAGCGCGCATCGGTGCCCTGGTTCCAGTTGTTGAGAGCCCACGTGTTGCCACCGTCGGTCGAGAGCTGGATGCCGTTGCCTTGGAAGTCGCCGGGAGTGGCCCAGGCGCTGCGCGACGACGAAAATGCGTCAGTCTCTGCGCCAAGAGAGGCAGTGTCATTTTGTGGCGTACCCAGTGACGACGAAGGTGTTGGTGTTGATAGCTTGCGCCGATTGGAAGGCACAGAGAATGTCCCTAGGCCGCACAAGCCAAGACGTCAGCGGCGCGTCGACGAGAGAGAGCGAGAGAGAGAGAGAGAGAGAGAGAGACGTACTTGCCGTCGTGGATGGTGGACCAGGTGCCGTTCGAGGTGACAGCGCCGCAGGGAAGACCAAAGAAGCCAAGACCACCAGCAACTCCGTGCGTGGCGTCGTACATGCCGATCGACATGAAGGCGGCACTCTTGGTATCGATGGGAGCGTTGGTGAAGTTGCCTCCGCCGTTGGTGGTGCTGCGGTCGAGGTGCACGTGAGCAGACGACACGATGGAGAAGTGCGCGGGGAGGAGCGAGCGCCGACGGGCAGGGCACAGAGAGTATTTCGTACTGGAGCAAGAGAGGCTGCAACGAGGCCGAGCTACCAGCAATCCAGCCATCGGTAGTGGTTTGGAAGGCGCACGACATCTAGAGAGGGAGGGCGAGAGAGAGAGAGAGAGACGTAGTGACACGCGTTAGCACACAACAGACGCCAGAACGCAACCACGCTCATCGTCATACGTACCGCAATGGTAGCATAGTCGTTGTCGATGATGGTCCAGTTGCCGACGGTGTTTTGAGCGACGGCGACAGCCACCAAGGCCGCGAGGACGAGGAGCACGAGACGAGCCATGAGAGCAGAAGCAGCAGCGAAGGAAGGCACGAGCACACTGACGCACAAAGAGAGACGAACGAGGAGAGCCACTGCAGCGTAGCGCGGATGCGAGCTTATTGAGGAGCCTTACAGGTGCATATCTCTCGCCTCTCAAGCGAATGTGCCTCTTCTTTCGGTGACACTGGTGGGTGGGCTGGTTCGTTCATTGTTTGGAAGACCTCGTGGTACAATCAAGATTATGAGGGGGGTTTCATGGTAGGGCGAGGGTGATGGAGTTATCCTCTGCAGAAGCGATGATATTTACACACACAGGAGGCAGCCGCGCGCAAGCCTTCGCACGTGCGCGCTCTCCCACACAGACACACGGACACACGGTCTCGCGGCTACTTGGGAGCTTCCTCTGCTTGTTGTGAGTTTTGCCGTGCGGCGTCTGCAATCTTGGCGGTAAAGGGGCGCGAGTGGTACTCGGGTGGGTTGTTGACGATGTTGACCGGGTTGTCGCGCGTGTACACGAACGTGTAGTACAATGCTCCGCTGCACAACACCGGTAACGACGGTCAGCGGTATCGTCAGACGCAGCACTAGAACCCTTGCATCACGTACCCTACAGTAGCCATGGCAAGTGGCACAGCGAAGCGCACAGGGACGGGTGGTCGTCGAGCCATACGGAGCGGCGAGGTGTTGCCGAGCGAGGAGCAGCAAGCGAATCAAGCTGTTGCATTTGCTGTTCTTGTCTTGTGTCTCTCCCTTCGTGGTGTGTGTTGCGCTGCTCGCGTCGTTGTCTCACCACCTCGTCCCATCCAAGACGAT
>ERZ778023.4827-NODE-4827-length-10854-cov-6.809705_pt1 | contig 10854 bp, 11 predicted proteins | sample MGYA00375753_ERZ778023 | MGnify/ENA primary metagenome ERZ778023 (study PRJEB29350, sample SAMN05389822) | bioreactor metagenome | isolation source: Ammonium sulfate bioreactor | place: South Africa: University of Cape Town | collected 2014-04-04 ...
ATATTGAATATAAAGATACGTATTTATTATGGAGTAAATATTGAATGTAAAGATAAGTACCTATTGTAGGATAAATATTATTTAGCGTTCAAATCTTATATAAATTTTAATAAATATTATAAAGTATGAGGATGAATATTATTGATTTATATCAAGTAATAAATACATTATTTTACTTAAATATTGTCTATCACTGTGAAATTTAAATGAATAGTTAAATTATTTTTAAAATATTGCAATGACATTCAGGTTATAGAACCAAAGTATATACTGAAATTTACACATGAATTATTTATAGTATTGTAAAAATTATAAAACTTTATTTCTCAACTTATATTAAACTTTACATTATCCTTTGACAAATTGCAATAAAATTTTTACAATATTATTTCTTCAATCGTATCTAATTTATTATTGAAGAGAATTTGGATGTTATTCTCAAGATATTGAAAATATTTATCTCATAAAATACTTAATTGTTATTATTCGTTTTAAATAATAGTTGTGAATATTTTTATTCTTATCTTGTATGTAAAGAATATTTATCTCCAAGTGTTAAACATATTTAGTATTCTTAATATATGAAATCTTATTATCTGCTTAAATACCAAATCTTATTATGCTAAATATTAAAATAGTTTTATTAATTTAAAATAGTTCCTCAAGATTTAAACAACATCCAAGTACCAATAATCTTCTCTTCTCTTCAATAATCATATCTTCAATAATCATATCTTCAATAATCATATCTTGAGTAATCATATCTTGAGTAATCATATCTTGAGTAATCTTATTTTTAATAATATTATCTTGAGTATAATATTATATTCTTTGGGTATCTTTGTTTTATCTAAATGTAAAATATAATTTATTATTTCAGGTATGATTGTCCTTTTTCTTTCAGTATAGTAAACATTTTCTAAAAGTGTATCGATATTATTCTATACTGGCTTGAATTTTTAGTTTTAGGTTAGTTATTTATTCGCCTATTTAATATCTGACATATAATATACATTAATCCAGTAAAAAATTAAATATATAATATATAAATTTTAAATTAAAAAGATTTATATGTTCACAAGTATAGATTATCTTAAAATTAATGTACAAGATTACATAAATAAATATACGGATTACTTTGAGAATTTAGTTCATCAAAAAGTCAAAGACAGAAGTAATAAAATTGATACAATGATGGCAGAAATAAAAGATAAAAAAATTTTTTCAATAGATGGTGATTATATATTTCAACAAGATATTTATGAAGATATTAAAATATTATTACAAGTAAAGCCCGGAAGAGTGTTATTAAAAGAACTCATTAAGTTAGTATATATTTTTAGAAAAATACCTGACAATAATATGTCGATTAGTATTAAAAGTGGGAAAATTAACTTTCGACACTCGATTGATAATTTTATAGAAATTAACTCTAATTCTTCTGATAATATTATATACCAATATTACAACGGTTTATTAAACCTAAATATTGTAACATGTTTTAAACCTAAATCAATTATATTAGCCCATGAATTAATACATGAACTTCATTATAGAAAACAAGATTTGGAAGCATTAGTGGATGATAGAAATAGATTTTATAAAAAAGATCCTAACTATTCTTTTCTTGATAATATTAAACCTATTCCAAATCCTAAATTTAGAGGATATACAATCATGGGGTTCGAATCATCTCTTGTGTTTAAAAATTTTTCTAATTTAGAAGAACAACATACTATTTTAGGTGTTGATATACAACATTTTATCAGAAATTCAAACCAAATAGGTGATAAATCGGCTATATTATCTGAAAATGTTTTTTTATGCGCTTTTAATCTATTGCCAAGAATTGATCATCAAAAAGCTGATAAAAATAATATACAAAAAAATAACATTGTACCCATTTTATCTTCTTACTATAATTGGTTATCATCTCAGCTTAATCACAGAAATACAAGAATAAGACAACAATTTTCATATTATATATAATATTTTTCTGTTTAATAATAGAAATTAAATATTATATCTCTATTGTTAATTACAACAAAATATTATACATTTGTATAATCATATTAATAGTTTTTATAGTCCTAGTATATCTATGTTCACTACAATACCATTTACCTCATATATCACTAGTCATCTAATTATTACACACTCAATAAAATCATTCTATATAATGTTTTTGTATAGTCCAATACGAAAAATTTATCCATGTTATAGTTACATATATCTTCTATTCCTTATATTATTATATATATATATTATTATAATAATACATAAATTTTACTCTAATTATAGTTTAAATAATTTTACTAAACCTATATTAATACCATAATTTTAGATATCATAATTCCTATTCATTTTCCGTTATAGCAACATTATCTCAATATGTATCTATTTCTTTATTTTACACTATCCCCAATTGTCAATTTTCTATTGAATACTATATTATACTCATTACATAATTATGTAATACTATATTATACTCATTACTATATTATGTAATACTATAATATAGTATTCATCATATCCTTTATTTTCATAAAATAAAGAATATGCTCCTAAATATTTCACATGTATTTTATTATATATATTTTACATATTACACTCAATTAGATATATTTAATAGTATACTGTCTTCAATAACAATTCTTTCTATTATTTATTGATCATCTTCACTTATTTCACGATTCGTAATGTGTAATAAAATTTTTTCATTGTTAATATTAATTCAGTAATTATAACTAAATAATAATAAGACTTATCAGTTAGTTAATATTATTGATTATAACATATCTAATAAGATTTATAAGTTGTATAAAAAATGTAAGGCTTATTACTTGCCTTATTATTTTTAAAATACAATATGTATTCCAAATATGTTAAATTATAATTTTTATACTTTATTACCATAAAATTATATTATTTGAATAAAATCTTGTCGAGTAATAGAAAAATAGTATAATTAAATATATCAGCTTAATTATAAATACATTCTTTAGAAAATCTGACATATAACATAGATCCTCCATTCATTATCATATCAATTTCTCGCTTCAATTCTTTTCTTATCATACCTAAATCTCTTTTAATGCATTTTATATAATAATTAAACCATGAATAAAGTTGTTGTAAGGCTTGCTTCTTTGTATAAAATACTTTTGTATCAGCTACTCTAAAATATAATTTTGGACTATTTTGACGTTGTATTATTATATAATCATCAATTTCTAGTTTAGGTGATCCGTATTGTATCAATATAGATTTAATTTCATCAGAGGCAATTTTTCCATATTGTTCTTCGTTGATATCCAAAACTTTTGCTTTGAGTTTTTTATCTCTCAAAAATATTTGTCTTCTCAAATTTTCTTCCATTATCTTTCTTTCTTGTTCTCTTCTATTTTCATCTTCTGTTTTGAACATATATTGTGCTAACATTTTTATTGGACAATATGATTACAGAATAATAAATTTTAAGTTAATATTTATACTCTTTTATAATATTATTTGATAAGTACTTTAATATTATTATCTTTCATGGTATTATTATCTTTCGTGGTATTATCTTTCGTGGTATTATCTTTCGTGGTATTATCTTTCGTGGTATTATTATCTTTCATGGTATTATTATCTTTCATGGCATTATTATCTTTCGTGGTATTATTATCTTTCATGGTATTATTGTCTTTCATGATATTATTCTATTTCGTGATATTATTTGTTAAGTTCTTTAATTATATTCTTTTGCTAAGCATTATTATATGAAAATTGATTTTATTACAGATATAAAATTAGTATTTTACATAACTAATATATCCTTTGGTATTAAAAACATTACTATAGTATTTAGATAATTAGTATATTAATATTTTTAAATATACTTTATAATATTAGTGTATTATTAAATAGTTGTACTTTATAATATTAGTGTATTATTAAATAGTTGTACTATTTAATAACTTTCAATAATCTATTTTTGTAGTATTCTATTTGAAATTTACAGATTTTATCGTTCTATTGTTGACAAATATTTGCCTCCGCAAATGGAAATATTTATTTATTATATTACACAATATATTTGCTCAACATTATATTATCTAAATTTTCTTCTTTTTATAAATATTTTTTCTTAAATATAATAAATATATTTCATGATAGTATAGATACTCTTTTTATACAAATATCACAACTTTATAAAACTTTATAGATACATTACAAAAATATTTTATTATTCTACGAACCCAAATAAAGTAAATTTTATTGTTAATTACACTTTATCTTTATTTTTAGTTATGTTGATATATTTTAGCTTAATATAACATTTAAAAATTTAATGAACGAATAGATACTAATATTAATTACAGTAGTTGTTTGTGATATATTATAATGATACTTGAAATTATAATAAAACTTGAAGAAATCGTTATAATACTTGAAGATTATGATACTTGAAATTATAATAAAACTTGAAGAAATCGTTATAATACTTGAAGATTATGATGATTTTTATATCTACATCCTCAATTTATTGTACAATCTAAACTTATATTTTATGATTTCTCATTTTTAAAATTATACTTATCCATATTTGAATTATTTTTACACAAATTAATTCAAAAAATGAGTCTTTATGAAATATTCTATAATACTGGTTATGGTTCTGATATTACCGTTAAATATAACAATATGGAGTTAAAAGTACATAAGAAGATCTTAATTAAATATTCTGGATATTTTGAGGCTATGATTCCTCATTGTAGAGATATTATAGATATGACTATATGTGACGTTGATTTAGATCCAGATTGGTTAGAAAAACTTATTAAATCTTGGTATACTGGCAATAATAACGATGTATTGTGTATATTCCCTTCTTATCTAGAATATTACAGATATCTCAAAATGTGGGAATACTTAATTTGTAACGGTGATTATCCTTGTCTTATTATAGATAACTATTCGGTTGAACTTCGTCATGATTCATTTGGTATTAGATCTCATGGAAAAGGATATAAATATATTGAACTAAATACAAACGATATATCAAACTTCATAAATGACATTTATGGGTTTAAATTAGTAAGAAAGGTTGTAAAATGTAACAAAGGTAATCTCTATATACACTTTACAAGTTGCAAAAATACTATTTCTTTGAATCTAGATTCTGATTGTTATTCATGTTCAGTACCATTCACTTCATTTGAACAACGTGCTGTAGAATTATTAGACAAACAACAAATTAATTCTCTTTAACTGCTTTTTTATCTTTTTAATATCAAATCCATACAACTTCATTCATAATATCTATGTTCTTCCATTAAAATAACTTCTTTAATATATCATATCAAATATACACTATATAAGTTATTTTTTCATATAATTAATATTATAATATTAATATAGTTATAATATTAATATAATCAGAACCGTAACTTTTACTTAATAAATTAAGTAATGATTTATATATCAATAGTTATATTTATTTTCTATTATATGAAAAATTATCTGAATATCCCTTAATTTCTTCTTTAATTGATGCATTTTCCCAATATTGTATTTTGCATACATTCATTGAATTATCATATTCGATAGGTAACATTAATAATACTCTCTTTTCATATTCATCTTTTTCTTTATGTAAAAATTCAGGAATATATGCTCCTAAACATTCAACATACATGTCATTATCTATATTTTCCCAATTTACATTTTTGAATTCATACATACCAGTACATATATTTGGTCGTATACCATCTTTAGTAACAACTCTTTCTATTATTTCTATAATATCATCTTCCATTTATTATATAATATAGTCTATAATAAAATTAAATTTTATTGCATTGTGCTTATTATTTTAATAGTCATAATCTATCCAACTATGGTTATTAAATAATATCTATAGAGTGATTATTAAACTAATTTAATAATCACTATGAATAAAAATAAGTATTTCAGGAAATATTTCAACTGAAAAACTTTTATTTAACTATAATATTCAGCTAAGAAACGTTTATTCTACTAGAAAACTTCAATAGCAAAATACTTGTTCAACTATAAACTTCAACAGAAAAATTTGTTAAATTATGGAACTTAAACAGAAAATATTTGTCAAACCATAAATAATTCCAACAAAGATGGAATAGTTTTTAAACTATTTTGTAGTAGGATATAATAGATAAAATAAAACAAAATAATATGAACACTTGATAGAAATAAAAAATAAGGGAAAAATATAATGGTTTAAAAAGTGAACAGTGTAAGATTAATGAATAGTAAATATAAAGATTTAAGCATATAAAATAGTTAGTTTGGTAAGATAAAAGGGGAAGTATAATAATTTTTAATAATTTTTAATAAAGTGTACCAAATGTATGAATTATTATGCCATCTAATATCGATTAAATCGAATTCCACAATATCGGTAGAAATAATGTTAGGATATTGTGCACCAAATAATAAGTCGAAAGAGCGGTGTAATGGGACTTTTAAATCGAATGACCAGTCAGCATCTGGTATATTTTTAGTTTCTTCTATATTAGACCAGTCAACAGATTCAGTAAGAATGGGATAATCGTTAAGAAAATTGACAGATGCGAATTTAATATCAAATGGAAAGGGAAAATTATTATCAGTAGTTCTAACAAATAAATGTTCTTCATGTTGTAATTGTTTATAAATAAAATTAGCCATAGATTTTTTCATATATCCCCGAATATAAGGACGTTGTTTTCTTATAACTTTGCATAAAATGTTCTCGGGTGTTCTTTCTTTATGAGAATGATATTCAGATTTATACATATTATTAATACTTTCACCGCCCGGCTGTGAAGTGACAGTTAAAAAATTCATTTTATTATATTCAGATATAATAAGAGCTATATCATTACTTAATTCATAAAGTATATTTGTATTATTTTCAAATTTTTTAGCTGTACAGCTACATAGTTGAGAAAAGGTACATATTTTAGAGTTTATATTATTTATCATTTTTTAATAATATAGATATTTACTTTTATCAATTATTAGAATGATAATAATACAAAAGAGAATGATAATAATACAAAAGAGAACGATAATAATACAAAAGAGAACGATAAAATAAAAGATGAATATATGAAAATTATATTATTGAAGAAGGAAATAGAAAATGGAAGTTGACGATTTTTATGATGGGCATATAAGTGATTGTTTTTATGCAGAAGGTAACTACGAAAAATGTATAAATAAACTATTCGAATGGTTTAGAGAAAATAATTCCAATTTAACATCAAAAGAAATAGAAAAAAATATTAGTGACTTTTTGGATGTAGTAGTCACTAATAATAAAAAAATGATAAAAAATATAGGAAAAAAATATAATTTTAATATGCGAAAGGACGATGATTTTAATGAATATAGTATTAATATTGACCCTAAAACATATATACAAACTAACATTGTATCAAGATGCTATATTAAAACAGATAATATGAACATTATACCGCCTAATCATACACTCAGATCAAATTTAGATCAAGTAATTGCTGCAAATCCAAATAATATAATATCAGCAAAACATATATTTCAAAGTAGACTATATCAAGCCATTATGTCAAATTCAAATATATTAAAATACCAAGAATATGAAATAGCACTTTTTTTTTGGAAGAAAAAAAATCCTGGAACTTCCCCATCACACGATGATATTTTATCTATGAAATATTATTCCTTTATGCATTCGTTATATTTTTATCTATCGAACTGTTATCACGATGATTTTATTGGATTATGTGAAAAAACTGGATTATCGTGGTCCAAAAATAAAATGAACAATAATACAGAATACTATTCCATTACTATAGATCATTTTATTTTTCATTTTATTAACCAAACTAGGTTGACTTATTATGAATTAAAATAGTATATTGAGATAACATAATACTAAAATTAAGTAATTTATGATAGTAACCGGTTACTATCATAAATTATTTTACTTAAGCCCATAATCCATTGCACCATATCTAACATTAAAAATTATTCTCGAAATATTAGAATAGAACTAATTAATGCATCAGAATAAGATATTTATGAAATATTTTCTTGCATTATTTGTTTAAATAAATAGTAAACATATTTATAAAAGACCATATTATTCAAATATTAGTCTTCTTCTTTAGAAAAAGGTTTATTCTAAAGAAGGAAAATATTTTTGTCGCACAATATACATTTAATGTTCAAAATGGGCACATTACTCAAGAAAGTTATAAAATAAAAGTAAAAATACATACCATATTATTTAAGTGATTTCTGTCATAAATTCTCTACATTATATTGTACTAAAATAGTAATCAACATCAAATTTTACCAGATATTATCAATAAGAATACTATCAACCTTTATAAGGATAATATTTCAATTATATTTAATCAAGAGATAATAGAACGGTCTAATTAAATAATATATTATTTAATTAGTAAAGTATATTTTGGAATATTTAACCATTTAACTTGTTCTATAATTTAAATATTCTAACAAACTATCAATTATTATTTGATTGTTATCGTATAATTTTAACAATCGTTCGAGAATAAATGATATATCGCTATGAAATAAAATTGTTTTACACAATCTTTATCTTTATTTTTTTCACTATAAGAACTAAATGTAAAATACAGTTTCGAATCTTTGTCTTTGGTTATTAAATATATAGTATCTCTTACTATTAAACAATTTAACACCGTAATATCTTCAATATCTGATTTATTAATATGAATGTTATAACTATCATAATTATACAAGTATATATTAGCAATAATTCCAACATTTGAATACAAAATAGTTAATATTATTACAGTATGTGTATTTGAAAATATAATAAGTCTATTATTGATAAATTATATATTTATTTTTATGTTTCTTTTATTATTTTTAAAAGAAATATTTTAATAATTTAACATCCAACTTAAATATAAGATTACAAACATAAAACTGTCAAATGCACAAAAAAGATTTCTGAATGGAAAAATTGCATATTGGAATGAGATACTATAATTATAACAACGTACATGGACAAAAATATATTTGTAACAACCCAGAAATCATATACAAAAATTTTATAAAGATTATTCTAATAAAATTACATATATTAATGTAAAAAATAAAACAAATACGAATTAATAAAAAATAAAATATGTGGATTGTCATTGTTCGACACAAATTTATATCCATGACAATTGTCACATTGTGATAAATAATGTTTTTTATAGATGTATTCTGGATAATAATATCGTATTATTAATATTGATGATATATTTGTAGCCGTACTCTATTAATTTTATTGTAATATAATTTTTAATTAAAATAAAATGAAATAACTTATAATATTATTAAAATAGTTTTATACTATATTTAGTTATCTTGGAATAAAATCACAAATACAATATATTGTTATTTAAATAGAATATGGAGAGGAACGTATTACAATTATGAAATATATTTATTGTAATAAATATTATAAAATATATTTATTGTAATAAATAGTAGTAAATATATTTATTGTAATAAATAATAGTAAATATATTTACATTTGTATATGAGAAGTCATTTGTACTTTCCATGTGTCAAGTTTTTTGGAATATTTTAGTCCACTTATACCATTATAAATATCATAATCAGGATAATAATGGAAAATATAGGATGGATTGGTAGATGAAAATACACCTTTATCAAAATTATAGCCATAATTTACCATATATAACATATGATAATATTTTATTATTTTATCCGCTAATTCTTTGGTTGTAAATCCACTCATATTATCGTTTGCTCTAATTTTGAATGTAACTGTATTATAATTTGGATAATTATATTCAATGTTAATGTAGCTACATGGATATATTATCTTATCTTCATTATATAATAAACTTCTATTTTTATGTTCTAAAAATTTCTCGACAGATTTCAAATACTCAAAATATTCAGGATATCTTATTTCTTTGTGATATAATTTATTTGTATTTTCGTCATATAAATAATTATCATTATCAATATTATCAATATTATTATCATTATCATTATTATCTATAGTATCCATAGATTTCTTCATAATTATTTTATGTATTTTTGCATTATTACATTCAAGAAAAAAATTAATATCTGCACCATCTTCCAAATTATCTAAAAATTCAATTTCGGTTTTTTTATTGACCTCAGTTTTTATCGCTTTATCATTTTTACTTGTAGCCGAAATTGTTGTCATATTTTATTTTATTATTTTATTTTCAAAAATCCATTTTTCTATAGTACTCATATAATTATATATTAAACCAAAATAAATATTTAACTCAATAACAAACTTAATATTTTACTACTTTATTCAATAATAATTTTTATTAATAAAAGTAACTATATAAAGCAAAATTACTGATCTTTATTTTTCGATGAATTATAAAATATCCAACTAATATCCAACTGTCTCAATTGTAAATTTAATAAATAATTCAATCTTTCCATTATATCATACGCAATATTTTTAAGATATTTGATTTACTGTTGAATATTTGTGCTATTATTCTCGTATAATAAGTATGGTTTATTTATAACAATTTTAATCACTGAAAATTTACAGCAAATCATTGTATTTGTTGAAAACCTCTTAAAACAGATACATACCATATAAACGGATCAACACCATATAAATAGATTTATACCATATAAACAGATCAACACCATATAAATAGATTTATATCATATAAACATATATATACCATGTAAACATATGGAACACCATATAAACATATGAAACACCATATAAACATATGAAACACCATATAAACATATGAAACACCATATAAACATATGAAACACCAT
>ERZ778023.4833-NODE-4833-length-10832-cov-4.373759_pt1 | contig 10832 bp, 10 predicted proteins | sample MGYA00375753_ERZ778023 | MGnify/ENA primary metagenome ERZ778023 (study PRJEB29350, sample SAMN05389822) | bioreactor metagenome | isolation source: Ammonium sulfate bioreactor | place: South Africa: University of Cape Town | collected 2014-04-04 ...
GCCGGGTTCGGGCAGGTCCACGCCCTGCCGCGCCATTTCCTCGCGGAAGAATCGGTCGGGAATCTGCACCAGCATGCCCGCGCCGTCGCCCATCAGCGGGTCCGCGCCGACCGCGCCGCGATGGGTGAGGTTTTCGAGCATCTTGAGGCCGTCCTCGACGATCCTGTGCGACTTCTCGCCCTTCATATGGGCGATGAAGCCGACGCCGCAGGCGTCATGCTCGTTGCGCGGATTGTAGAGACCCTGCGCCGCCGGCAGTCCTGCGGCTCGCGCGGCCTTGGTTTTTCGCGTCGTTCGCTCGGCGGGAGTCGTGGCGGGAATCTGGGCGGCGGCCTTGATCGTCCCGTTCTGTACGTTGTGAGAACCCACATGCGATACAGATGGCGTCAAATGCGTCATCGTCATTCCCTTCCGTTTGGCCCGCGCGGGGCGCGAAATCGGAATTCACCGCTGCAAGAGCGCCGAATCCCTCCTGACATGGTCGAAGCGCCGGTCGCCGCCGGACTCTTTCCGGTGGCGCAGCGCACTAATTGGACAGTATTGCTGTCCTAATTAGGTATGACAGAATTCAAATTCCCTCACAAGATGGAAACGCGATTTTTTGCGCACTCTCCTGCAAGAAAATGTCGCATGGACCTGAAAACAATGCCGTAAATTGCGCGAACGCCCCGATGCGTCAGTTTAGCGCGGCTCACGCGGCGCGGACGGAAACCGGATGCGGTATATCCCCCGGCATGAAAAATGCGCTATAGACCGGTTGCCGGGCGTGTTCGCGTCCGTTCCCGTAAAACGCATAGCGATCTTGTCGATCGCTATGCGCGCTTTACCCTTTGTTTTTGCGCATGTCGTTATCGCAAAACCGCTGCACACTTTTGCGCGACATGCTTTAGACTTTCATGGAGAAGACCGTGCATTTCGCGTCCGACAACTGGGCCGGGGCCCATCCGAAAATCGCCGAAAGCCTCGCCCGCCACGCCGGCGGCTTCGCGGCCGCCTATGGCGCGAGCGAGCTCGACAAGCGCGTGGAGCAGCGTTTCAACGAAATCTTCGAGCGCGAGGTGGCGGTGTTCTTCGTCGGCACGGGGACGGCGGCCAATTCGCTGGCGCTCGCCAGCGTCAACCGGCCGGGCGGCGTGTCACTGGTGCATCGCGAGGCGCATGTGATCGATGACGAATGCGGCGCGCCGGAATATTTCACCGGTGGCGCGCGGCTGCATCCGGTCGACGGCGCGCTGGGCCGCATCGACCCGACACTGCTCTCCCGCGAACTGAAGCGCTTCAGCCCCGGCTTCATCCATGCCGGCCAGCCGATGGCGGTCAGCATCACCCAATCCACCGAGGTCGGCACGCTCTACCGGCCCGATCAGATCGCTGCCATCTCCGCCATCTGCCGCGAGGCCAGGTTGCCGCTGCACATGGACGGCGCGCGCTTCGCCAATGCGCTGGTCTCGCTCGGCCTGACGCCAGCGGAAATGACGTGGAAGCAAGGCGTGGACATCGTCTCCTTCGGCGGCACAAAGAACGGCTGCTGGTGCGCCGAGGCGCTGGTCTTCATGGACCCGGCGCAGGCGAAGGACCTGCCCTATATCCGCAAGCGCGCCGCGCAGCTCTTCTCCAAGACGCGGTTCATCGCCGCTCAGTTCGACGCTTATCTGGAGGGTGGGCTGTGGCTCGACCTCGCCCGCCACGCCAACGCGCTCGCCGCCCGGCTGGCCCGCCATATCGAGGCCTCCAGCGAGATAAGACTGGCATGGCAGCCGGAAGCCAATGAGGTCTTCGCCGTCATGCCGCAGGCGACTTGCGAGCGGCTGCAAAAAGCCGGCGTGGCTTTCCACGACTGGAACCCGCCGCACGCGGATGCCCATCGCATCGATGAGGGCGAAATCCTCGCCCGCTTCGTCACCAGCTTCGCCAATACGGAAGAGGAAGTGGATCGATTCGGAGCGCTGATTGGCTGATCTGGTCGGCTGATGCGAAAACGGCGCCCGCAAGGGGCGCCGTCCATTCATATGCCTATATGGGCAATCAGTGGGCCGTTTTGGCCTCGATCTGCTGGCTCTCGTCCGCGCCGGCCTTGGTGACCTCGATCTTGCGCGGCTTCATCTGCTCGGGAATTTCGCGCTTGAGATCGATGTGCAGCAAGCCGTTCTTGAGGCTCGCGCCCGCCACCTCGACGAAATCGGCGAGCTGGAAGCGGCGCTCGAAAGCGCGCGAGGCGATGCCGCGATAAAGCACTTCGCCCGTCTCGGTCTCGCTTTCGTCGGCCTTCTGGCCCTTGACGGTAAGCTGGTTACGATGGGCCTCTATCTCCAGTTCGCTTTCCGAGAAGCCCGCCACCGCCATTGTGATGCGGTAGGTATTCTCGCCGGTCCGCTCGATATTATAGGGCGGATAGGACTGGCCGCCTTCGGGCGAGGCCAGCGAATCGAGCATGGTGAACAGCCGGTCGAAGCCGACGGTGGAGCGATAGAGCGGAGAAAAATCAACGTGACGCATGGTTAAGCCCTCCTTCAGAGCGACAAATGCATGACTGGCGGCGAAATTCCCTGTTTGGCGAATTTCTCGTGCCGGCGGCCCCGCTTCGGGCGGCCGCAGACTGAATCTGGGAACGGTGTTTTTCCATTTCAAGGCCTTTTTTGCGCTTTGAAACACGGAACCGCCCCTACACGCCGCGTCTCCGCGCGTAACAACTTCTGATCGTGAAAACAGGATATTCAGGGGATTACGCCGGGCGATGAACCCGAAATGAACATCATCTTTGGCAAGCGTTCAGCCGTCCAGGACTAATGTCCCGTCATACCTGTCGCGGACAGGTCATTTGAAGGAAACACGGTTTATGAAAAAAGCTGTTCTTGCTTTTGCCGCACTTGCCACCGCCGCAGCCGGTTTCGCGGCGCCTGCGCTCGCAGCCGAAAATGGCCTGCTGATGCCGGTGCAATATTACGACGACGGCGGCTATCGCCCGCCGCGCCGGGATGTTCCGCCGCCGCCGCCCGGTTGGGGCGGTCCCGCCCGGCCGGGCCCGTACTGGGGTCATCGCGGACCGGTGGGTCCGCGTGACGTCGCCCGCATGCTGCGCAGCCGCGGCTATCTGGTCGGCGATATCCGCCGCGACCACGGCAATTACTTCGTGCGCGCCACCCGTCCCGACGGGCGCCCTGTCATCGTCATGATCGACGCCTTTTCGGGCCGTATCCTCGGTGAACGCCGCCCCGGCCGGTATTGAGAATACGGTAACGGTCGCCTGTCTGAAATGATCACGGAACGGAAAGGCCGGCGGTAACGTCCCTTGCCCCGGCCGATCCTCCGCTGATCCTTTGCCGGAAGCTCGTCCGCGAGCTTCCGGTTCCTTTTTTTCCGTCCTTTAAAGCATTATCTTCATGAACGGACACAACCGTCCGCAACATGAAAGGTCTCGCAGCGGATGCCGGCACTGCTTTTCGAAACCGATGCGAATCCGGCGCCAGAGCGAATCGAGGCCGGACATTTCACGGCGCATAACGGCAAGCCGTTGCGCTATGCCCTTCTGAAGGCTTCCAGCCACCCGTCGCGCGGCACGGTCGTGCTCCTGCAGGGCCGCAACGAATTCATCGAAAAATATTACGAGACGATCGACGAACTGGCCATGCGCGGCTTTGCCGTCGCCACCTTCGACTGGCGCGGGCAGGGCGGCTCGCACCGCCTCCTGCGCGATCCGTTGCGCGGCTATGTGCGCCGCTTCGAGGATTACGGCGACGATCTCGACCGCTTTCTCACCGAAATCGTGCTGCCGGACTGCCCGCCGCCCGTTTATATGCTCGCTCATTCGTCCGGGGCGCTCGTCGCGCTCGCTTCGCTGAACCGGCTCGCCTCGCGCATCACCCGCATGGTGTTGTGCGCGCCTTTCCTCGGATTGAGCGGATTGCCGTTCAACGACGATACGGCGCGGCGGATCACCTCCTCCATGCGCCTTCTGGGACTGGGCCGCCTCTATGCGTCCGGCGGCAGGAACCTCGCCGCGCGGCCCTTTGCCGGCAATTCACTTACCAGCGATCCCGCACGCTACATGCGCAATATGGAAATGGTGCGCAAATACAGCGCGCTGGCGCTCGGCGGACCCACGGTGCGCTGGATATGGGGCGCACTCCATACCGCGCGCCGGGTCAGCCGGCCCGACTTTCTCGAAAACCCCGTCATTCCGATATTGATCGTCGCGGCAGGGGCGGACCGTGTCGTCTCGACCACCTTGACCGAGCGTTTCGCCTCGCGCACCCGCAATGTCTCGCTCGTCACCATCGACGGCGCACGCCACGAGATATTGCAGGAGGCCGATTTCTACCGCGAGCAGTTCTGGGCCGCCTTCGACGCTTTCATACCCGGTTCAGCCGACACGACGGCATCCAAGGCGACGGAACCTGAACTGTCCGGCGCATGATCGGCCACGCGGCGATCAGCCATTGAGGAGATCCAGCGCCGCCCTGTGCAGTTCGGGCGAGGCGGCGGCGACGATATCGCCGGCTGTTTCCGCCGGGCCGCCGTCGCGCCGGGTAACGACGCCGCCTGCCTGCTCGATGATCGGGATCAGCGCCACGATGTCATAGGGCTGCAAGCCCGCCTCCACGACGATATCGACGAAACCGGCCGCCAGCATGGCGAAGGCATAGCAGTCGACGCCATAGCGCGACAGGCGCACGGCGGATTCCAGCCGGTCGAAGCCCCTGCGGCTCTCCCCCTTGAACATCGCCGGCGTGGTGGTGAACAGCGTCGCATCGGCGAGCGCCGCACCCTTGCGCACGGAAAGCCGGCGCGGCTCCGCCTTCCCGCCGCCATGCAGCAGCCAGGCGCCCTCGCCGGTGCTGTAGAACAGTTCGCCGGTGAACGGCTGCGACATCATGCCGGCGCGCGCATCGCCCTCCACCGTCAGGCCCAGCAGGGTGCCCCAGACCGGCAGGCCGGAGATGAAGGCCCGCGTGCCGTCGATCGGGTCGATCACCCAGACGTGGCTGCGGTCGGTGTTCTCCGGTCCGTATTCCTCGCCGAGAATGCCGTGATCGGGAAAGCTGCGGCCGATGACGGCCCGGATCGCGCGCTCGGCCGAGCGGTCGGCCTCGGTCACGGGATCGAAACCGACACTGTATTTGTTGTCCACCGCATTTGCCTGCCGAAAACGCGGCAAGGTCTCCGCTGCCGCAGCCGCGGCCACCTCAAGAAAAAATGCCTTGTCTATCAGCAATCCCGTTCTCCTGTTCCCGCGAACTGACCACTCCACATGCAAGGCGGATCAAATCCGCCTACAAATTGAGCAGTAAAAAATCGGCTCAAAAAAAGTGCTATTTTACTTGACGCAAGCGCCGTTCCTGCATAGCTTAAACAACAGACGGGTTTTCCTGTCGATGCCTTTCGGGGCATTTCCTCCCTAGACTTTCACCGCGTCCGAACGATTTGGACGCGGTTTTTTTATCCGCCTCACTCCGCCGCAAGCGGCGGTGCGACGAACAGATCGTCAGGCAGGGATGTGAGATCGTTCGCGAAGCGGTGGAGATCGGCGCAAAGCGTTCCGAAACCGGCCAGCCGCTCCAGCGTCTGCTCGTTCATGTAGAGGCTTCGGTTGATCTCGATCTGAAGCGCATGGCAGGCCATGGCGGGCCTCCCGTAATGCTCGGTGATGAAGCCGCCGGCATAGGGCTTGTTGTGCGCGACCGTATAGCCCATCTCCTCCAGAAGCGCGATAGCCGCGTGGGTGAGTCTTTCGCAGCACGAGCGCCCGAAGCGGTCGCCGATGATGAAATCGGGGCGGGAACCGCTCTCGCCGACGCGCAGCCCCCCCGGCATGGAATGGCAATCGATCAGCACCGCATAGCCGAAGCGCGCGCGCGTGGCATGCAGCAGCGCATCGAGCGTCCGGTGATAGGGCTTGTAAAGCTCCTCGATGCGATAGAAGGCCTCCTTGAGCGGGATGCGGCCCGGATAGACCGTCTGCCCCTCCCCGACCAGGCGCGGCACGGTGCCAAGACCGCCTGCAACGCGCGCCGACTGGCTGTTGATGAAGGGCGGCAGAGCCTCCGCGAACATGCGCGGATCGAGTTCATAGGCCTCCCGGTTCACGTCGAGGAAGGCGCGCGGGAAATTGGCTTTCAGCATCGGCGCGCCGAGCCCCACCACGCCGGCGAACAATTCGTCCACGTAGCAATCCTCGGAATAGCGAATGCTTACCCCGTCGAGCCGCGACGCTTCGAGAAAGGCACGTGGATAGCAGCGTCCGCTATGGGGTGAATTGAAGACAAAGGGAATGCGCTGCTCCGCCGGGGCGCAGACCTCGAAGGGCGGCATCTGACTGAAATCACGCTCCAGACTCATCTCTCGATCCGTCTTCGGTCCAAACGGGCGATCACGTTACGCCAGTCCGCCCGCCCGTGTAAATGTCCGCTTGATTGCATTGGATCGAAATATGCTCACCCGTTTAATTTTACGCGCATCCTGTCGGAAAACCGTTTCGCACTTTTCCGGATGCGGTGTTTTTCCTGACGCGCATCCTCTTCCGAAAACCGCTTCGAACTGCGTCAAACCTGCCACATGACATAGCTTGTTGCCAAAAACAGGACATAACAATTAACATCTGCGCGATCATTCATTTCATATTTACCAAAGGAGCGTTTTCTGGAGCGGATAATTGAATCGTTGATTGTGCCTTGAGGCCGAAGCCTGAAAGCCGGAACGAACGATGGAAAATTCGGACGAACCAATGAAAAGAATCCTTCTTGCTGAAGACGACAACGACATGCGGCGCTTTCTCGTGAAGGCGCTGGAAAAGGCGGGTTATCACGTCACGCATTTCGACAACGGCGCGAGCGCCTATGAGCGCTTGCAGGAAGAGCCGTTCTCGCTGCTTCTCACCGACATCGTCATGCCGGAAATGGACGGGATCGAACTGGCGCGCCGCGCGACGGAGATCGACCCGGATCTCAAGATCATGTTCATCACCGGTTTCGCGGCGGTAGCGCTCAATCCCGATTCGGATGCGCCGCGCGACGCGAAGGTACTGTCGAAGCCGTTCCACCTGCGCGATCTGGTGAACGAAATCGAGAAGATGCTGATCGCTGCCTGAGGCGGCCGCCGGTTTTTCCGCCTCTCATGAAGCCCTCCGCTAAAACACCGACGGAAAGAGGAAAAAACTTCATAAAAGGGCATTGACGGGCGCAACGCGATATGGTGTATGCGCCCCATCGAATGGGCGTGTAGCTCAGCGGGAGAGCACTACGTTGACATCGTAGGGGTCACAGGTTCAATCCCTGTCACGCCCACCATTCGAACCTCTGATAAAACAATAACTTATCAGAGAAACATCAGCCTTCAAATGCACTGCAATTTATCGCTGTCACACCACGGTCACAGCGTGAGGCATTTGCATGGCTACTATTCGCAAACGAAACGGAAAATATCAGGTTCAGGTTCGTCGTCAGGGCTGCAAGCCGATTACGAAAACGTTTCTGAAACTGGACGACGCAAAAACATGGGCGCGACAGACGGAAGTTGAAGCCGATCAGGTTGGCTTGCCGGTTGATCCGAAAGTGCTGGCAAAAACCACGGTCAGCATGATCCTCGAACGCTACCGCGACGAGATCGTCACCAAGAAGCGTGGTCACGAGATCGAAACCTTGATCATAGATGCGATGCTGCGTCAGCCGTGGTGCAAGCGATCATTGGCGCAGATCGATAGCGCGACATTTACGGAGTATCGAGATACGCGGTTGCGAACAGTGAAGCCCTGCACGATCAAGCGTGAACTCGGCATCCTTCAACATGCTTTCGATATTGCAGCTAAAGAGTGGTCGATCCCATTACGCGTCAATCCGCTCAAGTCCATTGCAAAGCCCGTTGTGTCGAACAGACGTGATCGGCGTTTGCGGGAAGGCGAACTTGATCAGCTTTTGCAAGCAGCGGGAAAGACGCGAAACCCGTTCATCCTTCCTGTGGTTCGCTTCGCATTGGAAACGGCAATGAGGCGTAGCGAAATTCTCGCCCTTCGTGTTCGTGACGTGGACATTGAACGCTGCACAGCGATCATCAGAATATCAAAGAACGGTCATTCGAGAACCATACCATTGTCATCGCTGGCCGTCGCGATCCTTGAAACGACCATTGCCGTGATGAGCAAGCACGACAAGGCCAACAACGAACGCATCTTTCCGATAACGCCGCTTGCTCTCCGTCTCGCATGGGTTCGGCTGACCAAGCGCGCCAAGATTGACGACCTTCATTTTCATGATCTTCGTCATGAGGCGATCAGCAGATTTTTCGAGAAGGGCCTTACCGTGCCGGAAGTCGCATCGATCAGCGGTCACAGGGATATAAGGATGCTGCTTCGATATGCGCACGCCGACAAGGGCAGACTGGCGAAGAAACTGAACGGCTGAGCGTACAAGCACCCCGCCAGTCATCACGGCGGGGTGCGACTTTTTAGAAGCCGACTACTCGTCCCAAGACCAGTCAATTCCCGTATACTTATCGAAGGCCTTGCGTGCATCTTGCAACACCGGAAATTGAAAGCGGCGTGGCTTGTTACCGGCTGGTCTATACTCTTTTATGTCAGGGCAAAGTTCACGCACTCTCCTAAACAGTGCAGTTTCGGAACTACGCCGATTGACTCCTGCAATGCTACACGAAAGTAAATATTCTTCGGTTATCTCGTCCTTAGCCATGTCTTTTGGCCAACCTTGGCCTGTTTTTATCTCTCCTTCCAATAACCGCTCGTACCAAAAACGAGTAACATGATCAAACGACTGCTCAACCTGTCGCGAAAAACCCTTTGAGCGTGGGACTTTCCGAACGTTGAACTGAGAAAGGTCGAACGTCATCAGGTGGTGCATCAACCCTTCCAAACCACCATTGTTCATATAGTTTGTCATTTCTTCAAAGAACTTATGATCCTGCTGATGCAAGTTGTTAACGTCATACACTGCAAACCGGCGTTCCTTTGATCCCATAATTACGACATGCGGATCATTGGTGATCAGAACAAAGCGAATGCAGTTTCTTATTGCAACAGCGTCATGTCCCTTTGCTTCCAACATGATAGTTGGTTCTGTTATTGGCGCTTTCATCGCGTTGGTCGCAAATATCGTTGCAATGGAAACTTCATCAGCGGTCAACAGCAGAGTTCGAGCCATATGGGCGTTAAAGCCGCCTACCAAGTGTTTACGTTGTGAAACCATCGTAGCGTGTTCTGCGATCAGTCTCGAAAACTGTCTGATGACGAAACTTTTCCCCGTTCCTTGTTCTCCAACAAGTATAAGTGCCGTTTCTGGTAGCTCCCATGGACGTTGAACCATATGGGCAAAATACCCGACAAAGAACTCATATCGCTTCTCATCACCATCACAGATCACCTCCTTGATCAGTTTGAGAAAGCGTGAGCAGTCTTTCTTTTCTGGCTTAACAGAAAAGTCTCTCCACAAGTTGACGTATCCCTCACTGCTGTCGCTTGGATCAAAAACGATGCCTTTTGCCTGTCGACGCTCTTTGTGTGCAAGCCACCACTCCGCAGCGGGGATCGGTTCTTTTCCTCTACCCATCCGAACAGCAATATGTGCATAAAGTTTTTTGAAGTCCTCTGTTCTCATAAATACTGTTCTGGTTCTTCTGATAGTGGGGTCATATTCGTCATGTGTAACAACAAAACGTGATCCATACAGAACAACACAGTGCTTTTCGTTGAACTGCTCAAGACAGTTCTTTCCATCAATAAGCTGAAGAGCCACGATGGCCTCCTATATTGAGGCCGCGCCTATACGAGCTTGATAAGCAACCAAAATATTGGTACTATACAATAGCTACATTGAAGCCCGTCTCGTTCGTGCGCGGCGGGTTTCGTTTTAGCTGGCTTGAGCGGTGAGGGTTTCAGCCCATTCGTCTGCGGTTTTGGCCGCGATTATGACCCTACGACCAACGCGAATTTCGCGAGGACCAAGACCGTTTCGCTTAAGACGGTAGTAAGTGGAGAGGCTAAGCCCAAAATGCTCACAAAATTGAGCAATGGAAAGGTTATGTGACAGCATCACAGTCATCCTTGTCACGCCGATCCTATCTAGTGATCAGCGAAAGTTGCAAGGATGAAGCCATGACGCGGCAGGTTCAAAGGTGTCACACTTCATCGGATGGGTTCCTGAATAGCACAGGAAGCCTCTGCCGTGTGAGCATCATTAAGGATATGCCGTGGCATGTCAATAGGGCTCAAATAAACTCCAACGATCCAACCTTTTTAATTGGCAACGTCGATCTATCTCTATGTCTTTGATTTTATTCATTAGTATATAAAATAATGTAAAAAGGTTGGATTGTTGGATTTGAATTATGCAACACCTTGTACACAAAACCATTAACCGTCATAATCATTGATTATGATTACACTTTCAACAGAATGATATGAGCGAACGTAGTATGATCGAGGATATTTTGGGACGACTAGATGAGCGCGCACCCACGCCGCAGGCGTACGCAGAAGCATGTCGCTCTTGCTGATCCTGATCACATCAAGGCGTTATACGATCGGAAGCAGATGCAAAAGCCTGAGTGCATCGTAAAACAACGCCAAGGCCGGTATGAAGTCGAGGGGGTATAAAGTCTACAAGCCGATTTGGTCCAACTACAGCACCCTATATTGTTTTTAGATATCTATATATGTGCACATTCCAGTGTTCCAACTCCGAAATATCTATTGCGCCAATAAGCGTAAGAAATGATAGCACAATGATAGTATACACGATCGGCATGATGTATTGAGCATAGGGCATGAAGCCAAAAACAAGGCTTGCAATGAACGAGCCTGTCGCGACTGATGGAATGAAAACAAGGTA